>Ga0247832_1005764_pt1 | contig 14077 bp, 9 predicted proteins | sample LaCruzMarch2015__10_FD_192407 | JGI IMG/M metagenome (GOLD analysis project Ga0247832, IMG submission 192407) | Freshwater microbial communities from meromictic Lake La Cruz, Castile-La Mancha, Spain - LaCruzMarch2015_4m | ecosystem: Environmental > Aquatic > Freshwater > Lake | place: Spain... | reverse complement strand
AGAACTTTGCACAGACGCGGTACTTCTTAAACCGCTATCGCCTCTTTCGAGCTCTTGCATTATTATACCATAAGAAATTTGATCTAAGCCTGCGCCTCCATACTCAACCGGAATATAAGGGCCAAATGCGCCTATGCTGGCTAAGCCTTTAATCCATTGTGTTGGAAATTCTGCTTTTTGACAAGCTTCCTCCACAATTGGAGAAACCTCTTTTTTAACCCATGCACGCGCGGTATCGCGTATTAATTTGTGCTCATCTGTCAATAATTCATCCATCAAATAATAATCTGGATGTTGAAATACGTCTGTTTTAGCTGCCATTTTTTTTAGTTTTTGCGCGGCAAAAGTAGCTTTTTATTTAATATTTAAGTACTTTATTGTGCTGTTTTCTTCAATATAAACAAGAATAAGTGCAAATTGTTGATTCAAAAAAATAATGTAGGTTTGTTTGCTATGATTTATTAAACCTATGAAAACTGAGCAAGAAAATTCTACTCCTATTTTACTTCTATACACTTGGCGCAAAGTAATATTACTAACCACTGTTATTGCGGTAATTATTGCATTTATCGTTACCATGCCCGCAATTATGCCTCCAGTTTTTAAAGCAGAAGCAATAATTTATCCACCTGCTACTTATTCGGCTAAGTTAATAGCGGAATATGATTTGCGTTTTGGAGCCGATAAAGAAATTGACGAGCACATACAAATTTTAAAAAGCAGCTTATTAAGAGATTCGATTACAAAGCGTTTTGATTTAATGAAACATTATGAAATTGAGCAAGAAGAAGATAATAAACAGTTTAAGTTAAATAAGTTGTATAACGAAAATATTATAGTTGAAAGAACAAGGTATAATTCTATTTCAGTTACTGTATTTGATAATAACCCTGTTTTGGCTGCAGAAATTTGCAACGATATTATTGGAACTGGAGATCAGGTTAAAACTTATATTTTAAAACAAAATTTGATAGAAGCAGTAAATAACATGCAGCAAAATATGTTAGCATCTACAAAAGAATTAGAAAGTATGGGCGAAGAAATGCAAAAAATAAATAGCAATATCGTTTTAAATTATAATATCCTTTCAAAGCAAAAATATGCCGAAAGAATAAAGGCGCAAATTGATTTGAGAGATTATATTGCAAAGTATAGAAACGATAAAAATACCCAACTTTTGGAGCTTATGTTTGATTACGAAGACAAATTATCTAGATTTTATTCTCTTAAAGATAGTTATGAGCAAGCAATTCAATCATTAAATACCAAAATTGCCGATGCCTACATAATTACTCCAGCACAAGTTCCTGATAAAAAGTATGCACCAAAAAGAGCAGTAATTATAATTATCACCTTCATAACTACCTTAATTTTAACAAGCTTTATTGTGATGGCCACTGACAGAATTTTGAAATTTAAAAAGGAACTGGTTCATTAAAGAATGGTGAACAATATGGCAATTTTACAGCACGAAGTTAAGCGTTACATAAAAACGGTTATAACTGTTGCTTTAATAATTTTTGCCTTGTATATGCTGGCGTCTAATTTTGCCTTGCCTATTATCTCAATTGTAACAGTTTTAGGTTTGGCATTTATAGTTGCCCAGTTTGATATGGCAGTTGTTTTTATGTTTTTGGTGTTGTTAATACCACTATCAACTAACCAAAAAATCTTTGACTCAGAGATAAGCCTATTAATGCCTTCAGAGCCTATTGAGGCTATTATTATGCTTGCCTTTTTAATTAAACTTTTATTTGGATACAAAATAGCAAAGGTATTACTAATGCACCCTATCTTTTGGGTTGTTATTTTGGGAATATTACTTCAATTTCTCTCAGCAATGAATTCTGAAATACCTTTAGTTTCATTAAAAACAGTGTTTTTAAAATCATGCTATATAGGTGTGTTTTTTGTGTTGAGTGCCGATTTGTATCTTAAGCAACATATGAACCATATAAAGCTATTGAAAGCTTATACTTTTTCTTTATTGATTGTTGGCATAATTATCTTTTTCAAACATCTTGATTATGGTCTTTCGAAAGATATAAGCGGTAGTGTAACCGAACCATTTTATGCCGATCATACCATTTATAGCGCTTGTTTGGCTTTGATTTTACCCTTGCCAATTTTGGCTCTTTTTAATGCTAATACACTACAAATTAACTTCTATCAAAAATTTTGGTTAGCCATTCTTTCAATTGTATTAATTGCATTTTTATTTTTTACTTATTGCAGGGCAGGTTGGATTAGCTTTGTTATTTCGGCATTTGTGATTTTAGCAGTGCACTTAGGTTTACGGTTTAAAGGTTTACTATTTGCTGTGATTGCTGTTTTATTTTTAATGTTTATGTTTCAAACAGAAATTTCAGAAAGTATCAAACAAAATAAAGCCGATTCGAATGCAAGAAATTCAAATTTAGAACAACAAGCAAAATCGGTTACTAATGTAACAAGCGACCAATCAAATGCCGAACGATTAAACCGATGGTCGTGTGCGTGGCGTATGTTTTTAGATAAACCTTTTTTGGGGCATGGGCCAGGAACTTATCAATTTGAATATTTAAGCTATCAAAAAAAAAGTGAAATGACGCGTATAAGTGTTACAAGTGCTTATAATATTAAAAAAGGGAAAGGAGGCACGGCACATTCGGAATACTTGTTATTGCTTGCTGAAAGTGGCCTGTTTAGTTTGTTGATTTATATCTCTACTATTTTTATGGTTATTTATTATGCACTCAGCGTATTCGCAAATACACCTAATTCGAAAACTAAAATTAAAATAATGATAGTTTTTTTTGGTTTTTGCACCTACAACTTACATGCATTTTTTAATAACTTTTTAGATACAGATAAAGCCGCATTACTTTATTATACAAGTATTGCGGCTATTTTAGTAGAGTCAATTAAGTTAAAAATAACAAGCAGTAAAAAGATTATTTAGCCGACAGTACTGCAAATGGAATTAGTATTTCTTCCATGCTAACTCCGCCATGTTGAAAGGTGTTTTTATAATAATTTACAAATTGAGCATAGTTATTTGGATACACAAAATACTTATCTTCTTTAGCAAAAACATAGGCGGTGCTTACATTGTTTTTGGGCAAAAATGCATCAGCAGGATTTTTTATTTCAAACACATCTTTTTTATTGTAATCAAGGCTCTTGCCTTGTTTATAGCGTAAATTAGAGTTTACATTTCTGTCGCCAACAATTTTTGAAGGCTCTTTTACATGCACGGTGCCATGGTCGGTGGTAATAATTACCCTTGCTTTCTTTTCGGCAATAACTTTCATAGCTTCAAACAATGGAGAGTGTTCAAACCAAGATACTGTTAACGATCTGTATGCCGGCTCTTCATCAGCTAGTTCACGTATCATATCCATTTCGGTGCGTGCATGGCTTAACATGTCAACAAAGTTGTATACAATAACATTTAATTTGTTTGTCATCATATTGCTTACACTATCGGGTAGTTTTTTGCCAGCGTTAATATTGGTTACCTTGGTGTATGAAAATTTAATGTTTTTACCATTGCGTTTTAACTGCTCACCAAGCAATTCCTCTTCGTGTAAATTTTTACCACCTTCCTCATCATCATTTACCCATAACTTTGGATATAATTTTTCTATTTGCGATGGCATTAATCCTGCAAACAGCGCATTTCTTGCATACTGAGTGGCAGTAGGTAAAATACTATAAAACAATTCTTCTGAATCTGTTTTAAAATATTCGTTAATTAAAGGTTGAATAGCTTTCCATTGGTCGTATCTTAAATTGTCAATCACTATTAAAAAAATGGGACCTTCTTCCAATAAATATGGAGCAATTTTTTTACTAAATAACGTATGCGACTGAACAGGTATTTCTTTTGCAGTGCCATTTACCCATGATAGGTAATTTTTTTCGATGAACTTGCAGAACTGTGAATTGGCCTCGCGCTTTTGCATATTTAAAACCTCTACCATGCCATTGTCGCGGAGCTTTTCTAGCTCAAGTTCCCAGTAAACTAATTTGCGATGCACATCCATCCATTCATTAAAATCTAAATTGTCGCCCAACTGCATGCTTATATTTCTAAAATCTTGTTGATAAGCCGAGTTCGTTTTCTCGCTAATCAAGCGTTTGTGATCTAAGTTTTTTTTGATTGATAACAGCAACTGTTTTGGATTTACTGGCTTAATAAGGTAATCTGCTATTTTTGCGCCAATAGCATCTTCCATAATACTTTCCTCTTCGCTTTTGGTAACCATTACAACAGGAATATCCGGGAAAATATTTTTAATTTTTGATAAGGTTTCTAGTCCACTTAAACCTGGCATGTTCTCATCTAAAAAAATTAAATCAAAATTTCCTTTTGGAAGCAATTCTAGCGCATCGTTACCGCTATTAGCGGTGCTTACCTTATAGCCTTTTTCTTCTAAAAAAAGCACGTGTGGTTTTAGTAAATCAATTTCATCATCGGCCCAAAGAATGTGTATGCTATCCATAGTTATTTGTTTATTTTAATTACAATGTTAACGCTTAAATGCCTGTTTTTAGTTAATCAAAGCTAGTTAATTTAAGTTAATGATAAATTATTGCATTTGCATTATAATCAGTTAAGAAGTCTTTTCTTTGCAAATTCATAATAAACAAAACATCATCATGCATTTCAACATAAAAGAAATATTAACGGTAACTATGATTTTGTTTGCGGTAATTGATATTATTGGTTCAATACCTGTGGTAATTGAAGTGCGTAGAAAAGTGGGGCATATACATTCCGAAAAAGCCACTTTTGTTTCTTTTGTATTGATGATGGTATTTTTATTTGTTGGTAATTCAATCCTTGATATTATTGGTATTGATGTTGGTTCATTTGCTATAGCTGGTTCCTTTATTTTGTTTTTTATTGCATTAGAAATGATAACAGGTATGCAAATTTATAAAGACAGTGAAGCCAAAACTGCCTCTATTGTGCCTATTGCTTTCCCCTTAATAGCTGGTGCAGGAACCATGACCACCTTGCTTTCATTAAAGGCGGCCTATGCACTAGAGAGTATCATAGTTGCTATATTTTTAAATGTGGCATTGGTGTATGTTGTATTAAAAAACACCCTGCGTATCGAAAATATATTAGGCCCGGGAGGAATAGATATTGTGCGTAAAGTGTTTGGTGTAATTTTACTGGCAATTGCGGTAAAGTTATTTAGAACAAATGCTGGTATTAATGTAGTGATATAATTAAATTAAAAATAATTATGAGTCAAGTTGTAATTTATACCGATGGTGCTGCTACCGGAAATCCCGGTCCTGGCGGTTATGGCGTTGTTTTGTTAAGTAGTCACCACCGAAAAGAGTTAAGTGATGGTTTTAGATTAACCACCAATAACAGAATGGAATTGTTAGCTGTGATTATTGGACTAGAGGCAATTAAAAAGCCAGGAGTTACTATCACTATTTATTCTGACTCTAAATATGTGGTTGATTCTGTAGAAAAAGGTTGGGTTATGGGTTGGGAAAAAAAGGGGTTTGCCAAACGAAAAAATCCTGATTTATGGAAAAGGTTTTTAGTGATTTATAGGCAACATCACGTAAAATTTATATGGATAAAAGGGCATGCCGATAACCCTGAAAATGAGCGTTGCGACCGCTTGGCAGTAGCTGCTGCTGCCGGAAAAAATTTACAAGCAGATGCTTATTATGAAAGTGTGAAAGACAAAGAAGATTTATTTAATTAATTGTTATTCTTCTAACAATACTTTTAACCGTTTAAAGGCCAATTGGTTTTCGGGTAAATGGATACTTTCCATTACTTTTTTCTTCTCCTTTTTGGTTAAATGCCAACTTAAGGAAATTTTATCTGGTTTTTCGTTGCGCAATTCAAAATCAACGACATCAATTTTACCATCAAACCATAAGCCTGCGTAATTAAGTAACGCATTTTGATTTAAATCTTGTACAGAAAATAGGTTGTCGTACAAACTTTGTGCAGGTGCAGTTATACTTTGAATCAATGTTGGATTTGAATCGTTTTCATCTGCCTTTTGTTTTCTTCTATCACGTATTTGTAAAATAACAACACCGCTGGTATTGGTGCTTATCCAATTTCTAAATGTATATAAAAATTTGAGTGATGTTTCAACCCCATAATTATCTCTGCCTCCGGCATCAACAACATCAATAACAGGGTTACTTGGTAAACTAACCACTGGCGAAACAAAAGGAAAAGTGGCGCTCATGCGAATCGCACTTGTAAATAACAAACTATCTGCATCTTGATTTTTAAAAAATCTTCTAAATTCAATCCCTTCCACTAAATTATGCTTGTTTATATTTTCACTAACATTGCCCTGTGCCATGTAAGAAATATATTGACTACTAATAAATAATTTTTTGCCATCGTTTAAAATAGAAGGGGTAAAAATCATTAAAGGTATATTGGCTTCCTGCTCGGGTTTTGCATAGTCTATCAACTTTTTATTTAATATATAATTGGTATTTTGATTGATCTTTTGTTCGAGTGCATACGCCCGATCTTTCTTATATTTATTAGCACCTATTTTTACATCTTCAATACGCAAAAACAAATCATTTACTGTCATGGCAAAAACTACAGGATTTAGCACATCTTTGGCAATATTATCGATGTAACTTTGTCTATTAAAAGTTTTTATTTTACGATCATATTTACGCAACATCAATTCCCGTAAGTAAGCTGCGCCAAGCATTCCACCCGAGGCGCCTGTAATAAGCTCTGTATGTTTTAATAACTCTCCATCTAGTAAACTATCGGCATATTGTAAAGAGTAAAATGTCCATAACGCACTTCTAAGCCCACCACCACTAGCATTAATGATAACTAATTTAGGCTTGCGCTGCATTTGAATAGTATTTGCACAATTTTTTTGTCTCCAATTATTTAGAATTTCAATAGTAGCATGCATATCGCTTTCTAAATGCTTTTTATTATTCTCGTATTTTTGGAGTGTTTGGCGTGTGTATCTTGCTTTTGTGGTATGATAATTTAAACCATAGGCGCCGTTTGAAACGTTAAAAATACTCCATGCAAAAATAGAATTGATAATCAATAAAATCATAAAGAAAACAGTGGTACTCCAGCCGCGCAGCCAATTGTAAACTGCACTGTTTAACATGAGGTACATGGTAAATAGCAATAAGATGCTAGCACCTGCTGGTATTTCAAAAAAAGGATTTTCTCTAAATAAACCCAAGAGTAATAAACTGATGACCACAAAAACCTCGAATAAGGCTGCATTAGTTTGGTTTTGACGAAAAACGTTTAATAGCATTTCTTTATCGTAATGATGAAAATCGCGTGCCTTTCTAATTCTTGTAAATGTGCTCCAATAGGTCTCTACATGCCAATCGCGCTGATTTTTATCTATGGCTTGCCAATCCATGTTTTTTTTAAGTGTGATTCTGCTGGTGCGAAATTTAACTTTTAGCTCATCGCCTTCTTCAATCTTTACCCCAAACATCTTAAATAAATCTTTATTTGTTTTAAAGAAATAGCTGATGGAAAGAAATAAAAAAAGAAAAACTCCTAATAAAAAACCTCCAATTTCAATAAGGGTTTCGGAGGTAGAAAGAAACTGATTTTTAATTTGAAAAGAAAAAATTTGAACACAATAAACAACAATAAATGTAAAAGGTAAAATGGTGTTATTGAGGCAATATTTTAAAAATGGATTGGAAGTTGTGGCTAAAAATGGAAAGCGAAATGCATTCATAATATAGCTCGAAATATTAAAGGCCATCGTAAATCCACCAACACCAAAACCAATGATTATGTAGGACCAAAAATTTACTTCATTAAGGTATTCGGGGTTTAAAAATAAATAAGGAATGCCATACTTTGGTGCAATTTTTTGAAGAATAAATCCGAATAAAACTAGCCAATACACCAGCATCATTTGATTTTTCTTTAGATGCACCAAAAAAAGCTGTACTGGAAAAAAGTAAATTACTTTTCGCAGGTTATCATAACGGTCTAATTCTTTTTTAATGCGTTTCAAAAAATGCTTGTTTTAATAGCCACAAAATAGGAATCGTTATATAAACTAACAAGTGCTTAATTCAATTATTAAAAAGACTTATTAACCAACCATTATTGATAGTGTTTTTGAATAAAACCAATTTAAAATTATCACAAAATAAGCGTAACTTCGCCATGTGAAATTTCAAATTGTTTCTAACTATAAACCCACAGGAGATCAGCCCGAAGCCATCAGGCAATTAAGCGAAGGTGTGCGCGCGGGAAACCAACATCAAACCTTACTCGGTGTAACGGGCTCTGGTAAAACATTTACTGTAGCCAATGTAATTGAAGAAGTGCAAAAGCCTGCTTTGATTTTAAGTCATAATAAAACATTGGCAGCGCAGTTATATGGCGAGTTTAAGCAGTTTTTTCCTAATAACAAGGTCGAGTATTTTGTATCTTATTACGATTATTATCAACCCGAAGCATTTTTGCCAACTACCAATACTTATATCGAAAAGGATTTGGCAATAAATGATGAAATAGAAAAGCTACGTTTAAGCACTGCCTCTACCTTGCTAAGCGGAAGACAAGATATTATTGTTGTGTCTTCTGTTTCTTGTATTTATGGTATGGGTAATCCTAATGATTATTACGAAAATGTAATTAGGATTCAAGTTGGTCAACTTCTCAGCAGAAACAAATTTTTGCATTTATTGGTTGGAAGCCTTTATTCGCGCACTGAAACAGATTTTGTGAGAGGGAAATTTAGAGTAAAAGGTGATACTGTAGATATTTATTTAGCCTATTACGACTATGGTTTTAGAGTTGTTTTCTTTGGTGATGAAATTGAATCTATAGAATCTTTTGATCCAGTTTCAGGAATGAAAATTGAAGCATTAACGCAAGCAGTTATTAGTCCTGCCAACTTATTTGTAACAACCAAAGACAGTATGTTGCAAGCCATTTTTCAAATACAAGAGGATATGGTAAAGCAGGTTGATTATCTTAAAGAAATGGATAAGCATTTAGAGGCAAAACGACTAGAAGATAGGGTTACTTTTGATTTAGAAATGATGCGTGAACTAGGCTATTGCAGCGGTATTGAAAACTATTCGAGATATTTTGATAAACGTAAACCAGGTGCCAGGCCCTTTTGTTTGATAGATTATTTTCCGAAAGATTACATCACCATTATTGATGAAAGCCATGTTACCATTCCTCAAATTAGAGGCATGTATGGTGGCGATAGATCACGAAAAGTAAATTTAGTAGATTATGGATTTCGCTTGCCCGCAGCAATGGATAATCGTCCATTGCAGTTTGATGAGTTTGAAAGTTTAATTAATCAGGTAATATACGTAAGCGCCACACCTGCAGATTTTGAATTAGAAAAAAGTGGTGGTGTTGTGGTTGAACAGGTAATAAGACCTACAGGTCTTTTAGATCCTGTAATTGAGGTTAGACCAAGTATTAATCAGGTAGATGATTTATTAGATGAATGCCAATTACGTATTGATTTGAATGAGCGCGTTTTAGTAACAACTTTAACGAAACGAATGGCCGAGGAACTGGCCAAATACATGGCTAATTTGAATATTCGTTGTAGGTATATTCACTCAGAAGTAGATACCTTAGAACGCGTAGAAATTTTACATGATTTGCGAATAGGTAAGTTTGATGTGCTTATAGGTGTGAATTTATTGCGCGAAGGTCTTGATTTGCCAGAGGTTTCACTAGTTGCCATCTTAGATGCTGATAAAGAAGGTTTCTTAAGATCACACCGCTCCTTAACGCAAACAGCGGGTCGCGCAGCGCGGAACGTTAATGGCAAAGTAATTATGTATGCCGACAATATCACTAAATCGATGAAACTTACCATTGATGAAACCGATAGAAAGCGTGAAAAGCAAATTGCTTACAACACCAAGCATGGCCTTGTTCCAACGCAAATTAATAAATCTACCGATGCCGTTTTATCGGGACATAAAGCACGTGATGCAAGATTTAATAGTCATTCTTATACTGAGCCAGAGAACATTAGTATTGCTGCTGATCCTGTGGTTCAATACATGAACAAAGATCAATTGAAAAAAACACTTCAGGCTACAAAAAAACAAATGGAAACAGCTGCAAAAGAATTGGATTTTATGGAAGCAGCGCGCCTTAGAGATGAAATGTATGCGATTGAAAAATTAATTCAAGATAAATAGTGGCATAATTTTTATTGCTGCAAAAAAAAATCTCATTATGAAAAATAAGTTTTTACCTCTTGCGCTATGGATTTCATTGTTAACAATACTTTTAAGCGCTTGTACCTCCAGTACGAGTCTGCAAGTGTTAAAGCCAGCAGAAATAACCGTAGAAGATAATATTATCAATGTGGGCGTTATCAATCGCACCTATCCTACCAAAGATAACAAAGCATGGAACATTATTGAAGGCGTTTTAACAGGCGAGGGCATAGGCACAGATAGAAGAGGTTCAGAGGCTACTGTTGATGGTATGATAGATGTGATGAGTCAATCGCCTCGTTTTAAGTTAATACGTTTAGATATCGATATGCTTAAAGGCAGCGGAACAGGACAATTTCCAGCGCCTTTGTCGAGAGCAAAGATCAATGAGGTTTGTCAAAGAAATAACCTAGATGCCTTAATCGCTTTAGAGGCCTTTGATTCAGACTCGCGCGTAAATTTTACACCAATTACCATAAGAACCCGCGTGGCAAAAGATGTCTTTAAAGATTTGCCAGGCGTAAGAGCAGATAGTAGAATGAACATCACCGTAGGATGGAGAATTTATAACAACAAGAGTGAGGTGATTTCAGATGAATTTCGCTACACCGATTTTTTGGCTTTTACTGGACAGGGCCTAACTCAAAATGAGGCACTAGCTAATCTTCCATCAAAGTATGATGCCTTGTTTAGAACTGGATTTCATACTGGGCAGCGTTATGGCCGCAGAATAACACCATTGTGGGTTACAGAAAGCAGACAATACTATACAAAAGGAAGCGATGAATTGAAAAAGGCGGGTAAAAAAGTAAAGATAAACGACTGGGAAGGTGCCGCAGAAATTTGGAAAAAGGAAGCATTAAACACAGAAAAGAAAATTGCTGGTCGTGCCTGCTACAACATGGCAGTTTTTTGTGAAACACGAGGCAACTTTGATATTGCCTTAGAATGGAGTAAAAAAGCCTACAGCGATTTTGGCAATAAAAAAGCCAGGTCGTACACCGCGCTCATCAATGGTAGAATGCGCGATAGGCAAGTACTGCAGCAGCAAATGGCACCCGTAAACAAGCAAGAAGGCGAGTAAAATTTGGATATCAAATAATATTTATATCTTTGCGCCCTCAAAAATGGTTCTGTAGCTTAATTGGATAGAGCATCTGACTACGGATCAGAAGGTTGGGGGTTCGACTCCCTCCAGGACCACAAAAGTTTATTAAAGCCCCTATTTGGGGCTTTTTTTATGCACTTAAAAGTAGGCAGGAGAAGTTGATCTTTAAAGTTGTGGGCTCAATAAAAAAATACTTCAAAGTTTAATAATTTATCATTCCTTGTTTCTTGTTCATTATTTCATGAAGCCGAGCGGAGCTCTAACGATTAAAAAACACCAAGCCGAGTTTCTAGTTTACTGGGGCAAAAATCCGGATAGCTCGGGAGCCGCTAATGTCCCATAAGCAGCGGGCATTCCAAAATATAAAATTCGTTGCAAGTACCCTATATCATTAGCTAATCAGCTAATTATATTGGCCATTATCTTTCCATAATCATTCCTCCATTGCAAAAAAAATATTTTAATATTTGTTGCAAGCAAACGCTTTTGTGGTTTATCTTTGTAATGTTATTACGTAAAGCACTCCCCATTCTTACATTTAAATTAGCATGAACTACGGTGGCAACAAGCCCTTGCAGCCTTTTATTATTATTTTTATCTGCGTGTGTTTTCTTGCAATTTTAAGCGCAACAGATGGCTATTTTGTTGGCTATCACAAAAACTTAAAGCATTTAAACCTTTTAGCTGAGGTTACTAAAACGCCGCCCGTTAAGCTAAAGGTTGCTAAAAAAAACAATATTAACACTACTTTTAAAGATACCAACCAATTTGTTGCGGTGCAAAGAGCAGTTGATTCATTAAGCATTGTTGATTACGCAAGTAGCACCAATCAAGGAATGGCTCAGTTTTTTGAAGCATTAAAAAATATTAAAACTAAAAAGAAGGTGCGCATAGCTTGGTTTGGTGATAGTATGGTAGAAGGTGATTTAATTACACAAGATTTACGCTATTTATTACAAAAACAATTTGGCGGAGCAGGCGTAGGCATTGTGCCTATTACGGCTGTAACTGCCGGTTTTAGACAAACGGTTAAACACACTTTTTCTGAAAATTGGACAAACAAAAACTTATTGGATCCTACATCAGCAGCTGATATGCTTGGAATTACAGGTTTTGTATTTAAGCCTCAATTAAACTCCAAAATTGATACTAATAATTTTAATAGTAATAACCTGAGTTGGGTAAAATATAAAGGAAGTCGTCAAAAAGGTTTAGATCAGTTTTGCAAAGCACGCTTGTTTTATGGGCAAACAGAAAGTAGCAGTTTAGTTAACGTAGAGGTAAATAATGGTCAAAAAACCAATATTATATTAGACGGTAAAAAAAACGTGAATGCAATTGATTATAGCTCCTCAACAGCATTTAATGAAATAAAATTTACTTTTTTAAACCACGATAAATTGCCTGTATATGCAGTAAGTTTAGAAAGCGATACAGGTGTAATTGTAGATAATCTTTCTTTCAGAGGCAACTCGGGCTTACCTCTTACTAAAATTCCAGAGAATATATTGCAAGGTTTTGATGAGCAGAACAAATACGATTTAATTATTTTACAATATGGAATGAATGCTGTAAGTCCAACTGCTAAAGATTATCATTGGTATCATCAAGGGTTAAACCGAATGGTAAAACATATTCAAAGGAGTTTCCCCAATGCAGCTATTTTATTTGTAGGCGTTCCTGATAAAGGTTTTAAGCAAGATGGGCAATACATTACCAATCCGGGTGTGCCATTTGTGGTAGAAACCGAAAAACAAGTGGCCGAAGAAAATGGGATTGCCTTTTGGAATTTATTTGAAGCGATGGGTGGTTTTAACTCAATGGTAAAATGGGCCGATGCCGATACATCTTTAGCGAATAAAGATTATACCCATTTTAATTTTAGAGGCGCTTCAAAAGTAGGGCGCATGTTGTACAAAGAACTCGATAAAGAGTATAAAGATTATTTAAAGGCAAGTGCAAGCGTAAAAGCATCTATTCCCAATTAAATTTATGTACAATATTATTTACCGAAGTATAGCTTTATTTTTTATTTTATGTGTGCAAATTGATGCTATTGCGCAGTTGAGTGATGTTAACGATAGCATTAAGCGGCAATATAAATTTATCAGTACCGAAAAAAACAAATTAGAAGGAGATACTGCTTCTCTAGTTCATTTTTTTGATAAACTATCACAATTAGAGCAATCTAAAGATAAAAAGGTGGTTGTAGTGCATATTGGTGATTCGCATTTACAGGCCGATCATTATCCGGGTGTAGTGCGTGTTAACCTTCAAAAACATTTTGGCAACGCTGGTAGAGGGCTTGTTGCCCCATTTAAAGTAGGAAGAACAAATGAGCCTAGCAATTATAAATCCAGCAGTAACACTAAGTGGCGTGCACGAAGAATTGTAAATGAAAAAGATTCTTTACCAATTGGCATCAGTGGCTTAAGTATAAAAAACGATGATACAAAAAGTAATTTAATGATAACAACGCTTAACAAGGAGGGCCTTGATTATAGCTTTAGTAAGATTACACTTTTTCATCAAAAGGGATTTCAGCATTATAATTTTATTTTATGCGATACCTTATCATGTTTTCAGGCCTCAATTGATGCAAAAAAAGATACGCTCGAAGAATTTACAACGGTATATGTTAAACCTGCCAATTGTGTTATTTTTAATATCGATCATCTTGATACTTTAACACGTAAAACTGCGCTTATTTATGGTTTGCTTTTAGAAAATGAGCAGCCTGGTGTATTATACAAC
>Ga0247832_1005763_pt1 | contig 14077 bp, 12 predicted proteins | sample LaCruzMarch2015__10_FD_192407 | JGI IMG/M metagenome (GOLD analysis project Ga0247832, IMG submission 192407) | Freshwater microbial communities from meromictic Lake La Cruz, Castile-La Mancha, Spain - LaCruzMarch2015_4m | ecosystem: Environmental > Aquatic > Freshwater > Lake | place: Spain... | reverse complement strand
AATGGATCGACGATTACTGTGAGGTCCACCCGCACTCCGGGCTCAAGTTCCGCTCACCACGCGAGTTCCTGCGCCTCAGTGCCTAAACCCAACCGCCGACTGTCCGGTGAAACGGGGTCCACTCCAGGTGCTACGTCTGAATGAAGTGCCGAGGAGATCGGACGTTGGGTCTTTCCCGGCCCCGATTGGCGCCGTCAACACAACGCCGAACAAGCCAGTTCGCGACGGGGGTGCCGAAATGCGCAGTCAGCACCCCCATCGTCAGCTACCCGGCGAGCTACTGCCCAGACCCACCAGGAGCCGCTTTCTGATCAGGCTTCAGTAGATTTGGCACAAGTGAAATTGTTGCCACCATGAAGGGACCAGGGTTGAGGAGGCTTCAACTGGCCATCCTGGGGCAATGAAGTGACGTTTCATATTGTCTTGGGCACGGCAACATAACTGCGCAGTGGTCGTGAACCGCTGGGTTTCAATCACTGGGCAACATCCGCTAGCGGGCAGTTGGCCCGGTTGTTGACGCTTAAGGTACGGATGGATGGCTTAGGATGCTGTTTCTGCAGCCGCCCTAGCCGCTTCCGTCGACCATACCACATAAATGGCTACGACAGCACGATCAGCAGAATATCGGGACGAAATGCAACGTATGTGCAACCACCACCAACCGCTGCCGGCCTGCAGGACGCAAGCCTGCTAAGCTGGCCGGCGTTCGCCGGCTTTACGCCGGGCTGCATGAACAGATGGGGTTCTGCGAGAGCATTCGCCACCGCATAAGTGACTGCTTGGGCACCACTCCGCACTTCTGCACCGCCGAACTCCGACAGGTTGATGGAGATCGTGGAGCGCACTAGCGCTTGGTTGGAATGCCATGGCCTCGGGCGTCGGTCATGGTCGCGAGACCTGTGCGCCAGCGTCGTTACAAAAGTGCGACTGCCACTGTGCGACGGCTGGTGCCAGTGTTGCCCGCGCAAAGAAGCTTGAGCAGTACATTACGTCCAAATATGCGGCAGATGCCCTGTCATTGGATGCATGTGAGACGACCTGCATTAACACGGTCAGCGCCGTTGCAGGGCTATGTCACTTTCACATGTCGCCGGTCGGGGTGAAGCAGGCCCTGCTAGGGATGTCTCCAAATTGGACTAACACGAACGAAAATGGTTGCGAAACTGCGAGACCGAAAAACCCGCGTTCGGTACCTGCTCAGAGGAGCGTAAAAGCAACCTTCGGAGTGAACCGTGCGCAAGTATCTCTATCCATCCGTAATGGCGATTATGGCTGGCCTGACTGGCAGCAGTGCCATGGCTCAGGACATGTTTGACTGGTCTGGTTTCTACGTCGGTGGCGCAGTGGGCGTCGTGCAGTCGGACAGCACGGCTGATATCGCATACGGAACCGACGCCGAGGGTATCTCGGCCGCTTGGTCGGCATCGGACGGTTACTTCACTGGTGAGATATACGACGATGTCGATGGGGCCAGCATCGATTTCGACGCAAACGGCCCAGGCAGCGACGATGACTACGAGCTTGACCTTGCTGGGCTAACGCCTTGGCTTACTTTGATGGACTTGACCGCACTCGCGTGGGCAGGCATGGGCTTTGCTGGTGGGCAAGTGCAGATGGGCGCCTTTGTGCTGGGCGGTGAAGTGCGCGGCGTATTCGGGGAGTTTGGCAATTCTTACAGCGATGCCTGGTCCGATGGCGTCATTGACTCGGGCTCCGTGTCGGATGATCCCGAGGGCGGGATTGTCACGGGCAGCCTGCCGGTTGGAGTAAGCTGGACTGGGGACGGTGCGATCAATGAGCAGCTCGCTCCGGGCGGCGCGGCTATCCACGGTGGTGTGGATCAAGACAACTCTCTCGCCTTCGGAACCAGCTACGACAGCTACTTCGCGCCGGTTGCGAAGCTCGGTGTCGCAGCGGATCGGTTCATGCTCTTCGCCCTTGCCGGTCCTTCTGTCGCTCAAGTTACCGCGACCACCTCAGCAACGGTCGATGAAGACGGCCATGTGGGCGTAACGAATCCAGCGATTGATGGCAATTCGGTCGCCGACCTGGACGGTTCCGCGAGCTACGACTGGAGCGGCTCGAACACTGAAACCCTGTGGGGCTACACGGTGGGCGCAGGCGTAGATTACGCAGCAACGGACAACATGATTCTGCGCCTCGAGGCCAGCATGACTGATCTCGGGACGATCGATGTGACAGGTGAGTCTGACGAGACGGGCGCCGAGTACACCGTTACCCAAACCGTCGCCAACTTCGCTTTGCAGACTGGTGTGTCAGTAAAGTTCTAATCGAGACTGCAATGGTGATAATTGAGAGGGCACCCACTGCGGGTGCCCTTTTGCGCAAAGATGAGTGACAAAATGCAATGAGACTTCAGCTCCGCCTGTTCTATGAGGGGCTGCTGGAGAGCCAGTGGTGGTCGGCGGACAAACTACAGGCGCTGCAACGTCGACACCTGACCAGCCTTCTGAATCATGCCAGGGCTACAACTCCGTTCTACCGCTTCCGCCTGGGCGCAGCCTTCGGTCCGACCGACGCTATTGAGTGGGCTCGTTGGAACGACCTCCCGATCGTGACACGGGCGGACTTGTCGGCAAACTTCAACACCATGCTGTCACGAGTGCCGGTTCGAGCGCACGGGCCGTTCGGCGATCAATCGAGCTCGGGGTCGACTGGCGATCCTGTCACTGTTCGGACGACGGGGTGGATGGCCGATATGGTTGCCGCTTGCAATTGGCGCGCACATGGTTGGCACCGTATTGACTGGTCACGGACCCTGCTGAACAGAGTGTATATCGATGCGCCCGGACGCGTGTCGGGCGACCGCACAGGCCCTTGGGGGCCGCCGTGGGACAACCGGGCAAGTCAAGGAAGCGCAGTTTTCCTGTCCAAGAGCACTTCGCTTACCGGGCTTTTCGAAGCGATTGCTGACCATCAGCACGGCTATGTGGCGGTTGGCGCGTCCTGGCCGCTGGAACTGAGCCTCCTCAACGATGCCCTAGCTAGCCCTTACAGACTTAGGGGCTTTCTGGTGAGGGGCGGCGGCATCAATTCCCACGATCGAGAGACGGTGCACTCGTCGTTTGGTGCAACAACCGTGGAGCTCTATAGCTCCAAGGAGGCCGGGCCCATTGCGCATCCATGCCCTCTTGATCCGAGCGCCTTTCACGTCAACGACGAGACTGTCCTGGTCGAGGTAGTTGATGAGGATGGACGTGCTTGCCAACCCGGCGTTGCTGGACGCGTGCTGGTCACACCCTTCGCATCAACCGCGTTGCCGCTTATTCGCTACGACCAGGGTGACGTCGCCGTTGCCGGCCAGCAATGTCCTTGCGGCCGCGGACTGAGTGTAATCCGACGCATCGTCGGGAGAATGTACGACGCATTTCGTCATCCCGATGGTCGGGTTGTATTCGGCGGCGTGCCTCTCGGGGAGCTCCGGGGGATAATCGGGGCGAAGCGATGGCAGATCGCCCAAGTGGGCCCAAACCGGTACACGGTCCGGGTACAGATAGGAATTGAGTGCACTTCGGAAGCGAGGGCTGAATTTCTGTTGCGCGCAAAGAAAGTATTGTTTGGTGACGCTGAGATTACCATCGAGTACGGTTGCAACTTAGTATCGCACAAGAGCGGTAAATTCAAGGAGTACGTGAACGAGTGGAATGCTCGCCACTAGAAAGCGCCACAAGTATACGACCTGGGAGGGTTAGTCGCAGATGCCTACCGCCATTGTATTCGTAGCCAGTCAAAAGGGGGGGTCGGGGAAGACAAGTTGTACGCTGAATTTGGGCGTACTGGCCGCAGCGGACGGAAAGACTCTGCTGGTGGATTGCGACCCCCAGGGTTCGCTCACCTACTGGCGCGACAGGAGAGATGCGGCACAGCCCGACACGATATCCGCGAGCCTACCGGGGCTGGAGCAGGCGATCGTGACGGCGCGAACGCAAGACTATGACTACGTCTTCGTGGATACGCCCCCACACAACTACACCGAACTTGCCTCCGCCATGAGGCTGGCAGACTTCATTCTGGTGCCCGTGCGCGCTACGGCACTCGACCTCCATGCTGCAGAGGCCACACTAAAGCTCGCAGCCACCATGGCGAAGCGAACCACCGTTGTCTTGACGCAGTGTCAGGCGCCTCGTTTGTTCATGGAGGCGCCGAGTGTCCGGCAGGCCAGGGCTGTCTTTGCGGGCCTTGGATGCCGGGTAGCCGACCAGGCTATCATTCATCGCGGGACGGTCGAACAATCGGTGGCGTTGGGCAAATCCGTGGGCGAATTCGAGCCTGAAGGACCGTCTGTGCATGAATTTAGGCAAGTCTGGATTCAGGTAAGGCGTGAGATCACGTCAATAAGAAAGTGACAGATGTCACCGTTGCAATGCCTGCAACGAGACGGGATGGCGGCGGTAGCAAAACGACTGAGGGCAGTGTCACATCCCGTTCGTACTGGATGCATTCTGTGTTGACCCACTTGCCGCTTCCTCGTTCGATTTACGTGGAGGTGTGTCATGACCGATTCCCGATCTAGTGCCTTGACTAGCGCAAGCGCCAGGATTGTAGCGGCCTATGTAAGCAATAATGCCGTGCATGTCGGCACCCTTTCAATTTTGATACCTGCTGTGCACGAAGCACTTGACGGTCTGGGGCGTCCTACTGCTTACGAACCAGCGCCGTTGGCTGGCAGCGTCTCTATTCGCCACACAGTGACGAGAGACTACATACTCAGTCTGGAGAATGGAAAGCGGTACAGGGTCCTCACACGACATTTGAGGAAATTCGGCCTTACGCCCGAGAAATACAGAGAGAAGTGGGATCTTGCGGTGGACTACCCGATGACTGCGCCGAGCTATTCCGAGGTCCGTTCGCGACTGGCGAAACGATCTGGGTTGGGCAGGAAATTCGCGGACCTCGTTTCCGGTGAACTCCAGGCCTGAAGTGAATTCGGTTGAGCGCAGTGGCGGGTTGAGGCTGGCGCTTCACTGCTCGGAGAGATTTCGCCAACGTCGCCAACCCTCCTGATGCTAACGTCGTGGACGTTCACCCTCTGAGCCATCATCAACTGGTTCGGCGCCAGGTCACCACTACTCGACACCCTTACTCTCCGCTCACTTGCTCAGTGCTCCTAGTCATTGTGGAGTTGAAGCACTGGGCCGCGCCCCAAAATGGTGTGTTTTGGCGTGGAATGATGTGTACGTACCCTCGTACCATGAATGGCCGGGTTTGAATTCGGTGTGTCTGGTGCACGGAAATGCTCGGTATCGTTGATTCAGATTTTATTCGGTCGGACAAGCTCCAGGATATGCTTGCCCAATACAGCTTCGCATCATTCGTAGTCAACGCGACTGGTGATGCAGGAAGTCGTTCGCTGATTAACGCGGCTGACATGCTGATCGTCGAAACAGATCTGCTTCCAGTGGTGCTGTCGCTACGCCGAGAGTTCCGGAGCGAGCTCAGGTCGACGGATGATTTAGACATTGCGGTCCCGTTCAGTGAGTCTCCTGGGGCGGGCTATTACGTTGTGATGCGGCCTTCTGTGATGAGAGGGAGGCCGGATTTGCGCTTGTTCACGGTGCAGCTGGGTTTCGAGCCCGAGGCACCAAACTTCGCTGGTCAACCGCGGTTTCCCGAATTCAAGCTTGTTGGCTGAAATGCTCTGCGGCTGGGTCTCGGGTTGTGTCAGGAGTTCAGAGTGAATAATCAGTCGGCGAGATACAAATGGCGGTCGCCAGAAGACGTAAGTCGGAGGACTCGGGTTCCGGAGTTGGACTTCCGGGTCGCTGAGGATCATCTCAGCGGGTTTCAGAAGATCGTCGTTTTCGCGGTTGTTCCGTCGTTAATATTATGGAGCATTGTCTGGCTCGTAGTATCAGGGCACTATCTATCAGCAATCGCTGTTGGTGGGACTTCGGTTGCAAGCGGGATTGTTGGGTGGTTCTTGGCTATCGCCATGCGCTAGCCCGGCTTTTCTGGTCGGGCGGTTGAGGCGACCCAGTACACGCAGTGCTCTCACCCCGGCCCGACCATTGACGAGAACCAAGTAGCGAATGTCTCCATAAGTCGTTCGCCGCGTTCTGTCGACCGCACGAATATTCGTCGCCTATCTTGGGCGTCCGGGCTGCGTTCTATCAGTCCCATAGTTTGGAGTTCATTCAAGCGCCTTAGTGCGGTTGTCTGAGACGAACCAGAGGCCGAACACAGGTCGCTGACGGTGACCGGCTTGCCGCGCAGAGTAGAGTCGCGCAGGTCGAGCAACATGTTCCAGACGGGGTCCTCAAACAGCTCAGGTCCGAAAAGGGCATCGCGTCGCTTGCGCGCTGCCAACAGCAATGATGCCGTATCAAGAGGCGTTGCCGCCTCAGCTCTCTGCGCTGCGTCTGGTTCAGAGCAGCGGCGGATCGCATCGAGCAGTTCAGGCCCCCCCACTGGCTTTGGGAGGAAATCGGCAACACCCAGGCGCAGCGCGGCGAGCAGATTGTCGACACTTGCATGTCCGGAGAAGACGATGCAGCGCAGGCGCGCGCCGTGTGATGTCTGCTTGACCTTCCGCAGCAATTCGAGCCCGCTGAGGGGGCCGATCGCAATGTCCGTCACGAGGTGTGAGATCGTTGGATCAGTATTGAGTGCCTGGAGGGAGTCGATTGCATTGTGACGAACGACTACCGTCAGGCCACTTATCCTGAGGAAATCGGCTAGCTCTTCCGCCAATGGCTCCTCATCGTCTACGAGGAGCACCCGGGTCTTGGAGGTCATTCGTCTACTCGGTGGTTACGGTGCAAGAGGTGTGTTATCCGTTCCTGCAACCAGGCAGGATCGAAGGGCTTTTCTACAATGAGGTCGGCTAGCGCCTCGCTACTATTCGCCCTCAGGTCCGGCACGCCGGTCATGAGGACAAGCACTTTGGGGCGCTGTTGAACTGGCAGGCTCAGCGCGAAAGCAATCAGGTCGTCGCCGCTGCCGCCCGGCATTGCTCGGTCGGTGAGTAAGCAACTGACTGGCATACCCTCCGTCAAAACGGCGACAGCCTCATGGTACGTATGGCTGGTGACTGTTCCCCAGCCAAAGGCCACGAATAAGTCTCCAAGCTCAGTAACCAGGTCAATTTCATCGTCACAGATCAGTACTGTCTCGGCGGGTTTTCCTCCAATCATGCTGCCACCGGAACCTCGATGGTAAACACCGCTCCCTCCGATTCGTTTGCTGCGACCAATGAACCGCCCATGTCTTCAATCGACCGTCGGCTGATAGAGAGCCCAAGCCCCATACCCACCCCCAACTTGGTGGTCGCAAAGCTTTCAAACAAGCTCGGCAGTATCGCCGGTTCGATTCCACCCGCATTGTCGCGCACTACAATGACGAGTCTCTCCCCACACTCGACGGAGATTCGAACAACGCCATCGCCGCCGGTAAGGGAACGGCCGACAAAAGCGTCCCGAGCGTTGAGCAACAGGTTCGTTACCGCAACTTCAAACAGGGTCGAATTGCCGGCAACCAGCGGCTCGGTGGCGCAAAAAAAGTCCGTATGGATGCGCATGTTGGCGACAGCGAACTGTTGCCCAACCAAACTGATGCAGGTGTCGATCGATTTGCGGACGTTGAAGATGCCCTCGGCCTTGTTTGGTAGGGCAAGCTTCCTGATGTTGCTGATGATGCGTGCGGCTCGGTCTACTTGGTCGTCGATTCGGTTGAGCTTTTGATTGGCGGCGTCCGCCGCCCCCTTGGCCAGCAGCATTCTGGCATTTAGCGAAGCCATTTTGATCGTTGACAGGGGCTGATTCAGCTCATGTGCGATCGAAGATGACAGCTCACCCAGAACGATCAGCCTGCCAGTCTCGATGGCTGCCAGCTGCGCATCGCGCTCAAGGGAGTTGTCGTTTAGCGCATACAAGGTTGCTGAAGCACCAGACCAGGCAAACGTGTTGCCGCTGCATTGGAAAGAGCGTCGACCTTTCGTCAGCGTCTCGATCGAAATGACGCCGCTGCCGCCGGGAGCGCTCGCTGTCACCAGGTCTGGCAGAAGCGGGAACGGTTCCTGCTGTCCCTGGGAGACGCCGAACGCCTTTTCAGCGGCACTGTTGCAGTAAGCGATGGTTCCGTCGGCCAAGACGACGATGATCGGTGAGCGCAGGGTATCGAGTAGGTTTATTGTACTTCGCTGTCGGTCGTAATCGTCGCGGCGGAGGCTCTGAACTTCGCTCAGGACACGACGCGATCGCTTAACCTGCACCACCAACGACAAAATAAGTGCGACGGCAGACGCCCACAAACCGGCAAATGGAATTGCCGGATCGGTGGTGGACAGCAGTGTCGCCCGCTGCTCGATGTCCGAGTTGTAGATGGTGGCGTCGCGCAGGATCTGCTGAAGCGTAACCCTGAAGCCGCCGATTTCATTTGCCACCGCCGCTGAGATTTCTCCACCCTTAAGCTCCGCCATTTCCGACGGATAGAGGCGAAAAGCAGCCGATAAGTTTCGGTATGTCTCATTTAAAGCAGCTCTATACGGCCCAATGAAAGTCAGCATGTCAGTTTCACTGGAATTTGCCAATACATCGAGACGAGATGCAAATATTTCAGCACGCAGAAGGACTTTTTCGCCGTCACATATTTTGTTTTGGATGCATGCAGATATGGCTGCATCTAGGGTATTAAACTCGAGTGCAGTCTGAAAAATAATCCAGGATGATGTGCGGACGGTTAGGTCAAGCTCATTCCTCTGCGAAAGGTAGCTTTGGTATACCCATACAGTCGACACAATCATCATCATGCCGAGCGCAGTTACGGCGACATACCATAGTATAGAAGTTTTAATCAACATGGAACCGAATAGAATCGATCTGCCAAACCATTCGTGTGATGTAAATTTGTGGTGTGGGCTGCGGCATCTGATCAAGTGGGTACATGAGCCAGTAGGGCCCTTTCTCAAAGACCCTGGGCGGCGCGCCGTTGATTCTTGTCGTAAGGATTACATCATAATCGGTCCAATCCTTGGCCGGGACCGAAGCGCTATAGTCGTTCAAAGCGTGTAGTTCCGCGGAAACTGCGTTCCCCGGGCCCAGCTTCGCCAAGGTGCCGAGTTCTGGGCCGACAAATGATGTCATACCTGACGTCCACGGGGTCTTGATAACAAGGGTTGTCTGCGGCAGCTCATCCAGTTGCGGCAGATCGACGACCGTCTCATGCACCACACGTCCGTCTGCGACCCAGGTAAGCCGCAGTTCAGCGGCATTTGTACCCGGCGCAACGAGCAGCGCTAGGGCAACGACAAGGGTCGACCGACGGAACCCGGTCCGGAAATGATAGCTCATCTTATATCGTCCGAGCGTTGACACTGCTGGCAACACTAGCCGGTTTCGCACCGGAATGGTTGCGATACTTGCGCCATAATGAAGCAGATCGCTTTTGCATGAGCGAGTGGTGCCAAATTCGTATCGGGTATGGAGTGCTTGCGCGTTCTGTAACCGCGACGATGCAGAGCCGCCGCGAGGCCGGTAATCCGGGCGCTTGACGGCAATCTCCGGCCGACAACGGGTTCAAGATGGACTGATTAATCCTTTCGCGCTCGTGCGGACCTGCAACTATGGGGGCACATTGACCGTGAGAGATTTTATGAAGACACAGAGTGTCCGGGCGGCAGGTGGCCCAACTCGGAATGGCGAGTCGCGCTCCCCAGCCATTGATAGCGGCTACAACCGGGCGGAAACGCAGGCGGAACGTGAGCCACGTCCAGCGACTAACCAGATGCTGGCGTTGGTTGGTACGGGCCTCTGGGCAGCCGCAATCGCTGTCGCGCATCTGCTTCCGAATCTGGATCGGCTGGTTTCGGCGGAGTTTTGGACGTCGATGCAATCGGCTCAAGCTGTGTTCGTCGCAGCCCTGCCCCTAGTCGTTGTTCGGCTCATGGGCAGCATTAGAAGTCGCATGGACGACTTCGAAACGGCGTCGGAAAGGCTCGCAGCCAGCATTGAACGGTTCTCTGAACCAGCGTCGTGGGCGGGCAGTAATATATTGCCAATCCGCAGTGCGGTCAGCAGTGAGCTCAAGGCGCTGAATGAACAGCTGAACCGTAGCCTTGACAAGACAGTTGAGATCGAAAGCCGGATTCGCCGAGAGGTTGAGGCGCTTGAGCGAACCTTTTCTGACAACGAGCTACGTCTGAGCACTCTGGTGCATGAGCTGTCGTTGCAGCGCGACACTGTGGTTGGTGCGACCGAGCAGGTACGGAGCGTGGTGAAGGAGTCGCGCGAGGCGATGAGCAGCGAGTTGCTCGATGTCAGCAGGCAGCTCATTGAGTCAGGCAATTACGTCCGCGGTACACTTGAAGAAGTCAATATTGACATCACCGCCATCTTGGCCGGCGTGGCGGAGGGCATGGCGCAGAAGGTTAATGACGTTGTCACCCAACGGATCGATCCCGTTGTGATCCGGCTTGACGAAGGTTTACGGTCGGCCGGCGAACTTATGTCGGCTGGCGCAACGAGCGTTAGGGCTGTGCTTGAAGGTCATCAAGACGAGTTGCGGGCAGCGTTGAGCTCGGCGCTGGATCGGCTCAATGATGTGATGGACGCGCGGTCCAATTCGGCGATGGAGCACCTCAAGGGCGCCGAAGACTTCATTAGCCAGGGATTGGACGGCGCGGCAACGCGGCTCGAAGGTCGTCTGCAAAGCAGTTCGGCCGAATACCTGCGCGTTGTCGCTTCCGGTAGCAATGAGATATCGGCGGAGGTCGAGGAGTCCTGGGGCAAGGCAGGTGAGGCGTGGGTCGCGCGGATCGAGCAGATTAACGACGACGTCAGTCGCCGCATGGCTAAGCTCGAGGAGATGACTGGGCAGCTGCAGGGCAGCCTAATGCCGGCTCTGGATCAGGCGGGCGATCGCATTTCTGCTGCTGTGCAGATCACCGATACCCTGCAACACAGTGCGGGGCAGTTGCATCACACGCTGTCGGTCGATGCGCTGGGACTAGCAGATAAACTCACCATGGAGTTGACGGGCTTTCAGCGTCAGCTGGTCCAGGCCGGCCAGGAACTATCCGTTCGGATGGCGGATACGCTTGAAGGCTCTCTCGAGTTGGTTGATGACCGTGCAAACCATTTGACGTCAGCGCTACAGGCGATGCGTGACACGATCAGTATGTCGACAGACAAGTTCAGCATCGCGACGGCCGAGCATAACCAGCTCAACTCGCGCATCGCCGATGAATTGTCGGCAATTGTCGAAAACGGGATTCAGGAACTGTCGGCGCGTCTCGGCTCGGAGTTGGCCTCTATCGAGCGTGGACTTGATGCGGGAGCGGACCGTTATGGCGCGTTGCTGAGCCAGCACTCCCAGCAGCTTGCGTCCACGCGGGAGGCTTCACTACAAAGCGATCGCCAGCGGTTGGCGCAAGATACCTCAGCCATAACCGCTGCCATAGCAGCGGCCACTGAGCAGCTCCGGTCGGTCTTTGCAGGTGCCGTCGATAAGCTGCAGCAAGAGGTTCAGCAGGACGAAGCGCGTCTCGAGTCATCGTCAAGGCGGGCCGCCGATCACATTGCGCAGGGCGCGCGGGCGGCGACAGCCGACCTTACAAGCTCGGCACAGGAAATCATCACGGGCGTAGCTACTCAAATGGAGGCCGCAAAACGCGATTTCAGCGTTGCGGCGGCGGCAGCGACTGTGCCGCTGGATCGAGTCATATCTGAGTTGGTGAATGGATTCTCTGTCCGTACCGCGTCCTTCCAGAGTGCACTGGACGGACGGACACGTAGCTTGGAGGACGCGGTTGCGGACGCCACGCATCGGATTGAGGACCAAGCCGGCCGGATGCAGCGGGTCGTGACGCAGAAGGTCTCGAGCCTTGAGCTCTTCCTGGTAGGGGGTAACGAACAACTGGAAACGGCGCTGGAACAGCACTTGGTGCGCCTAAAGGCCATAGCCGAGGACGCGGATGTCAAGCGTGCACAGGAAGTTGAGCGGCAGGTCAATGTCATCGAGACTGTGCTGGAGGCGCGTGGGCAGGTGCTCGAAGCGATCATTCGATCGCGCGGGCAGGAGTTCACTGACCGACTTCACGCCGCTTCCCACGAGTTTGAACAGACGCTGGCTGATACCGGCACAAAGATAAGCAGCGACATTGCCGCGGGAACCGCAAAGCTTGCGGCGGACTCCGAAGACCAGCTTGGCAAAGTGCGCGAAGAACTGAGGGCGCTTACGGTCGGACTCAGAGGGTCGATCTCAGATGAGACGACGATGCTGCGCGGAGAACTGGAGTCTTTCGCGGCCGACATCGCGCGCCTGCTTGAAGGGGAGAAATCCGGGCTGCTCACGGCTTTTGATGCAAGAGTAGCAATTCTGGACAAGGTCATATCGAGTGGTATCGAGGAGGTCGGGCGAGTGGCTGAGCGCGAAACCGATGGTCTGCTCGAGCGGATCGGTGGCGGGACGCAGAGCCTGCGGGCGGCGCTCGACGCTGAGACCGAGAAACTCAATCAGGGGCTGACGTCCAGCATTAAACAGATGCGTGAAACGATCGGCGAAGCAACTGCTTCGGTCGGATCCTTCCTCCGCCAGTCCAACCGCGACCTCGAGACAACAGTGTCTCGTTCAACCGAAGCGTCGGCGGAAACCTTGGCGCAGGTTTCGGCAAAGCTGGTGAAACAGGTTTCTCAGACGGTCGACCAGGTGCAGCAGAACCTTAGCAGCAGCAGTGAGGCTGTATTGTCGAGGTTGGCCAGTCAGGAAAAATCGGCGGTGAGGCGTATCGAGCAGGCCACGCAGCTTGTTGAGGAAAGCACACGGCGGGCTGCCGAGGTGACCGTGGATCGATTGGTGGCCCTCAATGGCGTGGTAACTCAATCCATCGGGAACGGAAGCTCGCGTCGGGGTAAGAACTTAAAGTTGGAATCCGAGACCCAAGAGTAGGGGATGTATGGTGGAAAATATTCGGCGCGTTCGTGTTGCGGTCCACCTCCTCTCTGCAACGTAGATTGTGGCTGGTGACGTGAATGCTATCGAGGGTTCAACGAGTAATAGTGGTCGCAATGTTTGCTATTGCGGCGACAATATTTATTGCAAAACCAATAGCTGACTTAATCATGCCAAGGTTCGAAATAAAGATTTCGGTGGAGGCTTTGCCGGGGCAAGATCAAGATCAGCTGCCGAACAGCGGTAAGGTTGATCCCCGTCGGACAGCAACAGATTCGGGAGAACCGTCGCTGCTACGAACCAATGTCCGCGTGGTGAAGGTTGTGCGCGTAGGACCGGATGGCCTTATGGATCTGCGGCCCTATCGGCGGGGCGAGGTTGATGAGGAACCGCAGGTCGCAGCTCAGCCTGGGGGGGCGCGTTAGGTTCGCACACTGTTTTTCGCGTCGCCAATAGAGCGGGGTAGCCGGACTCGAGATTTCGCGGTGTTGGCGCTTTGGATTGAGGGCGTGCTTGAGGCTCTTGGCGAAAGGTGTAGCGAGAATGCCGATTTGAGCATCGCCGCGCAAAGCGGTGTTGAGGCGAAATCTGACCAAAGTCAGTGTCTCCCTAAAGTCTGGGGAGCTGACAATCGGCCGCAATGACAAGGTGCTATGAACGTAGGTTGCTAGGGCGCCGAAGCCATTGCGGCAGCATGATACCAACCTGCGCCCCTGCAGCAGGCCGGGGGGGCGTTGCGCTACTGCCCCTCGCTGGCACAACAGGTTACGCCCCCCTTAGAACGAGCGGGAGGGCAGCAACACCCGGCAATTCGTGATTGAGACCGTCTGTTCCGCCTTGAATACCATAGGTCCGCTCTGCAACTCTTGCTCACCCATCTGATGGGGCGACTGAGTGCACTATGCGCAAGCACATTACGGCACGTTTCGAGGGGGCAATTGTATTCACGGCGGTGCATTAATTATGAAAATGTATTCATCGTGGTGCCGAAACGCAAATTGTACTTTCCTTGATCGCATTAACCTGACGCTGCGGTGATTCTTGCGGGGGGGGGTAGCTTCGAAATCGGAACCCCAGATCAACCCGAGACAATGCGACAAGGGCGCTTGCAGCAAACTCAAGTGGCGCACTGCATGGTCACGCCGCGGTCCGTGCACAAGCAAGGTGGGGG
>Ga0247832_1005759_pt1 | contig 14079 bp, 8 predicted proteins | sample LaCruzMarch2015__10_FD_192407 | JGI IMG/M metagenome (GOLD analysis project Ga0247832, IMG submission 192407) | Freshwater microbial communities from meromictic Lake La Cruz, Castile-La Mancha, Spain - LaCruzMarch2015_4m | ecosystem: Environmental > Aquatic > Freshwater > Lake | place: Spain... | reverse complement strand
CACGCGGTTGGACTCGGTCTCGATGGCCTTGAAATTTTGGGCGTAGAGCTCGCGGTCGGCGGTGCACTCTTCGTGGGTGTGGAGCGTGTGGTCCTCCCAGTTGGCGTTTTTCGGCGCGGCCTTGCCCGGAGGCAGCAGCACGGCGGTTTGCGCTATGGTGGTGAGCGAAGAAAACGGCACGCCACGTTTCAGCAGACGCACCGTCTCCTTCAACGGGAGCTCGCCCATGCCGTAGATCAGCAAGTCAGCCCCGCTATCAGCCAGGATGGAGGGCTTGAGCGTCTCGGACCAGTAATCGTAGTGCGTCACCCGCCGCAGCGAGGCCTCAATGCCGCCGATCATAATCGGGGTCTCGGGGTAAAGCTGTTTCAGAATGCGTGAATAAACCGTGGTGGCATAGTCGGGCCGGAAACCGATTTCACCCCCGGGGGTATAGGCATCCTCGCTGCGGGGTTTACGCGCGGCCGTGTAGCGGTTGACCATCGAGTCCATGCACCCCGAGGTGACGCCGAAGAACAGGCGGGGTGCGCCGAGTTTCTTGAAATCGCGAAGGTCATCGCGCCAATTCGGCTGGGGCAGGATGGCGACCTTCAAACCCTCGGCCTCGAGCAGGCGGCCAATGACAGCGGTGCCGAAGGCAGGGTGGTCGACGTAGGCGTCGCCCGAGACGATGATCACATCGAGTTGGTCCCAACCGCGGGCTTTGACTTCGTCGGCGGTGGTGGGAAGCCAGCGGGACGGGTTCCAGACGGGTTCGCTGGAATAAACCTTGGTAGCGGGGGACGGAGCGGTTGGGTTCACGGAGAGGCTTGACCCAACGTGGAGTAAATCGGGCGGGGGGGAATGCATAAATCACAGAGGTTTTCCCCACCCCGTTCTTGCGGACCGGAACAACGCTCCCACGCTGCCACCCCATCATGTCTGCCATCGCGTCTTTCGCCGCCCTCGCTCCCACCGATGTTTTCGCCCCACGTCACATCTCCCCCACCCTAGCCGAACGGGAACACATGCTGGCCGCGCTCGGTCGCCCCAGCCTGGCAGCACTGATCGACGCCACCGTGCCGATCGGTATCCGCCTCGAAAAACCGCTTGGCTTGCCGGCACCGCTCGGCGAATCGGCTGCGCTCAATGAATTAAGATCCATTGCCTCGCTCAATAAAGTATTCCGGAACTTCATCGGCCAAGGGTATTACGAGACGCTCACTCCACCCGTCATCCAGCGCTGCATTTTGGAAAATCCCGCCTGGTATACCCCCTACACCCCCTACCAGGCCGAGATTTCCCAAGGGCGGCTGGAGGCTTTGCTGAATTTCCAAACTTTGGTCACCGATCTCACCGGACTGGATATTGCCAACGCCTCGCTGCTCGACGAAGGCACCGCGGCTGCGGAGGCGATGATGCTCTGCCACCGGGTTCGCCCCGCCTCGGGTGGTCTATTTTTTGTTTCGGAAAAATGCCACTCCCAGACCATCGATCTGGTCAAAACCCGAGCCGAACCTCTCGGCATCGAGGTGCGCGTGGGGGACCACGCTGCGGTGGACCCAGCCACGTTGCCGGGGCTCTTTGGCCTGCTGGTGCAATATCCTGACACCAATGGTGATATCCACGATTTTGCATCGCTTTTCACCCGCGCCCACGAGGCCGGCGCTCTGTGCGTGGTGGCGACCGACCTGCTCTCGTTAAGCCTCCTGCGCCCCCCCGGCGAATTCGGTGCGGATGTCGCCATAGGTTCCGCGCAGCGCCTCGGCGTGCCCCTCGGCTTCGGCGGACCCCACGCGGCTTTCTTCGCGACCCGTGATGCCCTCAAACGCCAGATGCCCGGACGTCTCGTCGGCGTTTCAAAAGACGCACAAGGAAACCCCGCCCTGCGCCTCTCCCTCGGCACCCGCGAGCAACACATCCGCCGGGACAAAGCCACCTCCAACATCTGCACCGCTCAAGTGCTCCTCGCCGTGATGGCGTCCATGTATGCGGTTTACCACGGAGCCGAAGGCCTTAAGGCTATCGCCACTCGTATCCATTTACTCACGACTACGCTCGCCGAAGCCCTGCGCCGGGCGGGTGCCACCGTCAATACCGGTCCGGTTTTTGATACGCTCACGATCGGAAACGTCGCCGCCGCCCGCGTTCTCGCCGCCGCCGAAGCGCGCAAAATCAACCTCCGCAAGCTCGACGCCAACCAAGTTGGGCTTTCCCTAGATGAAGCAACCACCCTGGAAGAGCTGGAGGCCCTGTTAGATTGCTTCAGCGAGTCGGTGGAGCTGGTTCCTCAAACCGGGCTTGGACTCGGGTGCTTTTTGAGAAGTTCCCCCTACCTGGCAGCCAGGGTTTTTCGAAGTCACCGGACTGAGCATGAGTTGCTCCGTTATATAAAACGTTTGGAGTCAAAGGACCTCTCCCTTTGCCATTCAATGGTCTCCCTCGGCTCCTGCACCATGAAGCTCAACGCGGCGGCGGAAATGTTTCCGCTCTCCTGGCCGGAGTTTGCCCGGCTTCATCCTTTCGCCCCGGTCGAGCAAACCCGTGGATATCAACGTCTCACGCGCGACCTAGAGGCCTGGTTGGTGGAAATTACCGGGTTGGCGGCGGTTTCCCTTCAACCCAATGCCGGCTCCCAGGGAGAATATGCCGGGTTGCTGGCCATCCGCGCCTACCACGCCACCCGAGGCGAGGCACACCGGCAAATTTGCCTGATCCCAACCAGTGCCCATGGCACCAACCCCGCCAGCGCCGTAATGGGCGGTTTCAGTGTGGTTCCGGTAAACTGCGACGCCCAGGGCAACATCGATCCGGTTGATCTTCGCACCAAAGCCGAGCTGCACGCCACCCAACTAGCCGCGCTGATGATCACCTACCCCTCGACCCACGGTGTGTTCGAAAGTTCTATACGAGAAATTTGTAATCTTATCCATTACCTCGGGGGGCAAGTTTATATGGACGGCGCCAATATGAATGCCCAGGTAGGTCTTACCTCTCCCGGTCGCATCGGCGCTGACGTTTGCCATCTAAATTTACATAAAACATTCTGTATTCCGCACGGAGGCGGCGGTCCCGGTGTCGGACCAGTTTGTGTGGCCTCACACCTAGCGCCTTACTTACCGGGACATACGGAACGGATACTCGTGCACCAGACGGCGGAGGGCGCCGCTCTAGCCGCTGGTCTCGGTGCCGTTTCAGCCGCACCCTATGGCAGTGCCTCTATCCTGGTGATCCCGTGGATGTATATTCGCATGATGGGTGCCGCGGCCTTGACCGAAGCCACCAGTATCGCCATCCTGAACGCTAATTACATAGCCCACCGTTTAAAAAATTATTTTCCGGTGCTTTACCGCGGAGCGGATGGATGCGTTGCCCACGAGTGTATCATTGATTTGCGCGGATGGAAAAAATATGGCCTGGAAGTTGAGGACGTGGCCAAACGCCTGATGGATTATGGCTACCATGCGCCAACCATGAGCTGGCCGGTGGCAGGAACGCTTATGATAGAACCGACGGAAAGTGAAGATTTGGCCCAATTGGACCAGTTTTGCGATGCGCTGATTGGCATACACGATGAAATGCAGGCTGTCGCCACCGGCCAATGGAGTTCAACCGACAATCCCCTAGTAAACGCACCCCATACCGCAGCAATGGTCAGCGCCGATTCATGGCTCAAAAACTATAGTCGTAAAAAAGCGGCCTATCCGGCAGGCTGGACGCGCACTTTTAAATTTTGGCCATCCGTGGCTCGCGTTGATAATGTGTATGGAGATCGCAACCTTATCTGCAGTTGCCGGGGCATGGAGACTTACTAATTCTTAAACGGTATTGAGAACAGAAAAAGAGGAGCATGATTAGATTTAGGAAACTAAATCAGTGATAGACTGCGGGCTTACCGAAATAATTCAAAGTAAGCATTTCTTTCCATATGCGATAACGTCCCTCGTAACTTATACGGCCATGCTCGTCATGAAGATTGTGAGGTAATAGAAACCCCATTTCGGTATTGATACGTTCTAATTCGGCTTGCTGAGCATTTAAGTCAACCACTGGTTCGGTGTCCCAAGCGACTGATTGCTTTCCGGATAAAGTCACACGTCGCTCATGATAATTTAGCAATTGAAGAAAACTACGCGTGTTTGGTTTACGTTGAACTAGCCAGTTTTCTGAATAAAAACCAGCAAAAGGCAAAAAGTGGTTGTCTGTTACCAAACATATTCCATCTACAAGACGGGTAGTAAATTGAAAGCAAAGTGATAAATTGCCCCCAGGGTGAGGCAAGAAGGAAACCTGTAAGCGCAGGTGTGAATCTGCCTTATGGTAAACGGAAACGCGAAGCTGAAAATGCGTGGAGACTTCCGAACGTAAGGCTTGCAAGTGATTAAACCCTTTTTCTCGCAAGGTGTCGCGTAATTTAAGAAAGCGACCTTGCACTGGCCACTGATCACCAGAGGGATTTAATTTGAAACGTGGAAAAAGTGGCAAAGGGCTTACACTAATTGCACTTATCGTAAGCCAGCGATAAATTGAATCAATCAGAAACCAGCCGATAAAAAAAGCGGCAAAAAGCGTTTCAAAAGATTGCTGGAACCAGTCGAAATATAAAGAACTTTCTGCAAATCCACCCGCCAAGACAAACCAACGTAACCATCGGTTAATTATAGATAATACCGGAGAAGCATAGATATGAATTAACTTAGTAATGACCAACGATAAAATCATCATTGGTATCAAAATTAAACTAGGCTGCACAGCAACAATCTCGCTACCAAAAATACCTATAATTTATGTTGGCTAACTATACAAACCTAGCTAATTCGAACTGGCATTACAACACAAATGAAATTTGCGTCCGTCTTTAAAACGCCTGGACTTACCTCGTCTTTTAATTCGAAATATACATCATCCTTGGTCAAGGCACGCAAAGGATCGATAATAAACTGCGGATTAAAAGCTACTTGCAAATCAGGACCACTATATGCAATAGCCATGGTCTCATTTGCTTCACCAAAATCAGGACTGCTAGCGCTTATTTCTAAGTGATTACTGCTTAACTTGAGTTTTACGGAATTACTTTTATCCGAGCAAACCAATGCGGCACGGTGCACACACTCCACAAGAAGTTCCCGGTCAAGTTTAATTCGTTGATGGGTTTCTTTAGGTATTACCTGTTGATAATTAGGATAATTACCTTCAACTACTTTGCTATACAAATAAATCGAATCAATTAACCCAGTTTCAGGATTATCTGCATGAATTTGGAAAGCGGCCCGACGTTCATTAAATGAAATTTTTAATTTTTCTCCTTTATCGAGCATTCGCAAAAGTTCTGATACAGTTTTAGCAGGTAAGATAATAGCTCCGGCTTTATCTGTAGGAACTTCTATCTCTTTGTTAATTAAAGCAAGACGGCGGCCATCCGTTGCAACAAGAGAGAGTTTCCCATCTCTAAAATTGAAGTAAACACCATTTAAAATGTAACGAGTCTCATCAGTAGATTGAGCATATGAAACGCTCTTAAGCATGCCGATTAGTTCAGCCTGGTCTAAAGTAAAAGTCTTATCATCTCCAAAATCTGGCAACGGAGGAAATTCATCTTTTCCTATGCCCATTATTCGAAAAATTGAACCTCCAGACGTTAGCTTAACTTGATGATTTGGGGACGCATCAAAAGTAACGTCCAACTGGGGTAATTCTCGAACAATTCCAGCGAGCCGTTTAACCGGCAGGGTAACTGATCCAGTTTCCTTAACATCAGCTTTTATTTTAGCCCGAATTCCCAAATCTAAATTTGTCGTTGTCAGGGTAATAGCGTCTTTTTCTGCCTCAATCAGAACATTACTTAGGATAGGCATAGTTGCTTTTGAACCTACGACGTTAAGCACCTGCGCGAGGCCGTTGCTGAAGTGATCTCGATTGATCTTGAATTTCATGGGTAAGGCGAAAGGTAGTTAGAAAGACCTATTGAGATGGTCGGTCAAGCAGAGTGCAAGGTTTTGCTTCAAATAATTGGCATTTTTCTAACCATACGTTTTTTGTTCACCTACCGGTATTAAAAAATAATCTACTTAAATAAATTAATCATCTTCTTAATGCCTGTGAGTATGTCCAATAACCCTTCTTTTTACCTGCTAGATTGGGTCATTTTGACCTATCCCCCTAAAAATGATTTTTGATTCATAAAACCTACGTTATTCCCAATATCTTAGTTGTTGGAAGTTATTCCCAAGCTTATTCCTAAGTTTGTTCAGAACTTAAATTTTAGACACAAAACTAGTTTCTCCTTTTTTTCTACGAATATGGCGGATGATACCATAAAAGATGTAAGCCAAGCAAAAGAGCAACATTCCAAATTCTTTAAAAACCACCACTGATGCGGCCACTACTATATATAAAATTAGAGTGGTAAATTTGGTTTTGGTTTGATAATCGATTTGTTTACCACTTGGATATTTTACGGAGCTTACCATTAATAAAGCGATTACAAGCAGTAAAAATGGCAAAATTAATGCCCACCGTTGTAACTCCCTTTCATTGGCAGCGAGATTTAACAAAAAAAGAACAAGTGAAGCCACAGTTCCTGCGGCCATTGGAACCGGTAGTCCAAGAAAGTCCTTATTTACCGCTTTACTTTGTTTTTGCAGTAATGGATGGGTAATAACATTAAATCTTGCCAGGCGAATGGCTGCGCATAAAAGATAGATAAATCCAAGCAACCAACCGATTTCTCTAAAATAGGGATATCCTTGGGTTGGAGATAAAATCAGAAAAAAAACCATCAGCGCTGGTGCCAGACCAAAAGAAACTACATCAGCCAACGAATCAAATTCAGCTCCAAATAAGGATTCTTTTCCAACCATACGGGCTAGACGTCCATCAAGTGCATCAAATGCCATAGCTCCAAAAATTAGCCACACGGCTTTTGTGTATAATTCGCTGGCCTCTTTGGTTATTGTATCTGAACCTCTCATTGCATAATGGGCTTGTATGCACATGATAACAGCAACAAAACCACAAAATAAATTACCAGCTGTCATCAAATTAGGCCAGAAATAGATGCGACTTGCGTCTGTTGAATTCAACAAGACCGTTTCCTTCTCCTCATCTTGTAAAATTTCAAAAGGCATTTCTGGTTTCATTTTGTGAGGTCCTCTAAGTATTTCCAAAATTTTGAATTTTGTTCTATCAATTGATGTTCAGACACAGGCAGTCTGTTCCTTAATAAAAAATCTTCCAAAGAATGAGGTTGTAAAATATATAGAATTTTAAGTCTATTCTCATTCTCAAGTTCAAAATAGTATCTCAAATCACCATCCCGAAGTCGGAACAAAACCCGACCAGCTCGCACAAAACGTCCCAAGGGTTCACGCGGATTAACCAAGTCTTCAGATCTTAATTTGCCAAGCGGATCAATTGCCGTTAGTTGTTCCAGGGGGGCGAGTTTTTTGAGTTCACCCAAGGCTTGTTGGGAAAAGGTTACTTGAAACATTTCCCCAAATTGTTGGGTTTGGTTAGCCCTGAAGCAAGTCTCGCTTGGGTGTTTTCACTCTTTTTTTTTAATTCCGCCACCTTTAAAGAAGATTGCACCTGATTTTCCATTTATAATCTATTTATTAAATACCATGGTGCTTTTTCGTTTTTTCCCGTTAACTATTTTTTTACTTTTCGGGACCATTTTAGGAGCAACCCAGATAACGCTAAATATCCCTGTCTTGGTTGCTGGTTACGGTGCTGATTTTTTTGAAGAAACTGCACTTGAATTTGAAAAGTTACGCCCTGGCGTGCGCGTTAATCTTTATGGGAATCCTCGCATAAATGATCATGTTCGCACCCGGGTGATGGCAGGTGACTTCCCTGACGCTACGGATGCGGTTTTATTGTATCCCAATCTCATTCAGGCGGGTAAGGTTTTAGATCTCAGTTCAGCGCTTAATGGGCTCAATTGGGATCAGACGGGAAGGTGGCGAGATGATTTTTGGCCAGGTTCTTTAGCTCGTTGGAGCTTTCAGCAAAAAATGGATGATTCTTTACCGGTAGGTGTTTACGGATTACCTTTTGCTCATGCAGTGTGGGTGGTATTTTATGACAAGGTGAGATTTCGTCGCGAAGGTTGGCAGTTGCCCCGCACTTGGCCTGAATTTTTTGTGTTATGCGAAAAAATTGAGGAAAAAGGAGGCGCAGCTCTATCTTTACCCGGTGTGGCAATGCGTTACGGTGATGCTATTTTAAGGGCCGCTCATTATAATTTGGTTGGCGAAGATGGATACACTGCCTATAAAGAACTGGTGCCTGGCACCCGATCGGATGCACGTTTTATACGTGCGGCTGGGGTTCTGGAGAGAGTGGCCAACCGGCATTTAGTTCGAGGTTGGGAGGGGATGACTCATACGGCTGCTCAGCGTGAGTTTATCGAGGGGCGATGTGCTATGACCATATCAGCATCATGGTTTGCAAACGAGATGCGAGGACGTATTCCCGATGGGTTTGAATTGGGTGCTTTTAATCTTCCGGTTTTTACAGATGGTGCGGTTTCGCCGGAAACGGTTCAGGCTCAAAGCGGTTATTATTTTTGCTTTCGCACCGGGGATTCAGTCAGGGAGCAAGCAACTATAGATTTTTTCCGGTTTATGACTTCAAAGGAAAGGATTAAACGATTTGTTACTTTAACAGATTCACCGGTTGCATTGTTTGGAGCGTCTCGGTCTGACTATTCAACCCGGATGTCTGACACGGCTGGTTTATTAGAATCCAACCCTCCCTCTTTTGACTCGGCTCCGACCCCTTTTTCGACTGGACAACAAAATCTTCAACAGGCTTTTACAGATGCACGTTATCAGTTGATGACGGGCCGAATTGATGCCGGACAATTTGGCCTACGCTTAGAGCAAGCTGCGGAAGTGGAGCGAGTCCGGCTTTCACATCCTGAATTCATAAAGCAGCGACATTTTTGGCCCGCATTTATTTTGGGTCTTATATTTTTGATTTGTTTATTTTGGTCCTTACAACCCCGGAACCAAAGGGGTGTTATTGAAAAATTTGGTGCATTTTCCCCTAGTCTTGGGTCCAGCAAGATGGCTTTGATATTTGTCGGTCCTTCGTTTTTTGTTTATTCTTTTTTTGTTTTGGTCCCTTCGGCGGCCGCTTTTGCCCTGTCCTTTTTCCGTTGGGATGGTTTTAGTAATCCTGAGTGGGTGGGCTTTTTGAACTTTCGTTGGTTGTTGTTTGAAAGTGATATTTTTTGGAGTGCTTTAAGAAACAACGGTTTTCTTATGTTTATGCCTCCGCTATTGGTTGTCCCGTTTGCCTTAGCTTTGGCTGCATATATCCATCGTGGGGGTGCAGGGGCTGGATTCGTCCGTGTGATTTTGTTGTTTCCTAATCTTTTGGGTGGTATCGCCGCCGCTTTGATTTGGATGGCTGCCTATGAGCCAAGTTCTGGTTTTGTTAATGCTTTCTTTGTTTTTGCAGGGGATTTATTGGCTTTTTTTCAAGCGCCTGCTTTTGTTGTGGAGTGGCTTCATTCTTTTCGTGGTTATGCATGGCTCGCGCAGTCCAATTTATATTTTTCCCTTTTACCGATCTATCTTTGGATGGCCGCCGGTTTTAATTTAGTGCTTTATTTGGCAGCCATGCAGGGTGTTCCGGATGAACTTTACGAAGCAGCGGAACTGGACGGAGCCAGCAAATTTGATCAGTTTTATCACATTACCTTACCGTTGATCCGCGGGGTATTGGCGGTCTCTGCGGTATTTTTGGTTATTGGTGGATTAAATGCTTTTGAATTGGTTTGGCTGTTAACTGGGCAAGAACCCTCTGCGGGCGCGCATACCTTGGGAACTTTCATGGTTGGTATGCTTTTTAACGAGTTTCAAGCTGGCCGCTCTGCAGCTATTGCAGTGATTTTATTTGGCTTAGTTTTGGTGGGTTCCTTGGTAGTTTTGCGCTTTAGTCGCGCTGAGGAGGATGAAACGTGAATGCATTCCGCTCCAGGTCGACAAACGGTTTGGCTCAGGGCTTTCATTTTTTAGCCCGCCTAGCTTTGATTGCCTATGTTTTTTGGGTGACCGCACCTTTTGTTTGGGTGTTGGTTTCATCGTTTAAGTCGGACTCCGCAATTTTACATGATCCTCTCGGTTTTCCTGAATGGTCCGAATGGAATTGGGTTGCTTATCCCCGGGCGTGGGAGGAGAGCGGTATTGGCGCTTGTCTGCTTAATTCTGCTTTTATTGCGATTATATCGGTAGGTTTGATTCTTTTACTAGGATCCATGACCGCTTATATTTTGGCATGGTATCGGCAACCCTGGGGGCGGGTTGTTCAGCGTTTGTTTTTGGCCGGGTTAATGTTGCCGGCGCAATTGGCGATGGTTCCTTTATTTTTTGAATTAAGAACACTGGGCTTATTGGAAACCCGAACGGGGTTAATTTTGGTTTACGTGGCCAATGGTCTGCCCTTCGCCGTATTTATTCTTACGGCTTTTTTCCGAGAACTACCTCGCTCTTTGCATGAGGCGGCGGTGATTGACGGCTGTTCGGATGCAGGTGTCTTTTGGCGTATCATGTTACCCTTGGCGCGACCTGGATTAATCACCGTGGCGATTTTTCAATTTATCGGTCTTTGGAAGGAATACTTTTTTGCTTTTATGCTGGTGGGTGGCGGTGAAGGGGATGCACGCACACTGCCGCTTGCTTTGGCGGATCTTGCGATTTTTGCTCAGTATCGCAGTGAACAAGGTATGCTTTTCGCCGGTCTTGTGATTGTAACTATACCTATGCTAGCGGTTTATGTTTTTATGCAAGGGCACCTTGTCAAGGGTATCGCTGCTGGAGCGGTTAAAGGCTGAAGCTCGACGTCGAATTTCCTGTGGTTAAGCTCATATTGTTTTTTATATGTCCGACCTTTTGCCGAATTCTCATACCTCGATAGATGCTTTTGAACCTATGCTCCTTGCTTGGTTGAGGCAAGGTCTTGATCAGCATGATATTGTCGCATTAACTGATGCACAGGGGCTTATCCGTTTTGTGAATGAACGGTTCTGTGAGATTTCGGGATACTCAACCGAGGAGCTAATAGGTCAAAACCACCGCATTCTTAAGTCTGGGGAGCACCCTGAAGCCTTTTACCGTGATTTATGGAAAACGATCACGGCTGGTGAGATCTGGAGGGGATCCATCTGCAACCGAAACAAATCTGGCTGCCTTTACTGGGTGCAGACGACCATCCTGCCCCTGCTCGGGTTGGGGGGCAGGACGCTGGGATATCTTTCCGTCCGGACGGATGTTACTCGTCTGGTCTTGGCGGAGCGAGAGTTGGCGTTGAAAACGACAGAACTGCATTTGCTTTTTGAGCATGCCCCAATCGGGTTGAGTTGGAGGGAATTTAACGCCGATGGCAGTCCTGGCTCGAATCACGTTAATCAGAGGTTCTGCGAGTTGATCGGGCTGAGCCGTGCCGACGCTGCTGATTTGGGTAACGTTCAGCGAATAACCCATCCGGATGATTGGCAGCAGCAGGCAGCATTGAATGCCGAGATATATGCTGGGAAGCGTGATTCTTTTACTTTGGAAAAACGCTACTTGCACCCTGACGGCTCCACAATTTGGGGCATCCTTACGGTGGTGGTGCTGCGGGAGAAGGATGGTCGCATTACGCATCATTTTGCCATGTTGGAGGACATTACAGCCCGGCATTTGGCCGAGGAGGAGCTACGTCGCACCGAGGCGCGGTGGCGCACTTATATTCAGACCGCAAGTGAGATTCTTTACGCCCTCACGCCGGAGGGATGCGTCAAATTTGTTTCGCAGGCCTGGACAGCGAAGCTTGGGCATTCGGTCGAAAACGTAGTCGGAACTTCTTTCCGGGATTACTTGCATCCAGATGACCTCGGGCGCTGGGATGCGTTTTTCTCACGAATTCTTGCCACCGGGGGAGATGCGGAAGGAATCGAATATCGAGTGCGCAAAAACGACGGACGGTGGGTTTGGCATGCATCCACCGGATCGGCTTACACGGATCGAGATAAGCGCAGGGCCTTTTTTGGCGTGGGGCGTGATATATCGATCAGGCGACAAGCCCAGCAGGAGCTCCGCGCGGCGCTCGGTCGTCTGGAGGAAATGGCGCGTATCATCGATCGTTCTCCCTCGGTGGTGGTTCTGTGGCGTTCGGAGGGAGGTAGTTGGCCGGTGGAGTTCGTGTCGGCTAGTGTGCGACAGTTCGGATATGAACCGGAAGATCTGATGTCGCGGCGTTTAAATTTTCGCGATATCACTCATCCGATGGATCGTGAGCGGGTGGGCGCGGAAGTTGATGCCCATGCCGCTGCCGGTCATCGGGAATACAATCAGGAATACCGCATTCAATGCGCGGACGGTGCCGTCCGTTGGGTGGATGACCACACCATCGTGCGATTGGATGAACGGGGCGAGGTCACTCATCACGAGGGACTAATTACAGATATCACCGAACGAAAGGCGGCCGAGGCGCGCGCACGAGAGGTTCAGGAGCGGGAGCTCGAGCTCGCCCGCGATGTTCAGCAGCATCTGTTGCCCAGTCGGTTTCCGGATCTGGGTCGGATAGATGTCGAAGTTCTTTCCCAGCCTTCCCAGCAGTTGGGTGGTGATTATTATGATGTCTTGCCGGTTGATGACCGGCATCACGGTTTCGTTATCGCGGATGTTTCGGGCAAGGGTGCGCCTGCGGCTCTAATGATGGCCGCGTGCCGCGCCAGTCTTCGCTTATGTGCTCCTGGGGAATTATCGCCCGCCTCCGTGCTGCGCCGGGTAAATCGCGCTCTGCAGCCGGATATGCCTCCGGGCATGTATATCACTCTTTTTTATTGTATCATAAACTTAGATACGCTGGAGCTGAGGTATTGCCGAGCTGGTCATGAGTCCGGCCTTTTGTTGCGGGCCCAGGGCGGCGAGCCGGTGCTCTTGGGCCAGGGCGGCATGGCTCTGGGCATGGCTCCGGCCGAGTTATTTGACGCCATTTTGGATGAGGGGCGGGTGGTGATGGCTCCGGGTGATCTTTTGGCTCTTTATACTGACGGGGTTAATGAAGCCTGTAATGCCTCCGGGGAAGAATTTGGCCGCGAGCGCCTGGCCGATGCACTCCGGCGCCACCAGCAAGAGCCGCTCGCGGAGATCATCCGCCGCATCGACCGTTATCTGCGGCAGTTTTGCACGCTCGCGCCCAGGCATGATGACCGGGCGCTTTTGGTGATTCGCGCGCGTTAAGGCAGGTTGGCAGGTGGCTCAGCTGGCCACCGGTTCAGTTTTGCTCTGATCGGGCCTTCTTCTCCAGTTTTGTGAGATGCTTGAAACCGTCTTTCCGTTACTCTTCGAATCCCACGTCCACACGCCTCTCTGCAAGCACGCCATAGGGGAACCGGAGGAGTATTGTTACCATGCTATTAAAAAGGGTTTGCGAGGGATTATCTTCACCTGCCACGCCCCTTTGCCCAATGGCTGGTCAGCCGAGGTGCGAATGGCGAACGATGAATTTCCGGCGTATGTAGCCATGGTAGAACGCGCCCGGGCCGCTTTTGCCGGAAAGCTAGAAGTGTATCTTGGTTTGGAGAGTGATTTCATGCCTGGACTCGAGCCTTGGCTCGAGCACCTCCACGGCCGGGCACGGCTACACCATGTGCTGGGCAGTGTTCATTATCAGATGGCTTTTTATCGGGAGCGATTTTTCACGGGCGATGTCTTTTCGTATCAAAAAACCTATTACGAACATCTTGCCCTGGCCGCCGAGAGCGGTCTTTTCGATACGCTCAGTCATCCGGATCTGGTTAAAAACGAAAGACCTTCGGAATGGCATTTCCCGCGTATCCGTGACGCGGTGACGCGGGCACTTGACCGGATCGCAGCGACTGGAGTGGCCATGGAGTTGAATACCAGTGGTTTATTTAAAGCTATTCCCGAAATGAATCCTAATCCTGAGCAATTACGCTTGATGCGTGATCGCGGAATCCCTGTGGTGCTTGGTGCGGATGCTCACCGTCCGGACCGGGTGGCGGACGGGTATGTGGCGGCGCTGGGTTTGCTTCGTGACGCGGGATATGAAGAAGTTAGTTTTTTCGTGAACCGGCAGCGCCAG
>Ga0247832_1005736_pt1 | contig 14131 bp, 19 predicted proteins | sample LaCruzMarch2015__10_FD_192407 | JGI IMG/M metagenome (GOLD analysis project Ga0247832, IMG submission 192407) | Freshwater microbial communities from meromictic Lake La Cruz, Castile-La Mancha, Spain - LaCruzMarch2015_4m | ecosystem: Environmental > Aquatic > Freshwater > Lake | place: Spain... | reverse complement strand
ATCGATTATACAAGTTATGTTATTATTGAAGAAGATGGTAGTTTTAAAAAGTATAATTTTAATAATTCAATTACTGACTTGCCTTATGTCATTTTCTGTTCGGAAGCTGATAATTTTGAGCTTGATACTCAATCTCTTTTATATTCTGGTAGTTTAGATGAGATAAAGGAAATAAATCCTCAAAGGGTTTTAAATTCTGGCAAAATAGATAATTTAAATAAAATTAATTATTATAGTGGAATACCTATATCATATTCTATTAATAAGGATAAAAGATTAAAATCTACTTTAGCACAAACTGGTGGTAGTAAATCGAATATTGTGACTTCTAAGTCGGCAAAGATTGGTCCTAAGACTGGAAATTTAGATATTAATAATACAATATTTAGACATAGTGGAAATTATATGCCTATATTCTATGATATTGAATTATTTAAATCAACTGATGAGTTTGGACTATCAGGTAATTATCTATTTGATGTTGATTTAGGCTTATTTGGTATTATGAGACAACGTGTAATTTCAAAGGTTTCAAGATCTGGTAACATACTTAAGTTAAGATCAATAGATGGATCTAAATCAATTTATCCAATGTTAGATGAATTTGGATTTACAGTTTCGGATTTCTTTATATTTAAGTCTTCATGGGATTTTGAATATTTCTTTGAGACTTCTAATATTAATACCGCTAGTTTAGAATCAAATGTTATAAATAATGGAAATAAGTCGGGATTTTTAAGAAGATCTATTGATCAAAAAGTTAAAAATAATTAATTTTAAATATGAGACGAGATTATATTTCACCAGAATTTGACTACACTAGAACGTTTGGTACATATGACATGACCGAAACATCTTCTCTATTAGGTTCTAAAATGTTAGAAATAGAAGATGAACTTAATTTACACAATCAGTCAATAATTTACTACCAAAATTTACAAAAAGAGCAGATAGATATTTCGGTAGAGAGTTCTTTACCAGCAATAATTTATTCAGTTTCGGATGATAAAAAAAGTAAGCATACTTTAAGTATAAACGAGACACAGAATGAATTTCAAAGAAATGGTAATACTAAATACATACTAACTATTCAGCTAGAGGAATTATTAATGGGTTATATTTTTGCAACTCTTAAGAATAGTAGAACATTTGAGGGTGTTAGAAACAAAATGTGTAGAAAAAACGATATAGATGGATCAATATCTGAATACATTATTAAAAATATATTAAATAGGTATAAATTAGATAAGATTGATTTATATCTAAAATATAACGATTTAAGATCACAGACATCGTTAAGATTTTCAAACAAATGGTCAGTTGATACTGACTCAATATCAACAAGTAATTATTTATTGAAAAAGTTAGAAATTGATACTAGTTTTGATGGTACTTTAGCAAAAATAAATTTCAATCAAGAAAAATCTAGTCAAAGTTATAATTTTGATTACTACTTTAAATTAAATTTTAAAAAAATATAATTAGTTATAATTAGGCATGAATAATCTTATTAAATTATTTAATATGTTTAGGAATAGACCGAATCATCTTTATAAATTTCTTAAAGAAAATGATGCATTTAAAGAAGATTTTATAAAGAGGGTTAGTTCTAATGGTAAATTAAAAAGGGCGCCTAATCTTACAACACAAAATTTTTCAAATATAGACGAAATGCAAGACTATCTAAACTCATTAATAGATTTGTCAGATGATAACGATCAAACATTAGAGCAAAGACTTAACCAAAAGTTAAAAGAAGCAATTGAAAAAGAAGATTATGAGTCAGCATCTAAAATTAGAGACCATATGAAAAAATTAAATTTTAAAAAATTTTAAAACTTAATCTCATATAATTATATAAATTCAGTACTTAAAAAATAATTATATGAACACTTTAGAAAACACAAATGATCTACAATTTTGGATAGAATTGGAAAATGAAGATCAAAAGAGAAAAAATCAAAAACAAAATAGTCAATCACTCTCCACTGAGAATCAGAAACTTATGGAAATGTATGAGAAATATTTCATACAAGCACCAAAGAAACAAGCAATAGTATCCGGACGATATGAGGGTATTTTCTCAGAACAACACTGTTTCCATGTTGATGGATTTAAAGACTATGTTCGAGTTGATAATAAGCAAACTGAGAACAAATATCTAAAAAACACAAGCATTGGAGATTCAATTGATATTTTTATCAAAAATGTTGATAATGATCAATTCTTTATCGAAGGATCTATTTGTGAATTATATGAAAATGCTGCACATATTTCATTGAAAGCTCTTAAAGAAGATGCAACAGTAACAGCATTTATTAAATCAATGAACCCTGCCGGATATGACCTTGAAATAGTACATGATGGAATTACATTCGCAGGATTTATGCCAAATACACTTGCTGGAATTAATAAGTTGTACGATCCTGAATCTATTGTGGGTAAAAATCTAGAAGTTATGATAGAATCATATTCTAAAGACGAGGGAACTTATATAGTGAGCCGTAGAAGATATCTAAAAACCCTTATACCAGAAGCTATAGCTTTACTAAATAGTGGAGAAGTTTATAATGGTCACGTTACAGGAACTACACCTTTTGGTATTTTTGTTGAATTCAACGAATGTTTAACTGGTATGATACATAAGGCAAATGTAAATCCTGATTGGCAAGAAAAACTTCAAGATGTTAAACCTGGATTTGAAATTGATTTCTATGTTAAAGAAATTGTTAAAGATAAAATTATTTTGACACAGATTTTAAGAGAAACTCTCTGGGATAATATTAAGAACGGTCAAGTTTTAGATGGTCGTGTTAGAGATGTTAAACCATTTGGTGTGTTAATCTCACTTGATGAAGAAACAATGGGTTTAATACACACATCCGAACTTGAAAAACTTGGTAAGAAATTCACAGCTGGACAAGAAACTAAAGTTAAAGTTCTAGCGGTTGATAGACAAAATCGTAAGATTTTCTTAACAGTAGCTTAATCTCAAAACCCACTCAGAAATGAGTGGGTTTTTTTATTACTAAACAAAAACAGTATAATTACATAGAATATCATATATGATAGAAATAAAAGAAGGAGATGTGTTTGAAGGACAGATTGAATTTTCCACAAACGGAAGTGCGTCTCTAAAAACACAAGAAAAAGAAATCTTCATCTACAAAAAGAACACAGCTAATTCACTACACTTAGATAAAGTAAAGATTGAAATATTTCAAGCAGAAAAGAAATTAGAAGGACGAGTAACGGAAGTTATCTCAAGATTTAAAACAGAATTTGTTGGTAGAGTTCAAATTTCAAAAAAGAATACAACATTTGTTATTCCTGATAGTAGTAAAATGTCAGTTGATTTTTATATCAAAGGCGGATTAGTTGCTGAAGATGGTCAAAAAGTAATTGTTGAATTGACAAAGTGGGAAGATTCTAAATCACCACAAGGTAAAATAACTAAAATTTTAGGAAATTCTGGTGATAATAACACCGAAATGAATTCAATAATGTTTGAGTATGAACTTCCTGTTGAATTTCCACAAGAGGTTATTAATGAGTCAGAATTAATAGATCAATATATTTCAGAAGATGAAATTAATAAGAGATTGGATTTAAGAAATATAATAACAATTGGAATTGATCCATTTGATTCTAAAGATGCTGATGACACCATTGGTTTAGAAATTATTAATGGTAAGAGATATATTTCAATTAATATAGCTGATGTAACACATTATATTAATCCAGGAACAGAGTTGGATAAAGAAGCTTATAGAAGGGGAACTAGTGTATATCTGATAGATCGTTGCATCCCTATGTTACCACATAGATTGAGTAATGGAATTTGTAGTTTAAAATCCGGACCCGATAGATTATGTTACACCGTGACTGTTTGTATTAATGATGACGGTAAAGTAACGGAAAGATGGTTCGGAAGAACAGTTGTTAATGTAAATAAAGACTATTCTTACGAACAAGCTCAAGATGTTATAGAGAATGGTGGAGATGGTAGTGATACTGATTTAATCATCTTAGAATTAGATAAGATAGCTAAACTAATGAGGAAAAGAAGAACAAGAGAAGGATCTATTGAGATGGGTAGTAAAGAAGTTAAATTTAATTTAGATGAGAATGGAAAACCAATAGGAGTTTATTTTAAAGAACAAAAAGATGCTAATAAATTAATTGAAGAGTATATGTTATTAGCAAATAAAGAAGTTGCTAAATTTATAAAATCAAAAGAACTACCTTGTGTTAATAGAGTACATCCACCACCAGATGATGAAAAACTACTTCAGTTGAAAAGAATAGCACTTAATTTTGGACACGAACTGGAAATTAGTGATCCAGATACAACAAAGGAAGAAATTAATAAACTTATAAAGGCAATAAAAGATACTCCAGAAGAAAATATATTAAGTACTCTGGTAATCAGATCACAAAAGAAAGCTTATTACTCAACTGAAGAAATTGGACATTATGGATTGGGGTTTGGTGGAATCCATGGGGTGGGTGAATATTGCCATTTTACTTCTCCAATTCGGCGATATTCTGATAATTTGGCACACCGTTTACTTACATTGGCTTTAGGCAATGATGGTTATCCAAGAAAATAATTATCTAATATATCATAGATATCATCATCATATTTAATTATAATTAGGTGAATATTGTTATAATAACAATATTCACTTTTTATTTTATCTCGTTTTAATTGTTCATTAAATTTATCCAATCCACCAAAATGACCAACCGGTTCGTAATGTTGTTTACCTTGGTACTCTATACAAATATTATTTTTAGGTATATAAAAATCAAATCTTAATTGCTTAATATCCAAACAATCTTTGAATTTAAATTCTCTTTTAAATTCTAAACATTTTTTTTCTAAGTAATTGTTTATTATTCTCTCACCGATGGACTCCTTGCACACTGGACAACCTTGCTCCCTATTGGTATGATGTTCTGGTCTCATTTTAAAAACACCATGTTTCTTACAGAAAATATCAACTTTTGTTACTGAATTAACATATTCAGTTATTAACGAATAATCATATCTATCACCGTGTATTTCAAAACATCTATTTAAAAAAGTTTCTAAACCGGTTCTTCTTTTCCCCAATCTACATTCCATACAACCCTGTCCATTTAAATGAGCTGATGCTCTTTGTTCAAAAATACCATGTTCTCTACATATAATTTTAACCTTATCATTTGAACTTTTAAACTCTGTTATAGAATAATCATATCTATCACCATGTATTTCAAAACACCGTTTAAAAAATAATTCTTTTCTGTTTATTTTTATCTTAACTTTATCTTCTTTTGTAGTTTTTTCTTTTAAAACTTTTTTAGTATTACAAGTATCTTTGTAGCAATTACCACATCCACATTTTGAATTTAAGTGGTTAGTAGTTTTTTGTTCAAATTCACCATGTATAGGACATATTATAATAACCTTATCATCATTATTTTCATATTCAACTAGTGAATAATCAAATTTAAAGTTAAATTTTTTATTAGCTCGTTCTATAAACTTTTGTTTATTTTCAAGTCTTTTATTTTTAGATTCTCTACCTTCTAAGTGTCTTTTTGGTTTTTGTTCGAAAACACCATTTATAGGACATATTATTTTAACTTTAGTATTATTGTTAATATATTCAACTAATGAATAATCAAATCTATTACCCCATATTAATTTAGATTTATCTATAAACTCTTCAGTTTTTAATCCTTTCATATTATTTTTCTAATTTTTCTCTAATTATTTCGGATATTTTAATAAGTCTACCTTCTTTAAGACTTCTTTCTAGTGTTTCATCTACTAATTTTTGATAAATATCTTTATTGATTCTAATTGTCACGGATCTATCTTTACTATTCTTCTCTTTCATAGTGTATTATTTATTTTTTGTCTTACATTATATATTAAAACTTATCTTCTTTCTTTTGATATAAATTTTATGAATAATCTAAAAGATAAAAACAAACTAGAGGAAATGTGTAAACATATCTCTAAAAGAGAGGAATTAAGTGCAAAAGCTCAAAGAGATTCTATTAAGTATAAACAAGCCGAATATCTATTAGATAAAATCGGTAATGAATTTGAGGGGATAGTATCAGGTGTTACTGATTGGGGACTTTATGTGGAGTTAATTGATAATAAATGTGAGGGTATGATTAGATATCAATCTCTTGAAGGTAATTGGTCAGTTGATACGAGTTCATATACCATAAAAGATGATAATGATAAAACAATAAGACTTGGTGATAGACTGATGGTCGTTGTTAAATCAGTTGATTTAGAAAAGAAACAAATAGATTTCCTACTCACACAATAAAAAAACCACTCATTTGAGTGGTTTTTTACTTTAATTGAAATATTGATTTTTAATATCCGAGTTATATTGACCAAAAGATCCCTCTAGAAGTTCTTTCCAAGTCACCCAATCGCACAATCCCTCTGTTTGAGGATCGTATTCAATCTCACCAGTCCACTCTGCCTTAAATAGATACACCAATCTGTCTTTAAATACTCTTTGATCGAGTAATTCAACATTAAATATATCTAGACCAGTTTCTTCTTTTGCCTCTCTTACAATTGCTTCTAAAGCAGTTTCACCTGGATCTAATTTACCACCAGGTAATCCCCAATCACTATGATTATATTTACGAGTAACTCCTAAGATTTTATCTTCTTTTGTTAGAATTACACAAGCACCAGTTGGTTTCATATTAGAATTCAATTTTATGTTTAGGTTTACGAGAATAAGCTTTCTTATCTTTGAAAGTTTGATTTTTAAAGATATTATAAGCACCTACTTCAATAAGATCAGATCTGTGACGAGCTTTATCTGACTTAAGAATCTGTTCTTTTGTTATTGTGATTTTAGAAGATTTCATTGTAAGTATTTTGTTTGTTTTACAAATATAAGAATATTTTTAATAAAAGTCAAGCACAAAAAAATCCAGTCAATTTAATGACTGGGTTTTTGTTAAAAGTCTAAAGATTATTTCTTAGACCATTTGTTGCGATGATACGATCACCACTGAGTTCTTTGTTCGCGCCGAACAAGACGAACTTCTTTGTAACAAGACCAATTTTATCCTCTGGTACGATTACGATACCGAAAAGGCGGAAAATGGATTTGTAAAATACAGCGGATAGTACAATGACTAGAATCCACCAGTAACTTGACATAAAATTTAAAATTGTGTTTAACATAGTTTATTTGGTTTATTTAATTTATTTGGGTTTAATTGTTTCTAATTAGTTTGATTTATTAATCGTGTTCATAACCTTCGGTTTCAATACCTTTTTCAGTTACCGTGACTTGAACGTGGTCACCAAATTGACGTTGATAAAAATCTTCATCAAATACTGATAAGAATTTTTTAACTTTTGATGATGCTTCTGTCAGTTCTGGAATATAATCAGGGTTATCTTGTTCAATTCGACCTTCATAAGCTCGTTTCTCACGGTTGTATGTTCCCCAACTAATTACTTTTTTCTCTTGTGACCAAGATGCATCATCTTCCTGTTCTCCATTAATCCAAAGATAGTCAATATTTGCTGAGAAGTAACAAGTATCACCATCATTGAAATACGGTGTGTATTGTGACCAACTAAAGCTTTTTAACATTGGATTTTCTTCAAACAATGTTTTGAATGAAGATAAGAAAATTTCAGCGGATTTTTTCTGCAACTCTTTTTGCATCTCTTTAATCTCTTCTTGTTTTTTCTTAATTTCTATTAGCATTTCTTCCATTTTGTTTATTTTAGATTGATTGATTATACTAGTGAATTTTCGTAAAGTTTTAAAACTTCTGAAAGAGGCATATTCATTATTTCGTTAAAATCCTCTTTCTTAAAATCTTGATATTTTGTTTTCTCAATTGTCCAATCAAGAACACCATATTCATGTCGATATGGATCGAGAATAGACTTAGCAAGCGCCTGTAATAAAATCTTTGTTTTATTATTTTCTTTATCAAATTTTCTCACAAATTCAACTGAGAAGTTTTCGGGCTGATTGAAAATTTGAGAAAGAGCAATTTCACGAGTCTCTTGTAGAGATAATTTTCTGAATGACCAGTTATTGAATCTAATAAATCTACTATATCCTTCTAATTTAATTTGAGCAGTCCAAGTGTTTGCATTTGCTACTTCTAATACACGGTACTTACCACCTTTTAAAAGATATTTATATTTATCTGAATTACAGACAACAATATCATTAGCCTTTAAAGTCGTGACATCAAATCTCTCAATAGGAGCATGATTAGGACTTACATAATTAATTTGAGGTAATGGATTACCACTTGTATCTGTAAAGTTTTTACACAAGTATGAACCTTGTCCACCAGATGGAAATTTAATTCGTATGCGGTGTTGATCCCAACGGCTACCAGTATTAGTATTATTAAAAGAGTCTGCATCATAGGCAACTCCTTTCAATAGTTTTGTATTTGATTTAAGACTTATTACTCTCATTAGTCAGCGTTTATTTTAATGTTACCTTTTTGTGAAATTTTTTCAAAAGAAGCCGGATGTCCTTTTATACCATTTTGCATCCAATCCTTAAACTCCATATTTTCAAGATAGTCTTGTGCGGTTGGAATAAAACGCATTCCAAAGTCTTCTAAAATATGTTGTTCACATAAATCTTTAACACAAACTTCACGACCATTTGAGTTTTTAATAGTATATCCAAAAATTGGAATCATTACTTCGTGAATCCAAAAGTTGGTATGAGTAAGAGCTCGGTGACGATTATCAGCTACATAAGCCTTTGAACAATCCATTTTAATATGGATGTTAAGATAATCTTCTGGTTGTCCACCATATCGACGAGCAGATGATTTTGAATGTACGTGTGCGTTAGCCATTAATCAATGATATATTTATACGATTCTTTTGATTTGTCAAAGAGTTCAATTAATTGTTCTCTATTTAATTTTGTGAGTACAAATTTAAGAAATTCTTCTGAATTTTCCAAATTATTTTGAAAAATAGATTCAGATATAAAATCTATATAATCCGAATCATCACCGATTCCAAGTTCTAAAATTTTATAATCTCGTTGAAACTCAACACCACCACTTACTTGAAATTTACCACCACAAAAAACAATATCTTGTCTGAATTTTCTAGCATAATTTACCGCATCGTCCTCGCGAGTTTCAAAAGTCTGAATTTCTCCAGCGTGAAGTCTATCACAAATATCTTTAGATTCTTTCAAACCCAGATTACTACACTCCTTTATTAACTTAACAAATTGAAGTTTGTTAGGGCAGTTCTCAATAAGTTTAATTCTAACTAACTTTTTCAAAGGAATAATTTGTTATTTGTAAGTCAATATTATTTACTTGTGTTAATAGATCGGGTCCTGTGTCGTAATTATGAATCACATAATCACTCTTATTATTTTTAGACAATTCTGACATTTCTTTATCAAAAAGTGTCCAAATTTCATCTACCCTTTTATCAGTATCCATTTTACATCTATATACTCTCTCTTCTTTTGGAGCGAAAACAGATATAACTTTATCAAATTTTGAATCCCATCCTCTTTCAAATAGGATTGAACTTTCAAATATCACATAGGTTGATTTGTAATACTTGTTTTTAAATCTTTCATATGCTTGGAAAAGATCATATTCAATAACATCGATTGTTCTATCAAATAGAGAATCTGTTATGAAAGATTTTGGATCTAAAAATCCATGACTGAATACAAATGTACCAACATTTGCTTTAATCGCATCATCAAAGTCCGGTCTATAGTTTAAAATGAATTTCATTACCGTATCAGCGTCGAAAACGGGAATATAAATTCCATTAAATACTTTAGAGACTTTTGTTTTACCTGAATAACGATTACCGGTTAGTGCTATTTCCAACATTACATATTAATATAAATACAAATATAAGTAAGATTATTCAAAAAAACAAATTTTTATGAAATATACTATTGAACAACTTGGATTTATACTTTATAATAACAGATCTGTTGAAGGTGTTGTTCAGAATTTTCTAGATCCAACAATGAATCCATTTAGACTTATTCAAATAGAGAAGAAATTTGATTGGTGTAAATCTCTATACAATAATCTAGAGAAAATGGTTGAAGTAGATTTATCCTTACTTAAACCAGATAGTGACGATGAAATAGTCACTCCAGAACAACTAGAGAGTGTAAGTGAGTTAACACTATCAAATCTTGGTAAATTCTCAAAGGATGAAAAGGATTTTTTAATAAAAAGAAACATAACAGATAGTATCATTGATAAGTATCAAATTTTAGGACTATCACAATTTACTGATAAAGAACATTTAAGAGTAATTGGTGCTACTTGCCATCCTATACTTCAATCATTTTTAAAAGATGGTATTGATGAAGGTGGTATAGTTTTTCCATTATTCAAAGATGATAAGTTAATTAATTGTTCTATTCGTAGAATTACTGATGTAGGTAAATTAAAATATACATTAGCAGTACCTGATACCCCAGTTTGGGGATTAAATGATATAGATGAAGATAGTGAATTGTGGATATGTGAGGGATTGTTTGATATGATTGCTCTTAGAGAGCAAGGTATCAAAACAGTTTCACCATCTTCAGCAATGTGGTCTGGTATACAACTTTATCAACTACTTGAAAAAAAACCATCTAAAATTGTAATATTTTGTGATAACGATAGAGTTGGATTGAAAACTGGTTTAGTTTTGAATAAGTTTTTCAATTTATTTCAAATTCCATCAGTGACTATACACTCTAAGAATTGTAAAGATGCTGCTGAGCATTTTTTTGAAAATAATTATTCTTTTGATGATTTAGAGACAATTAGAATAACCAGAGAAATGATTGAGGAGAAAAACGATAATTCTTTTGACTTCCTAAAATACTTACAGAAAAGAAAATTTTAAGTATAATATATACTATATGATTAAAAAATATAACGATTTTATACTTGAGAATTTATCAACTCACTTTGATAATGAGTATAATGAATTTATTGATATCTATCAAAATCAAATAGTTCCTAAAATTGGTGAAGTAAAAGTTTTTACTAACTTTATGCTAGATGGTGTTTTAGAAAAATCTCAAGAAACAAGATTTCACACACTTAGAAGAAATCTAATGGATGCTAGAAGTGAGTTTTCTGATACTATTCAAACTCTTTCAGGTAGATTTTTTAAAAGTAGTTTTAGTAGTTTAGCATCAAATAAGGATTCCAAACCAGATGAAGATTTTGAGGAAATGCAAAGAATGCTTAATAGAGCTGGATTTACATTAGATGTTTTAAAGAAGTTATTTAATCCAATTGTTTCTGTTTTTACATCACAGGACTTTCATGAATTTATAGAAAGAAATAGCCTAGATGAAAAAAACGGATATATTGATATTTATCTTTATAAGATAAATGAAAAATTAGATTTAAATACAACTGTTTATCTAGGTGGTGAAGGTTGGGGATATGTTTTAGAGACAGAGCCGGAAGAAGAGTATATAATTAAATACGCATATGGTTATCATAAAACACCATATGGTAAATTATTTTTAGATCAAATGGATATATCAAAAGATGAATTTGTTATAACAACATATCAATATCTTAGAGATAGCTTCAAAGAATCATTATATCCGAATATTATGAGAGACTTGAAAAAAATGGCACAATTCGGATATGCATCTACACTTGGTGATATCTTTATGCCAGAAGATTTTGATGATTTCGTGACATTAGATGATGATAGATTCATTATAAGTTATGTTGAAATGTGTAATGATTTCAACGATATCACTGATAATAAATATGAAAATACAGCTGACCCAGACTGGTTTAAAGAAACAATACTTAAAAATATGTCTATATTTTCAGGACTAAACATACAAGATACAGGAGAAGAATTAATATTTAATGACTATGAATAAAATAAAATCTATTTTAAAAGTACTTACATTTATAAATTTGGAAATATTTGTTTTGATATCTTCGATGATTTTTAGTATATCATTTGGATATAATTCTATTAGGGATTCGGTAGATTCAGCTAAGTCTATTACATATCAAATAAATAAAACTGAAGAGGATCGATTTAGAATGATAAAAAGATTAAATGATTTTTCCTTATTAGAAGATGAATTGTTATCAAAATCTCTTAAAAATTTAAATATTAGTGATGAATTAGACATCTATTCTTCATATAGAGATAGTTTTGATTTATCAAAAAAAGATTCTACAATAATAGATTCTCTTTTTATGAGAAAGCAGATATTATTTAGAGTTATAAAATCTTACAAGAGGAGTAATAACATAAAAATTGCCAAGGATGATTTTAAAATTAAAAAAACAACCGTTGAATATGTTCCTACTACTAAGATTGTAGAAACTAAAACCAAAGGTAAACTATTTAGTAAGAGTAAGACTAAAATCGACACAACAGTTAAGATAGATACAGTTTATCACACTACTAGTGAATTTGATTTAGAGTCCTTTTCAAAAATTAATAAGATAAACCAAAATGTTGACTACAATTCTTTTCAAAATTACATTTTTGTTAATAATGATTTATCTTATAAGATTAGACTAATTTTAAATAACAGAATTTCCGATTTTAACTCTGAGAATAGAAAATCACAAGAATTACTTATATCTAAATTAAATTTAAATTTTTCAAAATATGTAAATACAATTATTTTTATTTCTATATTTTTTATTATCACAATGCTATTACTTATTTGGGATATCAAAAAGAAATCAAAAGTAGAATATAGAAATAAGTATTTAATATCCTTACTTTTAAATAAGAACTAAGATTGATAATATAAATCAATTAATATATTTTCTGACTTTTCTTTAATATCTGAGTATTTATTTTTTAAATTTTTGTGTGTGAAATTTATCTCAATATTAAAATATATTATCTTTTTTAAAAGATCTTCAATTTCTATCCAGCAATTATCCTGTTTAATTAAATTATCCTTATAATTTATCATATGTAGATTACATGGATGCGTTATAATTTCAACAGGTATATTATTCAAAAATCCTTGTTTTAATGAGTAGATATGATCTATATGGTAGTCCTTCTTAGACCTTTTTAAATTTTTTGGATTTATCAATTCTTTATTATTATTATAAATAGTTATTGTTCTATTTGTTGCTACTTTTTTATAATCTATAAATTCTTTTATAATTTCGTCATTAATTTGTGTTCCGTTTTTTATTCTAGTAATTCTTGTTTTATCTGGATTATTAAATTTTTCAGAACCATATTTTTCTTTAAGAGTTTTTTTTCTTTTTTTCTTTATTTCCAAAATTTGAAATGAATTATAAACTCCATATTTTTCATTCATCGACCTTTCTCTATTCTCTTGTATAACTTTATTATATAGATTTCCATATTTAGATTCAAGAGTTTTTTTTCTTTTTTCTAAATATAGACCACTACTATTGGTCTTTTTAATAGAAGACAACCAATTTTCATAATACTCATCTGAGTTTTTCACACATCTATCTGAGCAATAAGTTCCGTATCCATCTTTTAATCTTCTATATTTAATAGAAGATCCACAAGTTTTACAAGTTGGTATATAAGTCATTTCATTTATATAATGATATACTTTCCTTTTGAATTCTATATCTTTTAGAATGTCAGTTTTTTCTGACCAACTATTAATTTCATTATAGAGAGATTCATTATTATTTCTTAGCCATTTTTCTGTGCATTTTTTACCAGAATTATTATCTGTTGTAAAATAATCAAATAGTTCTTTATTCATATAATTTTTATTGGGAACTATATACTTGTTTAACCTAATTCCTATTAATTATATAAATAAAATTAGGAAAGTTTAATTATTTTATTTACATTTGTAAAAACTTTTTAGTGATTTTATCATATAATATGTATGATAATCTTACAGAAATTCAATAATTTAGTCCAACTTTTTACATACTTCAATAATGAACAAGTATGTAGAGAATATTTGGAACAAATCAGATGGAATGGTAATATAACCTGTCCATATGAAGATTGTAAGCACGATAAAGTTTTCAAATATAGTAATGGTAAAGTTTATAAGTGTGATAAATGTAAGAAACAATTTTCAGTAAGAGTTGGAAC
>Ga0247832_1005724_pt1 | contig 14158 bp, 6 predicted proteins | sample LaCruzMarch2015__10_FD_192407 | JGI IMG/M metagenome (GOLD analysis project Ga0247832, IMG submission 192407) | Freshwater microbial communities from meromictic Lake La Cruz, Castile-La Mancha, Spain - LaCruzMarch2015_4m | ecosystem: Environmental > Aquatic > Freshwater > Lake | place: Spain... | reverse complement strand
TCCTTGAGGCTCTCCCCACCGGGTGGCGGTACATCGTAGCTCCGTCGCCATTGATGAACTTGATCGGCCCCAAATCGAGCGACCGTTTCGTCTTTGTTCAGGCCTTGCAGTTCCCCGTACATACGTTCGTTGAGGGCGGGGTCTGCCGTTATGGGGCATTGATTCTGCCCTGTTTCTTGCAGGATCAGCGAGAGGGTATCGGCGGCCCTTCGCAGTCCACTTACAAAGGCCCGGTCAAAATTCATACCGGCCAACTTAACGCCTGCGTTTCTGGCTTCTTCCTTGCCCTTCTCAGTCAAGTCAACATCCACCCATCCCGTAAAACGATTTTCAAGATTCCATTGGGATTGTCCATGACGGACCAAAACAAGTCTGCTCATATCTTTTTAATAAGTTCGTATTTCCTTGAGATGCGCGCGTTCCTCACCGCCACGCAAAGCATCCAACCACTCTCGCTGACGCAGATGCACCTCTTGTTGAGAGGCTGCATCACTCATACGGACCCAAACAATGCTTCCCCCGTCCCAACGAAGCGCATGGGTACGGGAAGCCAACGCAGGTCCGACTGTTTGTTCCCAAGTATTTCGTAACAATTCTTGTTGCATCACGCCCGTATGACCGTACCGCTTGGCCCAGGCCTTGACCCAATCACCCAACGGCGGCAAATCTTTGGGAGAATTCATAACAATATACAAAAATCACGCATGGGTTGCCCCGGCATTGCGGGGATGGAGATGACGCTCCGCATGGTACGAAGAGCGGACCAGAGGCCCGGCTTCCACCCATTCCAATCCCATTTCTAGGCCCCAGGAGGCATACAATTCAAATTGCTCGGGGCGGATGTATTCTTGGACGGGCAAATGATTTTTGGTGGGCTGCAGGTATTGACCAATGGTCACCACGTCAACACCGCATTGTTGCAAATCCGCCAAAATTCCCCGCACTTCTTCGGGGGTTTCGCCCAAGCCGACCATGAAACCGGTTTTGGTCCGCAGTCCCGCCTTTTTGATACGGGCCAATTGTTCCAAACTGCGTTCGTAGCGAGCCTGGGGCCGCACGGTCCGGTAAAGTCGGGCGATGGTTTCCATGTTATGAGAAACCACTTCGGGCTTGGAGTCCATGATGATTTCCAAGGCTTCCCAATGCGCTTTGACGTCCGGTATCAAGGTTTCCATGGTGGTCCCAGGCGATACGCGACGAATTTCGCGGACCGTCGCAGCCCAAACCCCCGCCCCACGATCCGGCAACTCATCCCGGTTCACCGAGGTTAACACGGCATGCTTGACCTCCATGCGACGAACCGCTTCGGCCACTCGATAGGGCTCCTCCAAATCCAGAACACCGGGGCGACCGGTCGCAACGGCACAAAAGGAACAAGCCCGGGTACAGACATTCCCCAATATCATGAAGGTGGCGGTACCGGCTCCCCAGCATTCGCCCATATTGGGGCAATTACCACTCTCGCAAATGGTATGCAGGCGGTACTGGTCCACCAAGCCCCGAACTTTGCGAAATTCTGGTCCCGTAGGGAGCTTCACCCGCAACCAAGGTGGCTTGCGCTGCGGTTGTTGTTCAATCGTTAGGGTCTCCTCCATCAGGTCCCAAAAATACGGCGGTGTTCGGATGAATTCCGAACCTTTAGTTGCGCCTACCCACTTGGTAGGACAAATAAACGCAAGCCAAAAAGGGCGAACGATCCACAAAAGCCATCATGGTCAAAGGCTTGACAAAAAGTCCCCCCATGAGTCCGATTTCCACAGCCTGCGGTGCTCGTCGCTGTTTCCCCCATTGGGCAACCAACCCGCCTTTCGCATAGAAACCAGGCGTTACCCGTATCGCATCCAGACCCCGGTAAAAAGGCGATGCCCCAGCTATATTGCCTGCGTTGTGCTTGCCCGGATCAAACGCCTCGGCCTTCTGAATGAAGGGCTGGTCCTTGGACGTTTCGGGATCTTCGTTGGCATAGATGATTTGCAAAAAAACCGGCTTGAGCAGAGCCAGGCTTAAGCCCGCCGACCATGTTCCCCTTAATTCCACCCCGTGATGGAGACCTCTCTCCATCCACAGGTACGATGTACCCCAACCCGCCTGAAACGAAAAGGTCTCGTTCAAAAGACCGGGCGTGTAGATACTGGCCCCGTCATCCGGATTGGCCTGGGTTTTGAAGGCATTGGGATGTTTCCAACGAAAAAGGGTCAGCTCAACCTGGGATTCGGTGGCAAAGGTCCGGTTCTGAATGATTTTGCCCCCCAGCCACCAACCCGCACTTTGCAATCCACCACCCAGGTTGTACCCATTGTAAAACTCGGGTAAGGAACCCGCGTTACGCTGTTCCCATTCCAAACTGCCAAAGAATTCGTTTCCTTGGGCCGACACAGGCTTCGTCTGCAATGCGCACCATAGGCTTAGCATACCGCAAAGCAGGCACCATAGATATCTAGGACTGCGATGGTTTGCCATGAGGCAGGAAAATCTAAAGGATGGTGCGGACCGATGCGTGATCCGAAACAACGTCGGATTTGGGTGCATCGTACCGGGCATAGGCCGGGCATCGCCGATGGCAAGATGCTCCTAACAGGCCCAAAGCAATCAGGGAAAACCAAATTTTTCGCATACCCAAATCTAAAGCCTACCAAGCACAAAGCCACCCCGGGGGGTGGCTTTGCAACTTGATTAAGTACGCTATGAAGCTTAGTGCGCTTTTTGAACCGGAACGCGGGTGCGGTAGGTACGACCGTTGGCCTCCAATTCGACCTGCAGTTCGTAACGACCGTTGGCCAAGTGACTCAAGTCCAAATTCAGTTCGGTATTCAAGGTCGTTGCACGCATATTCATGCTAGCAACCGTTTTGCCAAGAACATCGACCGCACGGACACGCACTTCACCTGCAACAGGCAGGCTCAGGCTGAGCTTGCTCAAACCGTTGGTTGGGTTTGGATAAACCCCGGCAACGAGATCTTCGTTCAAACCACGCACGGAGGGAATACGCAGACCGACCATATCATAGATCTGAGCCAAAGGATTGGCCATTTCGCTTCCTTCACCAACCAACCAAGCTTTGGCAGGCACCGATGCATCTGTTGCAATCCGCATCCGGAACAAGGATTGTCCGTTTTCCAGGTTGACACCGTTGACATCAAACCAGGTCAAACGCAGTTGGCCGTTGTGGATATTGTAATCAAAGCGACCACCGGATAGATTGGAAACCACTTGCTCGATCTGAACTCCTGCGGGAATATCCAAGACCAAGGAGAGAGCTCCCAATTCAAGGCTACGATCCACACGGACATCCACCCATTCGCCGTCTTTGGCAGATTGGACACCGTTTTCGCTCAGGTTCAGTCCGATAAACTGACGACCTGCAGCGGGCGCATAGGAATTGTTGACATCACCCAAGCAGATACCAAAGAGGTCTGTAGTCACCTCGCTGAGGTTGAGGTTGTAGTTTTTGGACTCAAACTTCCAATCACCGGCAGGGAAACTGTTGCGCGTACCGTTGAAGCGATTGATAATCATCAAGGCGTCCGTAGCGTTCACCAAATTGCTCAGGTTGACATCAGCAGCAGCCAAATTCAAACCCGATACCAATCCAATACCCTGGTAGTGACGAGTCGTCGCCAAGGCATCCGTTGCCGTGATACCACCCCAAGCCTTGTTGGTGCTGGCAGTCAATGTGACGGCACCGTTACCCAAACTAGTAAAGGAGAAGGCCCCATTCGCGCCAGTTGTGGTTGATGCAGATGCAGCACCACTCAGGGTCACCGTGCTATTATCTAGCACCGATGCGCCGCCCTGGTAACGAAGCACACCACTGATCTCGCTGGTGGTTACCTCCAAGGACCAATCGTCGATACCAATATAACCAGCATTCGCAACAGAGTAAGCGCGAATACCCAGGTAGTAAACGCCGGAGGCGGCAGGTGTAAAGCGAGCCGATCTGGACTGCCACCCCGAAGCCTGCAACAAGGAATCATTGAAGACACGAGGACCGGCAAGCATGGCCGTTGAACTGCGAGCATTGGCCAAATAGACCCCTAAACGCTCACGATTAGGGCCGTTACCAGGAGCACGCACTTTGAAGCGAAGGGTATAGGTTGTTCCGCCTACCAAGTTGTAACCAGTGGTGAAGGCCCAATCGCTCTTGGCCGTGGTTACCGTGGGGAAAGATGCCAAAATATTGTCGCCGGATGTGGTACCAATATTCGAACCCGTCAAAGCAAAGACTCTCCAAGCAGAGCTTGTGGAGCTACCGTTGGCGCGGGTCCAGCATGGAGGAACAGCTGTACCGGTATTGGCCGTACCACCAGTAGCGGTATAGCTATCAAAATTCTCGGTGGTAGGCACATTGGACTCCAAACAGTTGGTGGTGAAGGAAACAGGACCCACCCATGAAGAAGTTCCAACAGCACAAGCAGAACGAACCCATGCACTGTAAGCCGTTGCGGGGTTCAGACCGGTCAAGGCCGCAGGCGATGTCGCTGAGCTATGGGTTGGAACGGATGCTCCCGTTGGGGCTGTTGTCGAAGTGCTGACAAACAACTGGTACCCGTTGGCCGGAGCCGAAGCAGGAGCTGTCCAAGAAATGGAAACCGTCGAAGAACCAACGCTGCCTGCAACCACCGCAGGGGCGGTAGGAGCTGTACATGGAGGAGGATTCGCAACACGGATGTTATCCAGGTACAAGTTGTTACCATACTCTGAAATACCCTTGAAAGAAATCCGATTGGTATTGGCGGGTAGATTGACCGTCTTCAGACCCCATTGCGCCGAGGTAGGAACAAAGCTAGAGGTGGTCGTTCCTGCTGTGTTCAGAGGACCGGTTGGTCCACCGTTCATGATTTCAAGGCTGGAGTAAGTAGCGCCGCCATCGGTGGAGGCCAAAATTTCCAACTTATCAATTTCAGCAGAAGAATACGCGGCGTAGGCGTAGTTAAAGGTCAAGATAGCCCCAACAGGATTTGCGGTGAAGGTCGGGGTATTTAGGCTAAAGGAGCCTGATTCAATACCGTAAAAAGGAATACGCATGGCAAAAGTGTCGGCCAGAGCAGGTGTCTGGTTGGACGGAGCCGAACCAGCCGAGAGGCGGATGTACTGCCAACCTGGTGTAGAACCCGCCGCGAAATTTCCTGACCAACAAGAAACTGTCCCTTGAGCTGTTTCGAAACTTTCAAAGAAAGGCAGGGTAAAGACGCTGCACAAAGTCCTGAAATTAATTGGACCGATCCAAGGAGATTGCTCGTTGGCACTGCAGACAGCGCGCAGGTAAACGTAATGAACCGTGTTAGATACCAAACCGGTCGCTGTGTAAGGATTGGTGGCAATCGCCGTACCGTTACCAGTTGGCACACCAACGGACGTTTGAATGGAAATTTCCCATGCTGTTTCGGTACCGCCTGCAGTCCAAGCAAAGGTCGCGCCGTTGGCCGTAATAGCTGAAGAAGCCAATCCGGATGGAGTTGCACAAGCGGGAGGCAAGATGGTGAGATTCAGTGTGACGACCGAATCACAACCGTTGGCTGCTGCGCCAGCGCATACCTTGGTATAAGTGCCCGAGGCGCTGTAAACCTGACCACATACCGAGAAGGTCGTGTTGTAAGGAATGGTTTCGTTCAAGGTAGCGGTTGCGCGAGGCTTAACGACCACCGAATAGGTGTAGTTCTGAGCCAAAGCCGTAGAAGGAACGGCACAACCGTTTACTTCTGAAATCGAAGTTGCCCTAACCGTATAGTTGCCTGGAGTCAATGGTCCGTTTAGATTAAACAATACAGCACCTACGCCCGCATTCGAAGCGGATGTTGAGATACCACTCACAGGAACATTGTTGGCATCGACCACTTCCCATGTCAAATTCAAGGGAGCGGAACCATTGCTTACCGAAGTCAAGGTGAAGGTGAAATTCTGATCTTGACAAAGCGACACCGTATTATTGATAGCCGACATTGCCTGACCGTTGATGGCAAAATTGGCTTGCAACATTTGGCCAACTGCAACGGAGCCGTTACTAAAGGTGGCGCCCGCTACCGGAACTGCATCAAAATCCGCAATCTCACAATTTCCTGGGGTTGCCAAATCAAAATCAAGGGTGGTCGATGCGGTTGCGACAAAACGCATGGTAAACATCGAACCCGAGAGATCAATCGCACTGCTGGTGGCATACCATCCAGCACGTACTTGGGATGCACCGCCAAAGACCGCCGCATTCACGAGCATGGTCGATAGCGATGGATGAATATTGATAGCGTCAACAAAGGTCAATTTTGTGGTATCATAATTCAAAGCCAAAGAAATGGCGCCTATTCCCCGACCAAAAGCCATCTGGACCGGAACCGATACGGTATCCCCTACATAACAAGCATTGCGAGTTCCGATGGAAACGCTCACAGGGGGTTCCACGGTCAAATTCAAGGTAACTACTGAGTCACAACCGTTAGCGGCCGCACCAGCACAAACCTTGGTATACGTACCGCTAGCATTGTAAACTTGGCCACAAACGGTGAATGAGCCACCGTTTGGAACCGTTTCTGTAATGGTAGAGGTTGACGATGGAGTCACTGTCAAAGTAAGGGTCACTACGGAGTCACAACCATTGGAACCAGCAACTGTATTGTTATAGGTGCCGGAGGCAGAAAGGCTTTGACTTCCGAAAGCGTAGGTCTGGCCTTGACAAATAGATGCTGAAACGGAACCTGCAAGATTTGGTTTCACGGTCAGCGTCAGACTCACAACCGAATCACATCCCGTCGAAGCCACGAGAGTTTGGTTATAAACACCGGAGGCCGTCAAGGTCTGCGTTCCAAAGTTGTAGGACTGTCCTTGACAAATAGAAGCGCTAACCGCGGTTGCCGTACCAGAACATGGGGTTACCGATACATTATCAATGTATAGGTTGTTACCGTAGGCTGAGATGCCTTTGAAAGATACCTTGTTGGTTCCAGTCGGAATCAAAAGGCTCTTGACGCCCCATTGAGCAGCTGTTGGCACAAAGGAGGCCGTGGTCGTACCCGCCGTATTCAGTGGTCCCGCAGGTCCACCGTCCATCATGGTAAGACTGGTATAAGTTGTACCTGCATCATTGGAGCCTAAGATTTCCAATTGGTCAATTTCAGCAGCTGAATAAGCCGCATAGGCATAATTGAATCGCAAAACAGAGGGTGCTGTCGTAGCAGTGAACGTAGGTGAATTCAAACTGAAACTTCCTGAGCTGATACCATAGAATGGAATTCTCATGGCCATTGTATCGGGAAGGGCTGGGGTTTGATTGGATGGAGCCGATCCCGAAGGAAGGCGAATCCATTGCCAACCTGGCGTAGAGCCGGCAGCGAAATTCCCACTCCAGCAGAAAGCCGTGCCTTGGGTTACTTCAAAGCTTTCAAACAACGGGGTTGTGAAGACACCGCACAAGGTGCGGATACTGATAGGTCCAATCCATGTTGATTTGTTGGTTGGAGAACAAACCGAACGCAAATACACGTCGTAGGAGGTGTTTGATGTCAACCCGGTTGCAACATAGGGATTGGCTGTCACCACGGTTCCGTTTCCACTAGGAGCACCGAGACCGGGGGCCTGAATAGAAACTTCCCAAGAGGTCTCCGTGCCACCAGCCGTCCAAGCAATGGTGGCCCCCGATGTCGTAACAGCAGAGGCTGCCAATCCAGATGGGACTTGGCAAGCTGGTGGTGTACAACTTGATGTGAAAGTTCCAAAGGTTGCTGGAAGGGGAGTGGTCGCAACTGATAAAGCGTAAACCTGAACCCCAAATGGGTCAACAATGGTGAAACGCTTTTCATCTGGATAGAGGCCCGCTGTTACCAGCACGATCTCTGTAGCTAAACCAGGGCATAGCGCAATGGTTGCAGTCGCTGATCCGCCGGTAGCAAATCCTGCGCCACCAAAGGTGCCCACCAAGATCCCACTTTGACGCAAACCAATCACCGTACCATCCCAACCGTCAGCGTAAACATCCGTCATGTTGATGGTATAGTTACAGGTCGACGACGGAGCACAAACAGCGGTTGAAAAAGCGAATGGTCCTGCCCATGGGCTATTGGCTCCAGAACAAACCGTCCGAACATAATATTCATAATTGGTCGCTGCATTCAAACCAGTGGCGGCATACGATGTGCCCGAAACGGCGACACCGGCACCGGTAGGAACACCCGCACCAGCCGCCTGAATCGCTACCTCGTAGTTGTTGGATGAAGCCGACGCCGTCCAGCTCAGGGAAGCGCCGTTGTTGGTGATGCTACTCGCAGTTAGACCTATTGGAGGCACACAAGAGGGCGTTTCAATAATTGAAATATCATCAATTGTGATGTACCAGGGATTACCGTTGATGGTACCATTTATACCAATAAAATAAACCCCAGATGAAGATGGCGTAAATGTGCCCGTTATCAACTGATAGTTACCATTGACTAGCCCTGTTGAAGCCACAATAGGATTTGTCATCGCCGCTGCAGTTCCTGCAGCTCCGTAGGCCACCGCCACACTTGCATTCAAAGGATCCGTGTCATCCTGCCTTGCATGCATACTGAAAGTATAGCTAGTATTACCTGTCAAGTTGAGCGGGATAAACAACCACCGCGTGTTACTATACCTCAAAAAAGCACTCCAAGCACCCGAGCGGGGTGTTCTGTTATAGTCAGTAAACGTGTTGTTTGCCGACCATGGATTCGTTCCAACCACAGCTGCTTGGGTTAGGAAACAACCACCTAAACCCGCATTATGGGTTTGGCCAGTCTCAAAGCCTTCGTTAAAAGGAATGTTGGCAACGGTTACGGAGCATATATCAGAAGAATTAACCCCCATTACAAAACCGTTGGTTGAGGTCAATTGAACTGTAGTTAATCCCGTCCGCTGGCTACCAGGGGTTGTTGAGCCTAATTGATGGTTACCGACGAAAGTTCCTCCATTGACTATTAACCTTGCATTACCGTTAGGTGCAACGTACAAACCAGGCGCCATGGTCACAAGGGTATGCGTTCCGGAGGCATATACATACCCGCTTGCTGTTGAAACACTCCAAGTCCCGGGCCAATAATTACTAACATTGTACGCGCCATCTGTAAATGCATTGCCCGTAAAAGCGGTTCCCTCGTTGGTGTAGGTCACTCGAATTTCGCCAGCAGTATTACCGGTCGTGGTAGAAGACGTTCTGGTAATCCAACAATATCTTAGAACACCCGCCATATTTAACATAGGATACAAACTCAAGGCGCTTGACGATGCAATACTTGGGTCAGCACCGGCCGTGATCGATGTGCCAGTTTGGCCTGTGGTGTACCAGCGACCGTAGGTGCCGTTCATAAATCCGCCATTATTACTAAATGTAAGGGTCCCCATTGCCGCATAATTACCTGCAATCCATGTGGATCCATTCAAATTAACAGCACCATTTACCGTAAATGCGTTTCTTATGCGCAACGTTCCACCCATTGTGTAATTGACTCTTGGAATGGATGTAGCCGAATTGGTTATGGATAAAATACCTATTACACCGACTTCGTTTGTTGATGTAGTAGAACTAGCCGTACCGCCCCAGGCGCCCGATCCAGAAACTATTTGAAGGGACGCTCCGTTTAGGTTGAGGGTACCATGTGCGGTTGAACTTGCCAAAGTGTTTACTCGGCCATTATTCACCAAATTTCCACTAACTCGCAAGATTTTGGCTGTTGTGCCCGAAAATACATTAACCAAACCACCGGTTTCAACGGTCAAGTCCTTGGCCTGCAACTCCGTAGGGGTCGCGCCAAAAGTCAATGTTCCGGCAACGGTAACACTTTGTGCTCCTTGACCAATGGCATCAATGGTTACAGTATGGCCTGCAGCAACGATGATATTATCCGCAGGACTTGGAACCGATCCACCCCAAGTGGCGGGGTCGCTCCAGTTACCAGTCGCAGCTGATGTGAAAGTGGCAGCGGCTTGAGAACTAACAGAGATATTATCAAAGGATGCACCGGGTGTTGTTCCGCCACTTCCATCGTTTTTCCAATGGAAAACCAGGCGGTAGGAACCAGCCGGCAGATAAGCCGCGCCACTGAATGTCTGAACTGCGGCGGACTGAAGGTTGCCACCCCCAACAAAAACACCGCCAGCCAAACTTGAGGGCACCAAGGTGAGACCTGAACCCGGACTAACTGTTGCTCCAACAGGTGTGGTTGTTGCAGGAACAATAAACACTTGCCAACAATCAAAAAAGGAAGTTGTAGATTCCCCGCCAGAAAGCCAGTTAAAAGAGACATTGACCCGCTCCTGACCGGCTGGCACGACGATGTCTCTCCAAAAGAAATTGGAGGCGGCAGCCGTGTTCAAATAACCGGGCGTTGAACCATCGGTAGAAATGTAGGCTGAATTCCCGGCAAAGGGGGCCGTGGTATTCGCAGTGCCCATAATCCAAGGATTGTTGGCGCTATTGGCCACGGTCCAACCGTTGGCGGTAAAGGAAGTGCCCAATTCAAAACCACCTGCGCCGGCCGGATCGACCAACAAGGTAGGTTGAGCCTGCGTAGAGGCTAATCCCGTTAAAAGGAAAGCAAACCCCAGCAAGAGGGACCAAAATCCCTTTAGAATTCGATTTGGAGCGCTCATAGAGGTGGTCAAGGATGTATTCATGCCTTTACGATTTAGTTAGGTGGATAAATTTAGCAATAATTTTTGATTATTAAACATTAAAGCAAAAAAAATTGGCCCGCCCCTGACGGGGCCCGAAGGTATCCTTAGGACAAACCCAGCAGGCAAGGCAGGGTATAACCCGGCAAAGACCCCCCCTGGGGGCCTGCCAAGGCCTTCCATTGATGGGCAAAGCCCTGCCAAAGGATGTTTCCGCCCCCAGCGCCCCCCTCGGGGCCCAAGTCCACCAAATAATCAGCGGCCCGGAGCAGGTCCACCTGGTGCTCAATCACCAAAACCGTGTGGCCTTTGTCCACCAGGGCCTGCAAAAGCTCCACCAAGACCCGAATGTCCTCCATATGAAGGCCAGTAGTGGGTTCATCCAGGATGTAAAGGGTCTGCCCCCCCTCCCGTCGGCCCAGTTCCGCGGCCAATTTGAGGCGCTGAGCCTCGCCACCGGACAGGGTCGTTGCCGGCTGACCCAACTGGAGGTAACCCAAGCCCACCCTTTCGAGGGTGGAAAGACGCTTGCGCAGGTGGGGCAGGCCATCAAAAAAGGGAACGGCCTCTTGAATAGACATCGAAAGGACTTCGTGGATGTTTCGGCCCTTGTAGCGGACCTCGAGGGTATCCCGCTGGTAACGCTTGCCCCCGCAGTTCTCGCAAGGCAACTCGACATCGGGCAGAAAATTCATCTCCAAAACCCGCACGCCTGCTCCACCGCAGGCCTCGCAACGTCCCCCTGCCACATTAAAAGAGAAGCGCCCCGGGGTGTAGCCACGGATTTTGGACAGGGGCATTTCTGCAAAAAGCTGCCGGATATCGGTAAACAGGCCCGTATAGGTTGCCGGGTTGGACCGAGGTGTTCGGCCAATGGGCGATTGATCGATTTCGATGATTTTGTCGAGGTGCTCCCAACCCTCCAGGGCTTTGAAGGGTAAATGAAAGCGCCGGGTACCCGTGATTTGATTGGAAAGGGCCGGAACCAGGGTTTCATTGATCAAGGACGATTTGCCGGAGCCTGAAACCCCCGAAACCCCGATTAGACAGCCGAGTGGCACCCGAAGGTCCACCCGACGCAGGTTGTGCCCGGTCGCCCCGATCAATCCCAACCAATGTTCATTACCTGGGCGATCCTTCGAAGCCCCCACCTGACGGACCCCGGACAAGTAATCCGCCGTCAGCCCTCCACTGCGGCTCAACGCCTCCGGTGGGCCTTCGGAGACCAGCCGTCCCCCCTCGCTGCCGGCTCCCGGCCCCAAATCCACCACCCAATCCGCCGCCCGAATCATTTCTTCGTCGTGTTCCACTACCAAAACCGTGTTCCCCAGGTCCCGAAGATTCCGCAAGGCCCCTATCAAACGCCGGTTATCCCGGGGGTGCAATCCGATACTGGGTTCATCCAATATGTACAGAACCCCGCTTAGCCCCGACCCCAACTGACTGGCCAAACGAATCCGTTGGGACTCGCCCCCGGACAAGGTGGCCGTGCTCCGGTGCAAATGCAGATAACCGAGGCCCACATCCAACAAAAACTGCAAACGAATTCGCAGTTCTTTGAGAATTTCATCGGCCACCCTGGCTTTGTTTCCTTGGAAGGACCCCTCCAATCCCCCCAGCCAATCCTGCAAGGTCTGCAATTCCATGCCGCAGAGGTCGGCAATGCTCTTCCCCGCGATCCAGAAATGCAAGGCTTCTTTTTTGAGTCGTCCACCGCCACATTCCGTGCAGGGTTTCTGGCGAACAAAGCGCTGCACCCATTCCTGCATGGACGCCGTCCCCCACTCGTCCTGCCGAGTAATCAAGGCCATTAACCCGTCAAAGGAGTGGTATTCCATCCCACGACCCTTGCCCATATCCACCGCAACCGGTTCCTTGAGGCCGTACAATATCAATTGCTTTTGGGCGGAGGTTAGTTGAGAAACCCGGGTTTGGAGTCCAAACTTGTGTTTCTTTCCCAGGGCCAAAAGCACCTTAAATATCCAATTGTCTTTGTATTCCCCCAAGGGAGCCAAACCACCGTTGCCCAGGGTGAGCTCCTCGTCCCCAAAAACCAATTCAGGGTCCGCCTCCATTTTGGAGCCCAGACCTTGGCATCGAGGACAGGCCCCGTACGGTAGGTTAAACGAAAATGTGTTAGGCTGTGGTTCGTCGTAGGCTAAACCGTTCTCCGGATCGGTCAATAATTTGCTGAAGTACCGCCAATTCCAAGACCCGGACCCATCGTCCGATGGGGTTCCGCATAACAAAACTCCCTTGCCCAGCCGCGTTGCCAATTCAACGCTGGTTTTGAGTCGATGGGCTGAATCCTGACCAGGCACCAGCACGTCCACCACCAATTCGATATCATGAACTTTGTAACGGTCCACCTGCATACGGGGTGAGAGGTCCGTGACCTCGCCATCGATCCGCACCTTGGTAAAACCCTGCTTGCGCCATTGTTCAAAAAGTTCCCGGTAATGCCCTTTGCGGCTGCGGATCAGCGGAGCCAATAACATCAGATCTCGGTCTTTGTAATCCTGGACCAAGCTTTCCATAATCTGAGCCTGGCTGAATTGTTGCATGGGCTTGCCAGACACCCAAGAATGGGCTTGGCCAATGCGGGCATAGAGCAGCCTCAAAAAATCATAAATCTCCGTGGTGGTCCCCACCGTGGAGCGGGGATTGCGGGAGGTTGTTTTTTGCTCAATGGCAATGACGGGGCTCAAGCCATCGATCCGATCCACCGCCGGCCTTTCCAGCTTGCCCATAAACTGCCGAGCATAGGCCGAAAATGATTCCAGATAGCGACGCTGCCCCTCGGCATACAAAGTCGCAAAAGCCAAGGAGGATTTTCCACTCCCGCTGGGCCCCGTAACAACCACCAAAGATTCCCTGGGAAGGGTAAGGTCCAGGTCCCGGAGGTTGTGCTCGCGGGCGCCTTCGATTCGAAGAACGTCTTTCATGGCAGCCCCAAACCCCATTCGGCCACCGGAACCAGAGACCAGCGCGATGCCTTTTCCGAAAATGATTTGGTTGGCTTGCGCAGAGTATACGTGTTCCGGTCCGGATTTCGCAAAGATGTCTTGCGTATCCAGGGGTTAAATATTTTGAGCTCGCGGTAACTCATCCCGTGTTCCCGGGCATAGTTGGCCCAATTCGTCACCGGCTCGTTCAGCGTCCATTGCTCTGTTTCGAAGGGCAAATAAACCTGCGATGCAGTCAAATGAAAACCGTAACGCTCGGGGTGTTCCATGATGGTTTTGATAGCAAGAATCCGCGGAAGGTAGCGGGATGTTTCGTTGTTAAGATGAAGTTCCGGGTAGCGATCCTTGCCTTGGTAGTCGGCCTGCTGTCTCAAACCCGCCGTACCCATGTTGTAGGAAGCAGCAACCATGGACCAATTCCCAAATTGATCGTGCGCTCTGCGCAGGTACCTGCACGCCGCCTGGGTTGACAGCCAGGGGTCGTAGCGTTGATCAACTTCTTCGTTGACCTGCAATCCGTGTTGACGAGCCGTGCCTGCCAAAAACTGCCAATAACCAACGGCATCGGCCGACGAAATGGC
>Ga0247832_1005722_pt1 | contig 14162 bp, 11 predicted proteins | sample LaCruzMarch2015__10_FD_192407 | JGI IMG/M metagenome (GOLD analysis project Ga0247832, IMG submission 192407) | Freshwater microbial communities from meromictic Lake La Cruz, Castile-La Mancha, Spain - LaCruzMarch2015_4m | ecosystem: Environmental > Aquatic > Freshwater > Lake | place: Spain... | reverse complement strand
TATTAGACGATGGTGATGCCGAGGGGGGGAGACGCACGGCAGAACTACTCGCGAAGCACGTGGACATTCGATTTAAGGATGCCAAGGCCTCCGCCGGTATGTCGAGTGGGAGTGGTGCTGCTGCATCCTCCGTCCCCGGTGGCTTGATCGATGCAGCCATTGCCGCGGACGCCAACGAGTCGTTCCAGAATGAGATCTTCGTCCTCTTCCGACATTTGCATTCGAAGGATGTATTTGAGGCATTCTACAAGCGTGAGCTTGCTAAGCGGCTACTGACTGGTCGGGCCGTTTCGACTGACATGGAATGGAGCTTTCTCACGAAGCTGAAGTCAGAGTGTGGGACGTCATACACGAGTAAGATGGAGGGGATGTTTCAGGATATTGAGTTGAGTAGAGATATAATGGCAAATTTCGCAGCTTATTCCTCGGGTCTTGCTGCTTCTGCCTCTCCCGCTGGAGCTGTGGGCAAGGCAGTGGATATGGATGTGCAACTTTTGACAACAGGATTTTGGCCAAACTATCCGCAGTATTCCAATATAATTCTGCCGCCGGAGATGCTGGCACTGCGACAAAAGTTTGAGACTTACTACAATAGTAAATATCAAGGAAGACGAATTGCGTGGCAGTATTCGTTGGGGAATTGTATAGTCAAGGCATCGTTCCCGAAATCAGCAGGACCAAAAGAGCTTATCGTGAATGTATGTCAGAGTCTCGTGTTGCTTTGCTTTAAACAAAGTGATGGGGATGATGGACGGGGATTGACACTCGATGAAGTCATGAGGAAGACGGGCATCAACGACAGACCCGAGCTGGAACGCACGCTACAGTCGTTAAGCATGGGGAGGGAGGGCACTCGCGTGTTAAGGAAGGTGGACTACGACTCCCTGACCCAGCCTGTATCGCCTCATGGCAAATCACCTAGTTGTGACAATACAGATACCGATTCTCCCCAAAAAACTAAGAGGCAACGAGTGCGACGTAATGTTGGTCCCTACGATCGCTTCCTCTTCAATGCATCCTTCACATCCAACCAACGACGTATCCGCATTACAAACATCACCATGAAGGAAACGTCCGAGGAACGTACGAAGACTCACGCGGCAGTAAGCAAAGATCGACTTTACTATATTGATGCCGCGTGTGTTCGGATCATGAAGGCGCGGAAAATAATAGATCACCGCGACCTGATTGGTGAAGTTATGTCGCAACTGAAATTCCCAGCATCATCGGCAGACATAAAGAAGCGAATCGAGAGTTTAATCGAAAGAGAGTACATGGAGAGGGTGGAGAATGATCGATCGAAGTATAAATATCTAGCGTAGAAAAAGATGTATAAACTAAGGATAAACTTATGAAAAAGATAATTTCAAGTATACTTCTAGCTCGGGCGGGTCAGATCCATCGTTCATACAGTGATTAGATAAGGCAGCACAAGTCTGATGACAACATCAGCTCCACAGGTAACCCGGCATTGCCGACGAATGCTTGATTTATCAGTCTTGACTTTCTTCCTGCAATGAGATGGTTTCTCCTCAGGAATCTTCTCATTCATCCTCAGCTTCCACAATGTAAGCTCCAATATTGTTGTGATTTCCTCCAGCTTTGAAACCTCTTCTTCAAAGTGGGCAACTTTTGCTCGGATTGAACGCAAAACATTTAAGTTGTCCCTCCCCGACTTGAAATCAGCAGCACAAACCATTTGTTTGATACAATCACGCCAAATTTTAAAGGCAAGACCTTCCACCCACGTTGACATGCCGTGAGTGAAGAGAAATTGCATTCGCTCTTGAAACAGCGCTACAGTCTGGTGGAATTTGGATGGCTTGACAAACTCATTGAGTAGAAAGTCCCAATCGATTGGCTGCTCAGGAAAGTACATTTGCCTCACACAGAGCAGGTTCTCAATGCTTTCTTTTGGTGTGTCACACCTCCCCATTGTCTCCACCATCATTGTCCAGTTGAATACATGAGTAGGGTAGAGTGATTGATAGCTCTCAAGTAAGAAATCAATGATCTCAGCTGGTGCAGCTCCCCAAAAAGCATAGAGCAGTGGTAGCGCACCCCATCTATCTTCAGTAATTAGATTTGTGGGGTATTTCTCAACAATGACACGATATAGTTCCAGATTGTGTACTGACGAGCAAGTCAGAATATGTAGCGAAGTCATCCCGAGGCAATCTTGGTGATTGCCGGTTGGATCCAACTTACTGCGTAGTGTCCGACTTTGAATAGATCTCATGTTCATCGCAGCAATGACGTTCTGTAGCACACCTTGATAATAAGACTGGTAGTAGACTAATTTGTGGATTGGTAGTCTATCAAATCTATGCTGCAGCTCTCTTATGATTCTTGCTTCGGAACCAAACAACCGCTGAAGATCTGTCATTTCAATAAAAATATTATCCCCTAAGATAGCATTGGGTGGAATGGCCACATTTCGTAGGCAGTGACAATTGTAGAATTCATATTTTTCAATCTCTGTTATGTTCTCGGAAAGCTCGAGAGAGAACATGGATTTACATGTGTGAAAAATGCGATGGGGAATAACTGTGATGAGCGGTGGGACTCTAAAGTTGGTGAAGATGCAGCTAGAGAATGCGCCTGTTCCAATGCTCTCAATGTCATCGTGGAGACAAATAGGAGTTCGAAGAGAGCCTGCGAAGGCACCATCACGAATCCTCCTGAGTGAGTTGGGGATGTTGATTTTCGTTATCGAGCGGTCGCAACAAGAGAAGGACCATGCCCCAATTTCCACGAGGCCTTCACACAGCTCCACCTCGGTCAACTTCGTGCGTTGGAAGAATGCTTCAACAGGGATCGTCGTGACGGAGGGATCAACCCGAACACGGACCACATTTTGTGGAGCTGGCACTCCTCCCTCTCCCGTGTAGACAACGACGTCGTTTGTCTCACTAGTATCGTCGGTCGACATCGTTATTTTGTATTTATCACCTCGTCATTGAACCCGCCAAATGCCACTGATTCATACCAACACACATCATGTCGGACAGCAGGTATTCCGCCCTGACAAAGCTCCGACGGCCTCACCATAACCACGCTTCTGCCGCGGGTACAGGATATCGTAATCTCGACATCATCGATGATGCATGGGCGGCCGATAAGCTGAGTGATGATGAGATTGATGAAACCACAACACGAGGGGCCGAATCACAAATTTCAAGTCTGTTAGAGGATGAGGGAGAGATGGATGATGGGATTGTTACGGCTGCAAATTCGGGAAGTGCCGCGGGTGGTGCATTAGAGAGAAGACGCAGAGAAGAGGGTCGGTGGGATGATTTAGGGTTGGACTTGTTTGAGGGGGGCATTGGTAATAATACAAGCAATACTGGTGGAGGTGGAGGAGGCGGGGGTGGAGGGAATGCCGCACCAGCAACAGGTGGACAGACGTAGCTCCTGTTTATCACCTTCCATGAATATTCGATATATTTTGTCATTAACCATGTCATCCCTGATAGTCTGCAGGTTGCAAAAAATGAGAGACTAAGGAGAATAAAGGTATGAATGAATTGTATCCTTTAAGTAGGTGTGCAATCATCATTTCTAGTCGACATGAACGATATGATTTTCCTATTGGACGATGAAGCCCCAAGTATCCTCAATAATACGTCCCCTTTTCTTCATCTCGTCCAGCGAGGCACTGTCTGAATCCAGTTCTAGCCAATCCATCAGATCCGCGAGTTCCTTGACCTCGTTCGGCTTATTCGTCTCACCGACCTTCGACTGCACAGTAAACAATGCCTCCTCCAACGCCGTCTTGTAATCAACCTTTTCATTCAATTCATCATCCTTCGCACGGTACTGTTCGGCATCGGCAATCATCTTATCAATGTCATCGGACGTCAATCGACCCTTCTCGGCCTTGATCTCAGCCCGTGCCTCAGCACCAGTCACCTGATCTCGTGCCGAGACCTGAAGGATGCCATTGGCATCAAGGGCAAATGTCACATCAACCTTTGGTTCACCCTGCTTTGCACGTTGGACGCCCGAGATAACGAATGACCCAAGCTTATTGTTCGCATCGACGTGTGCACGTTCACCCTCATACACTACAACATCAATCTCCGTCTGCCAATCATCAACGGTGGTGTATGTCCTAGTTTTCTTGCATGGGATGGGCGTATTACGTTTAATGAGTGTACTCATCTGCTTCCCCTCTAACTCAATCCCGAGTGATAGTGGTGTGACGTCGAGCAGGAGCAGGTCTGTCATATTCTCTGCACCAGCAAGATCATGCCCACCGCCAGTTCCACCAGTAGATAGAATGTAGCCCTGTACAGCTGCACCGTGAGCGACAGCCTCGTCGGGGTGGACACTCTTGCATAACTCGATACGACCATTGAACATTTCAAATAGCGATGCTTGGAGACATGGGATACGAGTGGACCCACCCACAAGGACGATGTCACTGACATCGTCAATCTTGCAATCGGCATCGGCCATGACATCCTTGACTGTGTCGATGCATCGTTTGAATAGAACCGAGTTCAGCTCCTCGAACTTTTCCCTGGTTAGGGTGACATTCAGATTAAAGTCATCCACGAGAGAATCAACCTCAATTTCTACCGATGCGGCACTCGACAGTCCACGCTTGCCATTCTCCACGGCCCGTCGGAGTCGACTTTGTGCTCGAGGGCTGTCCTTGATGAGCTTGTGTGCCGATGCCGACTTACCTTTGATATGCTCCATGAGCCATGCCATGACAGCATTGTCAAAATCCTCACCGCCAAGATGGGTGTCGCCACCAGTGGCCTTGACCTCAAAGACTCCACCGTCCATGGCAAGAACACTAACGTCGAAGGTCCCACCACCAAGATCAAAGATGACAACATTCGTCTTCGCTTGTTTGGCCCCACCGTTGTTGGCATCATTTTCCTTCTTGGCGTGAAGGCCGTACGACAATGCCGCCGCCGTCGGCTCATTAATTATACGCTTAACGTCAAGACCAGCAATACGACCGGCATCCTTCGTGGCCTGACGCTGTTGATTGTTAAAGTGAGCGGGGACGGTGATCACGGCGCTCTTCACGGGCTGGCCAAGATGTTTCTCCGCAGCAAGTTTCAGTTCTGACAGTCGAAGGATTCGAAGGATAAAGATCAGACTTTATCTTGCTGAGTCAGAATAACATATTACTGAAAATATAATAACTCACCTGCAAGTATCATGGCGGATATCTCCTCAGGCCGTAGCTCCTTCGTCTCACCACGCCAATCGACCACGATCCGAGGTTCACCGTGAGCACTACCCTCCACGACCCTAAAAGGGAATGCCTTTGCCTCCTCGGCCGTGACCGGATCCGAGAATGATCGACCAATAATACGCTTTACATCATATACGGTATTACGTGGATTACTAGCCACCTGACTCTTGGCGGCAGTACCCACGAGCTTTCCCTCGGGAGTGAAAGACACCCACGAAGGCATTGTCCGGCCCGACGGTGATTCGATGACCTCGACCTTTTGCGTCTTGGGATCGAAGCATGCCACGCAGGAGTATGTCGTACCGAGATCGATTCCGATAATTGGTTCCGCCATGATGATCAATAGGAGTAGGATAGGTAGATTCGATCGCGTAGATAGCAAAGACGAAGGGTAGGGATGAGCGGCCGTCAGCTTCCCGCTTTTTGAATTATGTAGTAGTCAACGGAGGCCCTCCACGTCCAAAGTGAAGTGAATCACAATCACCCCTCATCCAGTTGCTCGAACAATATAGGTAGGTAATCAAAACATAATGAAGGTCTTTTCGATATTCGCCACTGTTATCGTTCTCCTATCAATCGGTGCATCTGCGAAGAAGAAAGAGCAGGAAGTTGAACCCTGTAAGTGAAGTAGTACGTGCATTCGTTCTGTCTCGTTGAATCAGGATCAGTTTTTATCGCTACTATTATTAAGTTTCTGCGCCGTGATAACTAACAAAAGTAAACCAATGCAAAATCTTACGCGATTGTAGACGTATACGGCAAGGATCCGAAAAAGGATGCAGAGTACGACATTTCGATGGGAATGGCGGGCATACAACAGGCCGCACAAGATCCGAAGCTGCTTGCTCAATTATTCCAAGACATGCAGGACCCAGAACTAATGGCCGAGGCAAAGAAGATGATGGAAAGTCCAGAGTGGAAGAAGAAGATGAAGGCATTGACGAATGATAAGGCATTCAAATCTAACATCCAGGATGTGAAGAAGAAATTTGAAGATCCTGACGAGTCGGCCAAGATGCAGGCAAAGATGGAACATATGTTAAAAGTCGGACAAGTCGCAATGAAGGAAGATGCCAAGGATACAATGTCAGAAGCGATGCAGGCCATGGCCGACCCAGATGTTATGGCAGAGGCAGCACGAATGATGAAGGATCCACAATTTCAGGCACAACTTAGTCAGATGGCAAGTGACCCCAGTTTTAAGAAATACGTTACTGCAATGCAGGATATGATGCAGGACCCAACGACAAAGGCACAAATGGAACAAATGGCGAATTCATTCCGATCGGCGTCTGTCGCGTCTGAATTATAAGTCGAATATCCCAGTGCATGTTACTGCGTATTTGAATTATGATACAAGCGAAAATTCAATGCAAGTTATTTCGATCTAAACAATTTGTTATGCTGTATATTGTCACGGGTGAGCTCCACTGCAGCTATTTGCTAATACTGTAGTTAAATTTACATCTATTTTTACAATCAGTAGTATAGATCATAATCGTCTTCGATCAATGATGCGACATCATATGTCCTTCACCCCCCTTAACCCCTTCTCCAGCGATACTTCTAATGATTTCCTTCTCCTTCTTCCTCGTCATGTGCTTGTGAGATCTGATTACCTATGTATTTTTCGAACATGGGTGTGAATGTGAGCCGCCGTCCGTGATTCCAATCTTGCAATTGAGGGACAATATCGTTGAGCTGCCACTCTCTAGAATTTCGTAAATAGATACTCCTACGGGCGTCCTTGTTACTTAGCCCACGTATGATGGTGTAAGAATGATCATCGTCATAATCCTCATCGTCATCACTCTCATAGTTAGATTTGTTTGAAGTATTTGCCTTAAATGACATGGTCTTCGAATCTTCATCAATGGTGCCGAGATCTGTTGAATATTCTGTTTCGACGGCATTTATCCGACGACCTTTTGCAATATTAGAAGCTGCAATATTGCGTGCCTTGAGAGAATCTAGCACCTCCTCGACATCTTCGTCTTCGTCACTATCATAGTCGAAATCATCTTCGTCACTATCGTAGTCCCCTTCAGCATCGTCATCTTCGAAATCATCGTAGTGGTCTTCATCCTCCTCATTCCGCAAAGACATTTCCCACATAATGTCAGATATCCTCTGTGCCTTAAGTCTGCGACCCCGAACGACCTCATCAAGTGCCTCCTCCATCATACGTGCGAGCAAGGTAACGTCCTGATTCGAACTTACTCGCTTCGCAAAGTCAGGATCGTCTAGGGGCCACTCCTTTGCAATTTCTAGTGCCCTGAGTACGTTTCCTTCACCAAGGAGAGTCATCATGTTGACCTCTTGGCTCATGTCATTGTCTATCTGGAAGGCATGCCAAGAGCTGTAAAGAGCTGCGGCGTCTTCTAACCGTCTAGTTGCCAGTAGCCATAGGAATGGATCCACAAGAACGTCCTCGGCAAGCTGTCGCAATCCCTCCCCATTCCCTGACTGGAACCCGAGCGAGGATCTGGCACCGTCCAAGATTGTTAATAGCTCAAGCGACAGCTGTGATGCAATGGTTTCCAATGTATCCCCAAGTCTGACAAATTTAGTCAAATCAGTTGGTGTCCCAACAATGGGAGCATCATTCGTGGACGTTAGTGTGATACCAACGGCCAATCGTCGGTAGAGTGGACGATGGGGTGGCAATCCTAGCTCCTCTGCACGACGGGTCAGCCGCCATGCCCGATCCACCGTCGTGGCCGAGTAGACCAGCCTTTCGTCATTGGATAATCGTCGTTGGACTCCGCTATTTGTACTGATACCTCCTCCTCCTCGTAAGCCTATCGTCATCGAGGATGGGAGACACCGCTCAATCATTCTCAAGAGTGCGTAATGCAGCCGTCCCACAGACCCTCCTTCTTTCCCCCTTCCTCCTTCCCGGTCAACAATGACAGTGGTGTCCACATCGCCTAAAAGCTTAGCACGACACCATGTCGCCTCTTGCGAATTCTCCAACAAAAGTAAGAATCTATCAGCAGCGGCAACAACCTCATCAACAGTTGCATCATCTTTGGGTAATGCCCGTAAAAACTCCTCGTGTGCTCCCCACGGTTGGGGATCGTCATCATCCATGTATCCCTGTCGCCATTGTGTCCATGCACGTAGGACTGTGTGATCATCCTCGGTATCATTCTGCACTGGTGGTGGTTCGGCAGCAGCGTCCCCAATCCTTCCACTATCACGTCCTCGAACTCCGTTATTATTCCTTCGTAACCTTCGCGTTGACGTCGATGCCGCTAGTCGCGATGATTGCGGAGGACGCTGCCGTCGTGAGGAGGTGCTAGGAGTAGCTGAGGTATACAGATCATACTCTTTGCTATCATCATCGCATTTGTTTAATGAAGGGGGGGAGGTGGGTACAGAAGAGGAGGAGGGTTCCGTTGCAGCTACCTCATCGGATGAAAGATTCGAGAAGAGACGACGGAGAGACGTATGAAGGAGGATGCCGGAGGTGGACCGATTATTTTGCTTCACGGCCGATGCCTCATTAGACCAGCACCGTCCACCTGCCGTCACCACCGAGGTCGCCGCCTGACAAAGACCCCGGCGTTGATGAATCGTTGTTTGTATCGCTAGCATCATTGTTCGAATCTGACCAAGCTCCGGGCGGGAAGGGTCGAACTCGTCTGTCCTTCAAATAGTTACACGTTGACACTTGTTCGTGTACAGCGTTGATCAATAACGTAACGAAGGAAGCGACTACTGTCATTATCATGGCTCTTCTCCAAAGCTTCTTCCTCTTCGGCGTTATAATCGCCATCGCTGCTGGCGGCACCGTCATTGCCTTCACATCAGCTCCTCCTTTCACCACCATCCATCATCAGCGACGAACACTTTCCTCCTCCGAACCCCTTTATCAATCAGGTCCCGACAAGGGTGGTGGAGCTGCCATCGCCACACCCAAGACGAAGACGGTGACTACCACAGTTCAAAAGCAAAAACAAAAGAATGATCAAAAGTCAAAGGCAAAGCCAAGTGAACCTGATCAACTTGGTGACTTTGAGGATGCACCCATGTATCGACTATTCCTACTAGGGGATGAGAGCTATGAGCAGGAACATGTCGTGACACGGGTACATGAAATTATTGAGAATATATCCGAGGATGAGGCCGCGAGGATTTATAAGAGTGCATATCAGACCGGTGAGGCATTTATTGCTAAATTCCCAAAGGAGATTGCAGAGACATATGCCGAACAATTGACAAGAAGTGATCCCATAATTTATGCAGATGTTCGGGATGACGAGGATAAGAAGAGGTGATTATCAGTAGTAGGAGTATATTTTATTGGGAATAATGGAATAAGCCGTGGCACATGCTTATCATTATTGCCATTCTTGATGTTTTGGAGAATCGTAATCATTGGGGTCAGTATAATTGAAACATTGGTATCATTGGGAGGAACATAGTGATGGGTGAATGTGTAAATTAATTGATTCCGCTCCAATCAACAACATTAACTAGACAAACACTAGACTTTCATCACCACATAATAAAAAGTAGGCAGCTCACTGGATATATCTTTCACATTACATACTGTCGCTGCTCTCGTCATCAGAAGTGGCATAGGAGTCTGATTCTACGTAGGGGTCAGATTCTTCATCTGCGACAGTCATTATGTAAGGCAGCACAAGTCTGATGACAACATCAGCTCCACAGGTAACCCTGCATTGCCGTCGAATGCTTGATTTATCAGTCTTCAATTTCTTTAGTTGATGAGTCGTTCCGTCTTGAAGGTCATTTTCATGCATCCTCACTTTCCACATTGCAAGCTCAAGTATGGTTGTTGCTTCCTTCAGTTTAGGGAGCTCGTCTTCAAAATGGTCGAGCTTTGATCGAATTTCACGCAAAATATACGAGTTATTCCCATTCCAATTGAAATTGGCAGTCCGAATCATAATTGTGATGTGATCACGCCAAACTTTGAAGGGAAGGGCTTCCATACGGTCTGACATGCCGCAAATGAATAGAAATCGCATTCTTTCTTGAAAAGGTGATTGGAAGCAGAGATCTGAACGCACAGCAAACTCGTCGAGTAAATATTCCCAGTCGATTGGCTGCTCAGGAAAATGCATTCGCCTTACATGCAGCAGATTCTCAATTCTTTCCTTCGGCGTATCAGTCCTCCCCATTGTCTCAACCATCATCGTCCAGTTGAGAGCATGATCAGGGTAAAGAGATTTATAACTTGCGAGCAGGAATTGGATGATCTCAGCTGGTGCAGTTCCCCAAAAAGCATACAGCAGTGGTAGCGCCCCCCACCTATCTCTGGTGATTAGATTTGTAGGATAGTTCTCAATTATCAGGCGATACACCTCTAGATTGTGTACGGACGAGCATGCCAAAATATGTAGAGGTGTCATCCCGAGGCAATCTTGGTGATTGCCTGTTGGATCCAACTTACTGCGTAGTGTCCGACTTTGACCGGATCTCAAATTTATTGCAGCAATGACGTTCTGTAGCACACCCTGATAATAAGACTGGTAGTAGACTAATTCGTGGATTGGCAGACTATCAAATCGATGCTGCAGCTCTCTTATGATTCTTGCTTCGGAACCAAACAACCGCTGAAGATCTGTCATTTCAATAAAAATACCATCCCCTAAGATAGCATTGGGTGGAATGGCCACGTTTCGTAGACAGTAACAATAGCGGAGTGCATATTTTTCAATCTCCGTTACATTCTTGGGAAGCTCGATGGAAAACATGGACTTACATCCCATTAACATGTATCCAGGGATCACGGTGATGAGGGGTGGGACTCTAAAATTGGTAAAGATGCAGACAGCAAATGCGCCGTCTCCAATGCTCTCAATATCATCGTGAAGACAAATAGGAGTTCGAAGAGAGCAATAGAAGGCATAATCTTTAATCCTCCTGAGTGAGTTGGGTATGTTGATCTTCGTTATCGAGTGGCAGCAATGCGCGAAGGACCATTCCCCAATTTTCACGATGCCTTCACACAACTGCACCTCGGCCAATTCCCTGCGCCCGCAAAATACATTAGCAGGGATCGACGTGACGGAGGAATCGACCAGAACACGGACCACATCACGAGGAGCTTCCAATCCTTCCTCCCCCGTGTAGATGAAGACCTCGGTATCATTCGCATTGCTGCCTACTATTTCGGCCGACATGAAGAAAATTTGTGCCCACAGTCTGAACCCGCCAAAATCTTGCTCCTTCTACTTTCATCCATCTCGGAGGCTTTTGAGGGCGTTCTGGCATACGTAGGAATCAGTATACCCATTTCTACGGTACCCGTTCGTTTGGGCTGTGTGTCACGATGAACTTCTTGATCAATCAGCAACATACCCCTCTAGATAACGATGAAATCACCACAACCGCCAATGATACCCGTCCCACAGGCGCTTGAAATAGTCCTCGAAGAAACGTGTAGAAAAATATGGTTTGATAAAAGTAATAGTCAAAGCAGACAATGCATTTCCCAGCAGTCATGGCTCGTGGGGCGTGTATCTGCACAAGACATACACACACCAACACCTGGTTATCCGAATTACAATTCCTCCATTATGGATGGATATGCAATAAAGACGTCTGATTTTGTAAAAACCCGGGCTATATATGATACATTAGACTTGGTGCAGAAGGAGAATTATCGGATAGACTTTGTTATTGTTGGCAAAGTCTTCGCAGGCGATGATTGTGCCATTGCCATAAACGAAACAACGTCAGAGGAGTCGTCCAATGATTCTTATCTTACCGCATTTTATGTTACTACTGGTGCAGTCTTACCAGATGGCTATGATGCTGTCATCCCCATTGAAGATACTGAACATGTTGTACGAAGCAATGACCGCAGTAATAACACCGATGATGATAAGCTACTGTATCAGCGAAGCAATAGTATGCAAATAATACCATCCAAGGTTGAATATATCCTACATTCCATTAAACCATATACATGGGTACGTCCGATAGGGTGTGATATCCCACCTGGAACAATCATCTTGTCAAAAGGTGAAGTAATACAACCGGTACATATTGCACTACTATTACAAATTGGTACTAAATTAGATAATGTTTTGTTTAATCGACTACCACGGATTGGTGTACTATCGACTGGCAATGAATTATATGATGCATCATCATCATCAGTATCGAGTATACACCAACAGCAACATGGAAAGATACCCGATATCAATCGTCCATTACTATTATCTCAACTTGCAACTTATGGTAATTGCATCCCAATCGATTTAGGTATTGTCACAGATGATAATGATGATAAAAATATTGCAACACGACTAAATGATATACTATGGACGAGCGAGGACAATGATGATGTTGGTATCGATGTACTCATATCTACCGGAGGAATATCCATGGGTGAGAAGGACATAATGGAACATGTCTTTGTTAATGGTATGGGTGGGACTGTTCATTTTGGTAGATTGGATATGAAACCTGGTAAACCAACAACGTTTATTACCATTGATAGAGATATAGCAACAGCACCAACAACACCAATAATAGGAATAGAAGATGAGCTATTACAATTTCGACACCGAAAGCTTATATTTGCCCTACCCGGCAATCCCGCAAGTGCATCAGTATGCACAGAATTATTAATACGTCCATGTTTAGACCTACTCCATCATGGCGTTACTATTGAGCCTCCGTCTTCGTCATCATCATCCAATGATGAGTGCGTAACACTTGAATCGTTTGTGGATTATGGTGTAAGGAATGCACGTGTACATGATGAAATATTTGCAACTATTACATCAGATACAGCACTCGACCAAGAACGTCCAGAATATCGACGTGTTACATTGAATAGAGTATCTGGCTCGAGTAGTGCAGCAACTAATTATCAACAGTATATGTACACTGCGTCAGACACGGGAGTACAACGTTCATCTCGAGTATTGAGTCTACGAGGTGCAGAAGGATTGATGATACTACCTCGTGGTGGACCATTGGGTTGTGGCTACGATGTTGCACGGAAGGGGATGGGATTTCCTGTACTACTGTACAAGTCGTCATCATTATCGACAATTTCCATTCGTTTTGAAGATTCAATTCATCGAGGTTTGTGTAAGTCGGTAACAACGCAAAATAATAGACCCAGACAAAAGCTCAAATTGGGATTGATTATTGTTTGTAACGATGATGCACCTTTAGGAGATGATGACAATGATGGTTTCTTTCAAGCAATATCTGATACGCTGGTTACTTCACTAGGTGGAAAGAGTTCAGTGTCAGTTATTCAACAAGCTGAAGTCAGATTAGATGATGTGTTTCCACAGACACTCTCAGCGACTATCAATGGTCCTACGTTGGATGAGGTAAACGTCATTTTTGTCATAGTTCCAACAACAATGTCACATACTACCACAGCTAGTGGAGACCCAGGAGAAGAAGGAGGAATTGCATTCAAAGCAGGGTTAGAAGTTGCACATGTCCTCAGCTCCATTACATCAAAGAATGCACATGCTATGGCCATGCACGTGCGAAAGGGAGCGGCAATGCAGGATCCGTTGGCAGCCTTGTTTGAGAATATTGTTGGAACAGTAAGAGATAATTCATGTGTTTTGATTGCATGTTCTAATAGAGGTTTAGAGGGAGCTACGTGTGCAATCAAGGGAAACCTTGTTCATTTACTAAGTACAATACTCTAATATATCAACATGATGTAATGTCATACTACGTATAGAGATTACCAAATCTCTGTTGCTCTCTCGTGCCCTTCTTCTTAGCCACCTAATGCCTTTTATGTTATCTGAGGGAAAATATGAAATTATGGGAATTCGTCTCACAAAGAAATAATGTACGGTAACACATTCCCAATTATAACATCAGCTCCACAGGTTACACGGCACTGCTGTCGAGAGCTTGATTTATCAGTCTTCAATTTCTTTAGTTGATGAGTCGTTCCGTCTTGAAGGTCATTTTCATG
>Ga0247832_1005718_pt1 | contig 14172 bp, 9 predicted proteins | sample LaCruzMarch2015__10_FD_192407 | JGI IMG/M metagenome (GOLD analysis project Ga0247832, IMG submission 192407) | Freshwater microbial communities from meromictic Lake La Cruz, Castile-La Mancha, Spain - LaCruzMarch2015_4m | ecosystem: Environmental > Aquatic > Freshwater > Lake | place: Spain... | reverse complement strand
TATAAAAATATATTTTTTATTTCTAAAGAATATGTCATTTGATATATAATTTTATATTTTTATAAAATTATATTTTTATCCGAATTTTTATAATTTTATCCGAAATTATAATATTTTAACTTAATCAATGTTTTATTGTATGATCAATTATGTAACAGCCCCTATATATAAACTATATAACAAGATTAAATAGAAAATATATTAAAGATAATGGAGCATGTAGAATATATGTTCTTACCATAATTTTAGACCTGGTCTAGGCCCAGAGCTGCTAGTCAAAAATTATATTTATTTTTAATCATATTTTCATTGATAATTTAACAATGAAAATATGATTATTTGTTTAAATAATTTTAAATTTGACTAGCAGCACAGCTCCTAACCTGGCCCTGCTGATCAAATTTTAAGAAATGATTATAAAAATAATTTATAATCATTTCTTAAAATTTGATCAGCAGGGCCAGGCCTAATCTTAATATTTATAAAAATTTAATAAATAAAAATTTAATAAATAAAAATTTGATAAATTAGATATAATATATTTAAATAATTGTAATTTAAATAATTGTAATTTAAAAGTAATTCATAAAAATACTTTTTTAGGACTCTCTAATTTAACTAGGCTCAGTGCTGCTAGTCAAATTTTAATTTATTATCATAAATTATTATATTTTTATTGTTAAAATATCAATAAAAATATAAATAAAAATAAATAAAATATAATTTTTGACTAGCAGCACAGCTCCTAAATTTAACTCATATATATTTATCTAAAGTAAAAAATTATATTTTATTTATTTTTACTTATATTTTTCATTGTTAAAGTATCAATGAAAATATAATAATTTTAATAAAAGAAATGAACATGCATTTAAAGATTTTACACTAATATTGCATAATGTAAAATAAAATATTATTTTCATTGATTATAAATATTTTTTATCAATAAAAATAATATACATTAAAAAATTATTGATAAAAAATATTTTATAATTTAATTCTTTAATAAAAAGTTTCCAAAAATCCTAGATTTGACTATATTAAAAAATTAGCATATAAAAGATATTTTTTATTAAATTAAAATTGATATATTTTATATAAATTTTTTTAGTTTAAAAAAATATATATTATATATATTAATGGATAGTATTAATAAAATTAATGATGATGATGAAATTTTATTAAAAAAAAATGATCAACGATTCGTATTATTTCCAATTAAATATAATGATGTATATCAATTATATAAAAAAGCGGAAAGTTCATTTTGGACTGTTAGTGAAATAGATTTAGCAAAGGATATGAATGACTGGGTAAAATTAAATGATAATGAACGTAATTTTATAAAAAATATTATAGGATTTTTTGCTGCAAGTGATGGTATAATAATGGAAAATCTAGCATCACGATTTTTAAATGATGTTCAAATACCAGAAGCAAGAGCATTTTATTCATATCAAATATTTAATGAATCTATTCATAGTGAAACATATAGTTTATTGATAGATACATATATAAAAGATGTTGAAGAAAAAGATAGAATATTTAATTCTATTGAAAATATTGTATCTATTGGAAAAAAAGCAAATTGGGCTAATAAATGGATTGAAGATAAAGATATTAGTTTTTCCACTAGATTAATTGCATTTGCAATAGTAGAAGGAATATTTTTTTCAGGAAGTTTTTGTGCAATCTATTGGATTAAAAAAAGAGGTTTAATGCCTGGTTTAACATTTAGTAATGAATTAATTAGTAAAGATGAAGGTTTACATTGTGAATTTGCTATTTTATTATATAGTATGATTAAAAATAGAATTGATGAAGAAATTGTTCATCAAATTTTTAGAGAAGCTGTTGAAATAGAAAAAGAATTTATAGTAGAATCAATTCCATGTAATATGATTGGTATGAATTCAGAATTAATGAAACAATATATTGAATTTGTTTCAGATAGATTACTTGTGCAATTAGGATATAATAAATTATGGAATTCAGAAAATCCATTTGATTTTATGGAATTAATTTCACTTCGTCCTAAATCAAATTTTTTTGAAGTTAGAGTTGGCGAATATGCTAAATCAACTATTTCTGAATTTTCTAATAATTTTGAAATATCAAATGATTTTTAAATATCTTCCAATAAATATCTTGATTCAATATCAGAATCAATAATTTGTTCAATCATTTTATCTGATATATTATCAAAACTTGCATAAATATTTAAATTATTTAAATTTTTACGTATTATTCTTCTATGTTTATTAAACTTTTGTAATACATTTTCATTTTTGTTTAATCTTTTTTTTAATTCAATTAATTTAATAATTGAATATAATAATTTTCTAGATTTACTTAGAGATAATTGTGGAATTACTATGTCTTTATCAATAGATTTTATATAAAAATCTAATAATGGTAATATAGAATCTTCATTTAATCTTTTAATATTTCTTAATATTTTATATATAGGATCTCTAGGATCTTTAGGATCTTTAATATGTCTTCTTTTTTGTTTTTTTTCAATAATTAAAAATGGAGTATATATATCATTTTCTCTTTTATTAAAACAATTTTCATAAAATTTTGTGAATGATGATGATAGTACTTCTATATCAAGCATTATATTTTGATTTATTGTTAAAGGTTTTTTGATATAAGTATTCCATAAAGTATATAAATACATTTCAGCAATAGAAGATGTCCCTGCAATAAATGGTGTCCAGTATATAATTAAATAATAAAATATAATAATAATTTTTTTTTTAAATATTATATCAATTGAAGATTTTAATTGATTTAAAAAATATGATAAAATAATTAATATATTATTTATATTATCGTAAAATATTAAATAATTTCCTATATTATTTGAAAAACCAGCAGATGCATCATGATTATATTTTAAGAAATTTGAATCATTTTCTTTAATTTTAAAACCATATACAAATCTGTTTATTTTATTATTATATGTAAAATATTGAATTTTCATATAAGTTGTATTTTTCAATTTCATATAAATTTTTATTAGATCAGATGTTTTAAATATTTCTAAAGGTATATCTAATTCTATAATATGTTGTTTAAGTTTTAATAAATTTATATCATAATCAATCGGAATAAATTGATCATTTGATATAGAATTATAATTTCTCTCTGTACTAAATAATGTTAGATCTTTAAAATAACTTTTAATATTTAATTCTCTATTACGTTTATCACTATCAATTTCATTTAATATAATATTTAATCTATTATAATTAACAAATCTTTCCATATTAAAATTATGAAAAAATGTTCTTTGTATATGAAATTTAAAATTATCTATTTTATATAATTTTCCAAAACAAGATATTCTTGTTTTATTTTGAATATCTTGAATTAATTGTCTTGAAATAGGTATTATATAAAAAAATATATATAATAAATTATTTATTTCATTTGAATTATTTTTATAATAATTAGTAATATATTTTAATATATATAAATCACTTTTTCTATATTCACATTCTAACATATTTATTACTTTATATAAACTTTGTTTTTTCTTACTAACTTCAACCAATAATTTTTTTAAAATCATATATTTATGTTTATTTTCTTTTTGATTTTCATTAAATGTTTTTTGCATTTTTTCTTTTTCCAATATTTTTAATAACCTATTTTCTATTTTTATATTATTATAATTTAATAATTTAATACATAAATCAACTGTTCCTCCAAAAAAATAATTATATATTTTTTGTTCATCTATTTTATTATTTCTAACATGATTTTTAACAATTTGTCTAGTATATTTATAATTATAAATATTTTTTTTAAATAATTTAAAATCATTTAGTAAATTCTCATTATTTAATTTAGCATTTAATACATTATTACATTTTTTTTTTATATCCATATTATTTTATATAGATATTTTATTAAAGAATTAAATTATAAAATATTTTATAATTTAATAAACACTATATTTTTATTTTTAAACATTGATATATTGGATAATGTTGAATAATTCATAATACAATATATCATTGAATAAATTGAATAAGTTAAAATATTATTTTATAAAATTAAAAATTTGTTTTTTATTTTTTTAGTAATTTTATTTATAAAATAAATAAAAAAATAATTAATCAATAAATATTTTTTAAATTTTTTAATAATATTTTTTAAAAAATATTAATTATTAGTAGTTTAACATTATCTTAACAATAATAATATAATATATTAAAAATATATATAAATTTAATATTAAAAATATATAAATCTAATATTAATTTATTATAAAAATAAAAAACAAATTTTTATTTTTAGTTGTTTTTAATAAAATTACAAAAAATATTTACCAATAAAACATTTATAACTGAATTATATAACAGCTCCAATATATTAAAAATATATAAATCTAATATTAATTTATTATAAAAATAAAAAAACAAATTTTTATTTTTAGTTGTTTTTAATAAAATTACAAAAAATATTTACCAATAAAACATTGATAACTGAATTATGCAACATCTCCATTATAATTTTTTTTAATATTAATATTTTATTAATAAATATATTATTTATTGTTGTAAGAATAACTTTCCAAAAATCCTAGATTTGGGTGTATAAAAATATTTTTATTAAGACTCTAGTTTAGAACCCAATGCCAGTAACTTAAGTATTTTATAAAAAGTATATAATTATTAAAATGAAAAATAAATTATAAATAATTTAAAATATAATAAACCAAAACTATATATATTTTATAATAGTTTATAAAATATATAAAAAATAAAAAGTATAATACTCAATAAAAATATTTTTTATAAAATAATTTATAACAATAATATTGCATAAAATCTTAAGTTACTGGCATTGGTTTAGCACCAGGTATTATTCAGAGTTTATAAAAAATAAAATTATTTTTAGTTTATTTAACAAATAATTTATTGATTAAATAAATATTATTTTTATAAAAAAAGTTAAGACCCTGAATAATACCTGATCCTAGTTCTGAATAGCAAATTTATATTTTTAAAAATATCAAGAAAATAATAATTTATAAATATCTTAAATTTTTACCAATATAACCATGCCTAAATTTTAAATAATTATTATATACCATATAATTGTTCACATGTATAATTATTACTACATCCAGTACATGTACCTTCAATTGGATCATAACATCTATTTTCTTTTTTACATTCCCTACATAGATCATATTTTATTTTTTTAGAATGATATTCATCACATATTTCTTTTTTATATAAATTATTTTTCATTACACTTATATATTTTTGTTCATCTTCAATTGGATCTTTTATAACCCTTATTTTAATGAGTTTATTATTATTTTTAAATAATACATATATAAAAATTATAAAAAATAATATACATAAAAAAGATATTAATATAACAATTGACTTCATATATATTAAATATATAATAATTTATATTATTTAATAAAATATTTTTTAGTTTTCTTTATTTTATTTTCTGATAAATCAACTATATATGAACCATTTTCTAATTTTTTAATAAAACTAATTTTATTAATTTGTTGATAAACTTTTGATATATTTAAATATTTTTTTATATTAAAATCAGGATCATCTAAGATATCTTCAATTTTTTTAAATTCCAATTCATCTAATATAATACCTTTTCTTTCTAGAAAATTATTTATTAGAAATAGTTTTTTTTCTCTATCTAATGTTTGTATATCTAATTTAAACTCATCCTTATCAATATTATTATTAAATATATCATCCTCTAATATATCAATATTTTGTATATCCTCTTTCTTATTTTTTTCATTAAATTTACTTTTTATTACATTATGTTTATATTTTTTAAATTCAGTTGGATTCTCGTATATATTTTTTTTTTCTATAATTTTATCTTCATATACAAAATTATTTAATTTAAATTCATCATTTCTGATATTATCTAATTTATCTGTCATGTTATTTATAAAATTATCCATAACTTTTCTATAATATATTTTAAATAGATCTTTATTTAATCATTTTTATTTTATTTTATATAAATTATAATCCTTCATATATTCCTTTATCAACTTCTATTCTACATATAGGACATTTATTACTTTCTTTACATAACCAATTTTTAATACAATTTGTGTGAAAAATATGATTACACTTAATTTTTTTTAATAAATCATCTTTAATAAATTCTTCTGCACATATCAAACATTCTGTTAATTCATTATCAATATTTCCATATTCAATTGATTCTAAATTATTAAATTGTTCTTCGTTTAATATAACTTTAACATTTTCTAAATTTGTTGGTATATTATATTGAGTATCTAATGTTATATTTGTAATATTAAATAATGATTGAATATTATTTTCGAATGGTATTAATTCAGGTAAATCATCTGATTCGAATGAAGTATTTGAATTTAATAAATAATTATCAAAAATATTTATTAAATTATTTATTCTATCAATATTATAAGTTCTATTTGCATTATTTGCATTATTTGCATTATTTGCATTATTTGCATTATTTGTATTATTTGCATTATTTGCATTATTTGTATTATTTGCATTATTTGCATTATTTGTATTATTTGCATTATTTGCATTATTTGTATTATTTGCATTATTTGTATTATTTGCATTATTTGCATTATTTGCATTATTTGCATATATAGAATAATATATATCATTTATGCTGCCTGTAATACCATGTCTTTCTTGTAAATTCGTATATTCATATATAATATTTAAATAATTTATATTATTTTGATTTGGTTGTTCTTGATCTTGTTCTTGATCTTGTTCTTGATCTTGTTCTTGTTCTTGATCTTGTTCTTGTTCTTGATCTTGTTCTTGATCTTGTTCTTGTTCTTGATCTTGTTCTTGTTCTTGATCTTGTTCTTGATCTTGTTCTTGTTCTTGATCTTGTTCTTGTTCTTGATCTTGTTCTTGATCTTGTTCTTGTTCTTGATCTTGTTCTTGATCTTGTTCTTGATCTTGATCTTGTTCTTGTTCTTGATCTTGATCTTGATCTTGTTCTTGTTCTTGATCTTGATCTTGTTCTTGTTCTTGATATTGTTCTTGTTCTTGATCTTGTTCTTGATCTTGTTCTTGTTCTTGATCTTGTTCTTGATATTGTCCTTGTCTTTGATGTCGATTATTTCGATGATTTATGTTATATTGTATTGGAATATTTAATATATTTTGTAATATATTTGCAAAAGGAGATATATTTAAATTTGATGATGTGTAATTATTTAAATTATTTATATAAATATCTGTTTCATTTATTTGGAACCATTTATTATAATTATTAATTACTAAATTTTCTTTTATTACATTACCATTTAAATCTCTTTTTCGATCATGTATAATAATTTTTTCAACATCATTTTCATATATATTATTTTTATTAAAATATTCTTCAAATGTTTCATTAAAATCAATATCTTTACCAATAATATAAGATATATTATTTATAATTATTTCTGAATATTCTATATTATAAATCATTAATGAACATTTATTTAAAATTTTTTCATGTATAACACCAATTTTTTCTTTATGATCAAATTCAATATTTTTTATTAATTCATTATATATTAATTTAAATTTCATTTCTATATTATATTATAAAGAAAGTAATTTTAAGTAATTTATTATAAATTATAAATAGACTAGTTATAGCAGTTATGTTTCTAGTCAAATTATTTTATTAATATAAAAACAATAAAATATATATTTATAACTATGATTTATTAAATAAACCATAGTTCTAATTATAAATTATTTATTATATTCCAACAAAAAACACATTTTTTATTATAAGGAGAATTTATATTATTATCATTAATTTGAAAATAATATGGATTAATACCATTATTATCATTAATATTATTATTATTTGAACATCCAAAATTATTTGTATTATAACAATTTATTTTATCTTCATTCATTAAACAATCTTCACAATTTCCACCAATTATACTTTTTTTAAAACATTTATTTTTTTGACTATTACATTTTAAACATTTTTCTAATATTTTTTTTTTTTCATCTAATTTAATACAATTTTGTTCATCACAATTTTCATAACAATTTTCAGTTTCTAATTTAATATCTTTACTTAATCCTATTTTGAATATTTCTTTTTCATCATTATTAATAATAATATCTTTATATTGATTGATTGAAATATTTTCAAATTTTTCTATATTGTAATTTATTATAATTAAAATTAAAAATATTATTAAAAATATTATTATATACATACCTATAATTTATATATTAAATAATATTTTAAATTATTTAATATATAAAATATTTCTTAATAAAAATTGAAGGTTATATTGTACTAATCTTTAAATAATTAAAGAATATTATATTTAAAAATTGTAATCAATAAAAGTTGAAATTTTTAAAAAATCTAAAATGACTGAATTTCAAGATTTTATTTTTGGAATGGTTCCTGATTACTCCTCAAAATCAAAAGTGAATGAAAAGATATCTAACAATGATGACTTCGAAGATTGTTTTGATTCTTTCAATCCTGATAGAAAAAAGACTTCTCATGGAAAGAATAAATCAAGATACTTTTCACGTAGAAACGATCTAAAGAAAAATTTCGGATCAAGAGGAAATTGGGAAGATATTGTTGAAAGTAAGGCAGGTGAGAGAAAAGCTCGTCTTAAAGAAAGACGGAAGTCATTCAAACCTGATTTGAATAATTATCAAAAATCTCGAAAAGATAATAGATCTCTTCTACAGAATCCTAAGCCTACGATTTATGAGATCTTCCAAAAGATTTATTTTTCTGGTAGATTGGATGAGAAGATTTTAGCCAGAAAAGCTAAATTTTCCAAAGAGATTGAGAAAGACAAGGAAAAATTATGTCCAAAAGACAGCAATGATCCTGAAGTTCTGGCTATCGAGTCTTTTTTTGAGGAATTTCAAAAGAATTTCTTGAAAAAGAACAAGAGAAAATCATCTAAAGAGAGTAAGTTTAAACCGAATCCTAAGGATGTTTTTTTTCAAGAGTCTGAAGCTGAAATTTTGTTGTGCGAAAATATTGAACAAGAATATTTCGACAAGTTAGAAAGAAAAATTAATGCTCGAGCAGATGAATTTCGTGAAGAAATGAAGTGTAATGGAGAATCCATTTGCGAATGTGGGTGTAATCTTCCAAGAGAACTTGCCGAGAGAGAGTTCGGTATTTGCACACTCTAAGAGATTAACTAGATCTTTATAAAAATTTAACAATTTTCTAAATAATTATCTAATAAAATTTTAAAATTTTTAATTAAATATTTGATATTTATATGTAAATTATATAATATATTTTTTTTTTCAATATTATAATCTCTAATTATTTTTAAACTATCATTAAAGTTAAACCATCTAATATCACCTATTTCCATTTTTTGATTAATATTATTATTATCAATTTTTAATTCTATATTTTTGTTTTTTATTTGAGAAATATAATATATATGTTTATATTTTAAATTATTAGATGCTATAAATAGTTCTTCAACAGGAGTAATATTAATAATATTTATATCATTGCTATTAATAGTAGTTTCTTCTTCAAATTCTCTTTTAGCACAATCTATATTTTTTTCTTTTGAATTTCTTCTTCCTTTTGGAAATCCCCATTCAGGTTCAGAAAAATTATAAATAGAATCATTTATTAAAATATCTAAATTTATAAATAAATTTATATCATTCTTTTTAATATTATATCCAGATTTTAATAAATTAAATTTTTCAATTGATTCTTTATATTCATTATTATTATTATTATTATTACCCCATAAATCTTTCCATAAAGTATTAAAGTCATTATTTTTAATATTTTCTTTTTCAGTATTTGTTATAAAATTTATACTTTTTTCAATATAATCTAAATTATTAATATCATATTTACCTCTAATAAATTCAACATAATTTAAACTATTTCTACGTCTAATTAATAAATATTCAATTAAATTATCATAATAATCTAAATTAATTAAATCTATTTTTTTTTTTATTTTTTTTAATTTATTTATTTCATCAATACTAAATAAATAATTATTTTGTATTTTTTTAGAATATCCAATAATAGTATTTATATCAATAAAATCAATATTAAATTTTATACAAATAATACCAATACTTATTATTGGACATAAACATTTTTTTGACATATGTCCTGTTTTTCCACAATTTAAACAAAATTTATCTAAAGTAGTATTATCAAAGTTATCTAATAAAGGATTTTTATTATCCATTTCTATTAATAATAATTAATTAATATTACTTTAAGTAAAAATTATTAATTAGTTTAATTATTTTTTTCTATATAAAATATAGTAATGAGTAAAAATGATTCATTTATGTTTTACCCAGATATAACTGATATAGATTTTAATGAAAAAATATATTTAAAAAAAGAATTTAGAGACACTGAAATAAAAGTAAAAAAAAATTGGAATAAAGAACATATTGTTAAGAAAGACTTTACATTAGATCCTCATCAAATTTTTTTAAAAAATTATATTTCTCCAGATACACCTTATAATGGTATTTTAATATTTCATGGAACAGGTGTTGGAAAAACATGTTCTGCAATATCTATTGCGGAAGGTTTTAAGAAAACACTTAAAAATATTAATAAGAAAATATTAATATTATCAAGTTTAAGAGATAATTTTTTAAAAGAATTATATGATCATAATAAAGAATATTTAAAATCAAATCCTGAAGATATTGTACAATGTACTGGTAAAGCATATGAATTAGGAGATGAAAGTATATATTTATCGAAACAGCAAAAAGAAAATGAAATATTAAAATTAAAAAAATCATATTATCAGTTTTTTCCATATGGTAAATTTGCAAATTATGTAATAAAAGAAACTGGTGGATGGGAAGGTCATGAAAAAAATATGACAGATAAAATAAAAAGATTTATTTCAAGTGAATTTGATAATAGAGTTATTATTATAGATGAAATACAAAATATTAAAACAGATATAAGAAAAGGTACACCTCGTGCTATACAACCTATTTTAGAATCAATTATAAAATATGGTAGAAATATTAAGTTAATATTAATGAGTGCAACACCTATGTTTGATAGACCAGATGAAATAATATATTATATTAATCTTCTTCTTTTAAATGATGGTAGAGAAAAAATTCAAAAAAATGAAATATTTAATTATAAAGATGGTAGTTTGTTACCAGATGCAGATAAAAAATTACGTAATATATTTAAAGGTTATATATCTTATATAAGAGCAGAAAAACCATTTATTTTTCCATTTAGAATAAATCCAAAACAATCTGTTATACCAAATATTGAATATTATATGAGTGGTCAAAAAATTGATATAGATAAAAAAATAAAATTTACTAGATTAATTTTATGTAATATGAAAGGAACTCAATTAAAAACATATTTGTTTGCTTTAAATAAAAAAATAAAAGAAGGAAAATTAAAAATAAACACTGATAATAAAAATTTATCTTATGATGAAAATGATATAGAAAATAAAGAAAATAAAAAAAGTATGAGTGTATTGCAAGATTTAACAATAATATCTAATATAACATACCCAGTATTAAATACTAATACAAATGAATTAGATGAAATTGGATCATTTGATAGACTCTCAATAGATATTGATTATGATAATGGAGGAGGTGGATATTGTAGATCAATTAAGGAGTTATCTGGTACAAAAAAAATGATACAATATAAGTATCAATCTCATGCAATATTTAATAAAGACACTGTAGATGAAGTTCCCTTTGCAGATGAAAAATATTTAGAAAACTATTCAATAAAATTTTCAAATATATTAAAAACAATTAAAGAATCAAAAGGTTTAATATTTATTTATTCTCAATATATTTATCAGGGAACTTTAGCATTAGCTCTTATACTTGAACAAAATGGTTTTATGAGAGAATGTATACAAGGTGAAGAAAATCAATTATTAGATTATCCAAGAAATACATTAAAAAAAGGGGGAAAAAGAGATCCAATATGTTATTTATGTGGGAAAGAACAAAAACATGAAAATCATAATGAAAAATCAAAAAACTATCATATATATAAATTTGCTAAATATATATTATATTTTGGAAGTGATGCTATGGATATTGTAAAAATACAAAAAGAAGAAGCTCTAAAAAAATTTTCAAGCGAAAAAAATAAATATGGAGAAGAAATAAAAGTATTTATTGGTACTAGAACAGTTAGTGAAGGATTAGATTTTAAAAGGATTAGACAAGTACATATAATTGAACCATGGTATAATTTATCACGTCATGAACAAATTATAGGAAGAGCAATCAGAAATTTGTCACATAAAGATTTATTACCTGAAGAACAAAATGTAGAAATATATCAATATGCATCTGTAATAGATGATAAAAAAAATAAATTACATAATAGAGAATCCGTTGATTTAAAAAATTATAGAATAGCTGAAAATAAAGATATTATTATAAAAAATATAGGTAGAATAATGAAAGAATCTGCAGTAGATTGTGTATTTTTTAGTGAATCAAATAATATAGATACTAATAAAAAAGTAAAACAAATTACATCAAGTGGTGAAATATTAGATTTAGCTATTGCTGATAAACCATATAGTACTATATGTGATTATAAAGAAAATTGTAAATATAAATGTAATTGGATACCTAATCCAAATATAAAATATCCTATAAATACGGATACATATAATATTCGGTTTGCATATACAGATATTGAAAAAATTAAAAAACAAATTAAAAATATGTTTAAAGAAAATATTGTATTTAGTTTAGATGTAATTGAAAAAAAAATATTAGATAATAATCTAAATATTGATAAAATATTTATTTATGCTGCTTTAGAAGAATTAGTTGAAAATAAAAATGAAATAATATATGATAAATTTAGTAGAAAAGGTTATATAATATATAGAGGAGATTATTATATATTTCAACCATTTGATTTAGATAGAGATGAAATACCTCTAATATATAGATTATATCCTTCTAGTATAAAGAATGAATCAGTTAATCTAGAAAAAATTGAATTAAATTATTCAGAAAACACAGATAATGAAATTAATAATTCTATTGATGTAAATAAATTAATAGATAATTTATTTAAAAATTTTTCAAATATATATAATTCCCATATTAAAATTGCTAACATGGAAAAAAAAGATAAATTGAACAAATATATTTTTGCTATTATTGGATTATTATTAGATAAACTTAATAAAGAAGAATTAATTATTATTATAACTTATTTATTAAAAAAATATTTAATAAAAGATATAGATACTAATATTACTAACTTTATAAATTATTTAGAAATGAAAGATCAATTAATAAATTATTATTCTGAAATATTATTTGATAAAACTAAAATTAAAAATAAATTATTTGTTGGATTTATTATTAATAATGAATATTATATATTAGATCATATAAATAAAAATAAAAATATTAAAGATTTAAATTATAAAAATATAAATTTTGTAAATTGTTCTAAAGAATTATTAATTAAAATAAAATCATATAAAAATATTATTAAAAAAAATATAAAAAATAAAGAATATAATATTATTTATGGCATTATTGAATTAGATAAGAAAAAAAGTAATAAAAAATTTAAAATAGTTGATAGATCATTAGAAAATAATTTTATTAATAAAAATAAACAAAAATCAAAAAGATCTATAATTACAGGTAGAACATGTTCTACATTTCAAATAAATAAATTAATAAATATGCGTAAAATAGTTGGTTTATATGACTTAACAACTAAAAAAGGTATCGATTTTATATGTAAAGATTTGGAAATATATTTTAGATATAAATATTTATTAAATGATGATAATAAAATTTGGTTTGAAGAAGTAATATAATATTATTTCAAATAGTTTACACATTTTATACAAACTATAGTAATTTAAGGATTTAACTTCAACACCAGTAACTTAAGGATTTGTACAATAGTATTGTTATAAATTATTTTATAAAAAATATTTTTATTAAGTATTATAATTTTTATTTTTATATATTTTATAAATTATTATAAAATATATTTAGTTTTGGTTTATTATATTTTAAATTATTTATAATTTATTTTTCATTTAAATATTTTAATAATTATATACTTTTTATT
>Ga0247832_1005714_pt1 | contig 14178 bp, 27 predicted proteins | sample LaCruzMarch2015__10_FD_192407 | JGI IMG/M metagenome (GOLD analysis project Ga0247832, IMG submission 192407) | Freshwater microbial communities from meromictic Lake La Cruz, Castile-La Mancha, Spain - LaCruzMarch2015_4m | ecosystem: Environmental > Aquatic > Freshwater > Lake | place: Spain... | reverse complement strand
TATTTAACCGATTAGCATATGCTACGCTAAATGGTATCTTATCAAGGCTAGTGGTGCCTTCATCAATTAATTCGAAATTAGTATTCTTTTGCTTTTGATATATCTTATACTCACCTGGTGTTAGCACTCGCACCTGTTCTGCTGTCTTTTCGCCATACTCACCATCAGGTAACACTACCTTTTCCATTAACCGTAACTGCACCAGTTCGCTGCCTTCATAACGCCAACCTAAAATCTCCCGTGGTGTATAAGTACACCAATATGGACGGCCTTCATATTCAGCCTTTGGTGCATCTACTAAAACACCAACATGGCCATAACGTACCATCTTACGTGTTGTTTCATATGTCCATACATTTAAGTCATTACCTTGCAAATCTACATCAAACAACTGTTCTTGTATAATATCTGCCGTATCAGTTAACCTAACTGGCTTACGTGTTAACATGCCAGCTAACATCCGCTCTAGCCGTTGATAATATGGCGGGCATACGCTACGGGCTAACCGGTTATCGTAACTTTCATCAAGCTCTCTAGGTTCCTGCGGTAGGTAACGGCGATGCTTTTTCCGCATCCCATAAGTGCCCTGCATCAGATCTTCAATTAAAATCCAATGCGGTTCCTGGTTACGCCATACGCTATTAGGGTCTTGAACCTGCATAGTCACGCCTCACTACTGTTTGAACAGTGCCATCAGCTCCTGTACCAACATCTTAGCTTAGTAAATGCGCACCCCAGTGCCACGGCCTGCACCAGCATGTAGCGGGTTAAACTCACGCCACACCAAATAGCCCAGCGCATCATTCATGTGGTCGAATCCTGCATCCTTATCCGGTTCACCCTTCTCGGTATAGCTTTGTAGCTCAAGGCATTCAATGGTGCGTTTACAACTGGCCGCGACTTGTAACCGAACCTGCCCTTTACCATTTTCTAATAATGCCTGCACTGATGCCACACGGTCGCGCACTGGTGGGTTAGCACGTGGTGATTGATTACCCATGCCATAGCTTTCTAATATTTGGATATCGGTTTGCGTTGCATTAGTGCTGCGGTTGCCGCCACTAGCGTCTGGGTAGGCATACATCCGCCTGCCTGGGTAACGCCGTACTATCTCCTGCGCTAATGCGTCTGTATCATGCGCACCACTTACTTCATCTACTACCAACAGCTTATTGTTAAGCCTTACTGCGATAATCGCTGACATATTACCTACGTTAAAATCAACGCCAATACGTAATGCCTCCTCACTAAAATCTGGTAGCTCAGTTATAACATGCTTTTCACGGTTAAACCTATCATAAACCTGCCCAGTTGTTAGGTTAACAAACTCACCGTCAAGGTATGCCCTAAGCAAACTAGGGTCATAGTTAGCCTCTAGCCGTTTAATAAAATCAGGCGGCAGGTGTGGGTTATCTATAGTTCGCATCTTGATGAGATGCCGGTCTGGCCGCGCCTTGGCTTCATCACTGCCAAAGGTATTCCACATCCACCTAAAACCTTCAGGTGTTGATGCTGCTGCAAATTGCCTTACATTACCTGCACGTAAACGACCTAAAATCTTAGGAAATGCACGGTTAGCAATACTAGGCGCAACAGTATCTATCTCATCAGCTAATACCCAAGCTAAATTAAGGCCGATAATACGTGACCAGTTTTCAAAACTACGGCATAGGATTTTTGTATCACCACCAGCAAAATGTAAAGTGTACTCAGGTAATGGGCTAGCTCTAAACGTATGCGGGATGTTGTACTGATCTAAAAAGTTATCAAAATCATTTTGCCAGATGTCGCGTATCAATGGCCCTGTAGGCTCCATAACAGCACCAATAAAGCCTTGGTTAGCAGCAGCCATCATCACTGCCTTAGCACATAACGCACGTGTCTTACCAGCGCCATAACCTGCGCTGATGCCCAGTATTTCTGTAGTTGTATTGTTAACAAATTCAAGCTGGCCTGGATGTAGATCGTTGCGAATCTGATTTAATGCAGCAGGTAAATCAAGATTGTTAATATTAAAGCCAACACGCTCAAGGATGTTGCCTTCTGGTGCTAAAGCAAGAATACTCACGAACAAAGTTGAGCAAGCTTAGCGGCTGTGTTTATAGCGCCAAGAGCAATGTGATATTGACCAGCACGTCTAGCTTCCATTTGCAAAGTGCTGCATTGAGATAATAAATCAGCCACCATTTGTGGGCGTTCAATATCCCAGTCAGCTTTTAACTGTTGCCTAGCGAGTTCTAAGTATGAGTCGCAAGTGCGATCGCTGACCCCCCAGTTTTCGGAGGCGTAGCGAATGCAGTCGGATCTACGGCCACCGTTGGCAATAATGCGGGCAAACCGTTGTGCCCGGAGTTCGGTTTCAGCTTTAGTAGTGTTTTTAGCGGCCATTAGGTTATCTCATTACATTCCAAAAAAGAATTTTCCCTGTAGCATATCGTTTCACAAATTCCCATGCTTTGGCGTCATAGTTGCTGCAACTAGGAAATGGTGGTTTAATTTTAGCATCTAAAGAAAAATCTAGTGGGTGAACATAAATTTTGGCTATTTTGACATCTGTAGGTTTTAGTTGGCGACCAATTTGGACAACGTGAAAGGAGTTAGCAATTATACCTCGTTGAAGCCCTCGGCAAAGAACACCTGAACCACCAACACACCAAACTTGGTCAATGTCACCAATTTCTTGTTGAACTAGTTTTGCTCTACTGGCGATAGCAGAAAAAGCAGTTTCGGTTTCAAGGCCAAAGGGAAGCATGTGGGCGCCCGTTTGCTTGCAATAATTAGTTGCTTTTGCTTTTACATTTGAGAGATATCCCGATGGAATTTGAACAATTTTTGCTCCAGCGTTAAATGCTTCAATGGTTCTCGGATGAGGAGTTTTACGTTTAGCGCAAAATATGGTTGCTTTTGCGCCTTGTTCGCGGGCTGCATGGGCAATAGCAATTTGTGCGCCACCGTATACAGGGGAGGAATATACAACTTCAGCGTGAGGGTAGATGAGTTGATCTGCAAATGAACGCTTAGTGCCGCCAGGGATTAAGTCATCACGGACCACATAAATGCCGTCTATGAGCTCAAAGATAGGGTTTGGTATTGTCATGGTTCAAGGATTTCTCCATATTCAGCAGCGGGATCAGTATCAGCGAAGTCGCATTCACCGCATTTTGCGACAGCTTTTCTAGCGTCTCCTTTAAGGAATACAAGAACATTTTGATGTGTTTTACCTAATTTCCGAGTAGCCGCAAAAGTACGTCCTGCTCGAAGCGGCAAAGTTCCAACACATGTTACAAGAATGGCTTCATTGTAATAAGTAAGTCCAGCGTCAATAAAAGCTTGGATTGTATCCCCCACAAAGTTGTAGTAATTACCTTTTTTATCACGAACATCGCCAACAACAAAACAAGCAAAAGCGTCTTGTTTCAAGAGTAAACAAGTTTTTTGAATAATTTCACGATATGCAGTAACAAATTCTTGATAATTTAATGTTGAAAGATCTTTAGGGTCGTCGCTGTAAACTTCAAGATCTGCATAAGGCGGGCACGAGAATATCATGTCAGCTTCAACGCCTTTGCAAACTCTATCAATGTTGCGTGAATCAGTGCAATGCCAAATGGGTTGATTCTCAGGCGTTATTGCTGCGCCTTGTTCTTTGTTGGCGTCAATTTGTTCTTGGCGCAGATCACAACCAATGTATTGACGGCCAGTTTTTGTTGCAACAATGCCGCGAACGGAGCCGCCAGCAAATGGATCAAGGATAAGTCCATTTTCAGGAGAGAACCAGCGATAAGCAAGTTCTGCTAGGACAGGATCGAAGATAGATGTTCCTGCCTGTTTGGAGCCTGAAGCTAAAAATTCTTCAACAATTTGATTATCATCTAAACCTTGTTTTTTCTTTTCATAATATCCAGGCAACAATTGAACACTTGACATAAGTGTTCCCGCATCTTTCATTAAACTTTTAAGTGCTCTTGTTTTTTCGTCTGGCTCAAGCATTGTGTCTGACATTTCAAGCAGATTGCCTTTGCGACCAACTTCAGATTCAATGCCAGTTGCAAGCCAAGCACGTTTTCTTTCTTGCCACCATCCTTCTCTAGCATTTAGCACCGTAAAGGGAGCAATGCCAAATCTATCTGATAGCTTGCGAGCCGTTTCTTCATTATTAGCCGAATCGGTAACTTCTTCAACTATTTCATCATTAGCAAAAGCAGTTAATTCGTCTTCGTCAAACCAAGGACTTAAATCTTGTTCTTCTGAAAGCTGTCGCAGCATTTCGTTGTCCCATTCGCTGAGATCGCTGGAACGGTTATCAGCTAACGCAAGGCCAACTTTTTCTTCTTCTGTTAAACCAGTACGTTGTACTGCAATCAATTCATCGCCTTCGGTTTCAATAATTCGAACTTTACTAATTCCTGCGGCTTTTGCGCCTTCAACAGTACCATTACCTGCAAGTATACGTCCATCTTCATCAATAACAATGGATCGCGCAGCACCAAAACGTTTAAGTGATTCTGCAATCAACCCAGCAGAACGATCCGTGCGTTTGCGAGCATTTTTGTGATCAGATTTAAGATCTTTAATTGATGCCATTTTAGGTTGTAGATTGCAATAACATTAAAGCAGAGGGAAAGGCAATGCGAAAGTTGTTGCTGCCGTACAATGCAATGCTGGAATTAAGCACCCCCTTGCTGTGCCGCCAAGAAGGCAGCCGAATGTGTCAACGGCAAGGATAAGCCTGAGGCAGAATTTAGGCTGCTTGTGGGGGCTCCTAGCGGCTTCTGACGACGCTTCCGCTTCCTAAGTGCCTACGCGAATTTTTTAGAACGGTAAATCATCTGTAATGAAATCCCGTGGCGATGGCCCTTTTTCTACTTCTGGTGCTGGTTTTACGCCATACAACTCTTGGATTTCCTTCCATTTTGCTTGGTTTACCTCAATCCATTGCCTCAACGTGTTGACAGGTTTGAACTTCGGCAAAGCTCCTGGCGGACTTTTGTCTAAATCTTCAATTGTGCAGTAGCCCTTTAGCACCATACGAGCAAGCAACTCGCCTGTGCCTTCAAATGTGCCTAGCGGTTGTAGTGCCATCAGTTTTCACCTCGTGCGGCAGCTTGGCTTTTAATCGCCTCGGGGTGCAGGATGTAGCGAGGTAAACCGCCAGCAACGTTTTGGATTGGCGGGCAATGCGTGTGGTAACGGCCTAACTCGTCATAACGACCAACGGGATAATCACCAATTTGATTGTGGTCGAAAGACAATTTGTCAAAACTTGATGCCTGCGTTGGTCTAAAAACCTGTTTCTGGGGCATGGCGCGGTCTTTCTTTTCGCTACACGCCCAGATGTAGGCGTTAGCTAGTCGTGGGTCGTAAAGTTCCATTAGCGGATTACATATTCAGGTGAGGTGGACGTTGTAGCCGTAACAAGGTGCGGATTGAATTGCAAATGTCGGTTGTAGCTAATGCCAGCCCATTTGCCGTTAATTGCAAGCGTGAGTTGTTCCTCAACCGCAAGTGGACCAAGAGTTTCGTGAAACTTTAATAATTCTGTGCACAAAAGCTTCCAAGCAACATCACCTTTAGAACCTTTTTTAATTTTCCAAAAAGCAATGATCAAATCCCGATGCGGTTCTAGCACTGGCGCAATTTGCTTGGTTTTTATTTCAACTCGTTTTTCAACCAAATCTAGATCTATTGCTTTATTAGGTACGTTAGTACCTAATGAAGTAATAGAGGGATCTTGTTCAAGGGATCTTGTTTGAGTGCCTTTTTGGCCACCGGCATCGGTACCTAAAAGGGCACTATTGGCATCGGTGCCTTTTTGGACACCATGGTGCCCTTTTGGAGCCTTTGCATCGGTGCCTTTTTGGGCACCAGTAGATCGTTGTTTGCGGCGATCAACATTGAGATAAATGTGCCGTCTGCAACGGTCGTCGTAGGTATAAGTAGCCCAGCCATTGCTGATGAGCCAATGGATAGCAGCCATAACATCACGGCGATTACTGCCAAGTTCAGTTGCTAATGTTGTGACTGATGCGTAGCAACCTTGCGGGCTGCCATTACCATGACGGTGTAAAAGCAAATAAACGCAAGCACGTTGCTTCCCTCCAGGTTCTGCTATCTGATCCAAGATTTCGTGGGGGCAGATAGAAAAACCTGTTGACCTAATGCGTGGCATAATTAATCAGTCCAAATCTTTGGGCGTTGGTGTTCAATACCCGGCATGTGTAGGGCATTGCCGGGTATTTTTTTGATTTGCATTTGGCAGAAAATGCTTCAGTGAATAGGGCATTGCTGCGTTTGGCTTTCTTGCTGCTGACGTTTTATCGCCTCGTTAATAATTTCTCGTAATACGGCGCTACGAGGCTTCCATTGCCCTTGCTGGGACTGAAGCCATAGGTAGGCTTTTTCGTCAACGTCAACTACAACTCTTGGCATGGCGGTGGCATTAGGCCTAAGCATTCTAACATGATTGCACAGTTTATGCAACCCCTTGCCACGACCATGCCCATGCTGTAGCATTGGCAAGCAGATGTTGCTTCTATGTTACAACGACTTGAGGAGCTTCAGTTTTATTCTGACATTCATCGCTACAAATATCGTGGTTCTTGGATGCGATATAGCGTAAGCCGGATAGCACAACCGGTAACAGCGCAACAACAAGCTCGATTTAATGAAACTAAACACATTTGGCAGCCACGAGGTGAGCAGGTACATACAGCCGCTGAAGCTTTGCTGCTTGGACTTGAGCCAGAAGTTGGTGAGTATGAACCGTGGATTGATGCGTTAAAAGATTGCTGGCTATTAAAAGGTGCCGAGACAATAGCAGTTGAATTTGGAGTTGTTATCCCGCATCACGAAGTTGCTGGTACTTTTGACGGGCTACTTAAATCAGCAAGCGGCACAACAGTTTTGCTTGATTTTAAGACTGTTCAAACTAATGAAAGCGTGAAAACACGGAAACCAGCGACAGCTCAATTAGGCGGATATTTACATGGTCTAAACATTAATCATCCCAAAATAGATATTGATAAATGTTGCACAGTTGTAATTGGCCCTGGCTGCTCCAGAGTTATTACCGAAGATCCAAACGATTGTTATCTCGCTTGGGAGGATAAACTAGATTTGCATAAAACAATCAATAAATTACCATTTTGATTGATTGGACAGCAATTCTTGCTAATGCTGGGATACCGAAACCTCCTGGTCGCTTTGAAACATACGAAGTGATAAAACTGGCAAATGCCGAACGGCTAGCAGATTGTGGTTTTAAGCAATCAAAGGGCAAACGCTTGGCTAAACTCAAATCTTAAAGAAATATGAACTTTTAATGCACATGCTTGCCACATGCGGCCCAAGGGGCTAATGTTTGTGCATGGGAGAGATCCCAGCCATTCACCTGCCGCCACAAACTATGAACACTCTTGACGCTCAATTGGCTTTTGCTAAGGAACTTATTCAAGAACAAGATCACGCTTACCAACAGCATTTTGCCGCTGGTCGCTTTGATGAAATGATGACCGCAAAACGCGAGCTTTCTAAGCAACGCAATCTTTTCGGCAAACTTCTTAAGCAGAAAATGAGGTTCTCATGACTTACTCTGTTTTTTGCTTTCGTTTTGAACATCAACCTAAAAAAATTATTGACAACCTTTCTTTAGAAGATGCTGAAAAAATCTGTAATCATCCAGACACAAGCAGCACTACAACTAAAGATTGGAAACTGCTTGAAAAATGGGGCAAAAGTCCATGGTTCTATGGCTACACCGAAAACTAGCCTTGCTGTAGCATAACGATGGTCGGGACTCCTGACACCTGCTTGCAGGTTGAAAGCTGAACAACAGCCATCGCGCTAAGGCAAGGCAAGAGTAATGGTTTGGCGTCATTGCCTGGTGGGCCATTACAGCTTATGCAATCTTGATCTAACTCCTGACACTCAATTACAAAAATCATGACAACACAAAAAACTTGGTTTCAATGGCTTGAAACTTGCCCAGATACTGAATTGCTTCAATTGCGACATGACCTAGAGTTAGGTTCAGCAATTTTAGAAGTGCAAGAAACACGGCAACGCAAACTTACATATCGGATGGCGCTTTTAATGAAACTTGACAGTTTTATTGATGAAGCACTAGAAAAAACAGAAGAATCTGATGAATGCACATGTGATTTGTACAGCATGAGCAACGCTTATGGAGAGCTGTTAGCACTTGCTTGCCATGAGATAGGGAAACAAAAAGAATTAGTTGATAACTTGCAGATTGAATACTGCCTTGCTCAAAACAAACATAACAGTAAGATTTCTAAACTGCGCAAACAATTTAATGAGGACAATAATGTTGTAAACCTGCCCACTTAATATAAACTATTATTTCAATATTTGCCACATCCCCGCAATCTAAAGTATTATCACTACTGACGGGAGACCGTCACCATTCACCTAATTATCATGACAGCTATTCAAGACATGACCCAAAGGGTTTCTGAACTTTCAGCCGCTATTAAAGAGTTAGAATCTGAAAAATCAGATCTAATTAGTCAAATCTCAATTGCATGGTCAATTGGTGATCTTGACGAATATCTAAACGACAAAGGCCACGCCATTGTTGACAACGTACAAATTGAACGCCGATCCAGAACCACTTGGGCTTATTCTGCTGCTGTAAAAGCATTGCAAGAGCAAGAACAATATACAGGTGCTGCTAATCGTAAGGTAACAACCTATATTTGTGTGAGTCATGTTAAATCAAAGTGACCGTCACTTTTTTTGTGGAAGGCATCAGCCGACCACAAGGCAGCAAGCGTTCATTAGGCAATGGTCGAATGATTGAAGCTAGCCCACACATCAAAACCTGGAGGCATGACGTGCGTTATGGCGCACAGCAGCACCGTCCAGCATCATGGAAAACTACTGCTCCCATGTCAGTTAGCATTGCTTTTTGTTTTTTGCGGCCAAAATCGCATTACAACACTAAAGGGCAACTGACACCTAAATCGCCAGCTTTAGCTACAAGCAAAAGCATTGGTGACATTGACAAACTTGTGCGAGGCATCCTAGATGCTCTTACCACTGTTTTATTTGACGATGATTCACAAGTCGTTCAAATCAATGCTAACAAGCGTTATTGCTCTAATTTAGAGCGACCTGGCGCAATTATCACCTGCACACCTATTCACAAAATCATTTCATGACTTATCCGAATCTTGCTGGCATTATTAAAAAAGATGACGTTTACAGCAAAGGTAGTGGTTCTTACGCCGCTTCGTATGTTGCTTGGGCACGAATTGCAAATCATTTACATACTCATGCTCCTGGCTGGGAGTTTCACTTAAAACCTACACGAGAAGGAGAGCATATCTGGAAAGCACCAGATGGCAGCGGTTACCTTATAGGTTATTTTACAGGGCCAGAAGAACAAGCAACGGCTGATTTCCCGTTTCCTATCATGGATAACAGGAACAATGCTGTTCAGTTTGACAAAATTAGTGCTAGGGCATTAACCGATGCTCACCGCCGAGCATTGTGTGCCTGCGCTGCTTATACGCTATCGCTTGGCTATGAGCTATGGGCTAAGGAAGAAGTTGCAGAAGCTGATGCAGCACCTGTGGCAGCGCCAGTAGAAGCTAAAGCAAAGCCAATTGCGGTAGCCAAACCAGAATCAATAGCTGAGATCAAACCTGGCGACATGCCACTTGATGAAGATGAATATGGAATTGTAATTGGATTATTATCAGAAGTGCACAAAAATGCGCCAGAAAAAATTACCAGTTTAACCAAAGCATTCCGAACCAAATATGGGCTTGATTCCAAAGCTGCATTATCTAAAGAGATTAAAACTCAAGAACATGTTGAATTTGTCAATGCGTTTCTGTCTAGCTAATGCTAGGCGGTTACGCTTTTATCCAAACGCTATCTAACTATGTTGACTTTAACTGCCGTAGGCAATCTTGCCCGCGATCCTGAAATCAAAACTGTCGGAGACAATGAGGTTGCAAATTTTACAATTTTGTGCAATCGAAAAAGCAAAACCGGCGATATTGTTACAGCCGTTGATTGTTCTGTTTGGGGCAAACGATGTCAGGTAATTGGTGATTTTGTTTCTAAAGGATCACAAATCACAGTTACCGGAGATGGTTATGTAGAACAGTATGATCGAAAAGATGGTGAAAAAGGTGCCAAGATAGTGCTAAGAGTCAATGATTTTAGCTTACCCCCAAAAGCTAAGCAGACTGAAACGCCGTTCTAAGCCTTGCCGATGTGCCAAAACTAGAACCGGGCAAAAGCCCGGTTTTTTTGTATGGATTTTTGCAACCAGGATGCACAAGCTGTGCATAAGGGTGTATAATAAGTGCATGGGAGGCAAACGGCTCTCCCCCGCCACGCAAATCATGAATGCTGCGACCCTCCCCACCGGCATCACTTACAACGAAGCCACCTTTGCCTACTGGGTACGCGTCGACTACTTCCTTACCCGCACCGTAAGCGGCTGGGAATTAATTGACACAATTAACGGCACTATGGACCAACGTTTCCGTACCGAAGCTGCCGGTATAGCAGCACTTGCCAAACTCGTTTAACACAAATCATGACCGCAATTCCAACCATTCACTTAAACGGCACCAGTGGGCAAGATCTACGGCGCGAATATCAAGCTGCTTACGAAGCAGTTAAGTATGCCATTGACAAACTTTGCGAGACAACTTGCAATGGCCGAGACTATTACCCACAAGAAGCTGGTGCATATTCGCAAGCATATGCAGAACGTCAAACAGCTTTATGCCAACTGCGTGACGTTGAAAACTATTTAGGAGAAATGCTAATGGGCATTAGGGACCAACTTTGATTTAATGCAAGATGCCATTCTGAATACAGATTGAAACACGAAGCCGGGGAAACCCGGCTTTATTGAGAAATGCTAAAAGAAGTGCATCTTGTTGGCACAAAGGTTTATAGTGTGTGCACAGGGGGAGACTCCTGTACAAACCCACCAACAAAAAATCATGTTTACCTGCACCATGGCCTGGATAGCAGTTTTGCTAATCCTGCCAATTATCGTCTTGCTATGGGCAACAGAAACCAGAAATCAACGAGCTCTGCGCCTACGTCGTAGAGGCTGGACACAGCACCAAATTGCAACGCACATGGGAATCAGCCGATCCACTGTGCAGCGGATTGTTTCAGTATTGTAAACAGGTTGCACAAGCCTTGCACAAGGGTGTATAATATCAGCAAGGGGGGAGACCTCCGCCACACACCAAAAACCATGACAGTTGCCACATTCCGCAGCTCCTACGGCACCTACAACGTGACTCGCGCTGTGCTGGCTTGCCAGCCTGAAATTAGTGCCGAGGGCACTACCACTCAAAACGTATTGATTTTTGAAACTACTGACCAGCAAGAAGCTGTGAGCATTCTTGGCAAGACTTTGTTTCTCCAGGCTGACGGCCACACCTTTGAGGCCAGTTACGACGGTCAGCGCCGCACATCCCTTAAGCCTCGCGCTCGCAAGCAATACGCAAGCGCATTAAAGCAGGGCTACAGCCCCAGCATTGAGCTGATTTATTAGCCCTACGCGGCCCGCCAGAGCCGCACCCAATCTGGCACTATCCACTCGCTTTTCTGCCATGACTATCGAGCAAATTGAAGAATTTAATTCATCGCTAATTGAATTGGTAAAATCTTACCGTTTAATTACTGATGAAATGCCTGATTTAGAACTTGAAGCCTTCAATGAAAATCATCCTTTATCGGACGTTTTATTTGAAATTGAACATTATCTTGAATCAATGGAGTTGCTCAATGCTTAAACTACTTTGCTCTGCAATCATTGCTGCAACTACTTATCTAGTCGTAGCTGAGTTTGGTACACAACCAACGCCTTACGCAAATCCTGTCCCTATTGCATACCAATCGTGATGAATGAATCTGAAGTTTTTTACACGTTTTCAACTGCTGCTGAGTATGGCGGTGGCTTTTACAGCTTGCTTGGTAAAGCTGGATTGAAAGCTGATCCATCAAACAAAGCAAAATTGCTTTTAGCATTCCCAGAACTAAAGCAAACTTATGGCCCTGCAAGTTCATTGCATCGTCATTTGCGTAATGTAGCAATTTAATTACATCAATCAACATTATCCCAACGCAGACACATCTAATGGACATTTACCAACAAAAAGGATTTGCTAACCGAGAGGATTATCTTGATTGGCTCAGAGAAGACTATGGTTGTGAAGCTGTAGATCTTTTAACATCTGCTTTACCACCAAGCGAAGATTTTGATGGGCTAATTACATCCTTGGAGGATATGAGTGATGACATTTAGTCAAATAACAGAACTGCCCTCTAACTTAGATGCTCGCATTTTGTACTTATGCCAAACACCAGCAAAAACAGGACATCATCAAGCTAAATGTGTTTACTTACACGAAAAACAAGAACTTAAAGGAATTATTTTTTCTCCAGATAATGAAGACTGGTTTCAAAAATTGCAGCCAGATTCAATTGTAAAAGCCGAAAAAATTAGTCCATGTACTCATCCTAATTACCAAGGTGAATACAAAGGTGCTGCAATTCCACTTGCTAAACAAGATAGCAATTTACTTCTTTTTGAACCAAACTCTTTGCCATGCGATAAATGGTATCCGTGGGTTAATGAACATGCGCAAAGGTCAATTAATCAGTTGCCCGATGTATTAAGAGAAGCTGCAAATAATATTGAAGCATTAATAACAGCAAATTGGAAAATGCAAAATGATGTGTTATTCTTAAAAAGACAAATTAAACAAAAAGAACCTGAAATTAAACCAAATGAAGTTAAAGTGGCTGCACCATTTAGAAGCAAACAACAATGGACAGATATAGTCGTTCGCATTATTACCACTAATGAAAAATTTCTCCTTAACCCATTTTCAGGTTTAGCATTAAATGCTTACATAGATGCTTGTTTTAATGATTTTTGGGACGGTGATTTAGAAAAAATGTCTAAAGGAGAGAATCAATTAGCAGCACCTAGATGGCGCCCAATGGTTACAGCCGCTTTAGCTGAACTTATAAAGTGTAGTTTTATAGAAAGAATGCCAGGTACTAAAAAGCATTATAGAATAACCAAAGAAACTTTCGTTGAACTTTCTAAACCATGACTCATTCATTAGTTTCAATTTCAAAAAAGCAAGCGCCTGTTTTTAATCGTTTACACGAATTAATGATAGAAGCTATTGCTGTTGCAGAGGCTATCCGCGACAATGCTCAAGATGACAATGATCCAATCCCATTGGAACTAATCTTTAGTTTTAACCGTGATTATGACAAAATCGTATCTGCTCTTTCTGAAGCTGCATAATGGCTGAACCATCCTGGCGGCAGCTATCTGTAATTCGTGAATCGGTACTTAAAGCATCGGTACTCAAGGCATGTGGGGTAACACCCACTGCCGCCGGGGTTAGCCGTACATTTGACGGCGGTAGCTTTAAGGTGTTTGCTAATGTCCACCCCGGCACTCATAACACCGAGGGCATCTGGTTTACGTTGTACCAAGATACTGGCACACGATTATTTGATAATCCTAAGCAGTTGCTAAAGGTATTGCGCGCATCACCGGGTACTGCTACTGGTGATGCTATAAGAACTTGGTTCACCTTTTTTGCACCTACACCATGACTGCTGATGCAATGCGCGATTACCTAGAGGCTATCTCTAGGTATCCGCTGCTTACGACACAGCAGGAGATACAGTTGGCACGTAAAATTGCGCAGTACATGGAGCTGCGCGATAACCCTAGCCCAACACCTGCTGAGCAACGGCTGATAAAAGCTGGCCTTAAGGCACGGGCTACCATGGTGAATTGTAATTTACGTTTAGTTGTACATATTGCCAAACGTTATACAGGCAGAATTAAATCAATGGATATGCTTGATTTATGCCAGGAGGGTAACATTGGCTTGCAACGTGCAGCAGAAAAGTTTGATGCATCCCGAGGGTATAAGTTTTCGACCTATGCGTACTGGTGGATACGGCAATCGCTAAAACGTGCTATTGATAGCAAAGAGCGTATGATAAAAATACCGATACATATGATAGACCGTACGTTTAAGGCATTACAGATTGAAACAGAATACATGAAAGAACATGGCCGCAAGCCAAGCAAAACAGAATTAGCGGAAGTTATGGGTTTAACAATAGAACAATTACTAG
>Ga0247832_1005711_pt1 | contig 14186 bp, 15 predicted proteins | sample LaCruzMarch2015__10_FD_192407 | JGI IMG/M metagenome (GOLD analysis project Ga0247832, IMG submission 192407) | Freshwater microbial communities from meromictic Lake La Cruz, Castile-La Mancha, Spain - LaCruzMarch2015_4m | ecosystem: Environmental > Aquatic > Freshwater > Lake | place: Spain... | reverse complement strand
GGCTTGGGGAATATATTAAAATCCTCATAAATTTTTAATACTAAATCATCAAACTTCATGTTTTAATAATCTTATTCACAATAACAGACGGTTGCATATTACCATGAGACTGTCCGCCACCGACTGTACCTGTATTTGTAAAATGTGTATAATCCTCAGGACCATCTCGTTGATTTTGCTCAGCACGGGGTTGAGTTGAATTAGGCCAAAATGCACCGCCTGTGTGACTGTGCGCAGGAATTTCACTCACAGTGAGGGTGTGAGTCTCTGCACCACCAACATTGGCCAGATTGTTACCTAGTGCAGAGGTGCCAGTACCACCACTCCCCACTGTGACTCTTCTTCTGAAATCTGGCAAATTGAAAGATGTGGACCCATCTCCTGCTCCCCATGTTGTGCCAATGACACTAAATAAAGTGGAGTACGTTGTACGACTCACCGCTTGCCCTTGACAAAGCAAGTAACCAGAAGGAGATGTAGCACCAGCAAAATCAAGCACAACACCTGACGGGACACCATCAACTTGAGGTGTAACCAGAGGAGCAAGGATACTAGCAAGCTGAGTTATGGGAAGGTCGCTAGGTGTACCTGTAGTGTTCAGTCGCGCCTTTACTGTATTTGGAGGCATGTTGGCAAGCTTTGTATTGGTGACACCTGCATCAGTTATTGTAAGCTGGTTACCTGAAAAAGACAATTCACTAGAAGGATCAGCAATTCTTAAAATTGTATTTGAGGTAATTCTCTCGAGACCTCGACCAACAAAAGTACTGGAAACGTATGTGGCATTTAGACTGTTTTGCTTAACACCAAGCACATTATTGTTTGATACAATTGTTAAATTGTCTGGACCAACTGTGGACGCGACTTTAGCATAATTGCTGACTAACCCGGGATCTGTTCCTGTCAAACTCCATAGACAGGTAGTTGTGGAATCAAAAATAATATCACCAGGCTGGCCTCTTAAATTGATCTGATCTGATGTCAGGTTGGTTGACGTTATGCCGAACGGTGCAATACCAAGATTTTTCATACCCACAGGCACACCACCGGCAGTAACACCATCACCAATGAACAATCGCTTAGCATCTATTGTATAAGCTGGCTCACCTTGTAGTAATATTAAGTCAACTTTTTCGGAATATAATCCTCTACGAAAGACAATTCTTGTAATTGGGTCAGGCATAATATTATATATTTATTGTAATTGATTTATTTACAGGTACTTTTATAATAAACAAATATGAAAGGACTAACTTTAAATTGCATTGTAACAAATCGAGGGAAATATGTTGGAGGCAGTGTTTTACAGAACAAAATTAATAAATTCGGAGGCGAAGATAACATTCGTAAGTTCTATGTTTCTAGAGAAGCCGCACAGCTTTTGAAGCAAGGATATACTGTTGAACAAGTCAGAAGTGAGCTTAACGTTACTGATTTTAATAAGACTGTAGATTTTGAAGTATTATATAAGCTTAAGCTGCTTAAGAAAAGAAAGCGTAAGCCAGGTCAGACCCCAGAAGATATTAAAGCAAGTCAAGAGTTATCTGAGAAAAATACACGTGAATGGTACTTTCAGCAGGAAAAAATGAAGTCTTGTAAAAAGACTTGGGTAGAAGAAATGACTGGTGGTAAAAACAGGTGCCAGGTTGCTTATGGTGGGACGTGCATTCGACCAGACATCTACTACAATCATGAATATAATAAAGCGGGGCGCTGTTCACCTTGTCCACATAATGAACATTGCCTCTGCACAAGTAAGGAAGTAGTTTGAAAACAAGAAAACTCACATGCATTATTACAGGTCGCTCGCTTATAGCAGCAGCAGATTACTATAATAAGAAACTCGAAAAAGCAGGATCTGTAGAAGAGCTTCACCGCACATACATATGTAAAGAAGCAAAGGATCTATTAGTCAAGGGATTCACTATAGATAAGATACGTCAGCAGCTGGGTGTTGAAGGAGTTGTGGAGGATAAAGTACCGGATGACGTTATTCGAAGCATTACCACAAATGAATTTGGTCTGAAGAGAAACACCATGTTTGCAGAAATTTCTGCTTTTACCCGTCAAGAAACGGATCCAGAGGTCAAAGATTTCATAAATAAGATATATGCAGAATGAGAAGATCTTTACAGTAGTTGGTGATGGTACTAGTTTACGTTGTATTGATGCATTAACTGGGACACAATATAATGTTTATCGCTATAATGGCACCTTAGTATCAGGTCCTATTGTCACAGGGGATCGTGCTACTATTGTATTGCGTCGTGGTAATACAAATTTCGGTGAAGTATTACAATTACCATCTTTCATGCTCACATCTACTTTTCGCGGATAATCTGTTGAATTCCGTGATACTTATATTAAACTTCATGAATGAAGGATATGATAGATTATTCACTTGCTGATGTTAAGCCTCAACTTGCTTACCCTCAGTTAGAAGGCAATTTTCAGGATAGTTTTTTTGCTGGACATATTATAAAAAATCGTTACGATGAAGAGAGATTAACAATCTCAAATAAATTTAATACATCTAGATTTTCATTCCCTACAAACAACGGTGATTACTATCTTTATGGAGTTGTTAAACAGGCATCACCCAATCATAAACTTATTTCTAGTTTAAATAAGAAAAAAACAATTAATATTGGTGAGTATAGCGGGTTGCTCACGTCAAATGGTTTATCGTGCCTGACATGCTTTCTTCACTTTTCTCCTGGCTTGTACCCTGTTGACAGCAATTATATGAATCATTTCTTCCCAGAAATAGACGACACCTTTAACGAGTCCAGTAAATTAATACCCACCTTTCAACGGTTAGGAACTATTTATCTTTTTGCGCTTGTTAATCACAACAAACAGTAAAAAAAAAATTATCTTTTAATAAAAGATAAATTTTAAGATAAATATAAAATAATTTTTTAAGTATGAGCAATCATTTTTTAGTTAAAAAACGTAGCGGGGATACTGAAAAGTTTAATATAGAAAAAATACATAAGGTTATTACTTGGGCAATTGAGGGTCTTGAGAATGTAAGCCTGTCTGATGTTGAGATTAATGCCAAGCTCAATATGACCGATAACATCAGTACACGGGACATACATCAGAGCCTGATTGAAGCAGCTGCAAATTTAATTTCAGTTGAAAAGCCTGACTATCAGTTTGTTGCAGCTCGCTTGTTAAATTATCAGTTAAGAAAAGATGTATGGGGTGGTCGTCATGCCCCTCGATTAATTGATACAGTAAATAATGGTCTTAAATTAAAAATATACGATCCACAGATTCGTGAGAAGTATACAGACGAAGAACTAGGCAAAATTGGTGAGTTTATCGACCATGAAAGAGATTTTCTATTTACGTATGCTGGTGTCAAGCAGCTATGTGACAAATATCTAATTAAAAATAGAATTACAGACATAATATATGAAACGCCACAATTTGCTTACATCTTAATTGCAGCATATTCTTTTATAAACTATCCTAAGGAAAGTCGTCTAGGCTATATAAGAAAGTTTTACGATGCAATCTCTAAGCATAAAATTAGCTTACCTACACCTATTATGGCAGGTGTGCGGACTATTTCACGAGGCTATGCAAGCTGCTGTTTGATTGGTGTAGATGATACTAAAGAATCAATCACAGCCTCTGGTACAGCAATTTCACTTGCCACAGCAAGTCGTTGCGGTATAGGTATTGATGTGTCACGTATAAGAGCAATGGGTAGCCCTGTTAATGGAGGATCAGTTGTACATACCGGTTTAATACCATTTTTAAAAATATACGAAGCATCCGTTAAAGCTTGGCAGCAAAATTCTATTCGTGGTGGCTCTGCAACTGTCAATGTACAATGGTGGCATCATGAGATTGAAGATATTATTGTACTAAAAAACAATGCTGGTACAGATGATAATCGTGTACGTAAGCTTGATTATACAATAGGTCTTTCGAAATTATTTTATGATAGAGTTATAAAGAACGAAAATATTACACTATTTTCGCCTCACGAGGTTCCTCAATTGTGGGAAGCGTGGGGCACACCTTCATTTAATAAGGTTTACGAGGAATGTGAACATGATAAGAAAATTAAAATTAAAAAGAAACTGTCCGCGCGTAAATTGTTTTCTCTATTAGTCAAAGAGCGAGTCGAGACGGGTCGTATCTATATTCTTAATGTAGATAGTGCCAATGAACACGGTGCATGGTTGGATAAAGTTACTATGTCGAATCTTTGTACAGAAATCATTCACCCTTATATTCCATTAAAAGATTTCCATGACCCAGATGCAGAGATTGGAATGTGTATTCTTTCTGCGGTTAATATGCTGGAAATTAAGAATTGGGCTGATCTTGAAAAGGTCTGCGAGCTTATTGTTAGATTTCTTGACGAGATAATTGATATTCAGGACTACTTCAACAAAGCTGCAGAAAACTTTGCAAAGAAGCGTAGAAGTCTTGGTGTGGGGATTACAAACCTTGCAGCATTTTTAGCCAAAAATGAAGTAAGCTACACTTCACCAAAAGCACCCAGTTTGGTTGATGAATGGATGGAGCATTTTCAATATTATCTTCTCAAGGCTAGTGTGCAGCTTGCAAGAGAAAAAGGCAAATGTGAAAAGTTTGATAGAACAAAATATGCAAAGGGTATTCTTCCTATCGACACATATAAAAAGAAAGTAAATGATATTTCCAAACATAAACTAGCTCTTGATTGGGATGCACTAAGAAAAGAAATTAAGGAAGTAGGGTTACGCCATAGTACGGTATCTGCTGTTATGCCTTGTGAATCAAGCTCGGTAATTCAAAGCTCTACCAATGGTGTTGAGCCTATTCGCTCACTTATTACCTATAAGATGTCAAAAATGGGCAAGCTACCCGTCCTTGCCCCGGGGATTGGTAAATATCATGAAAATTATCAATTAGCTTACAATTTATTTGACAATGTTGGGTTAATTAATATCAATGCTGTGATTCAAAAGTATATTGATATGGCTATTTCTACTAACATATACTATAATTACAGTCATTATGATAAGCATGTTCTTCCGGACGGTAAAGTCATGAAAGAAATAATGTATGCTTATAGTATGGGGTTAATCAGCCTGTATTACAATAATACTGATGACGGTGATAAGGAGCAGAGTACTTCTCGGGAGACAGATTGTGCCGGAGGCGCTTGCAAGCTATAAATAAAGACGAGCCATGAAGACTGTTTTAAATTTCAAAAATGTGGACTATACCAAGCAGCCATTGTTTCTTGGAGAAGATCTGAATTTACAGCGCTACGATAGATTTAAATATCCTATATTTTTTGAATTGTTCAAGAAGCAAGAAGAGTTTTTCTGGTGGCCGCATGAAATTAGCTTGCAAAAAGACCGAAGTGACTACCGAGAACTGACGAAAGAAGAGAGATTTGTATTCGATACTAATCTGAGGTTTCAAACACTTGGTGATAGCATGTTATCTAGGTCTATACATTCGTTAAAAGAGTATGTATCCAATCCTGAACTAGAAATATGTATGAATACATGGGCCCGCTTTGAAGGTATTCATAGCTACAGCTATTCCTATTTGCTAAACAACGTACACCCGGATGCAACAGCGTTTTTTGATAGTATTATTGAAGATAAAGACATTCTTTCTCGGGCAGAATTAATCCGAAACAATTATGATAAAATTTTAGGTAGTGAGAACAAAAAGGATATTAAAGAGCGCATATTTGACTGCGTTCTGGCCGTAAATGTTATGGAAGGGCTTGTGTTTTATATTAGTTTCGCCTGTTCGTTTTATTTTGGCTATAGAGGCAAAATGGAAGGTAATGCCAAAATTATAAAATTTATTCAAAGAGATGAATCTCAGCATTTTGCAATAACACAGAACCTATTAAAGATTTTACGCGACGAAGATAAGGAAGGATTTACTAGTATTGTTAAGAAAAATGAAGATAAAATTTATGCTATCTACGAGCAGGCTGCAAAAAATGAAATTGAATGGGCAGAATATCTGTTCAGCAAAGGATCATTGCTTGGATTGAATGCTGAAGTACTTGGGGGCTATTCAAAGTGGCTTTGTGATGTTAGATTAAGATCACTTGGTTATAAGAAAATCTTTAATCAGAAAACTAACCCTATTAGCGGTTGGTTGGATAGTTATCTGGATAGCAGCAAAGTACAGGTTGCCCCTCAAGAAGCTGAGATTGGCGCTTATAAGGTTGCAGCACGCGATACAAATATCTCCGAAGACGTTTTTGACGATATTAAGCTCTGATTACTGTAGTATTTTCCATAAATACTATACACATGATTCCTATCTTTGATACTAAAAAACTGGCTAATAATAACATGTTTCCTACCCTTTTTGGGTTTTCGACAAGAAATAAACTTGCTAGTCAATTACTTAACTATGTTTACGGCGTTGTAATGGTTGTAGCAATGGTCTTTGCTTTTCATGCTTTAAGCTTAATCTTACCTGACTGGAATAAGCTTTTTGTTTTTATTGCAAGTCTTTCCGTTGTTGGTTTACCTTACTGTATTAAAATTGTACTGTTTGGTAATGAGCATTTTGAACCGAAACATGCAATCCTTTGTTTAGCTATAAGCATATTACCTGCTATATTTGACTTTGTTGGGTTTTATAGTGAAACAAGCATCCGACAGGCTTTGATAGCTACTAAATTTGAATTAGTGGAAAAAGTAAATTACTTTAATACTATTGCTCGTGGTAAAATTGAAGAAGAAAAAATTGCTTTACAGAAAGTAAGAGACAAGCAGATTGCCGATATTACGACAAAATTTAACGATAAAGTTAACGGTCTTGATAGTAGCTTATTAGATGCAAAACAAACAGCTATTGATGAACGTGAAGGTGTCAGAGGTTCGGGCACAACTGGTAAGCCCGGTGATGGTCCCCGCGCTAAAGAGATTGATGCTGAAGTTCGTAAAATCAAAGCTAAGAATGATTTGGAGGTAAGAAAACTTAATGATGACAGGGAGACTGATGTACAGAAGGTCGAAAGCAACTATCAAATACAAGTCAATAAAAGTAAAGAGGGTTTGCAGGAAATAGAGAGTCTTGTGGCTTCGGATACAAAGAATAAAGGAATTCTTTACCAGATTAATAATGTAGATAATTTTAATGATTTAACCAGAGTAACTATACAAGTTAATAATAGTATCTCAACAATTAGTTCTAAAATGAACATAGAACCACAATTTGTTTCCTTCAAGACAGAAGATGTTATTCAGCTTTCCTTTGGCGCTTTAATGCGTGGGGAAATAACTGCGTTAATTTGTTGTTTATTAGCATTCTTGCTTGAAATGGTTGATATAGTCATTGTATATATGATTCGAGGTACAAAGCGTGTAGAGCCAATTGTCGAAGAAGAAGAAAAGGTAAAGATCTTCTCTAAAATATATCCCTCCAGTACCAAAAAAGAAGTTATCGCTGCAAAGTCAATTGTATCTGAAAAAGAAGAGCCAAAAATTATTACTTCAGGCTACCATTACCTCGATCGTCCCCACCACAATTCTTAAAAAAATACTTCACGGGAAATAAGTAAGTAAGAAGGCGTATACAAATAGGGGTGGGAGGTGGGCCCGTAAATGTACGGGACTATTTGTATAAATAAATATGTGAGTAGTAGTGTACCGGTACTTTCAGCTACCAGTCTCTATAAGCATTTCTCTTTAATGAGAGAGGAAATCTTAAAGCATAAATGGTTTGAGAGTGAGAAAGCTGGAAAAGATGTTGGATTTGAATATGCCCTAATTGATTGGATGTTCAGGTTCAAACAAGCTTGGGATAAGAAGTCTAAGGACCTTTCTTAGCATTTGTTTGTGGTGCTGCAGCCGTTCTATCGGTATTATTGTTTGCTGCAGCAGCTTTTCGCAGATCAGTGTTACTGGCAACTAAGTTGAGAGGTAGATTTCTAAAATGATGCGAGTGATCATATGCTTGTATACTATTTCTCGAGGGAGAGCCAGCACCCGGTGCAGGATAATTAACATTAGGTACCCTGCTATAAACACGCGTCCAGTTTCTGGAACCGTCTGACACCCAGTCATTCGAAAACCCAGATACATAGCCAATAACGTAACCAGAGCCCCCACCTGCACCAGTTGGTGCGGCATCAGAATTAGCTTCTCCGTAAAGTCTAGTATATTCTGTTTCTTGTATTTCCACAGGAGCTGTCATATGATTAATAAATGTTTCACCTTCAATATGTGCACCACCACCAACTATTAAATTTTTACTAACACCCAGGCTGCTATCTACAAGCACTTGACCCAATTGTCTCTGCTTGAATACCATTATGTCTGAAGTTAGAGTCAATCTCTTCCCACCATCTATATTAACTTCATTACTACTAGCAACATTTACTTGCTCTCCAGACATATTAATAACAGTACCTCCAATTTGAATAGGACCAAAACTTTTCATACTAATTCCACCGGCACCTACTTGCAAGGTATATCTGTTACAAACATTCAATGTATAATTGCCACCTGGCAGATCATCTACGTGCACATATTCTATTAGCGGGCTGGCTGCCTGCTTTTCAAACACACCTTCTGGTCCCACATACACACCAGCGTTATATATTTTACCCTCACTATCCACTCTAATACTGCCAAAATCATTCATAATTGTACCAATAGTTTCAATTTTATGCTTAGTGACGTCTACAATTTCATGCCCACCTAATCCTAGACTAGCTTCAGCCTTGCTTAGATCAACAATTTTCGATGCAATAAGAGACTGTAACTGTTGCTTAGCAGGGTCTGCAGACCAGTCACCCCCCATGCTACTAATGCTCTTACCAGTTCCGTTACAAACAGGGCATTTACCAGTGGTTGGTATAGCTAAATTTTGTGCAACTCCAGGTGGTTGCTGACCCCTGGCATCAACCTGTGTGTAGAGTGTAACTTCGTTGGTTGTAAACGTTACACTTGCTGTACTCACACTACCAAAAGGATTATTTTGCAGAGTATCATATGATCGACCCTGCTGACACACAGGGCATGGTCCATAGGAACCAGCTTGACTTTGCTGAATACTGTTAAATAGTTGTTTGTCCTTCACGCGCTGTGTTTCAAATCTTTGCTTTATATCAGCAACACCTTGCATCAAATCTTTCCATCTTTGTGTTGAGCCAGAATCCAGGCTGCCTACTTTTCTGTACACATCACCTCGCACTGTGACATCCTTATCACCCTCTGTGTAGTAATTGTCAGTGCCTCTAATAGTCTCAAATTTATCACCCATTACTAAGTGTTGCTCGTTAGCAGTAGCAAGGTATATTGTAGTTGGATTTGTGAGACTAATAAAACTACCACTGTAGTGGGTAAGATTTATAGCTTCTCTATTATCTGTATTAACAAATTCAAGAGTACCACCTTTCTGATTTACCAGATATTTGTTTCGGTATATTTCTATGTTATGATCTGTCTCTTTGGTATTTGGTGTTTTATTTTCATACGAATCAGGATAATCAGTAAATTCATAAACACCCTGCCATTCTTCAGTGCCATGGCTAGCAGCAAAATAAACTGGATACATCGGATTACCATCAATAAAAAACACCCACAAATGCGAGCCAACGGGTGGTATTGAGAAAGACCCCTTCGCTTTATTTGAGTAGGATGCGGGTCTATAGTTATGACCATATAGATTTGCTTTATTAACACCAGAAGCACCAGGACTTACAAATGCATCTGTTGGAGAAAAATTATATTTTTCAAAAATATTCGCAGGCTTTTCACCGGTACCGTCTGGATTTTGACTGTATTCAGTAGGTTTGAACTTATCTACAGGAGTGGAGCTTTTATAATCATTACTATCGCTAACAGTTGCCGATTGATTGTAACTGTTGTATCGTCCGGACGATACTTCACCAGCAAGAGGAGATGCACACTGGGCCCACGGTAAGATGTCCTTCAACTCATCAGTAATACTAGTTAAATCACTATCGATATTTTTACCAAGAAATTTAAACTTTCTATCTGTTAATTCTTTATTCCAATTATTATAAGCTGAAGGAGATATACTCGGAACAAAGACCTTTACCCGGCCACCCTTGGATGGATCATTATTAGCAATAACTATGCCAAGATAATTACCGTAGAGTTTTCCGTTATCAGAGTTCATGCAATACCGTAGGTTGGAGAAGCATTTGCAACGTATTTATACTTACTTGCAGGAGGATACACCTTTACAGTTACAAATGCAGGTGACGAGTTGGCAAATTTTAATGCTTCTTCCTTATTAAGAAAGAACAAATCAATAATTGGCACTGTGCCAGAGCTAGCGGTTCTTGCCTTGACAGCGCCGCCTGTGTCTGTAGCATATCGCGTACCAATATCTGGGAAATCAACACGACTTAAGTAGGGTATAATGCTTGGGTCAACAGCAACACTCACGCCTTGTTGTAGTTGTCTACCTGTGGAGCTCTTCAATGCTGCAGAATCTGAATCTGTACCAGGGCCATATGCCCAATACACAGTACGTCTAACGTAGAGATCAAATCCTTGGGAGTTACTTCCACTAAACTTTGGAGAACTAAGTTGCTGTAGATTGCCTTGTGCTGAATTTGTGAACGGTATATTTTGTGCTTGCTCTGCAGCTAGATTATATGACGTACTTTTCAAACTGCCTGTTGTATTGGTAACTGTATCACCTACCTTGCTTTGTAGATTTATAGGATCACTAAGATCTCTTACACCCCTTGGTGAAAGTATACCTGCGCTGTCAATTGTTGTATTGATTGAATTGTTTAAGCTGCCCAACTGAACACCCTGCGTATTACTTTTAAATACATCCAGCATTTGATTAGATGTTTGCTTTGAAAATTCTTGTGAAATAGACGCTATTTGTTTTGCAGCACTATCAAGGTCTTGAATTGATGTTACACCAGCTGTGTTTATTGGCAATTTCCCTGCTAACGAATTGAACATTGAAGCTGCATTTTGTTGCAATTGAGGGATGACGTTGGATGCAACACTATTGAGTTGATTGAGTAGGTTAGTTGTATTTGGTAGCTCAAGTGCGCCATTACTTCCTAAAGAGAGAATATTTTCTGGTAATAAATTAGAGAGTTGACCGCTAAATTGATCGAAACTAGGGATATTAGTCATATCTGTTAAGAACGATAGACTATCTGGCGATAGCTTGCTTTGCAGTAATGATGCTGCGTTGGCTATATCGGGAGCTGAATAATACACATATTATTTAATTGATAAATTGATTTATAGTATGTATACTTTACAATGGAATCATGAAAGTATCTCACGAATCTCCTTTATCTATACTTGATTATTCTAGAGAATACAATGATTTTGACTACTGTCTTGTACATCTTCTAGATCAACATACAGAATATAGAGATTTCTTCAAATCTGCTAGATTTGCTTACGATAGAGAGGTACTTCTTGATAATTCTATCTTTGAACTGGGCAAAGCGTTTGATAGTCGTGAATTTTGGTTGAAAGCTAAGGAAATTGAACCTAATATGTTTATTGTCCCAGATGTACTTGAGGACGCAAAGGGTACAATAGACAGTTTCAGGGCTTTTGAAAACTATACAAGTGATATTAAGAGCAGCTTTCTTACAAAGGCTATAGGCGCTGTGCAGGGTAAGACTTGGCATGAATTAAAGGAGTGTTATAAGTTTATGGCTGAAAATGCTGATATGATTGCAATTAGTTTTGATTTTAGTTATTATCAAATCACCGGTGAAGGTAAGACCCATCTTGAAAAATGGTGTACTGGTCGTCAGCGCCTTATCGACGATTTAATAAATACGGGGGTATGGAATTGGAGCAAGCCCCATCATTTGCTCGGTTGCTCCTTAGCTAAGGAGTTTAGATATTATGTTAATAGAAATATTTGGAATATTGTTAGTTGTGATACTAGTAATCCCGTTGTTGCTGCTATTCATGGATTGAAGTATGATGCTGATTACGGTTTAGATAGTAAACCATCAACAAAATTAGCTGACCTCATTACTCATAATTTTACAGATGATCAGCTTGAACTTGTAAAATATAATACTACAATGTTTAAGAAAATTATTCGTAGATGAGATCTTGGGTAACATTTTTTTCACAAACCGGTACTGAGATATATGATCTTAGTAATACGCTTAGTATATATCCCGATGGCATTATAACAAATAAACAAGAACATAAAACTACTAATATTGGACTAGTTGAAACAACTAAGTTTAGATCTCAAAAGCTTAACGAAAATATCTGGATACAACTACCACAAAAGCCTACAGTGACGGATTATGAAAATGCTTTAAAAGGGTTTAAGAATCCTGTTGTCACATTACACGGTTTTTTAAGAATTATTCCAAAAGAAATTTGTGAGAAATATGAAATATATAATTTACATCCAGGGCTTATTGATAAGTACCCCTCGCTCAAAGGACTTAACCCACAAGAAAGAGCGTTTACAGAGGGATATAAGTTAGCAGGCTGCGTAATTCACAAAGTTACACCGGGTGTAGATGAAGGTGAGATATTAATGAGTCAAGGCGTAGGTATTGAGGGTATGGACTTGAACGGTGTATATGGCGCTCTGCGAGAAACTGCACTTGATCTCTGGAAAAGCTTTTTTACAGCATATAAAATTTTAGAACGCTAATATGGACATGTCATTACACTACGACAACGTTTTTCTTAAGCCAAACTATAGTTCGATACCGTCTAGAGCGGAAATTGATACAGATGTAATGTTTTGTGGTAAACACTTCAAGCTACCTGTAATACCGGCTAACATGAGATGTTGTATTGATTATAATATTTGTAAAATGTTAGATCTTGACAATTATTTTTATATTATGCATCGATTTGATATTGATATTATTAAGTTTGTCGAGGATACTAATAACCGAGCTTGGTTAGGTGATCTTAAGACTATTTCTATCAGTGTTGGCATACAATCTAAGGATGCTAACATCATTACTGAATTAGCTAATCGGCATCTCCGTGTTGATTTTATTACTATAGATGTGGCTCATGGTCATCACTCTAAGGTTGCAGATCAGATTAAACATATTAAACAAAGCTTACCAGATACGAAAATTATTGCTGGGAATGTTGCTACCTTTCAAGGAGTTGAATACTTGCATAGCATGGGTGCAGATGCTGTAAAGGTCGGAATTGGTGGTGGTTATGCTTGTACCACAAAAGACAAGACAGGATTTACATATCCTATGTTTAGTTGCATTATAGAGTGTGCTAAGGATAGAGATATACCAGTCATAGCAGATGGAGGTGTACGTTGTAACGGCGATATTGCGAAAGCACTTGTAGCTGGAGCCAGTATGGTGATGTGTGGGTCTATATTTGCAGCTTGTTCTGATAGTCCTGCACCACTAGTTAAGGATGCAAGTGGTAGGAGATTTAAGCAATACTTTGGCTCCGCAAGTGTACACAATAAAATTGAAAAGAAAAATATTGAAGGTACTATGAAATTAATGGAAACTGATACCTTTACATATCTTGAAAAGCTTGAGGAAATTAAACAAGACCTGCAAAGCGCAATTAGCTATTCTGGTGGTTGCAATCTTGGTGCGTTAAATTTAAATAACGTCGCTTACGGGGTAAGATTATGAATAAAGAAGATGTAATTAAATATGTTGAGAAAAACTTTCCGGAAACATGTAAAGAATTCCAGAAAATACAAGCGGAACTATATGAAACGTTTTGTAAGAAACAGTTTGATTACGGTCCAGGCAATATTTCTCTTGGCTCTGATCTAGTAAAAACAGAAGACAGGTTTGCGGCAGTATCTGCTATTGTGGTGCGTCTAAATGATAAAATTCAGCGCTTGATTAATTTAGTATTAAAGAAAAAAGCCATGAGCTCGGCTAATGAACCGGTTATGGATGCATTTAGAGATTCTACTGTGTATGGCATTATTGCGGAAATAGTATATAATGGTAAGTGGGGCAAATGATCTTTACTTTTACAGGTCCACAGTGTTCAGGTAAAACTACTCTGCTAAAGAAGTGCAAGGAGTATTATGGGTCAAAGCTTTTTTACATAGACGAAGTTACTAGACTAATTAAACATTGGCATAATTGTGATATAAATGAAGAGGGTGCAAATGATGTTACGCAAACATTAATTCTTAATAAAGAATTTGAGAACTTGTTTTATAACTATAAAGCGTCGGGATTTAAG
>Ga0247832_1005702_pt1 | contig 14190 bp, 12 predicted proteins | sample LaCruzMarch2015__10_FD_192407 | JGI IMG/M metagenome (GOLD analysis project Ga0247832, IMG submission 192407) | Freshwater microbial communities from meromictic Lake La Cruz, Castile-La Mancha, Spain - LaCruzMarch2015_4m | ecosystem: Environmental > Aquatic > Freshwater > Lake | place: Spain... | reverse complement strand
CGCTTGTATCAATGCCTGAGCCCAGCCGGATGTCTGGGGAATCACATCGCTATTGACAAACAACAAATACTTTGAAGCAGTATGAGAGGCACCAAGGTTGTTCGCGCCTGCAAAACCTCTGTTGGCATTACCCCAAATCCAAGTAATTGGAATTTTGTAAAGTCTGTACAGATCTTCTGCTTTGCGAGTGAATTCCTCTAATAAACAGGGGTCATCAATAACATAGATGATTTCTGCATTGCACTTCAGCCAGTCGTCTTCATAAAACTCAATAAGTTGATGCTCCACAAAATCAATGCGTGCATACAGCGGGATCACCAGCGAGACCAAAGCTTGATGGGGTCCATTTCCAATTTTTCTTTGAACAACTGGCAAGTCATTCCAATTGTTGACCTGGGAATTTATCAATGCATCAATGATCGGCCTATCGATTTCAACTATCCGACGATGAAACTCCGTCAATGGAGTGACCAAGCCGAAAAGCCATTTAGCTGCTTCCTTGGCATCAATGGGCAATTTGCGCAAATCACTTGCCCCAAGGATATGAACGCCATCAACGGTAAGAGCTTTCAGCAGGATTTTTTCATGAGCAACTGCACCTGCGATTCGAACCAAGAACCCGGCAGATAGACCCGAAACTCCAAATTTTTTACCAGCAATTTCATTCACATCCTGTCTGAAGAAGTGATACCCATTGATGGGCCAAGTTCTCCCTTTTCCATCTTCCAGCCAGATGGTGACTTCTGGCGCATTCACAACCCACCCGACAACCACTGCCTCACCTGTCAATTCGCAAACGGCTCCACCTTCTAAATAGCCCTCTGCTTTTAATTGAATGGTTGATGATGCTGGAATCTTGTTGATCAGCCCACACCACAGCTCAGAATGCGGTTGGAGTTTGAGTGCCAACGAAGCCAGTGTTGCGCCTAATTCGTTCAGGTAAACATCATGCTTACTCGAATAGCGTGACAGCGCAAAGGGGCAACTATCAAGGAATTCATTTGTTCTTACCGCTTTGGCCGTTAACTGTATGGGCGCACATTCATTATTAGAGAATGCAACAAGATAAAAGCCTAAGCTTTCGCCACTGTTTAATTGAAATGCGTCTGCGACATCAGGTCTTGCAACCCTTTTGACTTGGGTGACTAACTGCTTACCTTTGACTTTCAAACCTAATTGGTGTTGGCTGGTACACCAACCCACCACCACCAATAAATTGCCACATTGAAATGCCTCATCAATGACGAGGTTGAGAAATTCGAGACCTTCAGAATGCCATGAATATGGAAGTTGTTGAGTAAGATTTTGATGGTTTTCAGCTTCTGCAAATGAAATTTCATCAACCGAATATTCACGAATTTTGCTGCATTTCAAATTTATTGAGTCTATTTTTGCTTCATACCCACCATTGCACATCACTGAAATATTGGTTTCTTGATGGACTGAAAAATCACTTAGCAACGCAAGAATAAATCCATGCTCGCCATTTCCCATGTTGGCTGTTTCTAAGTCGCTTCTGTATTGATCCGCGATACCTTGAGCGATGAGTTTTCCATCAGCATAAATTTCCACATACACATGAGCATCAGGTCTTTGATGACAGTATGCCCAACCGCGAATCTTTCCATCATTAACACTTTCTAATGAAGTGTTGAATCTCAATTTTTTACTTTTTAAATGAAATAGGCTATCAATTCTCAGTCTTCGCAATGATTGATTAAGGCGAGAGATGGCTGTATTCATGTTTTTAATTGAAATTATTTGTCAAAATATTGCTGACGTTCACCACGGGGTAAATGGATGAGATGAGGATGTTCAAAAACTTCTGCAGCTCCACCGAAGAGGCGTTGGACACATACAGCACGTCCTTGTTTTTCACGGGGAAGTTCTGGGCGAGCAAAAAGGCACTGCCCTCTGCCAAGTTCATGCGGTAAACCACAGGCACTTTGTTGTCTGCGGTGCGTATGCCGCTTCTGGCCTGCTCTGGCACGGCGTCGGGGTCTTCAAACCTGAACACAAACACGCCTTTGGCGTCGGCCCTGGCGTCTTGCAAGCCGCCCACCCTGGCCAAGGCCTGCACCAGCGAAATGCCCTGGGCCTCAAAGGCCAATTCTTGGTTTTGCCCCGTGGCACCCAAGGCGGTGAAGCTGTAGGGCTGAAAGTAAGCGGTAATCACGTCCCCCGCGGCCAAGCTGATGTTTTGCGCAGGGTCTTTGATGACGCTTTCTAAAGGCATGCTGTGCACCTGCCCTTGTCGGGCCAGTTGCACCGTGATTTTGTTGATGGCCTGTTTCACCCCGCCAGCCGCGGCAATGGCGTCCAGCAGCTTTTCTTGTCGGGGTGTCAGCGGCACGATTTGGCTGTTGGCCACCTCACCCACCACGGTCACCGCCGAGGTGCTGTTGCGGGTCATGCGCACCATCACCTGCGGCATATTGGCCTTGTTTTTCAGGGCGGCGGCAATGTCGTTGCCAATGGCCTGGGTGCTGCGCCCCGCCGCTTGAATGCTGCCTGCAAACGGAATGCTGATGATGCCGTCCACGCCCACCATTTGGTCTGGGAAGGTGGTGGCTTTGGCGGTGCTGTTGCCCGCCACCGAGGCGCTGGGGCTGGGTGCGGTGGCAAACAACATGGCGGGTGAGGCTTCCCAAATGTTGACGTCCAGCACATCCCCTGGCCCCACCAGGTTGCGGTTGGTGTCGGCCTGTTTGAAGGCGCTGGCAAATTCGTCCCGCTTTTGGGCGCTGTTGATTTGCCGCAGCGTGGCCTCGTTCACCTCGATCAGCTGCACCGTGGGTTTGCTGGGGTCTGGGGGGCTTTGCGCGTCTTGGGCTTGCTTGATTTCAGAGCGTAAAGGCCCCGCACTGGGCAACCAGTTGCTGAAGCTGGCACAGGCACTCAAGCCCAGTAGCAACAAGGGTGCGGCGTAATGACGCATGTTCGTGTGGCGCATGTCAGTGACGCCCCTCGTAAAACGCATAGGCGCTGCTCATGCTCTCAAAGCTGTGCAACTGACCGCCTTGCAGCACATAGGCTTTGTCGCAAAACTCTTTAATGCTGGCTTGGGAATGCGACACCATCAAAATAGCTTGGTCCTGTTTGGCTTGTAAAGCATCGTGGCAGCGCTGGGTAAAGCGGGAGTCCCCTGCTGACAAACCTTCGTCTATCAGCAGGCAATCGAAGTTGAACGCCATGGACAGCGCAAAGCCCAGCCTGCCCCGCATACCGGAGGAGTAGGTTTTGACGGGTTCCCACAAAAAGTGGCCCAGCTCGGTGAAGTCCGCCACAAAGTCTTTGATGCTCAGGGGGTCTGCACCATAAATACGGCACAAAAAGTAAATGTTGTCCAATCCAGTGAGCGAGCCCTGCACCCCGCCGTCATAGCCCAGCGGCCAAGAAATGGACATGCTGCTGTGGATCTGCCCTGCGTCGGGGTGCTCCAAGCCGCCAATCAGGCGAATGAAGGTGGACTTGCCCGCACCATTGCGTCCCAACACCGCCACTTTGTCTCCAGGCAACAGTTCAAAGTTGATGCCCTGCAACACATTCAACACCTGTCCTTGAAGCGGGTAAGACTTGCTGACGTTTTGTACTTTCAGCATGGCTCAGTCCGCCCTCAAGAGTTTGCCCACACGGCGCACCAACAAAAGGGCGACGGCGGTGAGCACGAGGTTGCAGGTGACGAAGTAGCCAATGTCGTACTCGGCCCGAATGCCGCCGCCAAAGTAGCCCTCTCGCAGCATTTCCACGCCATGCACCATGGGCGAGTACAAGATGAATTCTTGTGCGCCTGTGGGCAACCAACTCACCATGGAAAACGCACCAGTCAGCGGCAGCGTGAGGTACATGAAGACATGCCACACCCGCTCGAAAATTTCGGAGCGTTCATCCAAATACACCGACACCAAACCCGCTGCGGTGAAAAACCAACCCAGCAAAGCCCAAGCCAAAACGGCTTGCAAGGGGTCGGCGGGGAGGTCCATGAGGTCCAGGCGCACAAAGGCGAAGGTAAGCACCACCAAGGACACCGAGACCGCCATAAACTCCAAAACGGCACGACTGAAAGCAATGTCAAAGATGGTGATCACACGGTGATAAAGCAAAGCTCTGTTCGCCTTGATGCTGCCCGATGTCCGGTTGATACTGTTGCGCCAACCCACGATGGCGGAATAACCCGTCAGGGCAAAACCCGCCACGGGAATGGTGCCCTTGGTGTGACCACCCGTCCACGCCCATAGCACCGTGATGCCGATGGAGAACATCATGGGTTCGATGAACATCCACAAAAACCCAATGTTGTGGCGGCCAAAGCGGGTGATCATCTCGCGCAAGATGAGCGCCTTGATAACCCGCCATTGAACTTTGACACCCCGCCACAGTTGGTCTGGCTTGTTTTGGGATATGCGCAATGAGGACTCAAGCATGGCGATGCTCCCGTACACCCGCAATCACCATGGCGGCGATGCCCCAGAACAAAAGACCCAGCACAAAGGCAGTCAGCACACCCCGAACACGGCGTGGCTCCAAAGCCGCATCCGGCAAGCTAGGCTGGGAAATGCGCTCCAGATAAAGCTGCTGCCGCTGCGACTCGGTACGGGCTTGCTCCAAGGTGGTCAAGGCCCCCGCCAACATCTTGTCGGCAAACTCTTTGTTCATGGCCAGCTTTTGAAAGTCTGCGGCTTTGCTGGCCAGCGACTGTTTGCTGTCGCCCGTCACCTTGGCGCTTTCAATGGCTATTTCTTTTTCCAGCATGGCCACGGTTTGCTTCAAGCTGGGAATTTGCGGGTTTTCTTGGGCCAGCAACATCACCTGCGCCAACTGCGTTTTGGCGGCCAACAGTTCGGTTTGTAGCTTGGCAATTTGTTGCAGCGGAATGGCGGTTTGCCGCTCAGGGTCGATGACGCCTTTTTTGTTGCGGTAGTCGGCCAGCACCAAAGAGGCTTCTAAAGCTCGCCGCTGTGCCTCTGCCACCTCTTGCTGGGCAAAGTCGATGAGGTCTTGCCGCCCTCGGGTGTTGAGTTGGTTCACCCTCGCCTCGCTCAGGCGCAGCAATTCTTCGTTGATGCGCTGCGCGTCTTGTGCGGTGTAAGCGCGGATGGTGAGCGTGGTGATGCTCGAGAGCGTGTCAATTTGCTGCTCGGCATGCTTTTGAAAATAGCGGTGAAACGCCTCGAAACTGGTGTCGGGGTCGATGCCTGCAAAACGGCTGAACGAGTCAATAGCATCGTCAGCAAATTTTTGCTTGATGCCCAGCTTGGTCTCCAGCGCCGTCAAGGCCTCACGCGAACGCATGAAGTCGTTGACCACATAAGCGTCGTCTTGCGCCCTGGAAAACCCCGCGCCTTTGAACAACATGCCCAGCGGCGAAGTGGTTTGCCGCTCGGGGCTGCGCACCACAAACAGGGACTGAGATACAAAAACGTCCGAAGCAACCCAGCCGAAATAGCCCACTGCCACTGCGGTGGGAAGGATCACACACACCACAAACAACCACCAGCGCCGCCAACTCTTGCCCACCTGTGCAAGCCAGGGTTGGAGGGAAGGCATTAGGCTCATGACGGCAACTGCCACTTCAAAGCCTCAATGCGCGGCGCATACAAGCTGCCAGGCAACTGGGTCAGCTGTTTCAAGGACCGCAAGGCCGCTTGCGCGTTAAATCCGCGCTCCACAGGGGCAGCTCGCCAAAAACGGTCCAGCCCATCTTGAAACACCCCAGGAAAGTTGGCGTAAACCGCACTGCCCATGACACACAGCGGAGTGGCAACTTGCAAGGTCAGCAAACCCATGGTGCTGTTGATGGTGACCACGCCCGTGGCATGGCGGACCCATTGGCTGTTGGGACCCTCGCTGTAAAACCGTATTCGGTGCAAGATATGAAGCTCAGTCGCCACCGCTTGGATGAAAGGCCAGTGGCCGTCCGAACCACGCGACATCGGGTGTTGCTTGAAAACCAAGAGGGTGTCGCTGGGAGCGTTGCTGGCAAACGAGGTCATCACCTGCAAAATGAATTCGGTGTTGGCGGAAAACGGGCTGTGAATCGAGATCTGCGCATCCAAATCAAACTGCAAGGGCACCAAGAAATAAGCCCGGCCAGCCAGCCAACGGGCACACAAGCGGTCGGGTATGCAGCGAAGGCCTTTCTTGGCCCATGAGCGCAAGAAATAAGTGGCGTGTCTCAGCAGATTGGTGGGCTTGTGATGAACATAGTGCTTGAAGCCGGCATGCTTGAGCCGCAACGCCACATAGTGCACAAGGCTGAACCAACCCATGCGAAAAGCCTCTGATGCAGCGGAGTCGGGTGCAATGGCTTGGTGTGCTTCGCCTCGCCATTCAAACAAATCTAAGCTGGAGGAATACCCGTTCACCCCGCCCAACTCCATGGTGATGAAGCCCGGGCGGAAATAGCCCTCCTCCACCACCACGACCCGAACGCCCAGCAAACTGGCCAACACCATGGCTTTGCAGTGGTGCGGCCGCCCTTGGCCAAACAATACCAAGCAGTCCACGTGGTAATTGCGCAGGAGATTTTGTAAAAAAGCAGGCCAGTCTGCCAAGTCACCTTTGAAAACCAAGTGCGGCACCTGCTGGCAGTCCCATTGGTCGCCACCACTGAACACCACCCGGTTGACCTCTGGCACGCCTTGGGCTTTGAGCCAAACGGTCAACCTGTCAAAAAATGGCCCGACCGGGCCTTGCAGCATCAACACCGAACGGCTCTCAGCCAACACACCCAAGCAGGGGTTGGCTTGAACAGGTTGGCGAAAAGCGTCGTTTTTCACAGTCTGGAGGGTCTCAGGCAGGCTACCGCAATGAATGCACAAAAAGCATTCATTTCAAAAGGCTTACGCCTTGCGAGGCAATGAGTTTAGATTACGTATACGTATTTTTAGCTACTTATTAGTTATTTGTAGCTAATTTAATGAATTGAAAATCATTCTTCAATATTTTCAATGGCTTAGGCGAAACTTATTAGCCCAGATGGGCAAAGGAACTGCGGCAGGGGGTGCCGCTATGGCAGCAGTCAGCAGACGGTTTCAGTCTTGCTCGTTGGTATCCAAAGGATCAACCGCCAGGGGCAACCTCGCCAAAGCCTCAGCCTCAGGCAAGGCCTCTACGCCCTTCAATACCCGGCGCATTTGTTTGCTGCGGGTATCGGCGCGGTCCAGGGTGTCCGCGGCCTTTTGCACCTGCTCGCGCACCTTGGCCACCCACTCGCCATAGCGCTCAAACTCGGTTTTGACAGCGCCCAAGACCTTCCACACCTCCGAGGCCTGCTTCTCCAAAGCCAGGGTGCGAAAGCCCATGTGCAAGCTGTTCAAGATGGCCAGCAAGGTCGTGGGACCCGCCAGGGTGACCCGGTAATCGCGCTGCAAAGTGTCCATCAGGCCAGGGCGACGTAACACCTCGGCATACAGGCCTTCAACCGGCAAAAACAAAATCGCAAAGTCAGTGGTGTGAGGCGGTGCCAAATAACTTTCGGCAATGCTTTTGGCTTCGTTGCGGATGCGCACCTCCATGGCCTTGGCCGCGGCTTCGGCTCCCAGCACATCGGCGCGGTCCTGCGCGTCCAGCAGCCGCTCGTAGTCTTCACGCGGAAACTTGGCGTCAATCGGCAGCCACACCGTGCTGCCGTCGTCGCTGCGCCCCGGCAGCTTGATGGCAAAGTCCACCCGCTGGTTGCTGCGCGGCTTGGTCTCCACTTGCTTGCCGTACTGCTCGATGGTGAGGACTTGCTCGAGCAAAGCTTCGAGTTGTACCTCACCAAAAATGCCACGGGTTTTGACATTGCTCAAGACCCGCTGCAAATCACCCACGCCTTGCGCCAAGGTTTTCATGTGGCCCAGGCCTTGGTGCACTTGCTCTAATCGTTCGGCCACCTGCTTGAAGCTCTCGCTCAAGCGGGCTTCCAGGGTGGTTTGCAGTTTTTCATCCACGGTTTTGCGCATCTCATCGAGCTTGGCGACGTTGGTTTGTTGCATGTGCTGCAACTGCTGGTCCAAGGTTTCACGCACCTCGGCCATGCGGCGGGTGTTGCCCTCGCCCAGCGCTAACAACTGGCTGTTCATGTTGGCTTGCATCAGCGCCAACTGCTCGGTCAAGGTCTGCTGAAAATGGGTGAGGGTTTGCGACATTTCCTGGCGGTCGTTGCGCGAAGCCTCGCTGATGTCATAGCGCAATTCCCTGGACATGCGTTCGATCTTTTCTTCCAGGTGCGCGAGTTGATTTGTCTGCTCAGGCTTGGCCGCCATGCGACGCATGAGGAACATGGCCACGGCAAACAACACCGCCATGCTGCCAACAACGAGCCAATTGCTGTCCATGTTCATGTCAACACTTCTGGGTTGAGTGGAGTCAGAACCTTGCCTTCGGTGAAAAAGGAAATCAAGTTATTTGCAGCCAGCATCGCCATGCCCAAGCGGGTGGCGCGGGTTGAGCTGGCGATGTGCGGGGTGAGCACAATGTTGCTGCACTTGAGTAATTCGGGGTGCACCTTGGGTTCACCCTCAAACACATCCAAACCAGCCGCAGCGATTTGGCCGGACTGCAAGGCATGCGCCAAAGCCGCGTCATCGACAATGCCACCTCGCGCAATATTGACCAAGGTGGCGGTGGGCTTCATCAGCGCCAACTCTGCCGCGCCGATGGTATGGTGTGCTTCTTTCGAATAAGGCACCACCAAGACCACGTGATCGGCATGGCTCAGCAGATCGGCCTTGCTGACATAACTTGCCTTGCAATCGGCCTCATGTTCGGCAGTCAAACGGTTACGGTTGTGGTACAGAACTTTCATACCAAAGCCGTGCGCGGCGCGGCGTGCAATGGCTTGGCCAATACGGCCCATGCCGATGATGCCCAGCGTGCTGCCATGGACATCAGCACCGCAAAAAAAGTCAAGTTTCCATTGGCGCCAATCGCCACCTCGAATGTGGTTTTCACCTTCGGTGATGCGCCGCGCTGTCGCCATCATCAGGGCGAAACCAAAGTCGGCGGTGGTTTCGGTCAGGACATCGGGTGCATGGGTGGCCACCACCTTGTGGCGGGTCATGGCCGGCACATCAAAATTGTTGTAGCCCACGCTCAGGTTGGCGCAGATACGCAACTGCGGGCAGGCACTCAGCACCTGTTCGTTCACAGGCTCGATGCCCATGGTGAGCGCACCATCGTGTTGGCTGAGCAGGTTTGTCCAACCGTCCAAAGACCAGACTTGGTCTGCTTGGTTGTCGGTCACTTCAACATGCGGAGCGAGATGCGACAGGACTTCGGGGTAGATATTGCGTGTGACGATGATCTTGGGTTTGGCCATGGTCTTGAGTGACTGAGGGTAAATGAAGCAATGTACGCCATGATGACTTCACGGCTGCGCGATTTCAAACACCTGGCGCAAATAGGTCAGGTAGTTGGTGTCTTCGCACATGTTTTTCGAGGGCGTATCAGACAGCTTGGCCACGGGTTGTCCGTTGCACTCAACCATCTTGATCACGATTTGCAGGGGCTCGTAGCCCAGGTCATTGGTCAGGTTGGTGCCAATGCCAAAAGCCAACTGGCAGCGACCCTCAAAACGTTTGTACAGCTCGATGGTGCGCGGCACGGTCAGGCCATCACTGAAGATCAGGATTTTGGTGAGCGGATCAACCCGGTTGTTTTTGTAATGCTCAATCATGCGCTCGCCCCAAGTGAACGGGTCGCCGCTGTCGTGGCGGGCGCCATCGAACAGTTTGCAGAAATACATGTCGAAGTCGCGCAAAAAAGGCTCAATGCCATAAACGTCGCTCAGGGCGATCCCTAAGTCACCACGGTATTCCCGCGCCCAGGTTTCAAAGCCAAACACCTGGCTGTCACGCAGTCTGGGGCCCAGCGCTTGGCAGGCTTGCAAATACTCATGCGCCATGGTGCCCAAAGGGGTCAGACCCAGGCGATGGGCAAACAGCACGTTGCTGGTGCCAGTCAGTCGCCCGCTGGGGATGGTGCCCAAGCCTTGCATCAAGGTCTCGAGGACTTCTTGGTGCCAGGCTTTGGAGAAGCGACGGCGGCTGCCGTAGTCGGCGATCTTGAGTTCTTTCAGCTGGGCGTGGTTGATCAACTCGATCTTGGTAGCCAAGCGGCGCCGGCCTTCCTCAAAGTCGGGCGCCGGGCAGGTGCGGCGGAAATACACCTCGTTGACGATGGCCAAGACGGGAATCTCAAACAAGATGGTGTGCAACCAAGGGCCTTTGATCTGGATGTCGATCTCGCCATTGGGCAGGCCTTGCACCGTGATGTATTTTTCATTGAGCTTGAACAGGCCCAGGAAATCTACGAAATCGCTTTTCATGAAGCGCATGCCTCGAATCACCGCCAGCTCTTCCTCGCGGAAATGCAGTTGGCACAGGCCGTGGATTTCGCTGCGTATCTCATCCACATACTGGGCGAGTTGCACCCCAGGGTTGCGGCACTTGAACTTGTAGGCCACCTGCGCACCCGGGAACTGGTGCAACACCGCCTGCATCATGGTGAACTTGTACAGATCGGTGTCGAGCAAGCTGTTGATGATCATGAGGTGCTTGGTTCAGGCCAACCAATGGGTGAATGATTCGACACTTTCACGCGGGGTGCGCAAAGTGTTGACGATGTCGGTGTCGTCCGCGTAGCCCAGCGCCATGCCGCACACCATGAGTTCGTTGTCGCCTGCCCCGATGTGCGGCATGATGATCTTGGCAAAACCGTTCCACGCCGCTTGGGGGCAGGTATGCAAGCCTTTGGCTCGAGCAGCCAGCATGATGGTTTGCAGGAACATGCCGTAGTCCACCAAGGACCCACGGCCCATCACCCGGTCCAAGGTGAACATCAGGCCCACGGGTGCATCAAAGAACTTGTAATTGCGTTGGTGCTGCAAATGCATCTTGTCTTTGTCGGCTTTGCCAATGCCCAGCAAGCCGTAGAGGCTCCAACCGTTTTCGCGGCGGCGGTCGATGAAGGGGCTGACCCATTTTTCAGGGTAGTAGTCGTAGGGCTCGCGGTACTCTGCGGCTTTGTCGGGGTTGGCGCGGATCTCATCGTGCGCGGCACACACCTTGCTGACCAAACTGTCTCGGCTGGCACCTTGCAAGACATAGACCTTCCAAGGCTGGGTGTTTGTGCCCGAGGGCGAACGCGCCGCCATCGCCAAAATCGCTTCGATCACTTCTTTGGCAACGGCTTGCTGGGTGAAAGCCCTGGCCGACATGCGGGTGTCAATGGCTTGCTCTACGGTCGACGCGATACTCATGTCAGGCTTTCTAAAACGGTGGTCAAAGCAGTGGGCAAGGCGCTCACCGGGCGACGGCTGTCGCGGTCTACATACACATGTACAAAATGTCCATGCGCGGCGGTGAGCGCTGCGTCTTGGGCAAACAAACCCACCTCGTAACGCACGCTGCTCGACCCCACGCGTGCCACGCGGATGCCCGCTTCGACGGTTTGCGGAAAAGCCAGCGGCGCGAAATAGTTGCATTGCGTCTCCACCACCAAACCAATGGCTTGGCCGCCGTGGATATCCAGCGCCCCTTGTTCGATCAGATGGGCATTGACCGCGGTGTCAAACCAGGCGTAATACACCACGTTGTTGACATGGCCGTACACATCGTTGTCAGACCAACGGGTGCTGATGGGCCGAAAGGTGCGAAAGTGATCGCGGCTCAGCGCTTGAGCGCGGGGTTGTGCAGAAGTCATGGCGGGTCATTTTGCCAGTCTTGCCAAGTGGCATGCGCCAGGGCAAAACTGTTGATCTGCACCTGCAGCGTGTCTTCTATGTTGCGGCCATAGCCACCAGCCATCGCCATGGCCAAGGGAAAGCGGCTGTCCTTGGCCCATGTAAACACCATTTGGTCGCGTTGGCGCAAGCCCTCAAAGCTCAGGTGCAAGCGGCCCAAGCGGTCGCCTTCGTGGGGATCAGCACCCGCCAAGTAAAAAACCAGGTCTGGCGCACAGCGGTTTTGCAACTCATGCAAGGCGCGGCTCAAGACTTCCAGGTAGGTCTCGTCATTGCAGCCATCGGGCAAGCCCACATCCAAATCGCTGGCCGCTTTGCGAAAGGGAAAGTTCTTCTCGCCATGCATCGAGAAAGTGAACACCGACTTGTCATGCGCAAAAATGTCTGCCGTGCCGTTTCCTTGGTGCACATCCAAGTCCACCACCGCCACTTGCAGCACGCGGGGATGGTACCTGGCCCATTCGGCCTGCATCAGGCGTGCAGCCACGGCCACGTCATTGAACACACAAAACCCGCCGCCCTTGTGGGCATAGGCATGGTGGGTGCCCCCCGCCAAGTTGGCGGCAATACCTTCTTTGAATGCGGTGCGAGCGGCACACACCGTGGCCCCCACCGACCGACGCGCCCGCTCGACCATGCCTGGCGACCAGGGAAAACCAATTTCCCGCAGTTGCTCTGGGCTCAGCAGGCCTTGAACAACCGCGTCGATGTAGTCTGGGGTGTGCGCCAAGGCCAGCTCGCCATCGCTGGCCTCGGGCGCCAAATGCAGGTGCAGCTGCGGCCATTCATGGGCGAGTCGCTCGCGCAGCAACTCGTACTTGCCCATGGGAAAACGGTGGCCATCGGGCAATTTTTGGAGTTGGGTGGCGGCGTAGTAAATCTGCATAGAAAGATGGATTGTCTGCGCAGGTCAACCGATAAAGCTGGCAGGGGGGGTTGGCAGGGCCCATGGGCTAAGCCGTCTGGGGTCTTCTTCGCCGGACCCTGCTTTTCAAACTTCTCGGTTTATGATGCCCGACTTGACAGACATCACTCAAAAAGACCATGAGCCACCACGACACCCTGGACCTGCAACCCACCCTCACCTGGTCGGACGACCTGGTGATGAACATGGACCTGATGGACCAAACCCACCGTGAGTTCGTGGACTTGCTGGCCGCCACCGAAACCGCGCCCGAAGACCAGTTGCTGCAAAGCTTCACCGAACTGATCGCCCACACCGAAGAACACTTCAGCGGCGAAAACCAATGGATGCTGGACGTGGACTTTGGCCCAGGCGGCTGCCACACCGATGAGCACGAGATGATTTTGAAAGTCATGCGCGAAGTGTTGCGGCGCGGTCAAGAAGAAGGCAAATTGGCCATGGTGCGTCAACTCACTGGCGAACTCGCGGTCTGGTTTGACGGGCACGCCAAAAGCATGGACGCGGTGTTGGCGATGTACCTCAAGGAAGTGCAGTACGACCCGGTCACCCGCATCGTGCACAAACCCCAAGCGCGCCCTGAGGGTGCGCCGCCACCCGAATGCGGCGTGCCCTTGGACGAAGCCGCGCCAGCCGCCTAAACCCGCAAGGCCTGACACAGGTTGGCATCGCGCCAACCCGCGCCATCAGTTCACCGTGTCATTTCGCTTGCTGAGGTTTTGGATGCGCTGATCATCCGCGGCTAAAGTGTCCCGGACATTAAATGGCACCGTTGCGTGGAATTTTTTCAAATACTCAGCCAACGCGTCCTGTTCGCCGCCTGCAGTCAGATTCACGCCGCCGCCTAAGGCTGAGGCCGAGGTGGAAGCCTTATCAAGTTCGAGCAAATTGAGGAGGCCCCCACCAGCAGGGTTTGTTGCGCCAAACTTGTAGCTGTCGCCGCCTGTGGCCAGGAAGTTCAAGGTCACCAAACGGAAGGTTCGGTTGGGATCACCCTGCACCACGCCATTGCGCACCAAAACATCGTTGCCCACCTTCAACGAACGCACACGGCCCGGCGAAGTCGATGAGCCATCGGTCGCGATGGTGCCCTTGGTGGCCGCCGGATCAAAACTGAAACTGAAACCGGAGACTTGAGGGAATCGACCGCCTGTGTTTTCAACATCTCCTACGCCGTGCTCCAGCAAGGCATGTAACCTGGCGGCGCTGACATCAAAAACCCACAGCTTGTTGTCAAATTTAAACGCTGCTTCGAGCATCAGTCGCGAGACAGCGCCTTCTGGGCGATCGACCCCCGGATTGCCCTGGGGTGGTAGCAATTCTGGGTTGGCTGTTGAACCTGCAATCGCTTTGACATAACCCAATTCGGCGCGGATACCCCCACCGTTTATAAGCGAGATCTGCACAGTTGGGTCCACGTCTTTGGCGTAGGCCAAATTGGCGTCAGCTGACAAGTTGCCCAGGTTGGTTTCCTCGGTACGGACAAAAGCACGTCGCCCTTCCAAAAAGACAGAAGTCAAACCATAAAACTCTCTATCTT
>Ga0247832_1005699_pt1 | contig 14197 bp, 15 predicted proteins | sample LaCruzMarch2015__10_FD_192407 | JGI IMG/M metagenome (GOLD analysis project Ga0247832, IMG submission 192407) | Freshwater microbial communities from meromictic Lake La Cruz, Castile-La Mancha, Spain - LaCruzMarch2015_4m | ecosystem: Environmental > Aquatic > Freshwater > Lake | place: Spain... | reverse complement strand
TTTGATTTCTCAACAAAACTGCACCACTGAAGTAAAACTGACTGGTCTCTATGGATCTATGATTTGAATTGTTTCTGATGTCTGCAGCAATGGAATCAATGATGTAGCCTGTGTCTCTGAAGCATCTGGTTGATAATTCTTCTTGTGTGGTTGTTGCATTGACTCCATCCAAAAATGCTTGTGGGAAATTGTACTTCACAAACTCAACCACTCTTTGCTGCAGGGCAGGTTTGGCTGCATCTATGGAGCTGGCTGCATGCAAAAATGTGTTGTTGTCATCCAATGGCAACACACCAGATGGAGTTGTGACAGGCACAAAGCCACTGTTGGCAATAACATTGGTGTAGTTTCTCAATCCTTCCACCCCCACTTTTTGACTGGGGTTCATGTAGACTACACTGGAAAGAACACCATTGTTGGTGTATGTTGGATCAAATTGCACTGCCACATCATAACCTGCAATGATGCTTCCTATGTTCTGAATGGCAGCTATGGTTGGGTTGACTTGATTGGCAGGCAAAGATGGCACAGTGGTGCCTGATTTAAAACTGTTGATGTAACCACTAAAATACAAATTGCCTGTTTCCACAGCTCTGTGGTTTGCATTGTTCAGAAGATCTGCTGCTATGGAATCTATTATGTAACCAGAATCTCTGTAACACTTGGTGGACAAAGTTGCAGAAGATGTGGTGAGGTTGCCAGACAGTGCTGCAGGAAAAGCAAATTGCACATAATCCACTGTTCTGGATTGGATGTATGATTTGTTTTGTTTGATCAAGGCTGCAGCTTGACTGCGCAAAGTGGTGAAGGCATCTTGAGGTCCGCGTGGAGTTGTGGGTGGAGCAGCATCTGGGCTGTTGCCACCTATGACTGTTATGTAGTTGTTGTATCCATTGGTGATGAAATTGCCTGCTTCATAAACTCCAGAGAACTGTGGCAGAGTCACAGTGAATTCATGTGCATGAGCAGGTATTTGTATTTCAAGGCCATGTATGTGCTTGGGCAATTGTCTCACTGTGAGTTGGTTTGCCAAAGAGCCCCCATAACTGCCCACCACTTCGTTTATGTTGTCTGATGAGCCTGTGCCAGAAAGACTGCCCCGGCCTATTGTGGTTCTTTTGTTGAGGTTGGGTATATTGAAAGAAGTAACACTGGTGGATCCCCAAGTGTTGCCCAGAGCTTGATGCAGTTCAAAATAATCAAGAATGGGCAACTCTCTGCCATCGCAAGGCAAATAGTTGGGTGGCTCTTTGCCTTCTTGACCAGCAAAATCTATAATTGTGCCCACTGGCACGCCAAATGTTAATGCACCTCCCTCGCTCACCAATCCCAATGCCACTCTCAGCTCATCAAAAGAAATATCATCTGGTGGACCACTCACATTGAGTCGAGCCTTCACAGTGTTTGGCGTCATGCTGGCCAGTTTTGCATTGCTCACACCACCATTGGTTATTTGCAACACATTTGCATTGAAAGACAATTCTGGCGATGGCTGTCTGAGCTCAATGATGGAAGGGTTAATGGAATTTTTGACCAACCCTCTGCCCACAGCATAACCAGCTATGTACCTGCCATCTATGCTCTCTTCCACCAGACTCAAAGTGCCTGCATTGTTGAAAATGTTTATGTTGTCAGGAGTGGGTGTTTTGTTTATTTCAACATAATTGGTCTTGATTTGATATGCTTCTTTGCCTAGAACTGTGCCTGTGCCAGACAAAACATACATCAAATTGGTTGAGGTTTCAAAAATGAAATCTCCAGGATATCCTGGAGCAACGTCAAACACTTCTGACGATATGCTGTCAAATTCAACAAATCCTAAAAATTTTGAACCTATTGTCACACCACCACTGGTGACACCATCACCAACTAAAATTCTTTGATAGTCAGTGACATAACCAGGTTCACCCGATTTTAAAATGACATTTCTTCTGTCTTTGTCTGGACCCTGTCTGAGCAAAATTCTAGTGTAATCTGCCATATATTATACAAATTATTTATGAAACTTACCCATCTTTAACATTAAATATAGGTATGTCTAATGATCAAAAACCCATTTATACTGCCATTGTGTTAAAAGATAAACTGTCATGCATTGACACTTCCACAGGGTCCACAGTGGGCACTTTTTCTTTCAATGGCACTGTGAAATCAGGTCCCATAGTCACAGGGGACCGATGTGTGGTCATTTTCAACACCCCATCTGGTGCCAAGGGCAAAATCATGAAACTGCCCAACTTCACCACAATAACAACATTTAACGTATAACATGTTGAATTTTCTCTTTAGAGTGTATACTAAAGGGAAAATGATAAGCGAAAATTTAGCTGAAGTGCCACCCAAAGACTCTTACGAACCCATCATGAGTGCATGTTTGTTTGTGGGTTTAAAGATCAAAAACTTGTACGATGAAGAGAGACTGTGCATAAAGGATTCTTTCAGCCCCAAGAGAGTTCATGTGGAAGGTTGCAACTACAGGCTATATGGTTCAGTATTGCCTCTAAAAGGTGATTTCATAACCCTTTCCAACAAAATAAAACAACAAAAAGCACATGATTTGATTGGTTACAATACCTTGTTGCAGGAACATAAATTATCCTGCAATGAGTGCTATTTCAATCTTAAACCACCCATGTACCCCATTGATAGTCAACACATTAAGAAAGTGTTACCTGAATATAATTTTAAAGACTTTATTTGTTTTAATTTGAAGGCATCACATTTTCAAAGTTACACATCCACCAATCTATTCCTAATATTGCCTGTGTAAAGATAAATACATGGGTGCCCATAATTTTAGAAAACAACAACACAGAAGACTTACACCCCACATTATTTGGATTTAAAACAGCCCATGGGCTGGCAGCCAAAGCTCTCAATGGTGTGTATGTGGTGGTCATGATTGTGGCCATGGCATTTGCTTTTCATGCACTCAATCTCATATTGCCAGATTGGAATCCAGGCATAATATTTCTTGCAGCTTTGTCTGTGGTGGGATTGCCATATTGCATAAAAATCATAATGTATGGCAGGGCAGAATTTGAATACAAATATGCAGTATTGTGTGTGTTGATATCCTTGTTGCCCACCATATTTGATTTTGTGGGGTTTTATTCAGAAACCAGCATTAGAACCACACTGCAAAAAACAAAATTTGAAGTTTTGGAAACTGTGAATTATTTTGACAGAGAAGCCAGATCTTCCATCAACAATGAAATACTTGCATTGGAAAAAAACACCAATCTGCTCAAGTCTGATGTGGAAAAAATGTTCAATTCCAAGGTGGTTGAGTTGAACAAATTGGTGAACGAAACAGAACAAACTTTTCTGGATGAAACTCAAGGGGTGAGAGGCAAAACTACCTCTGGCACTGCTGGTGTGGGCCCCAGAGCCAAAGAACTGGAGTCCAACTTGCGCAAAACCCAGGCCACAATAGAGTTGGAAAAAAAAGAATTTGAAAAAAATAAAAATGAAGAAATTGTGAGACTGGACAAAGACTACACCACCAAATTGAAAACATTGCAAGACAGTCTGAAGTCCATTGATTCATTGATGTCCACCAATGATGATGGAGAAGGGTTGGTGTTTGAAATCAACAAAGCTGATTCCTACAATGAACTGGCCAATGCAGCAGTCAAAGTGAACAATGCAATCAATGTGGTAGGATCCAAGCTAAAAGTGGAACCAGAATACATTAAATTTGAAACTGACAATGTCATAAACCAAAGCTTTAGTGCTCTGTTAAAGGGGGACATTACTGCACTTGTTTGCTTTGCCCTTGCCCTTCTCTTGGAAGTTGTGGACACCATCATAGTGTACATGGTGCGTGGCAAAAAGAATTCAAAAAAGAAAAAAATTGAAGAACCTGTTAATAATGTGAGGGAAACCATTCATTATAATTTTTAGTGGATTTATTGAAAAAATAAGTTAGCTTTATATAAATAAATTTTGTTCGGAGCAATACAAACAGGGGTGGGTTGGTGGGAGCTTTTTTGAAAGCTACTGTTTGTTATCAAAAGTCTATGTACACTGACTTGCCCTTTTCCTTGCCCTGGGCATTTGACTCATAATTCTTTTTGCTATTGACATTGGTGTCTGGATTGGGACCCATTTTGCCATTTTTTATTTCCATGGGAGCCATGGGTGTGCCACTGGTCAAACCTTTGGCTGCTTTAAAGTTATCTGCAACACTGCCAGTTAAATTTACTGGTATGCTTCTAAACAAATGAGAATGGGGATAGATTCTAACACTATCCGCATCAGGGTTAGCGCTTCCGTCACCTCTAGATTTAATGGGTATGTTAAACCTAGCAACTACTGTCATTGAAGTACCTGCAGGAATCTTAACACTAGTGTCATCTCCATTATTAACTAAAAATTCAGTATTAAATCTGAGGGGTATTTCTTGATCCATTGGTATATAACCAACTATTTTGTTTGATTTATCGTTGGTTGTGCCAAATATCTCTTGTAGCTCCTCTGTTTCTTGAATTGTCATAGGTGCAGAAATGCCATTGCAGTGCAATGGTCCATTGATCATAGCACCGCCTTGCACCATCATGTTGCCCGTAACTGACAAACTCCCATCAATGTTGACCTGACCAGATCCAGATTTTAGACTCAAAATTTTGCCCTCCAAATTGAGTCTGGCACCACCTGTCACGTTAACTTCGTTGGATGATGATATGTTGACCTGTTCACCTGCTATGTTGGTGAGAGCACCTCCAAATTCAGTCACTCCAGCTGTCTGAAATTTAACACCTCCAGCACCCACAATGAAGTTCAATTTATTATTGGCAATTATGGTGGCAGTGCCTCCAGTCAAATCATCCACATGCACCAATTCAACCAGAGGTGAAGCCAGTTGCTTGGCATAAGGACCTTTTTCGTCTATTTCCAAACCTGCATTGGACATCTTGCCCTCTGGATCAACTCTTATGGGATCCAAATCATTGAATGCCAAACCCACGTTCATAATCATGTTGCCTGTAATTTCTGTTATGTCATTCATGGTTTACTGCCCTCTGATGGATTGTGAGTATTTAGCCAAAGTTGGGGCTGCAGCCACATACATGTCACCTATTTGCTCTTTTTTTTCTTCTTTTTCAAATTTGCCTCCTTGAGAGCTGGGTGATTCTTCTTTGCCATTGCATATGCTGCAATCTGATGTTTTGGGAAATTGCTCAAGAGAAACGCCGTACCCTGATAAGGTCTTGGACGCCATGCTGGTGAGAGAGGTCAACAAATCAACAATGGGGTCAGTAAATTTGCCAATGCTGTCCAAAAGCGTGGGTGATATGTTGTTCAACTGCTCACCTATGCCTTCTCCAATCAATGAAGGTCTTTTCACACCAGAACTGCATTGTGGGCATTTGGAAGGGGTGCCAGACTTGCTTTGCTCAGTGGATGAGAACAGAGTATTGCCAGCACTTCTCTTGGTTTCAAACAATGCTTTGTATTTGGAAATTTTTGACAATTCCATTTTTTCGCTTTGTGCTGCAGATATGTTGCCAGACCCCACCACCTTTCTGTTGTCTCCGCGAGATATGATGGTTCTGGGGCCTTCCACATGAATGTTGGATGAATTTTTATGATCTTCAAACACATTGCCCACAGTCACATTGTTTTTATCGCCTGCAATTAACACATTTTTTGATCCATCATTGGTAACTGTTTCAGATGATCCTGACACATGAATTTTTGATTCAAATCTGTTGTTGGTGGTGTTGCTGACCACAGTTTTGGTTGAACCAGAATTAGACACGCTCATGTTGCGATAAATTAATTCATCTGATGTGGACTGTGTCTTTGCAGATCCTTTGTTTTCGTAAGTGCCAGGATACCCAGAAGGGTCTATGTTCTGTTGAAAGTCCAAGGTGGATGGTGCTGCTCCCACAATTACTGGAAATTGTGGATCACCATTCATGAAGGTCACCCAGACTTGAGAATTTACTGAAGGCACTGCAAAATTGCCTTTGCCTGCTCCATACCCTTTGTCCAGATTGTAACCTCCTGGATTGGGCGTGGCCACAACACCACCTGCTGCAGCACCACTGCCCCAAACATTGCTAATGTCCCCGTACAGATCCAGGGGTCCTCCCCCTAGTTCGCTGTCTGATAGAGCCAATGCAGCTTCAGGGCTGTCACTATCAGACGGTGTGGCCAGCCCAGTGGCATTGTTGAATTTTGCATTGCCTGTTTCACCAGTGATGGGCATGATGACATTGCACCATGGCAGTTTGGATTTTAATGTCTCAACATATTCTGTGAGATCTATTTGGTTTTTGTTTTGTTGGTTTACATTCTTACCAAACATGCCAAAGTTTATATTCTCATCATATTGATTTTGAGTCAATGGCAACAAGCTGGCATGCAAATAAGGCACAAACACCTTGACTCTGCCACTCTGAGATGGGTCATCATTTTGAACCACCACCCCTTTGTACGTTGTGTTGTATTGTTGCATCATATTAATTTAGCAGACTGACCTCTTTTTTCAGCTATTGACTGCTGTGCTGTGGCTGACCCTGGTGGTGGTGTGACTTTCACATTCATGGTGCCAGTTAGCTTGCTGTTTATTGGTTCAGCTTGGTCTATGGTATCATAATACAAAGACAAATTTGCACCCCCACCTTTTATTCTGTCCACTGCATCAAACGTGCCCACTCCAGGCACTTCCACCTTGCTGCCATACAATATGTTGACGTTGTCCACGGCGCAGCTTTTGCCAGATATGAGTTGTTTGCCAGTGGCACTTTTTTTGTTGTAGGCATCCAAATCAGCCCCAGGCCCTTTGCCATAATATGTGGTCACCTTTGTGGCCACATTGAAAGTTTCACCTGCGTTTTTGGCACCAGGCCTGTTGAGCAGAGCATTGGCTGTGGTGAATAAAGAAGTAACTGCACCTATGCTAACAGGCAGCTGCACATATTGTTCCACAGTTGATAACACATCACTTTCCAAAAGCTCAGTGGCTTTGCCCAGAGTGCTTTGCACAATATTTTCTCTAAATTCAGGATCTGCCAAATCTCTTATCTGTTTTGGCGACAACTTTTTCACAGTATCAGTCACATCTGACACAGTTTTGGTGTACTGTGACAGGGTGCCTGCATCTGCAGAAAACCCCAACAATCCAGATGCAGATCCCAATGCATCATCAAAAAAGTCCAAAGATTCAGTTATATTGCCTTGGCCCAGAGATGCAAGAGTGTCTGCAGCTGTGCTTAGAGTGTCAGTGACCTGACCAGCCACAGATGTTACTTGTTCAATTGCTCCTCTTATTTCTTCTTCTATGATGCCTTTGACACTGTCTATGCCTTTTTTCACAGTGTCTTGCAGAGACACAGGATCCAGCAGGCTGAAGGTGCCATTTTCATCCACCTTCACCAAATTTTGAGGAAGGAGCGAAGAAGCAAGCTGCGAAAATTGATCCAGCTGCGGCAACTGCACAATGGAAGTGATGTCAGACAAGGATATGCCATCTTGCAGACTGCTCAACAATTGCTCTGCTCCTGATACAATGTCATTGGCATTCAAATTCACATGAAATATTTACTTGTAAAGTGAGTTTTATACACTAATATGGTGATATGCTCATATCGCATGAAACACCGGTGTCATTGTTGCCATACTCATGGGGATACAATGATTATGACTATTGTTTGGTACATTTGCTGCCGGACAATGAAAAATACAAAGATTTCTACTACAAGTCCATTGCATATGGCAGAAAAGTTTTATTGGACAACTCCATCTTTGAGTTGGGAACAGCTTTTGACCCAGATCAATTTGCTCATTGGGTCAAAGATCTCAAACCTTTTGAGTATGTGATCCCGGATGTGTTGGAAGATGCAGAAGGTACATGCAAGTCCATGGACAACTTCTTGTCAAAATATTCAAATCTGCCTGGCCGCAAAATTGGGGTGGTTCAAGGCAAGACATATCAAGACATAGTTGATTGTTACGATTTTGTGGCGCCCAGAGTGGACAAAGTGGCCATCTCTTTTGACTATTCTTACTATTTGGAACATTGGTCAACCACAGAAATTAGAGTGCCAGGTTTTGTTGCACAACAACAAGAAAATAAATGGCTCAAATATGCTTTGGGCAGAGTCAAACTGTTGTGCGATTTGTACAATGATGATGTGCTGGACATTGAAAAGCCGCATCATCTGTTGGGCGCATCAGTGCCTTGGGAATTTTTGCTCTATGCACAAAATGATCTGTCAGAATACATTGAAACCATTGACACTTCCAATCCAATTGTGGCCGGCATTTTGGGTAAAAAATATGAACCAACACATGGATTGTCTGAAAAGTGGTCAGTGAAATTGGTGGACTTCATGGATGCTGAGTTGACGGATCAGCAGATTCAGGACTCTTTTTGGAACATTGCTCAATTCAAAAAATTCTGTAAATGAGTTACAGCAAGCCCAAAAATACATGCTGGACAGCCATGTTCAGCAGAACAGGTTATGAACTTTATTGCATCATAAAAAAGCTCAAAATTTTGCCTACACAAATCATTTGCAACAGAAAGCCCATAAAAGATGGCATTGATGAAAGATTTTGGAATTTTCTGCAAGATCAACAGTATGACATCACTTTTGTGGTGAAATCACCTGCAGCAGAAGAATATGACTTGTTTTTGCAACCTCCAGACAGACATGTGATAACACTGCATGGTTGGATGAGAATAGTGCCTCCCACTGTTTGTGACAAATTCAATATCTACAATGGTCATCCAGGTGACATTGTTGCCTACCCAGAACTCAAAGGCAAAGACCCACAGCAAAAAGCTCATGATCTGGGACACACAACCATTGGAACAGTGATTCATGAGGTCATACCAGAAGTTGACAATGGGCCTGTGTTGTCTACGAAAAAAATTAAAAACACTTTCAAAGATGTTGAAAGCATTTCAATTGCTTTGAGAGAAGAGTCCATTGCACTTTGGACTGACTTCTTGAAACAAAAAATTTCATAACATGCTACCCGAAAAAATACATATTACTATACAAGAAATTGAACTCAAGTATCCCAAGACTGTGGAGGAGTTCAAAAAGATACAGCAGGAACAATATGAAACTTTTTGCTCCAAGCTACATGATTATGGACCATACAACATTTCGCTTGGCCGAGAAGTGAGAAGCAAGTTGGATGTTGCCACTGCATTGACTGTGATTTGCATAAGATGCACAGAAAAGGTGCAAAGATTGGTCAACATTTTGTTTTACACCAAAGATCAAGATGCACACCATGAACCCATGATTGATTCCTTCAAGGATATTTCAGTGTATGGCATTATTGCTCAAATTATTCATAGTGGCAAGTGGAACAAGTGATGTTATAATTTGTTTATGAAAGTTTCTTTTTCAGGAGCTCAAAGCACTGGTAAAACTACTTTACTCAACAAGTGCAAGGAAGTGTACAAAGATTACAATTTTGTTGATGAAGTGACAAGGCATGTCAAAAAAACTTATGATGTGCAGATCAATGAAGTGGGTGGCACAGAAACACAATTGTACATTTTGGCTGAACACATCAAGAATCATTTGAGGTCAGATGAAAATCTAATATTGGACAGATGCATTCTGGATGGTTATGTGTACACAAAATATCAAGTTGCAAATGGAAAAGTGTCTGAACAAGTGTTGCATGCCTTCAATGGGGTGTATGCTTTGTTGATGAACAAGTTGGATTATATTTTCTACACAGATCCAGCTGACGTGAAACTGGTGGATGATGGTGAACGCAGCATGGACTTTGCATTTAGACAAGACATCATTGCTTTGTTTGAAGATCTTATCGTGCATAAGATGTCACCATGCAACAAAAAAAAGGTGGTGTGGCTCAGTGGCACAGTTGATCAAAGAATGAAAATTATAGAACAATACTTAAATGAAAAATAACTTAAACGATATAGCATCAAAATCACTTGGATCATCAGCATCCTATGCCATTCACACAGACAGTCATGACGCAACATTGCTCAATCCAATGCCCAGAAAGTTGGCAAGAGAAGGTTGGAACATTTCGGGTGATGAGTTTGTGGGTTATGATACTTGGCACTGTCATGAAGCCACCTTTTTGCTTGACAATGGTGCCCCCATTGCTGGCACCTTGAAGTATGTGTACCCTTGCAACTCTGAATACATGGTGGAATCCAAATCTGCCAAATTGTACCTCAACACATTTGACATGTGCAAAATGGGCAGCACAGTGAAAACTGCCATTCACAACTATGTGATGCAAGTTAAAACTGACCTGGAGAAGGCATTGCAAACAAATGTGGATGTCAAGTTCTTCAAGTCTGGCGAAGAAGCCATGGGAGTATTTCCCATGACAGGCTATTTGGATTTGCAGGAGTTTATGGGCACAGACATTGAAAGTCTGGAAATTGCAGACTACAATGCAGCACAAAACCATTTAAAGTTTGAAAAAACTGCATATGCTGGATTTGCACACAATGCCAAAAATGGCAAAGCTTTGTATGTGAATAAATTTTTCACCAATGCACTAAGATCCAGATGCCGTCACACCAAGCAAAAAGACACAGGAGCTGCCTACATCATGATCAACACATGTGATTCAGTAGTTTGCCCTGCATCTTTGTACAAACAGATAGTGTCACTGCGTGAAGTCAACGAATTTCATGAATTCTGTGCCGAAAAGCTTTACACTGAGATCATGGCATGTCCTGAAGTGGAATCATGTTGTGTCACTCTTCTGTACTCACGAAGAGGCTCATTGGACATAAACCCTTGCAGAGCAACAACACATGATTTGTTGCCTCCAGTGCTGTACAGTGCCAGGCACTACACCTTGAAAGCAATGGGTCAGTAAATGTTACAGGTATCCCAAGCTTGCCAATCTTCTTGTTTCACCAGTCACAGTATTGAAGCCATTGGCTGTTAACGATTGTGTTGCAACAGCTGTGTTGCAAGTGAAAAGAGTTGAAGAACGGTTGCTTGCAATAACAGCAAAAGCGCTTGCATTGTAAGCTCTATCAACTTTTGCAGTGAAGCTTTGTGGTGTGGACCCTGACACATCAGCCAAAACTGTGGTCAATGGTTTTGCGTCAAATGCTAAATATGAGCCAGGTGCACCTGACAAATAAGCTACACCAAATGCGCTGACATTCCGGCCTAAAGAAACTTTTTGTTTATACTGTGACATATACTATTATTTATTTGCTGGGAACACAATTTGGCACCTTTTTACCATTTTTCTTTTTCATGCCCACCATTTTGTATCCTTTCCAGCAAACTCCACGTGGCGCACGTTTGGCCTTTTCCAATATGGTGTGTATAATTTTATCGAAGGTCATATAATTATATTTATGTATGTGCATGCAAAACATTTTAAAGAAGAGCCAGAACAACAAATAGTGTGTCTGCTCACAGGAGAAAGCTATGTGCACATGGAAGGTGACAACAACAGCATAATTGATGCAAAATATCATGAAGATAGTGTGGATGCGTTGCCTGCCAGATTTTACAAGCTTCCATTCATCAAAAGATACCCCAATGGTCAAATGAGAGTGTTTGGAAGTATTGAATAAATACATGTGTGAAATTTTCTAGTCACAGAATCATACCTGCCAAGTATTCAAAAGATGCACAAATAGTATTGTATGGGGACATGTTCAATTACACCAAAGGTGATGGTGTGTATTTGTCTGGTGGTACCACAGGTTCTCAGTACGTGGATTTGTACAGTGATGAAACATCTCTGTCTTCCACCTACACACCTTTTTCAGGCATGCCCATCAGCTATGAAGCAGTCAACAACAATGTAATTAATTTCAAACTGCCAGAAAATCTGTCTGTTGGCGATTATGTAGTAATATTTTGCAACCCAGCTGGTTACACCATATCATCCAGCAACAATAAAAATTACATCATAAGAATAGTGTAGTCTGGTAATTAAATATATATTATGGATTATTTTTACAAAAAGACTTTGAGTCCTCTGTATTGGAAGGATGGCAAATTTGATAAAAATGTGAGACACAAAATACTCAAAATAGTGAACAATTTTATTGAAGAAAGTGAATTGCACATACCAGTGCTGGACATAAGACTGACTGGGTCTCTGGCCAATTACAATTACAACAAGTATTCTGATTTGGACACGCACATCATCACTGACTTTAAAAAGATTAGCAAAGATGTGGATGTGGTCAAAGAAGCATTGAATGGCATGCGGTTTGTTTGGAATTTGAAACACAACATATACATCAAAGGCCATGAAGTGGAGATGTATTTTGAAGACCAAGATGAAGTGCACATATCCACTGGAGTGTACAGCTTATTGAATCAAGATTGGGTCAAAGAACCCAAACACAATCCACCTGACAACATAGATGAAAATTTGCTGTCTTTGAAAGAATTTTATTACATAGATCTGATAAACCGATTGGTGAACAATCTCAACAGTTCTACCAGCAAAGACGACATAAAGCTTGTGCACAAAAAGGCCAACATGATCAAGAAAAAAATCATGAAGATTAGATCTGAAGCATTGAAACTCAAAGGAGAATATGCTTTGGAAAACTTATTGTTCAAGAGATTGAGAAGCAAACATGTCTTGGAAAAGCTTGTGGATGTCATAAATGGCGCTTATGACAAGTTTTTTATGGAAAGTCTTTGTTACAATAAATTAGCAAACAAATTTTTAATCAGTTAATTTTACAAAAAAAAGAACCTCGTAGATTCTCTACGAGGTCTTTGTGTAATTATATTTAAATATATAAAATATATTAGAAATATACGCTTTGATTAGCCGGGGTGAATGCTTCGCCGAGACCACTCAACAGAATCACGTGGTAGTACAGCGCAGCTCCAAAGATGTTGTCCACAACTCCGTATCTGGTCAAAAGACCGACGCGGGGTGAGAAATCATTGGGGCCAATAGTGCGCTGAACCATCACAGGAATGTATGGGCAATAAATGATACCAGTATCGTAATACTCAGGTCCTTTATAGCCTAACAGTGCGTATTCAACACGTTTGTTACGTGCGCTGGGGTCACCAGGCATGTATGAGCTTCTGCCCATTTCGTATTGCGCTTCTGTGCGGGTGTCGCGGTAAACATTGAATCTTCCACCGAGGTTACCAACTTTGGCTACGCCAACAGGTTGTGTGTTTACATTACCTTGAATGGGTACCCATTGAAACTCAGGAAGCATTTCCAGAATTGCAGCAACGCGAGGAGTACAAACAACAAAGTTTGCAGCACCACGACGGTTGCGAATAGCAATACGGTTAGCTTCGATGATTAGACGTTGATAGAAGTCGCGATTTCTCTCGACCAACCAACGGCCATCAGCTGAGGCTGGGGACCAGACAGAATAACCAACACCAAAACCTGCGTTGAGAGCAACTTGAATCATGCGAATGATCATCTCACGGTCGATTTCTGCTTGGAGCTCATAGCTCATTGCATTTGTCAACTCAGTGTCGATGTCAATACCATTCATGTTTTTCAAGTCTTGCTCTAGTTCAACAGACCAGCGGGCAGCCAAACGTCTTGTTCCAGCTTCAACAGCTGTTTTCTCAAATGATACTTCAATTTGAGGAATCTTCGAAGTTAATTCGAAGTTTTTAAGAATTTGAGCCACACCAGCGTCTGTGCCTATGAACGGAAACTCAGTAGCACCAATGGATCCAGGGGTTGCACCAGACAATGCAGCAGATGATGTACCTGTGAATGCGGTGTTTAGATATTGGTAACCGAGTTCTACTCCGTTCGCAGCAGCTTGTGGGTTGTTCAGGTTGGATGTGAGCGAAGCGTCTAAACCGCTACCAGCAGCATCATATCCGAGTGCATCGGACAGATACTTGTAGCGAAGAGCGAACGCCAAACCAACAGGACCACCCATAGGCTGAACGCCTACGATTTCGTTAGTAATTAGTTCGGGGAAGGTACGGCGAATCATTGGGATGAGAATCTTGGGCAAACGTGCATCGCCTTTAGCATACCAGTCACCAGCAGGTGAAGAGTTACCAAAAGCGCCACCTTGTCCACCAGCACCGTTAGTAGCTGCATAAGCACCGCCAAAGACGGAGCCTGTGCCACCAGCGACGTTGGCCTCGTTGATGCACCATTGCTCTTGGTTCTCAAGAAGCATTGCAGTGCTCAAACGACGGTGATCATCTTCAATGGGCTTGACTGTGTCTGAACTGTAGCTCAG
>Ga0247832_1005693_pt1 | contig 14217 bp, 18 predicted proteins | sample LaCruzMarch2015__10_FD_192407 | JGI IMG/M metagenome (GOLD analysis project Ga0247832, IMG submission 192407) | Freshwater microbial communities from meromictic Lake La Cruz, Castile-La Mancha, Spain - LaCruzMarch2015_4m | ecosystem: Environmental > Aquatic > Freshwater > Lake | place: Spain... | reverse complement strand
TCCGATTGCTGGCCTTCGAATACAACAACACCAGCAGGGGTGGCAGCACCTACCGCACGATTCAGCTCAAGGACCCGGCGGACCTTGGCGGCCCGCCGCTGCCTGCGGGTGGCGGGGATGGCAATCGTCAATGGGGGCCACCGCCCGATGAGGGCTATGGCGGCTTTGGCGAGGAGGTTCCTTTCTGAGTCCAACGTCAACGCCAACAACAACACCAACCCCTGCCGCTACGGATTGACCCGACAAGAGAACACTTCAAGCCCCACTTCAGACCGTTCCATGCCGAACCACCCCCAGCCTCCAGATCAGCACCTCGCTCGGCGCCTCCTCGAGGCCTTTGAGCGCGAGTTCTGGGCTGGTCACCATGACCGCGCCCGTCTGCTCTGTGCCCCCCTGCGGGTGCTGCACCAGGCCGTCGACACCAGCCCCGAACCCGGGCCGCTGATCGCCTCCGTCCTGCAGAGCCTTGAGGCGGGTCCTCCCGCCCCGTGATGGCGCCGCCGGTTCCACCATCTGCCCGCTCCCCTTCCTGGGAGTGCCGTGAGTGTCTCTGGCTGCTCACCCCGGGCCAGTGGGACCAGCTGCTCCGCGCTGCGGCCCGTTGCCCTGGCTGCGGCCGTGGCACCGGTGCCTTCCGCCCCCTCTCTCCCCGCTGGCGGGTGATCGAACGTCCCGACCAGGACTGCCGCTGACACCAGAGCCCATCACCGGGCAACGCCCGGCCTTTTCCACCTCCACAAACCTGCTGCAATGTTCCGCTTCCTTGTCCGCTCCCACCCGCCCGATCAGCTCCTGCCACGCCACCTCGGGCTGGTGACGATCGACTGCTTCTGCCACCGCATGTTGGTGGCACCGATCCCACTGAACGTTGCCTTCCGCTTGCTGCTCGACATCTGGCTGCGGCTGCGCCATCCGGTGCCACCGGACCAGCTCGATCGGCTGGCGAACCGCCTGCTGCACGCCAAGGCCTACCGCGAGGGCTACCGCGCCGGCAATGCCGCCCTCTATCCGCCAGGAACGGCGCTGATCTTCACGCGGGCGACCAAGGACACGGTGGTGGCGGCCTGGAACACCGGTGTCCATCGCAATTGCGAGGAGCTGGCTCAGCGGGTGCTGACGGCCGCGATCCACAGCGGCCCGGACCCCCGCAACTGCGAGCTGCCGATCCTCTGATGCCGGCCTCGCCCACCACCTTGCTGCTGCTGGACTGCGAAACCACCGGCCTCCAGGTGGGGAGCGATGAACTCTGCGAGATTGGCGCCGTGCTCTTCTCGGTGCCTCACCGGGCGGTGCTGCAGCAGCTCTCCTTCCTCCTGCCCATCGCCGCCAATGGGGCCCAGGAGATCAACGGCATCGACCCCGTCCTCACGCAGCAGCCCCAGCCTGCCCAGCAGGCTCACGCCCTCTTCCTGGCGATGCTGGCCAGTGCCGATGCCTTGGTGGCCCACAACGCCGCCTTTGACCGGCCCTGGATCGACGCCTGGCTGAGAACAACCGGCGCAGGAGACACCGAGGCCCAGGGCAAGCCCTGGATCTGCACCTGTGACGGCATCAGCTGGCAGGGCATCAAACCCAGCCCCTCGCTGGCAGCGTTGGCGCTGGCCCATGGCATACCGGTGTGGGCGGCGCACCGGGCACTGACCGACTGCATCTATCTGGCTCAGATCCTGGAGCGCGACCCGCAGCTCGAGGAGCACCTGGTCGAGGGCCTGCAGCCGCGGCGGCTGGTCGCCGCCGATCTGCCCTTCTCCCGCAAGGACGAGGCCAAGGAGGCCGGTTTCCGCTGGCTGCCGGAGCGCAAGCAGTGGCAGCGCCGCTGCACCGAGGCACAGATCCAGGCCCTGCCATTCCCCACCTACGAGGTACAGCCATGAGCCGAGCCAAGAAAAACCAAGCCGCCTCCCCGCACTTCCCCACCGGCAGCCGCTCCATCCACTTCGACGACCTGGAGGAGGAGTGCTGGTGGGCTCTGCTCCATGCCCTGGAGGTTCGCATCCGTTACTTCGACCAGCAGCGCGCCGGCTACGTGCGCCTGGACGATCCGGGCCTGCAGCGGCACATCGACTGCTGCGACGAGACCCTTGATCACCTCCGCAGGCTGCTGGCAACAGCTCAGCAGCAGATCTCCCCTGCCTACTGGCCCCCATCTCCTGAGGTCAGCCGATGACCCGCCGCCGCAAGCAGCCGGACTGGACGCCGGCGAGCGCGTTCAAGGTCACCAAGCTCAAACCCAACGGCCCCAAGCCCGGCCAGTCCGTCGATGCCTGGCTCTATGGCAAGGAGAAGGGGCGCCAGGAGCTCATGGACGACCCACGCAACCGTTTCAACGACCTGCCGTGAGCAGCACGGCTCAATTCATGATCGTCCGCTAGCTGAAACGCATCGCCATCAGCAGCGCCAGCGCCGCAGCGGTGGCCTTGTCCCTGGCTGCCCTGCTCACACCGGTTCCCAGCCTTGAGCCTCAGCGCACCCGCGGCCGGCTGGTCTGATGCAGATGCGCGGCATGGCGTAAACATCAACTCCGAGGCCAGACTTTGCCCCTAGATTGATGCGTCGCCACGAGCTCTTCCAACACCCCGATGGCAGCCAGTAACGGCTCAATAGCGATGTCTAAAGGGTGATGCACCCACAGAAAACAATTACCGAGAAACCACCGATCACCGCGCAGCGCAATGGCATTGGCGGCCATGCAGAGGAACTCCAACCATGACCGACAGTGCAGCGGATCTCCAGTGTTGGGCGAGTCATAAGGCGCTGCAGGCCTTCAGCGCCTGGTTCGTCAAGAAGTATCCAGGCCCCGACGCGATCATCCATGATCCTCGCGATCAGGCGTCAATCATCTTCCACACGGTCGACGCCTTTCTCACTTGTTACTGCACCCCAACGCCGATTCCGGCGATAGGTCCACCCGATCGGCTTCCAACCGAGTACGAGCGGCTCCTCGAGGAGTCCATCAAGGTGGCCGGCGGCGGTGATTGCTATTGGAACGAGCGCTTTGTCTCGGCCTTGCAACGGCGAGGCCTGACGCTCGCCACCGTCCGCCAGCCACACGACCGCGCCGAGTGGTACCCCGCCGGGCGCCCGCTGCAGGCTCCGCGTTCCTTCACGGCCGGGGCCTACGCCAGGCCGGCTGGAGCCCTGGTGGTCTGGCAGGTTGACCCGGCCGAGCCCGAGGCGCAGGCATGAGCTGGAAGCCAGAGCTGATGCCAGATCACGCGCTCGACCCCGACTCGCTCGTGGGGCGGATGCTGGAGGTGGAGAAACTGGAGGCGCCGGCCCAAGAACCGATCCCCGCTCCACAGCCGGAGGCCCCGCTTTGGAAGCGGATGCACCATGCCGCCTGCACCGCTGGCGGCTATCCACTCGCCTCTTCGTGCATCGCCGCCGAGCTGCTCGTGCTCGCGGACCAGATCGTCCCCTTGGCTCCTGAGCCATCCCGCGAAATTCTGGAGGACCTGCGCCCCGAGGAGCAGCTGGCCAGAGCGATCGAATGGGAGCGCTGGAGCGTGCGCCAGCAGATCAGGAAGGCGCTCGCCGCCGAGGCCCGCAAGGCGGACCTTGGGGAGCCATGACTTCGTCACCGAGCCGATCCGCCTGCTCACCAGCTGGACTTCCAGCTGGTGAGCCCTAAAATATTCGCGCCCCCAACCCGCGGCGCGGATCTGCCCGGCTGACCCGGTTTCCGCCCGTTGGCTGGTGGGGGGCTTCTGCCCCCAGCCCTCAGCTGACCGTTTCCAGGCCCTTGACATGGTCAGCTCAGCTGAGGTGCAGGGCAGGTATCGCTTCGGGACGAATCCTGCGGCAGCTCCCCTGAAGACCGGCTCCATCCACACGTCGACCGGCTCGGCCATCGAGTGTCATCAGGCCAGAGGCGCTGCATCATGAATTGACTCCCCACGTTGATCGAGCAGCTCAGTCACTTCAGCCTTGAGGACAATGAGGTCAGAAAAGGCGAGACCATAGACGGCATCATCATCAATAGCGCCATAGTCATGGGCAAGCAGATTACGGAAGTCAATGATGAGCCTGGAGTTTGAAATCAAGTCGAATGTGCTGGCCTCGATCTTGCACAATCTCGTGAGTGCCTCACCGATCAGAATGAACTCGCGTTCCACCGAGGAACGAACTGAACGCCTAGAGCGATAGTCGACAAGACTGACATCCGCCAAGACGGCTTCTATAGCCAGACAGGCTTCAAGAATGTCCAGCAGGTAAACAGACGAATCACGACGCGTCATACACGAGCCGCTTCGTACGATCGATCTCTTTGGCGATGATCCTGTTCTTGACTGCGCCGTGCATGATCAGATCAACGTCGGACTGAAAGACTTCCTTCAGTGCGTTGAGTACATCAAAATAGACATGGACACGCTTGCTGATATCCATTGAATGAAACTCGACTAGGAGATCGACATCACTTTCGCCGGGACGATAGTCGTCTCTCAGGGCGGAGCCAAAAACAAAGAGCTTCTGTATGCCGAACTGCTTGCAGACGGCAGCAATCTTTTGCTGCTTCTGATCAAACACGTTTGTCATTGGACACCTCCTTCAGGCAGTGTAACCGGCACGCCATGGTTGAACCACAAGCGTTCTGTTCCTTGCCCTTCTCCTGAATCCGCCCATTCAGAAGACGCTGCAAGCGATTTCGCGCCAAGTGGCCAAAGCCCTAAAAGGACGACGGGGACTCAGCCAGCGTGCTTCTCGGCGCGGCAGAACGACCACCAGCAACGGTGGTGCCGATGCTGACCAGGCTGCCATCCACTGACAATCCATCGACTGGTGCGTGGTTCTCAACGGCCCTGGGCAGAGAAGTGGACGGCTTGAGCTTCAAGGGAGCAGGGAGGCGGGTCAAGCGGCTCCGGCGGTGCCAGCGCCACCGGGGAACGCCAGCACCAGCAGCCCGGCGCCATCACGCTGCGCCAGGCCGCCGGCCTCCTCGAGCATCGCCTGGTTGCGGATCGGCCCGGCCGCCATCCCCAACCGCGACCACTCAGCTCTGCGCTGGCGCACCGGCCAGCCGAGGGCCTGGGCCTGGCACTCCACCAGCTGATCGGCACCCCTGGCACCGCCATGGAACAGGGCCAGCACCCAGCGGCAACTCACCGCTGCCAGTAGCGCGGTGCGAACAGCGCCGGGCTCCCAGGCCAGCTCCCGGCCGCCGCAGGCCACGACCACCACCGTGCGGTGCGCATAGCTGGGCACTTCGGGGGCCACATCGCAGCCAGGATCGCCCTCCATGACTAGAGACTAGGGACCTGTAAGTTTAGCAGCTGAGCTGCTAGTGATGAGTACAGGAGACAGATGGCCTGAGTGGGCCGCGCCCCGCGCAGCGGCGGGCCCCGGGCCGCCGTGACCCAACCGCCCCAGCCGGGTGGCGGCGAGGCGTTCCCAGCACCCGCGCGCAAGGGTGAGGCCGCAGGCCGAACCTGCCCAGCCCTTGCGCCGGGTGGCACGTTGCACCGTCTCGCTGGCCGGTCTGCGCTGCTGAACACTATCCCGCTACGGGTAGTAGCCTTGGGTCCGCTATCCTTAAGCAGCTACGGCTCCCGATTCTCCTACGGCTGATCCTCGCCGCCAGGTGCGCGTGGCTTTGATGTTCGCCCTCGGCGAGATCACGCCCGACGATCCCGCCGTGGAGGTACTGCGGGATTCAGCGCCGCTGGAGGACGCCGACGGGAACCCCATCTGGCCGGAGCCTGCGCCAGAGGAACCCCGCAAGCGGGGACGTAAGCGCAGCCCAGCCGGCGACGGCATCGGGATCCGCTTCCCGGCTCAGGCCGCCAGCAAGCGCCCGACCCGGGCGGAGGTGGAGCAGCGCATTGCCCAGCTGCAGTTCTGGCTGGCCCAGCGCCTCCCCACCACCCACATCCGCGACCAGGCCGCCCTGCTCTGGGGCATGACCTCCTACTGCACCCTCAAGAAGTACCTGCGCGTCGCCCGCTCGCGCATGGTCGAGGAGCTGGTTGAGGACCGGCTGGTGCACCAGGCGGAGGCGATCTTTGCCCTCCAAGACGTCGCCCGACGCGCGGCAGAAGCCGAGCAGTTCTCCGCCGCCGTTGGTGCTCACCGCGTGCTCGCCGAGATCACCGGGATGCTGCGGGCGCCGATCAAGCCGCCATCGGCCGCCTGATGCTGGCCCCACCCGCCACGGTTTCCCCCCTGCTGCGGCCAGGGCCCATCGCCGCTGGCGGCGTGCTGGGCTCGCCCTTCCACGGCGACCCGTGGGGCGATGCTGGCGTGCTCGGTTTCCGTGATCCCTCGATCGTCAGCGGCAGCGCGGCGCCCCTGAGCCTGCGCGAATTCATCACCGAGGCGATGCCCGCCTACGGCTTCCACCGCTGGGCGCGGGTGTTGATCGCCCTGCTGCAGCAGATCGCCGATGGCGAGCTCTCCAGGCTGATCGTCACCTGCCCGCCGCGGCTGGGGAAACTCTGTGCTCACGACACCCCTGTGCCGACGCCTCGAGGATGGCACCGCCACGGTGACCTCAGGCCCGGCGACGAGGTGTTCGGACCCGACGGGCAACCGACTCTTGTCCTGGCGATCTCGGCAGAAGCCAGGGCCACCATGAAGGTCACCACGACGCGTGGTGAGGAGATCTGGTGCCACCCGAATCACGAGTGGCAAGTCCGCAGGCGCCGCAGGCGACGGTGGGAATCTCTTGAGACGCGAGAACTTGGATCCCGGCCGCTCCACACGGGTGAGCTGGGTCGACGCGGTTCGTGCTTTCTCTACCAGCTGCCCACACCTGAGCCTCTTCGGTATCCGCGCCAGGACCTGCCTTTGTGCCCCTACACGCTTGGCTACTGGCTGGGCAACGGCTCCGTCGGCAAGCCGGTGGTTACGCATGACCGCGAGGATCTGGCCCCGCTGGATCCGATGGTTCTTGCCGGCTATGAGGTTTCTTCCGTCCACCAACACCGCACGCCTGGCTATGAGCGGGTCCGTGCCACCTCACTGGCCGGTGACACTCGCAAGGGCAAGCCCAGCCCGCTTCGTTGTGACCTTCTCGCCGCTCGTGTCCTTCAACGGAAGCACATTCCTGAGATTTACCTCCGTTCGTCGATCAACCAGCGTCTGGCGTTGCTTGCTGGACTGATTGATAGCGATGGATCGGTTGACACCAAAGGCCGCGTCAGTTTCTCCACGGTGCTTCCTGAGCTGGCCGAAGCTGTGCTCGATCTGGCGGAAGGGCTGGGCTTTCGCCCCTACCGCAGCGAGACGCCCGCGAAGGTCAGCAGCAGCGGCATTGAGGGCCGCCGCAGCGTCATTGCGATTGGCTTTCAGCCGACCATGTCGATTCCGACGCAGCTACGGCGCAAGGCGATCCGACGGCTGGCCCCACAGCGACAGGCTGCGATTGCCCGCATCGAGCACGACCCCGGCTCGCCCCACTGGGGCCGCTGCATACAGGTGGACCGACCCGACGGCCTCTATGTGATCGGCCGCCGACTCACGGTCACCCACAACAGCCTCCTCATCTCCAAGCTGTTCCTCGCTTACTTCGTCTACCGCCACCCGCACCTGTTCTCGGCGGTCGCCAGTTACTCCGGTGAGCTGGCCTACGCCCATTCCCGCGAGGCGCGCCACTTCTACCGCGCCACCGGCAACCCCCTCTCCAGGGATTCAGCGGCCGTGGGCAACTGGCTCACGCCTCAGCGTGGCGGCTGCATCGCCGCCGGTGTCGATGGGCCCTTCAACGGCAAGGGCTACTCGCTGGGGATCATCGATGACCCATACAAGGGCCCCCATGACGCCGGCTCCGCCCGCGTTCGCGATCGCATCGTCGAGTGGCTCAAGTCCGTCTGGTTCCTGCGCGCCGAGCCCTCCTTCATCGACGCCGGCCAGGGCGCTCTGCAGCGCAACCTCTCAGCCCAGGTGATCGTGCTCACCCGCTGGGATGAGAACGACATGGTCGGTTGGCTGCTGGCCCAGGAGCTGGAGCAGGCGCCGCAGCACTGGCATGTGCTCGATCTGCCGGCGATTGCGGAGCACAGCACCGATCGGCCCACCTACCCACCCACCGTCACGCTGGAGCCGGACTGGCGACTGCCTGGTGAGCCGCTCTGCCCCGAGCGCTTCCCGCTGCAGGAACTGCTCAAGATCCGCCAACGCACCGGTGCCTTCTGGTGGTCGGCGCTCTACCAGCAGCGGCCGGCACCGGCCGCCGGCGGCATCTTCCAGAGGGCTTGGTTGCGCAGCGCCTTCCCCCGAAAGGCCAAGCGCCGTTACGCACCTTTGATCCTCTCCTGTGATCTGACCTTCAAAGGGGAGGAGGACAGCTGCTACTGCGGCTTTGTGCTCATGGGGCTGCTGTCGCCTGATCCCGGCATGGCCCAGAAGCTGGAGATCGAGGTGCTTTGGGCGGTGCGCAAGCGCCTCGGCCTGCCGGGCACGGTCCACTTCCTGCTGGCGGCCAGCGCCGCACTGCACAAGCAGGGCCTGCGGCCCAACGCGGTGCTGGTGGAAGACGCCGCCAACGGCCCGGCCGTGCTGCAGGTTCTGCGCCGCAAGATCCGCGGCTGTCCCGCGTCAACCCCCTTGGCCGATTCGCGACAACCAAGTTGGCCGGTGAGGGCCCCCAGGTTGTCGCCGGCGACAACCTGGGGGCGGCGACACGAAAAGTGAGCCACTCCGCTACCAGAAGCCCGATCAGCACTGGGGTTTTCTTGATCGGCCTGCTGCCGGTCCCCCCGCGCGGCAGCAAGGAGCTCCGCGCCCATGCCGTCGCACCGCTGCTGGAGGCGGGCCAGGTCGCCTTCCATCCCCGCGCCGAACCCCTCACCGAGGAACTCCCCCGCTTCCCCAAGGGCAGCAAGGACCTCACCGATGCCTTCTGCCACGGCGCCCTCTGGCTGGAGGAGCGCTACTGGAAGGGCCTCGGCGTCCAGAACGCGCCGGTGCCGCTGCTGCTCTCGCGCTGATGGTCCGGCAGCTCTCCCTCTTCGATCCACCCCCCGCGGCGGAACACCCTCAGGCGGAACATCCGGGAGGTGCACACCCCGGCGATGAGCACCCACCTGCGCCAAAGCGGCCCCGTCCACCGCGCCGGCACCGGGTGCCCCATCCCCGTGCGGCGGCCCACGCCCTGGCGCTGCAGCACCTGGATCTGGCCGACACGATCGCCGCCAACTTCGCCCGCCGCACCATCCACCCGTTCGATGACCTGCGGCAGGTGGCGATCATCGGCCTGCTCAAGGCCGCCCAGCGCTACAACCCCTCAGGCGGCCGGCCCTATCGCCCCTATGCACGCACCTACGCCAACGGCGAGATCATCCACTACCTCCGGGACTCGGGCTTTGCCATCAAGGTGCCGCCCACCTGGCGGGATCTGCATGCCAGTGGGCAGAAGCTCCTGCGCCAGGGCCTCCCGCCTGGTCAGCTGCCCCAGCGGCTTGGCATCACGGCTGCACGCTGGCAGGAGATTCAGGAGGCCTGCTCGATCACCGTTGTGGCCCTGCCGCCTGAGACCTGAGGCGACTGGCGATCGCTGGAACGCTGTTCCTGAGTGGCAGGCAGGGAGCCTGAGGTGGCTCAGCAGATTGCTGATGGTGGCCTGTCCACTCGAGGGGCTTGTTAGCAGGCAACCTTAACCGACGCACGAATATTCTTCACCTCTAGAGGAACCGAATGCTCTTTGTAAAATGCACGCGCAAGCATTTGCACCGATGGGCCTTGCCTGGGCACTCGTGTCGTCACAGCATAGCACTTTCTATTTGTTGACTTGTAACGATCTTTGGTCGCATTAAGTGTTGCTCCGAGCTGAGAGACCGCCTTCTTCAGATCACATCCTTTCAGTTCTACAAAGTAGGCAACATCTGGATTGCATTTGGCAACAAGCAGCCAATCGCATCGCTCTTGATCGCCAGTGATGAGACATCCATCAACCTTTACTTTTTCAATTGTATGCCTCGCCTCGTTGACCAGCTCGAAGGAGCTGCGATTCTCTTGAACGACAACTCGTGTGTCTTTCACGACTGAAGTGCATTTCTCGTAGCTCAATTGCCTGCTCCATTGCGCTCCAGAAGTTCATTCATTACGGCCTGGAAGTGATCGGACACTTCGTCTAGAACCTCGCCTCCTATCATGCGAAATTCAGTATCAGTAATCTTCTTTGTATGCCCAGAAGTGATTGTATAAGCAGATACATCCTCAAAATCGATTGGAGATCCACCTCCTCCTATCTCTTTAAACTCAGCATCACTAATCTTCTTTTCATTCTTGACATCGCCAGCCAGGATATTATTATTTAACGCTGACAGGATATATGGGCTGTGAGTTGTGATAAAGAATCCCATGTCAAGGTTGGCTCGCAGAGCCGTTAACATGGAGATGATTCTGCTTTGAGAAGTAGGGAAAAGATGGGCCTCTGGTTCCTCTATAAAGAACATTCGATCCTTTCCGTCACCTGTGACAAAAGGCCAGACTGCAAGAGTTAATAGCATGGGTAGCGCTTCCTGTTGCCCAGACGATGCATTAACTAGATTAACTCGACGCCCTTTTGACTGAATCCAGTCCTGATCGTCATCGTATACATAGCGGCCATCTATGATAGACTCAATTGAGCGATCCAACGTTTCAGCAAGATCATCGGGTTTTCTCGGAAACAACGAGTCTCTATACCATCGCTTGGAGGATTCGTATAGACTTCCAAAATCCTTTAGAAATGGATCGATGTCGAGGTTGGATGCCATGAAAGTAAATATATTCTTCTGCAGGTTGGCAAAGAATGATCGCGAGGCGGGTATAAATACTGATGAGGCAAAGAAGCGACCATACTCCTCGCTTTGCCTTAGTGGTTCAACAACGCACTCATACATTAAGTGATTCTGATAATTTAGCAGTTTTCTGCTTGGCTTTTCATGAGCGCTATATTCTTCTAGTGCCTTTGAATAAGCACGCTTCTTTGCAACGAAGAGTTTGGTAAGATTTTCTGAGTATGAAACAGAGAGCCTAGTTTTCCCCTTTGCCACACTCTTGCCGGCAATAACCATGCGAATCTGGTCGACTTCGTATGTGATTTCAAAGGAGCTACTTTCCCATGCATACCTTGGAAAGCGGATTTCAAAATCTTCGAGTATAGTCTTGTCAAGCTCCCTTTTGGTTGATTGTGAGCGAATACCATCGAGAAAATGCTTCGATGCACGCCTAAAGAAGTAGACAAGCTTGGCGATAAGACTTTTTCCGTTTGCCTGCCGACCAATAAGAATGTTAATCTTTTTGACTTCTATCAAAGATTTCTTGATTACCAAGAAGTCATGTACTTTTAGGGATTCGCTCATGGCTCATTTGTTTGGGTCGTGGGTGAGAAACGGGATTGCAACTTGCGAATTCTAATGGGCTGGCGTTGGCCTGCTAACGCTCCCGATCACCTGCACGCATACCCTGTGGCTCAAAGACGACGAACTGATGCCGTGCCAGGTGCATCGGGTTGTTCGCTGGCTACTCGTCATTCAGCAGCTGCTTATACCGGCTTGTAGTTGACAACTTAGAGATTTGCTGATCTGCTCTGGTCGAAATGAAATCAAGAACTTCAATAAGCATCTGGTTGGAGGTTCTTGCCTTAAGATATCTGGCTAGACTTCGAAACTGTTCGGCACAGGATGAAAACTGAAGACGGGAGGAAAATTCTGGATCCTGCGGTAAGCGGCACAAGATTGCGATCTCCGCGTCCTTAAACCTGGATACTAATATCTCATAGTATCGATATGCAGCATTTGAGACACCATATCCGTTCCCTACATAGCACATTGCGATCGCTTTGACGTATTGACCCCTTACTGCGTCTGGTACATCGCCATTCTCTGGAACATACGCGGCAAGTGCACGTGCTTGAGCAGGCTCGTGATGGAAGTTGCTGAAACCAGTATGGGCTTCATATAGATTTTCTACTTTTTCAGCGAGTTCAAGTGCAAGTGTGTCGGAAGGAAGAAACGTGAGGCCATTAACCGTTTCAAGAAACTCTCTTGCCGAGTCACGCTTGGAGAGCTCACCGTTAGCGGCAAAAACCGCATACTTAAGCCCAAGTTCTTGCTTAGCCTCCCGTGGAGCTTGATTCCATGCAGCCTTTGCAATAAGTCGAATATTGTTCTTGGCATCAGCTGCAACGTTAGAGTCAACAAACATTCCAAAGATAGTGCGAAGTAGCGAAGTAGCAAGACCCGCCGGTAGCAATTGTATATTGTGATTAATTGGAGCAACATCTACGGCAGCTAGGTGGTTGGTCCTGATATTGCCAAGTAAGCGTTTAACTTCAATCACCGGACCTGAGGGTTCTGCCGCTACAACCTCACGGATACAAGTTTCCAGCCAGGAAACCAGCTGTAGCCCGGTAAGGTCTACTTGGTTTGGATGAGCGGCACTTGCCCAATTACGCATATTGCGAATGTAGTCAAGATGCTTAAATCCAATCTCGGACAAGATCCCAGTTAGCTGGCAGCCTCGAACCAGCTCCCAATCGTCAAGCTCACTAAGGCTGTCCTCGTCCTGCAGCCTTCTACGGCGGTCTGGATTCGTAACAACGCTATCAAAGAAGTATTCAAGATCAAAACGAGCAACTTTGGCTCGAAGATTCTGAATCGTTTCATCCCAGAGGAAGTTCAGGGCAGCATCAAAAAGTCCCGCGCCGCAAGCGGCAACAAACTTTGATATGTAATGTGAATTAGGAAGTAGGGTCGCTGGCACCTGTTCAATAACGCCAGGCAGGTTTGAAATCACTCGCCCCCTCTCCCTTATTGGAACAAGCACATTCTCACTGGGCAGCCCAAGCCGATCTAGATATGCACCTAAGCCTGTCTGGAAAGCATCGACACTTTCTGCGAGCTCCGACAGATTAATAGGGGTGATATCAGAGCTCATCACATGTACGACTTGTGGTTTTGAAGAGTGTAGGGCAAGACCAGCGAACAGTGATTCGGCGGTCCGCAGAAGCTGACGCCAGCCAAAATTTTGCCCCATAAGCTGCGGGAATTGACCTTCTAGGTCTAGGAAAGGTCATTACTAACAAGGCTTTTCGCGTATTGTTACCTACTTCATGGATTGATATGCGGTCCGCAAAAGATCCCTCTGTTCCTCAAAGCATGTCGGCGGGGCTTCGTAACCCAGATGGTCCCCAGTTAGCACATGGGTGCAGCCCATGATGGTCTTCACATCGCTGTCGCAGAGTAGTTCCTGAATCGTACGGATGTCAGCTCCCTGTTCCAGAAGGTCCCTGGCGAACGAATAGTGGAAGGTCTGGGAGGTCACCTGACTGCTGAGATCACGGGACTCCCCGGCTGGTTGCCCCATCGCACGGACCGACAGGTCACGAGAAAGACACCGCTCCACGAGGGAACGGGTCAGGCAGTAGCCGGGTCAGGCCCGTGCTGGTTTGGTACCGGAATCATCAATGGCAATAGCCCATAGCCGCCATTCCTTCGCCCGTGCCGAGCCGCTCCGCGACAAAGCGCAACCGCTACCGCCGGCCCTCACCGCTCGAGGAGGCCGCCGCCTTCAACAAGCAGGTTCTCTCGGCCCCATGGGCGCGGCAACACCCCACCCTGGCCGCCATCCAAGACCGCCTCCAGCTGGTGCTCGATGCCTGGAACCTCCTTCGGGCTCCGGATGGCTCCTGCCGCCGCAGGCCCTACCTGCCCCAGGGGATCAAGGAGCCCGATCCGGTCTACGACTCCCGCATCCAGCACGCGCAGCCCACGGGCTTCTTCCGTGATGCCCTGCGCACCTACGCCGGCATGCTCAGCTTCCTGCATTGGCAGGCACTGCCGGACTCCCTCAAGCGCATCGTCGGTGATGTCGACGGGATGGGCACCGACCTGGCGGTGCTGCTGTTCATCGCCGATCTGCTCGTGCTGCGCGATGGCGGCTGTCTGCTGCTGGTGCTGCCGCCGGCCACGGGCCACGAATCAGAAGGTCACCGGCTGGAGGCGATCGCCCATGGCGATCGGGCCTCCCTGCCAAGGCTGGCCCTGGTGCCCCGCGCCGATCTCCTCGACTGGCAGCTCGCCAGCGACACCCGCACCCTGCTGGAGTTCAGCTTCCGCCGCGATGAACGCCGCGCCATTCAACCCGCGCAGTACGGCGCCGTGCCGGTATTGATGGTCGGTGCCGACGGCCAGATCCTGCAGGCACCGAACGTCGAGGACTGGATCTACACCACCTTCCAGCTCAGCCCCGGCGGCTTCCAGATCAGCTCCTGCCGCGCCGAGCGCTCCACCAGCC
>Ga0247832_1005690_pt1 | contig 14219 bp, 17 predicted proteins | sample LaCruzMarch2015__10_FD_192407 | JGI IMG/M metagenome (GOLD analysis project Ga0247832, IMG submission 192407) | Freshwater microbial communities from meromictic Lake La Cruz, Castile-La Mancha, Spain - LaCruzMarch2015_4m | ecosystem: Environmental > Aquatic > Freshwater > Lake | place: Spain... | reverse complement strand
GACAGACTTTGGTGCATTTGCAGAATTAGACTCTGGTGTTGCCGGATTAATTCATACTTCAGAAATCAAACACTTAAATAAAAACGTAAATCCTCGAACGGTATTTAAAGTAGGCGATAAAGTTTTAGTAAAGCTAAAAGAGCTAGATTTAGAAAAAAAGAAACTAGTCTTATCTTATAAAGATACACAAGAAAATCCAATTGAAGATTTCAAAAAACGTTATCCAATTAATACAATCGTTGAAGCAAAAATAGTTAATGTCAAAGAGTTTGGCATTTTTTTGAATACCGGAGACTCTGAAATTGATATCTTCATCCATTACAAACAATTAGATTATTCTGAAAGTTCTGAAGTTATAAAAAACTATAAAAAAGGTGACAAAGTTAAGTTTAAGATAATCGACGTTAAGGATGATAAGGTAAACGGAAGTGTTAGAGCTCTATTAACTGATCCGTTTGAATTTTATAAAGATAAAAAAAAGGGGGATACAATTACTGTAACCATAGCAGAAATAATGGATTCATATATTAAAGTAAATGCAGGTGAAAAACGCCATAGTTCTATTATAAAAAAAAATGAAATAGCTATTGAAAAAGCAGACCAGAGATCATCACGCTTCGCAGTTTCGGATAAAATCGACGTTTTGATTGTAAATATTGATCATCTTGAGAGAAAAGTAGAATTATCTGTTAGAAAATTAGAAGAAAAATTACAAAAAGAAGCAATAAAAAAATATTCCAATGTTGACAGTGGGATGGCCCTTTCTGATATACTAGGACCTGCTCTTAGCGCTGAGAAAAAGCCTAAAAAGTCTAAAAAAGATAAAAAAGAAGAGTAATCTCCACAACTATAAAAAGATTGTAAGTTCAAGCACTTACCCCTAAAACTAGGGTTAATGAAAAGATCTACCCTCATTCAAGATCTAGCCATCCGCTATAAATACCTAAATAATTCCCAGGTCGAGCGAATGGTTGAATTGGTATTTAAACATTTAGGCAACGCACTTGCGCAAGGTAAAAGGATAGAAATTCGCTCCCTAGGGACTTGGCATGTCAAAATAAGAGATGCTAGAATTGCGCGAAACCCGAGAACTGGCCAATCTGTCCAAATTGGAGTTAGAAAAAATATTGCATTTAGAATGGCAAAGGATTTAAAATTTAGAATTAACTCAAATCGTACGCCTGAAGAAATAGATGTCATCATTGAGAAGATGTGGGACGGAAAAATTTAATGAAAAAACAACCCATCTTTGTTGCGGTGGACACGCACAACCAAAAGCGCGCAAGTGAAATTATCAATGCAACTAAAAATTATATTTATGGAGTTAAATTTGGACTTGAATTTTTTTGCTCTAAAGGGGGTCGTGAAGCTATAAAAAAATTTAAAAATAAAAATAAGAAAATAAAAATCTTTATCGACATTAAACTTTTAGATATTCCAAATACTGTTTATAAAGCGATTAAAAGTTTAAAAGATATCAGTCCTGATTATCTAACCATACATGCAGGCGGAGGTTTAAAAATGATGAAGGCTGCTAAAAAAGCGCAATCTGAGACAAATAAAAAAATGAAAATATTGGGGGTGACTATTTTAACATCCCTTACCAATAAAGATTTAAAACAAATAGGATCCAACATAAATGTAGAAACACAAGTACAAAAACTAGCCCAAACTGCAAGACTTGCAAAAATTCACGGGATTGTCTGTTCAGCTCATGAAATAAAAAAAGTTAGAAAAGTTTCAAAACATTTTGAAATAGTGGTGCCTGGAATTAGAATATCTAATAAAGTTCAAGATCAAAAACGTGTGATGTCGCCAAAGCAAGCACTTAAACTTGGTGCAACACATCTAGTTATCGGACGTGATATTACTAAAGGAAATGCTAAAACCAATATTAAAAAAGTTTTAAACGCTTTAATTTAAATGCAAACAAAAGTTAAGATTTGTGGCATGACTGATGCTGCAACTATCCAAACCGCCATTGATCATAAAGTGGATTATTTAGGATTTGTTTTTTATCCAAAATCACCACGAAACTTAACTCCTAAACAAGCAACACTACTTACTAAAAATATTCCAAGTCACATTAATAAAGTTGCAGTAATCGTAAATGAAACAGACCAGTTTATTGAATATATTAAAAATGATTTTGACACCTTCAAACTACATGGTGATGAAGATTTAAACAGAGTAAAAGAATTAAAAAAAAAATATAACAAAAAAATTATCAAAGCCATTAAAGTGACCGATGAAAATAGTGCAAAAAAATTTCAACAATTTGAGGATGAGGTAGATATATTTTTATTTGACAGTCCGGCCATGGAGAAAAGTGCAAAATTTAACTGGCAAATTTTACAAAATCTTAAAATAACAAAACCCTATTTAATCGCAGGTTCAATTAATATTAATAATGTTGATGAAATATTAAAATTTAATCCTACTGGCATTGATATTAGTAGTGGTTTAGAAGATAGTCGTGGCGTTAAAAGTGAAAAAAAAATAATCGAATTGTTAAATAAAGTTAAAAATGGCAAAAACTAAAGTCAAAAAAAGCTTAAGATCTGGACCAGATAAGAATGGTTATTATGGTCCTTTTGGATCTATCTTTGTTGGTGAGACATTAATCGCTCCACTTAAACAGCTTCATGTAGCATTTGAAGATGCCATAAGAGATAAGAAATTTATGGCTGAATATCATTACCATCTTAAACATTTTATTGGTCGGCCATCTCCACTTTATTATGCTGAAAACCTTACAAAAAAATTAGGTGGTGCTAAGATATTATTTAAACAAGAACATCTTAATCATACAGGCAGCCACAAGGCCAATGCAGCGCTGTTTCAAGTTTTGCTCGCAAAGAGAATGGGTAAGAAAAAAATATTAGTTGAGAGCGGAGCTGGAGCGCATTTTTCAGCCACAGCAGCTTGTGCTGCTAAGTTTGGAATTCCTGTGGAAGGTGTAATGGGCTCAATTGATATTAAAAGAGTTTCCCAAAATGTAATTAAGGCTAAACACTATGGTGCGAAACTTATCAGCACTCCTGGTACTTTAAAAGATGCAATCACAAAAGTTTTAAAACTGTGGGTCTCAGAACCTGATAGCTACTATTGTTGTGGCAGTGTAGTCGCTTCTCATCCTTTCCCAAGAATTGTTCAGTTTGCCCAATCTGTGATTGGAAAAGAATTGCGTGAACAAATATTAAAACAAGAAAAAAAATTACCTGATTTACTTGTGGGAGTTGCAGGTGGCGGAAGTAACTTTTTAGGTCTAATTCATGAATTTTTAGATGAACCTAAAGTAAAAATGCTTGGGGTTGAGGCTAAAAACTCTGCTGCTTTAAGTCATGGAACGGTTGGAATTATGCAAGGAATGAAGAGTTTCATGTTACAAAAAAAGGATGGATCCGGAGCTCTAAATACTCAAAGTATTGCTGCTGGTATTCAATTTTATTCTATAGGACCTCAGCACTCTTATTTGAAAAGTATTGGAAGAGTTCAGTATACCTCAGCCTCTGACAGAGAAACTTTAGATGCTTATAAAATGTTAGCAAAATATGAGGGAATTTGCGGAGCATTAGAACCTTGCGCCGCATTAGCTAAAACATTTTCAATTGCTAAGAAAAAACCTAAAAATTATATTATCGTTACCTCCTTGTGTGGTCGTGGGGATGTTAACTTAGATACAATAGAAGAAAAAATTGGTCATGAGTTTTAATAATCTTGTTGAAAATTTTAATAATCGTATTGAGCACAGATTTCATGGAAATATAGGTAACACGACTTTTGTATCTTACTTCATGGGTTGCGATCCAACTTATAAAAAGAGTTTAGAAATTTTATTACAAGCTGCAAAAAGTGGATCTGATGTTTTAGAAATTGGTTATGCAAATAGCGAGGCCTCTAGTGAGGGTCCAATTATTCAAGCTGCTTCCGATAGAGCTTTAAAAGCAGGAGGAACTTTAAATCGAGTTATTAAACTTGCCTCGGATGTTAGAAAAAAAAATCGAAGAGTTTGTATTGTATTGATGGGTTATATTTCTAACATCTTTACTTATCCTATGGAAAAATTTGTGGCTGATGTTGCAAAAGCAGATATCGATGGAGTTTTAGTTGTGGATCTCCCCCATGAGACGAAAGAGGAAAATAAACTTAGAGAAATGTTAAGTAAGCACAATATTTGTTTAATAAAACTTATAGCTCCGACAACTGATGAAAGTAGAATGAAAGAAATAATAAAAATCTCAAGAGGATTTATTTATGCAGTTAACGTCAAAGGCATTACAGGAGTAAAAAGAGCTGAGCTTTCTAGTGTAAAAAATATGATTAAAAAAATAAAAAAATATACAGATCTTCCTATATGTTCAGGCTTTGGAATAAAAAATTTAAATGATGCAAGATTAATTTCAAAAAGTGGAGCAGAGGGTATAGTTATGGGTTCATCGCTCGTTGATATAATAGCAAAAAATCAAAAATTAAATGAAAAAAAATTATCAAATAAAGTAGGAAATTTTATAAAAAATATTTTAGGAGGTCTGTAAATTGAATTGGCTTACAAACAAATTTGAACGGATCAAGCCCCGAATTAAAAACCTGTTTAAAATTAAGATCGGGCCAGAGGGTACCCTTTGGAAAAATTGTAAATGCGGTACAGTTCTTTATAAAGAAGATTTAAAGACCAATCTTTATGTATGTTCGAAGTGTAATGACCATCATCATATAGAGCCCAAAGAAAGATTTGAGATTTTTTTTGATGATGGGCAATATCAAGAAATATCTCCTATGCTACCTGCAATAGATGATCCTTTACTATTTCCTGTTGAAAAAAGTTATGTAAGAAAACTTAAGGAGGCAAGGGAAAACACAGGACAACACGATGCAGTGATGCTTGCTACTGGCAAAGTAAATAATGTGTATTTAGTTTCGGCTGCATTTAACTTTAAATTTTTAGGAGGATCAGTAGGAAGGGCGTCAGGTGAAGCTATAATTGCAGGTGCTGAATTTGCATACGCAAATAAAATTCCTTACGTAGTATTTTTTCAAAGTGGGGGAATGAGAATGTATGAGGGTGCCCTAAGTTTAGCGCAGATGGCCCGAATGATTGCTGGAGTAAATTCGGTCAAACAAGCAAACCTTCCATTTATATCTGTATGTTTGGATCCCTGTTATGGGGGCACCACAGCTAGTATCGCAATGTTAGGGGATATTAACATTGCAGAGGTAGGAGCAAGAATTGGTTTCAGTGGTCGAGATATAATAAAATCAACGATTAGGGAAGAGCTGAGTAAGGAATTTCAAACTGCTTCTTACATTTTTGAAAAAGGACAATTAGACATTGTTGCTGAAAGAAAAGATTTACGAAAAATTATAAGTACCTTATTATCACAATTGACTAATAAAAATAAAACGTTCCTCAGCGATAACCAAATAATTAATGAACAACAACAAAGTCCAATTGGAACTTTCACAAGTATTGATCCGACTTCAAAAACTTCATCCTAAAAAAATTGATCTTACTTTAGATAGAAGTAGAAAAGTTTTAGAAAAACTTGGTAATCCACATCAGAGATTTAAAAATCTATCAAATGTAATAGGAAGTAAAGCTAAGGGATCTACAGCAAAATTTTTAAAATCTATTATTGAGGCACATGGATTTACTTGTAACTTATATGAATCCCCTCACCTTCAATCCATTACCGAACGAGTTACATTAAAAGAAAAAAATATTACAGAGGAATACTTTACAAATTTACTACTCGAAACTGAAAAAATAATTAAAAAATATGAACTAATTGTTACCCAGTTTGAAGCAATATCTATTGCTGCAACAATTGCTTTTAAAGAAAATCCTGCAGATTATTTAATTACTGAGGCAGGACTTGGGTGGAATGGAGATTTTTGCAGAGTTCTTGAAGATTTTAATCCACCTTTAGCATCAGTGATTACACCCATAGGCTTAGAACACATCGAGTGGCTAGGTGATACCATTGAGAAAATTGCACACGAAAAGTGCGGATATTTAAATAAAAATACGAAAATAATTATAGCAAAACAAACACCAAAAGCTTTAAGTGCCATTGATTATGAAACAAGGAATAATCCCTCATCTAAGTTTATTTATGGCGAAGATTTTCAAATCAATATTGAAAATGATGATAAATTTACCTATCAAGACAACGATAGTTTAATGCATCTAGACTCACCATCGCTAATTGGTGATCACCAAAAATTTAATTGTGGAACTGCAATTGCTACTGCTAAGAATATTTTGCCGAAACTAGATGTTAAAAAAGTAAATTATGCAATTACCCATACTCAAAATAAAGGAAGATTACAAAAAATTACTGATGGTAAATTACTAAGTTATTTAAGTTCTTCAAATACATTGTGGATTGATGGAGGACACGAAGAATTATCTGCAATCGCACTGAACAATTGGGCAAATAAAATAAAAAATAGAAAAATTTATTTAATTTTTGGGATGCTAAATACTAAAAATTCTAAAGATTTTTTAAAGCATTTAACAAATACAGTTACAGCTGTAAAAACAATCGCAATTCCAAATCAAGAAAATTCAGCTGATCCTAAGTCACTTGCACAAATTGGAAATGGTTTGGGAATTAAATCAAATACCTGCACAAGTATTCAGAATGCTTTAAGAGAATGTTCTAATGAGGATGAAGGTTCTCTAATTTTAATTACAGGCTCTCTTTATTTAATGGGAGAAGTTTTAAACTTAAATTAAATCTTAGCTAGTAACCATTTTTTAATTTCCTCTTTACCTGAAGCTCCAACTCGAGTGTCGACATGCTTACCACCTTTAAATAAAAGCAGGGTCGGAATTCCCCTCACAAAAAATTTTGTTGGCGTATTTAATTCTTCGTCAATATCCATAACTCCAAATGCTAGCTTGTCAGCAAGTTCTACCGAAAGCTCTTCAAGAATTGGGCCGATTACCTTACAAGGACTACTTTAAAAAGATGGTGCCCCTCTAATTAAATTAGAGGGGCCCATCGGCACCAACTCGCTGTCATGCGAGCGATAAATGGCTTTTCGCTCTTTAATACTACTTCACTAAAATTTTCGTCTGTAAGCTTAATTGTTGCCATAGAATCTCCTAAAAAATTATTTAATAAGAATAGTAATCAATCTATAATTGTCAACTAAGCTTTTTGAGCTTTTAAGTATAATTTTTCCATGTTAATAATATAAGCATTAATTTCCTCTAAAATTTTTAATTTTTCTTTATCTTTTTCGTATTTAGCTCTAGCATCATCAATCTCCTTCATTGCGTTAGGAATTGTTTGATATTTTTGTTCATCTGTTGATAAAATTTTATCAGCGATGGATTTATGTATTTTTCCATAAAGAGCCTCTGGAAGTGCTGTTGGGTTCTCATTATATAAGTATAGTTCAGCAAAATATTTATAGCGTTCATCTTTAAATTTTTCTGCCACTTTTAACTTTTCAGACCAATCAACTTTATGAAATTCATTCATAACTTTTTTTTCATCATCGTTTGGGAATCCGTAAAGGTACATGGTATCCTCAGGCAAAAGACCAATTGGACTATCTAGCGCTTCTTTTTCATTAGCTTCTTCCAATAATATTTGGCTTATCCTTTCTACAAAATCAGGATTTTCATCAATTATTTTTGCTCTTTCCATAAGCTTAGTCATTCCTAACTGAGCATAACTTTCAAACTGCAAGGCATATTCTTTTGTCATAACAATTGGATGCTTGTTTGTTTTAATTTGTCTTATTTTTTTTGGAGATTTTCGAAGCTCTTCTTTTAATTGTTGATATGGCATCTTAATATAATCACTTGGGGAATTCTTGAGGTCCCAGGTTTGCATCCACTGATATTTTGGATGGTAAGTTAAAAATTTAACACAAAACGCATGTGGCTTTTGACTATAATATTCAGTTGTGCAAAAAACATCTAACTTTTGTAAATAACTATTAGCCCCTGATTTACTAGTTGTTTGTAATGCGCTTTTAAAAATCTCTGGTGCATTTTTTTGAATTAATTTAGTAAGTTCCATAGTAGCTAAACAATCTTCATAGGCTGAATGTTGAATCTTATTTATTATGCCATTAGCTAAACAAAGATCTTGAAGTTTGAATGAAATATTATTTTTTTCATTCATTTTATATTTAAGTGCTTTTGGAAAAAAAAGATTTACTGCGCGGGCAACACCTAATAAATCAAAATGAGAGTTTCCGTTAAACTCTGTTAGATAAGGGTTATCATATAAATTTTTCCACAAAGTGCGCCTGCAAATTTCTCTATCATAAGATGTATTATTAAAGCCCATGAAAACAGCTGGAGACCACTTATCAAATTTTTGTTTCATTTGTTCAATCATTACTCCATGACTTAAGTTCGTTTTTTTTAATATATCTATTGAAATATTATTTATCAAAAGAGCTTCAGGACTTGGGACTTGCGATGTTTTCAGTCTAGAAGTTAAGTTTAAAGGTTCGTCTAGTTCTTGCCAATCGTCATTTACAAGTATTGCTCCACAAGAAATTATTTGTGAATGATTAACTGATAAACCGTCTGTTTCATAGTCGTAGAATACAAAGTTCATTAATGCTTAACCTCTAGTTTCTTTTTTTCTTCTTCGATTTTTTCAACAACTTCTTCTGAAATTTTTTCTTTAGGAGAAAGACCACCAAGTTTTTCCATCTTGTTTAATTTACCAAGAAAACTATCTCTACCATCTTGCATCTTATCTTTAACGTCTTCTAATTTTTTACGGCTACTATCTAAGCTATCAATTGCAACTTCTGCAGATTTGTAAATTGCAAGACCTTTATCGTATAAAGTATTTGCAAGTCTAATGACTTCGCTAAAATTATTATATCTTTTTTGAACCTTCCAAAATTGATCAACTGTTTTTAAAATGTATAACAACATCGAAGGACCTACGATGCTTACCTTGTTTTCTAATGCAAATTCAGTAATTTCATAACCATCTTTGCCGAGCCCTGCAATCGAAGGTTCTATAGGAACAAACATTAAAACCGCATCAACTGTATTGATTTTATAAAGATTTGTGTAATTTTTACTGCTTAAGCTTTTGATATGTGTTTTTAAAGATTTTAAATGTTCTTTAAGTGCAGCCTGTCTTGTATTTTCATCTGTTGCATTTGCATATTCATCCCAGGCTTTTAATGAAACTTTACTATCAATTACAACGTGACGATTATCTCCTAAATTAATAATAATATCTGGAGATTTTTTCTCATCTTCATCTCCTGAAAATTGTTTTTGTTCAGTAAATTGAAAACCTTCTTCAAACCCTATGCGTTCAAGTAAATCCTTAATTACTTTTTCTCCCCAAGTTCCTTGTTTTTTTGAAGAGCCTCTAATTAACGTAATTTGTAATTCTTGTGCAATTTCAGAAAATTTATCCTTCTCAGTTTTGATATCATTTAAAATTGTTTGAAACGAACCGTCTCTCTGATTAATTGCGGTTTGTAGTTCGCTTAATTTTGTTTTAATTGTAGATACATCTTCATTTTTCTTTTGAGTTATATAAATAACTGCAGCTCCAATAATAAAGCCTAATAAAAAGGTTGAAAAACCTATTAAAAATACTGAACTTTCCATAACAAAAAACCTTTAGTCTAGTTGACTTAAGTTTATCTGTTTATGTTGGAAATAGTTAAATCGAAGGACTCTAACTAAGTTTCACATAACAAGGTTAACTTAATAAAACATAGTATATATCAACAGAAAATAAAAAGCAAGTACTTTATTTTCTTTGTTTATCGAATTTTTTATTTAACAATCATTGATTATGAAAGATGTCAGAAAACAAAAGATTCATGAAATACGAATCGAAAAAATAAACAATAAAAGCGATAAAGAAACTTTTTATTGGATCTATGCGCATGTAGATAATAAAATTAAGATTATTGGTAGAAGCACCATTAAACCTAAAGTTATTAGCTACAATTGTGTAATGGATTAGTAGTAAGATTTTGGAGGTTTTTCTATTCTCCAAGCCTGCGAACTTCCAAGTTTTCCAATATTTATTGAAGTATGAGGATTGCACCAATAAACATATTTAGAATGATCAATAGAGTTTCTTTTAGGTTGACTAAAAACAATTTCTTTAGGTTTTTCTTCTTTTTTAACTTTTTCGACTTTTGGTAAAATATTATTTATAACTTTATCGCTAACTATTTCATCCTCAACGCGCAAAATCTTAGGTTTTGTAAATAATTCAATACATTCTTTAATTTCTTGTCGAGCCTTGTCATTATCGGCTCTTAATAAAGAGTCTTTAAGAGAATCTACTATTCTTTTCTCAGCTTTATCTATTAGTTTATCTAAAATTGGCTTTGTTTCCCCAAAATAGTTATTACTAAAAAAGTCGTTATTTTCAGAAAATGACTGTGATAATTTTTTTTCGCGTTCGTTAAAATATTCTTTTGTCATAGTTAATGTATTTTTTTATCTTTTGACCAATTTTTACGCTCAAAATAACTATCTAATAGCTTATGATAGCAAGATAAATTACGAACATAAATTGTGTTTAATTTTATTTGAGCATTGTCGGTTTTACAGTCTCTTCTAAATGCAATGCCTTGATACTCTGGAACTTTATCTAATTGAATTACCATTTCTTCAAAGTCTTGTCTTTTTAAAAGTGTAACTTCAAGTCTATTAGTCCCATTTTTCATTTGTTGAATCATCTCTTGGTTATAAAGACCTGCCTCAACAGATGAATGACGTCTCAATCTCCACCCAAGAGATATAATTTGTAAAGCATGTTCTTCTTCAATTACATTTACCGGTTCTAAACTTTGAAGCATTCCTAATTTATATTCATTAAAGGTTTCCTGATCTTCTCCTATTATAATATGTTTTCTTGCTTCTAGCGCATGTCTTACAGCGTTAGAAGAAACTTTATTTTTTCCAGATTCAGTTACAGGACCAGTTGATAGTTTTGAGTTTTCTCGATTAGCTTTAATTTGTTTTTCTGATGCCATAATTAAAATCCAATAAATAATTTAAATAAATAAAATAAACCAAAACCTAAAATCACTACTAAAATAATACTTGTTATTAACTGCCAGATAAATGCAAACATAAGTTAATAAATATAATTACTGTTGCTATTTTTATTATTAATAAATTCTTGATAATAAGACACAAAATTTTTATTTTCTGAAATACTATTATCTACACATACATCTTCTTCTGTGAAAGGAATACCATCATAGTAAGATGTTATATTTTTAGCTATTATATAATTTAAAAAATATAATTTATCTCTATCAATCATTCCCTTTTTAAATAATTCCATCCAGAGTGATTGGAAAAATGCAGTAGAAAATTCTTGATTATTATTATTTAAATTTAGGTAATAACGTAAATGAACATCTAATGAAATGGAACTTATGTATGCTTGTTTAAAATCATGAAAATTAAAAATTTTTGAAATTACTTCTAATTCTGAAATTAAAACACTTGAACTTTCCTCTAGTTTTTTTACAACTATTTTTTTAAATAATCTCTCTAAGTTTTTACGGTAATTATTTGTATTATAAATATTATTAACTAGTGGTTTATTTTCTATTCTTTTATAAATTAGTGATAAACCTGGGGTTAACCAATCATGGGTACCTAAAATTCTTACTCCTAGTAATTGACTACCAAAATGATATTTTTTTAAAAAGTTATTATAACCAAAGCTAAAATAATATGAAATTGTTTGATCTAAAAACATCAAAACATGATTAGAAAAAATAAAATTTATTAATCTTTCATCATTTAGTTGTGCAAACCTATCTGCAAAGTCTCTATTGCTTAAAATTAATTTTATTGGTTTATGAGTTTCAAGGTTTTCAACTAATGCAAGGTCGGCAATGTAATCAGTATTAAAATAGTCTAAAAGTTTCATAATTTTCTCCTTAAATTAACTAGTAAAGCTAAAGCCCCAACTAACAGAAAGGAGTGCTTTAATGACACAAATAAGATAAAGCTTTTTGCTTTACTAGTTTACTGTACTTATATAATAACAGTAAACATAATGTCAAGCCTTATAGAAAGAAAAAGAACATTAAAAAAAGATAAGGAATATCCTAACTTTTTTAATGCCTGCTCTAAGGATACTAAAATTATAAATACTAAATCCATTTATAAACATTACTCAGATATTAATAATAATGAGATTCGCCAGGACGATATAATCAGTTCAAGATCACAAATAATTAAATCAGGCATTAGACCAGATATCAGTAAAATAAAAAATGAGAAAACAGATTACATTATATTTCATAAACATGAAAATTTTAACTCTTACCTAGAAAGAATTATTAAAGAAGATAGTAATTTAGATTTTGAATACTGGAAGAAGAAATCACAACATTTTAGTACAAAAGAAATTAAAAAAGACCTCTTCAAAAATTTTGCAAACCTTTTTAATATAAAAAATGGAATGTCAAATGACAAAATTAAAGGGTTTGCAGATGAACATGGTCAATTGGGTGGAGATATAGGAACTGATGTTTTTTTAGATATGAACGATAATATAAAATATAAAACAATAGATCTAAAAAAAAATGAAAGCTTTGAAACCTTATTAAATCTAAAACAAGATATAGAAAAATTAAATTATAATAAAATTGGTATAGGGTATGGTGAACCAATTGATGCTTGGAGAAGCGAAATATTTTTAATGCAAGAAGTGTTAAGCTTGTGGATTGAGATTAGAGATTTTGTAAATTATCCAATGCATAGAAAAGAGGATGTTAAAAATGTCGAACATTTTTTTAAAATAGAAGAATTAGATTTAGTGAAAGAAGATGAAATGCCTATTAAAGGAAAAATTATTTATAATCCAAATACAAATGCATCTTTTATTCCAAAACAATTAAATGAATATAAAAAAATTAATATTACCCCACCCTCTTTGGAAGATTCTTTAGAATGGAAAAAAAATGAAGTACTTACGATTGATGGTTTCAATCTAAAAGACAAAATAGATATTATACAATTTTTTATTTCTTACATGTTAAATGATAGAATAATGAATAGAGGAAAAAATATGTTTACTTCAAAAAGTTTTTTTCAAAATAATGAAGTTGGAATTAAGTATGCATTTAAAGCTAATAGTTTAATTGGGGAACTTTGGCGACAGTGTATTGATACAATTATAAATAATAAATTTATCGGCAAATGTAATCATTGTAAAAAAATATTTATAGAACAAGAATTACAATCATTCTCCATCAGACGTTTGTATTGTTCTGACTCTTGTAAAAGCCAAACATATTATGAAAATAAATCTAAAAATTTAGTAGAAAAATATATTACTCAAACTTACGGCAAGAATTTTCAAATTGAATACCCAAAATATAATCAATTTGTAGGCCCCTATAAGTATATTCCTGATTGCATTTATAAAATCAATGATGGAACAACTGTTTATGTTGAAATTACTAGAAAGATTACCAATAATATTCTTAACAAATACAAAACTACAATTCCTCAAATCAAAGAAATTAAGAATTTTATAATATGTGATGAAACAGATTTGTATCAATACAATTTTAAAATCAGTAATTTTCAAAAAGTATTATATTAACGAAACATGTTATAACCTATAGTAGGTAAATCCATCCAAGAAACTAATTTATGTTTTTGAAACTAGAACTCAGATTTGAATTGAAAGTTAAATAAGATTAAACCCTACCCTATCTTGCTGCTTCCGCCGTTGTGTTGTGTTATGCGTAAATATATTTAATATTATTTTCTTCTGGTTCAATCTTGAAAAATAAAACTTTTAAAACATTATTAAATGATTTGTCGTTCATAATTGCGCACTCCCATAAATCTATTACAGTCCAACCAAGTTTTTCAAGTTTACTTTTGTTTTCGATATCTTTTTTTTTAATTTCATTGAACTTTTTATACCAGTAATCTCTTTGGTTATTTGGTGTTTTGCAATTTGAACATCCGTGCTGGTGCCAGAAACAACCATTAATATTTATGATCATTTTAAATCTCGGCAACACTATATCAGGAGTGCCTGGTAAAGAATTATCATGAATTTTAAAACGTAGGCCCTTTGAAAATAGGTAAGATCTAATTTTTAATTCTGGTTTAGTATTTTTAGATTTCATTGGAAATGACTCCATTTTTATATCTATAAAGAAGGAGAACTTCTTTGTTAGATTTTAATTTTTTTTTCGAATATCTA
>Ga0247832_1005686_pt1 | contig 14230 bp, 4 predicted proteins | sample LaCruzMarch2015__10_FD_192407 | JGI IMG/M metagenome (GOLD analysis project Ga0247832, IMG submission 192407) | Freshwater microbial communities from meromictic Lake La Cruz, Castile-La Mancha, Spain - LaCruzMarch2015_4m | ecosystem: Environmental > Aquatic > Freshwater > Lake | place: Spain... | reverse complement strand
GGCGCGCCAGCCGTCGGCACTGATCGCATACACGTCGTCCTGCATGGTCTTGTCCCACTGGTCGAGCAGCAGCTGGTACACGGCGTAGGCATCGATCAGGGGCTGGCCCTGGTAGTGGGTCAGCAGGCCCTCGCTCATCTCACGGATCACCGCCTTTGGGTGGCAGCCCGCCTCCAGGGCCAACAGCTGGGCCGCCGCCTGTTGCCGCCAGGCCGCAAAGTGCTCGGCCATCCCCGCCAGGAAACCGGCGAACTGGGGATGGGCGGTGATCGTGGCCTTCAGCTCCACCGGCGCCACCGCCAGCTCCAGATAGCCGGGCCGCAGAGGCTTGAATAGGGACTCGCGCAGCTGCGGGCACACCTGCCAATAGGCCTGCAGGGCGTCGGTATCGCGTTCGGGGATGCCGCCGCGCAGGTGGGCTTCGATGTCTTGGAGGTCTTCAGCCTCGGAACTGTCGATGTAGCGGGGCAGGTTGAGGTTGTAGTCGTGCCCGGCGATCTCCTCGTTGGGCACGAAGCGCGAATAGCCGGGAACCTCTAACTGGCGGGTGAACACATCCACGATCTTGTGGATGTCCCGCTCGCGCAGGCGATTCTTGGGGCCGTCCTTGATAAAGCCCTTACTGGCATCCACCAGGAAGAGGCCCTCGCGACTGCCGGCGTCCCGCTTGTCGATCACCAGGATGCAGGCGGGGATGCCGGTGCCATAGAAGAGGTTGGCCGGCAGCCCGATGATGCCCTGGATCAATCCCCGCTGGATCAGGTTTTTGCGGATCTCGGCTTCGGCGTTGCCGCGGAACAGCACGCCATGGGGAAGGATGCAGCTTCCCCGGCCCGTGCTTTTGAGCGTGCGCACAATGTGCAGCAGGTAGGCATAGTCGCCTTGCTTGTTAGGCGGCATGCCAAAGCCTTCAAACCTGCCGTAGTACTTCGTGGGCTCGAGACCGGTGCTCCAGCGTTTATCTGAGAACGGTGGATTGGCTACCACGAAGTCGAACTGCTTGAGATGATCACCCTCGGTGAGCTTCGGGTCGGCGATCGTGTTCCCTTGCCAGATCGTGGCCGTGGGATTGCCGTGCAGAATCATGTTCATCCGTGCCAGGCCACTGGTGGCGGCGTCCTTCTCCTGCCCATAGAGCGTCACCGGGGTTCGGGCCTGAGATGCCACCTTCAGCAGCAGAGAGCCCGAACCGCAGGTGGGATCGCACACCGTGGTGTCGGCTGAGGTGATTTCCTTGTCGATCTTCAAAACTTGGGCCTTGATACGGCTCACTTCAGATGGTGTGTAGAACTGCCCTTTGCTCTTCCCGCTTTCGCTGGCGAAGTGGCGCATCAGGTATTCGTAGGCATCTCCGAGGATGTCGTCGTCGTCAGCCCGGTTGCGTGAAAAGTTGAGCTCCGGCTTCTCGAAGATGGCGATCAGGTTGGTGAGCCGCTCCACCAGCTCCTTGCCGCTTCCGAGCTTCGCTTGGTCGTTGAAGTCTGGGAAATCGCTCTGGCTGAGCTGCTGATTGGCCGCCACCAGTGGGGCGATGATCTTCTTGTTGATGTCATCGCCGATCTCCGCCTTGCCCTTGAGGGCCACCATGGCGGCAAAACCGGCATCCTCGGGGATCACTAGCGGCGCATAGGGCTGGCCGGCGTACTTGTCGCTGATGTACTTGATGAACAGCAGTACCAGCACATAGTCCTTGTACTGGCTGGCATCCATGCCGCCGCGCAGCTCATCGCAGCTGGCCCAAAGGCTGGAGTAAAGCTCGGATTTACGGATTGCCATGATTTAGGCGGCCTCCCCTTGGACGCCAGCCAGGAGAGCTGGAGGGATGTCCTCCAGCCAGCCATGCCGCGAGAGACTTTGTAGACGGCGACTCAGCTCTTGGACTTCCCGGCTCAGGGCCACGCTCTCTTGCTCTAGGGCCTCGGCCTGCTGCAGCTCGTTGGCGTTGGGAATCACCACGGGCAGGCTCTTCAACTCCCCCATCGGCACATAGGCCACTGCGGTTCCCTGGCCGGCCTTGTCCAACAGGGTTTGCCCAACGGCACTGCGTAAATACTGCACCAAAGCTGCTCGGGTGAGGGGGGCATTGGGCCGCAGGCGAACAACGCAGAACGCCTGACCAGGAACCGTTGGGTGCTCGAGGTCTTGAACCATGGCTTCTCTGCCAAGGCGACCCTTGATCGACAACAGCATTTCCCTCGGGTTTAGCAGCGGCTCCGATACCTTGGCAAGGACAGCTTCCGGCAGACGGGCCTGGCATCTCATCCTTTCAACGCTGGCCCGGCTGATTACATTCGACGTCATGGTGGCCATAAGTAGCGATTGGAGCTATCGATGTCGTAGGTGCCACCCGCAACCCCTTCGACAAGAAGTACAGCAAGGTGGAAGAAGCAGCTTAGGAAACCTGTCCCGTCGTGTTGAACACCATCAGTGTGCGGGAGTTGATGGAAACGGGATGGAGATAGGAGATTGGATGCCGGCGAAGTGATGCTCACATAGGCTCAACAAACACCTTACTTCTTTCGGTCACTTCGTATTCATCAGTGCCCCACCGTAGACGCACAAAGTCCAGACCTTTCTCGAATGTCACGAGGCAGCAAGATTGATCAGCAAATATGATCTTCAATTCACGCGCATGATCAAGTCTGTGGCCAGGCACATCGCAATTACGCCAGGATAAGCAAAAGTTAGGGTGATCCTCTATCTGTTTCATAATCGCATGCTTACGCGTTAAGTCATGTCCATCCTCGAACTCCTCTCTCAGTTGGTTGGTATGGATAGTGATCATGCTTTCACTTGACAGCCAGGGCCCGCTTAGCAATTGCGCGAACAGATGGGCATATCTCCTCCTCTGCTTATCAAAATATCTATCACAATAATCCGCAGAGAGTAGCTTCTTACCATGGAGGATAGACTCAAGGCCCATCAAACTGCGGAGCTCATCAACATTGTATGATCGGCTAGACATGTTAAAGCCAAAAGCTTTTGTGCCTGGATCTTCCAGCTGAGAGGAAGCAACTAGCTTGCATGACTCTGCCAGTGACTGAATCTTCAGGTACGCATCCCCAACTCCTTGTCGGCTCCTTGTTATGATACATTTCTGGTCATGTTCAGACAGAAATAGGACTTGACCAGCTACACCATTAGCGGAGCCATGACCAAAGCAGAACGTCTCCACAGAAGATTTAGGATTATGATAAAGATCTACATAGCCAGACTCGATCCAGTCGGCCAGCTTTCGCCGAGTGAACTTGTTGGCAGTTTTTCCGTCATTGGCAGGGATTTCACTTAGAATACATAATATTGGTTGATCATTATCCTTGTGTAAATCTATTGCCCGCTCCAGCTGGCTCATCGAAAGGTAGCTCTTGAGATCGCGGAGGACAAAAGCTGTGCCTTGACGTGCTGATGTTAGATGCTGAGTCAGTAGTTCTGGTAGTTTCTCCACGTCGTAATAACTGGAGTGCCGCGCGAAGGAACGTTGAAACTCATCTGGGTTTAGCTCGCCGACAATTGGCTCCAATCTACTTCGAACTAGACCGCGATCCAAATCGGCATGAAAACTCTGGTTCGAATAGGTTCGCAGGCAGTTATAACAACTTGCTTCACATGAACAGGAGCTGACCAGTTCAAGAGTTCGTTTGAGTACATCATCAAACATCTCGGCAATCTTCTTGGTATGACCAGCTCCTGACGCCACATTGTCATAGAGGATAATTTCTGTAGCGTTATAGTTGTTTTCTATGGGACGGAAAAGCCCGTCAAGCTCAGACCGGTCAATATCAATGACATCAGAGGCAGCAGCAAGCAAGGCGTAGGTCAAAGAGCGCCAGAAGCTTGACCCATCCCGAGCGATCTCATTAGTCGCCTCCTCATCTTCAGAAACAGAGTCAACGCTGTTTCCAGACTCGATATTCTTGATTTTTTCAAGGAGGCTAGGCAGGTTCGCCTCATCGGTAAAGCGGATCCTGAGGAAGTCACTTCGAAACTGATGGGCAAGATGCAATAAGGTTGCCTTGCCAGTACAGGGCTTGCCAGTTATAGGATTAACATGCTCTGACTGACTTCGCTCAGAAGTTTTTTTATTAGTTTTTGATTTTGAAGATTTGACTTGGGAAGAAAGGTCTAGTCCGCAATATTGACATAGCCAGTACCCGCTTGTTGCAAATGAACCAGATCGGCCGCGAGGTCCTTGATTCGATAAGAAGAAGTCACCGCCTTGACTGGTAACAAGACTAAAGAACTGAGTAGATCTAGATGTACTTACATGATGATTACTTTCCGGATTTTCCTGAGCATCCTCCGGCATGAGGAAGACCTGAGATGTTGGTTGTCGCATTGGCTTCCTAAATGGCGTAATCTTTGGTGTTTCTGACCAGTTTGTACTGAAGGATCGAGGAATTACATACGCACGGCCAACACCTAGCCTTCCCTCCTTAACCGCTACTCCACAGACACGACATTCCAGTTGACCTGAATTATTAGTTAAATGCTTCTTGATGTCTGACTGAATACTGCTATTTACAAACACATTGCAATTGTCACAGACCCAGTAATATCGAGTTGGAAGGTCGATCGGTCGTACGACAGCAACTGACCGATGAACCCGATCATCGACAACGACATCCTGGCCAGGTGCATATTCGGTGAGAGCCATGCGACGATCGCGCTGCAGACGATGGCCTCCGCTTCCCCATGGCTGTCGGGTGTCATTTCTCTGAGTCAGCAGCTGCACAACATCAATCGGGAAGCCATAGATGGGCAGAATGCTGGATTGTGCCAGCACATTATGCAGCTTGAGAGCACGTAACTTCTTCAACTCACCAAGAATTGCATTACGAGCCTTATTGAGTCGATCCGCCTTCTTATTTGACTCATCATCATTGCGATCACGAACCATTTTCCATTCATCAATGACTTCACCGAGGTTCTTGACTTGTCCGTTCCAGTCCTTGACTTGGTTCTTGGCAAATTCTTCAGTCTCGATTACCAGACCCTTGAGAATTCCCTGCTCAACAATGTTACTTCCCAAAAGTGACAATGTTTTACTGCAATATGCCTTAGCTTCATTGCCGCCGAGCCAAAGATGGAGCTTTCTGTAGTAGGAACCTAGCTGTTTACTGTCGACTTCAACTGCCTCCTGACTATTTAAGTCAGGAAGACCAAGAAACTCACCAACGGTGAGATCCTCTGTTCCCAATTGGTGATTGGATCTTAGAAAGTGCCCGATGAGCTCTGCTTGTGCATGCCGTTTGGTGATTGAATAATTACTAATATCCAGACTGGGAACTTTGTTAGAGCCAGCAATCAAGTGACGAGGCTGCTCGAAGAAATAGCGATCATGAGGGCGACGTTGTCCGTACATCACTGTGACCGCCAAGCCATCTGCTCGACGACCAGCTCGGCCAGCCCGCTGCTGGTAATTACTCACGTATGGAGGAAAGTTTCGGAGTGCCACAACCTGCAGCTCGCCGATGTCGACTCCGAGCTCAAGAGTCGTTGAGGAACTCAACAGATTGATCTCGCCAGCTCGAAAGCGATTTTCCCGCTCTGATAATTCTTCAGGCTGAAGCTGAGCTGTGTGTTCTTCAGCTGTCAAGGAGATGGGCCGGCGCTGGATTAAGGAAACATAGTGTTGCTTAATTTGATTCTTATCACTACGCTTTGCCAAGACACCATGGCATTTGCTTGCCGGGCATAGAAAGGCAACCGGCACCTGACTTGCATCCAAACTACTTAATCTAGGCTTGTGAAAAATCTGTTTGCATTGAGGGCACTCATACCAATCAGAATCTGATCTGGTCAGGCAATTTAAGCCCCAAGCAAGTTGAGAGCCTTGTCCGTCATATTGTTTTAGCAGCTTACTCTCTACTAGCGCATCATAAAGATCCCTCATTATATCTACGCTAGGCATGAAGCCAATACCCTTTTCAATCAGTCGAACAAGCCTGTTTTGGATCTTATGGAAACTCCCATCATGGTTAGTACGTGGCTCGAATGAAACGATATCTTTTTCTTTATCAATTTTCGCTTTTTTTAGAAAGACTTTGGGCTGGCCCTTCCTTCCAAGGATTCCCGACCAGCTGGAGCCGTCGCCACCTGTCTCGTTGTAATAGTCTGAAGAATCCTGGATGTCGACAGCCCCTAAGAGTCTAATCTCATCAGTTAATCCAAACAAAAATACCTCACACCACGTTTTACACCAGCTTTCCTTCCAATCGAAAATTGAACAAGTCTGTTCAACAAGCTGATCTGGGATTCGTTCAACATGACAAGCCACCAACCCAAGCGCTTCCATCGATGTCCTTCTAGCCGAAGGAACGCCGAATTCACAGAGGAGAATCTCCCGTGACCGACTCGTCGCAAGACTGTCTAGTTTCTTTGAAGTGAGGCTAAGACTAAGATGCTTATTCGGCTCATTGCTAGCGTAACTTTTATGATGATAGTCAGATTTTCTGTCGGGATTGGGAATGGATGCCTCACGCAGTAGCTGCGTTAATTCTTCCTCGACATCGCTTATGTCAGCAGTTCCATTGACAGCGACTCTATTGAATGCCCGCCAAATGCATTGCCTATATAGGAACTCTGTATGGGATCGCTGAAAGTCTGAGGCAAAGTATGCTGCATCTTGGCGACCATCTGAAAATGTAAGAATTTTGGACTTTGGCTTGTCAATCCTGTCTGTCTCCTTTCGATTTGTGCTGGCGGAGCGATCATTAGGTTCACTGAGAAGATCAAATAAGCGGTCGATAACCACAGACAATGGTGCATCGGTAAATGATGTGAAGCGGCTCATCCACTCTTGTCGCTGCCTTCTCGCACCACAGCCTGGGCAGCATTTGGGAGCCGGATCAGACTCATCAGCGTTTGGCTTCGAATTAGGCCTGATATACCTGTAGAGCTGATAGGCCCCATCCCCAGGCATGACAACGTCCTTTAAGGTAGTTTGTTGCTTTTCCTTTACCCGCCACTGGCCATCGTCCGCTGTGATGAGAATGGGCTTTAGTTGGAAGCCACCATTCAGGGTAATGGTTTCGTCAAATGTCGATATCCCTCCATCGATGAGATTGCCATCATCTGCATCTTCATCGCTGCTCAGTAGGTGCCTCTCAACGGGAGTTAGATGCAAGATGGTCTCGCTTTCCTCGATATTCTCGATGGCACGCGGCACCTCTACCAGAAGATTAGATTTGCTAACCGCAATAGAATAAACTTCTCCACATTTACGGCAAGAAGATAATTCTAGGACGGGACCCTCGCATGATTCGCAATGTGTGCGACGATCGAGGTACAACCTCCCATAACCGATCAGATTTCGGTTCTTTTCATCAGTTGAGGGAGCACCCGGGCAACGTGGGTTGATGCATGCAAATAGCCCCTCCATGCTTCGGTACAGCAAATGTAACCGAATGGGAAGGAGGGGCTGTTCATCGGGTCTCAGTCGTGCACTGGTCACGATCTGCACCAAATTGGATAGTGCTTTCAGAGCACGCGGAAGCTCCTCTGACTCCACGTCCCCATCCAGTGAACGAGGAACAGTCCACAATTCAGGACTTGTCGCGACTTGGGTCCACGGTCGGGGGCCGCTACCAAGCACATTCATCAGGCGTCGAATATGTGGATGGCCAGCGAGAACATGCCAGAGGAAAACATGCACATCAGCACCTGATGCTTTATGCGCAGCATTCAGTTGCGTGGGCGGAACTAAATCCCTGAGAGCCTCCTTGCAAGCCTCTACGGATTCAAAGATTGAATTAATATCTAGAGATTCATACCGTTCATAGAGTTCATCGTCAGGAAGCTCTTCAACAGCGTATGTAGGGCCAAACCGCTTGTCCGGGCTGACTCTGGTACCCCAGATTAGATGGTCTTCACTGAAGGGCTCATCGAACAGCTGCGAGGCAAAGCTACAAACTTTCTGTCTGATACCATCCTGTCGCGGATCACCCAAGGAAGCACTGGTAGCAATAGCTTGAATCTTGCACGTCTCTTCAATGCCCATGGAAAGCTTGAAGCGCCGCAATAGCATCGCCACTTCTGTTCCTGTAGAGCCGCTATAGGTATGCGCTTCATCCAGAATCAGCAAGCTGAAATGCTTGGATGCCTCAAAGATGTCCCCTCTTTCTTTTGGCCGCATGAGCATATGCTCAAGCATCGAATAGTTCGTTATCAATATCTGTGGAGGTGTTTTCCAGATATCTTCACGGGAGATGGCCTGAACGCGCATTATTTGCCTGGCGGCCTTCTCTACAAGTTCGGCGTGAGGAAGGCCTAGCATTCTATTTCTTTCTGAATCATCAAAGAGAGAAAGTATCTCTTCACGTTCTGTGCCTATCAGTTCACGACGTAGTGCTTCTTCACCTTTGGCATGATTCTTTTCAGTACGACTTGTATAGAAGCCAAATCGAATCAGATTTGGACCGTCATTCTGTTTACATAACAGCTTTCGTAGCCTTTTGACTTGGTCGTTGACCAAGGCGTTCATCGGATAAAGAATCAATGCTTGCATGCCTGGACGAGGATCCTGAAGTAGCCGCTGAAGCATTGGAATCAGGAAACATTCCGTTTTGCCAGAACCGGTTCCAGTCGCCACAACAATGTTCGCCTGGTCCTGTACAGCGGCTACGACTGCTGCCTCTTGATGCGCATACAAAGGTCTATCTGCTTCAAATAGCTGAAGCATCCTCTGATCGAGGAGTCCTTCGTCCGTCAACTGTCGAATGGTCTTGCCAGCCTCATAGGGTTGGTTTCCCTCCAGGTAGGGATCTTGAGAAATAGTCCCCGGTTGTCTCAGTAGCTCCTCAAAGCCGCGCCTGAGAGCTGCGTCGTTAATTGGGTAGGCAGCAAGAAGATAGTCAACCAGGCTGTCCCGGGTGGCGGTGGCTGCAGAGACGGCGTCGAGGGGCATGGGAGGCGTGGCGGGGGGTGAAGAGAGGTCTTTTAGTTAATTCATCGGCTTGTTAATTCCGAGCTTGCTCTCGAGTAGCTCCGCTAATAATTTTTTGTACTTAAATTGGACTCGCAGATACCTGGCGTTGCGTTCATTACTGCCACTCCCTGCCTGCCGGTCAAACGCAATCTCATCAGTATACCTTTTCAAGAATGCAAGATAATCTAATGGCAATTGTCTTTTTAGTTCGATCGGAATTTCACTTTCTATGTCAAGTAGTCGTGCGGCATTGGCATCAAGATCAATACGGTACATGGCTAGCAAAGCTTGTTGTCGTTGCAGTCTGTATAGCTTGTCTGCAATCGCCCAAATATATATTTCTGAGGATTGACCGAAGCGGAACGACTTCTCCTTAATGCGGCGAAGTTGACTCATCTCACTCGGCCGCGCCTCGGCAAGCCTGAACCATCGCTTATCGAAAAAGTTCATGCGACGAGGAATATAAACCTCAATATTTGTACTGATATAATCCTCACAAAACTCCTCTGCCATTGATATTTCTATCTGCGTTGGTAGCTGTGGTTCCGGCAGGAACCCAAAAAGCATGTTCTCTGTTTGAACCGATATTCCACGGGATTCAAGGAGGTTTCTTGATTCATCTGCACTCTTACTTGATTCAACAAGCCGAGTCTCCATATCACCAACAGCATCGATCAGTTTGATGACGTCGTTTATGTACGCCCGATCACCTACATACTTTGCGCGAAGTGGAGCTTCCCTTTCAACTATCAATGACGGTGGTGCCATTCGAAAAATTTTTCTTTCTTCTCCTTTTGATGCGATCTCGAATTCACTCTGAAGAACTTCAAGCTGTTCACCAATTCGCTTCACCAATGACTGCCCTGCCCGTACATCTTGATTGGGTGGGGTCAATGCCTCAATTCTCTCACTGATTTGTCGGCAGGTCATTCCCATAACCTGTCTAGGATCATCAGAATTACGAGCACTCGATAAAAGCGTGATGATAACCTTCTTGAGTTCGGATGCTCTCATTTTCTTGCTCGGCCCCACTCTGCACTAAAGGCAAGACCAAACTCATTCCCTATTGAACTAAGCAACGAATCTATTTCAAGTCTAAGTTTTTCTTTTGTATCATTCTCCATGTCGGCAATGCTCACCTTGTGAAACACGAACCTCCTGCCTGGACCCTTTCTTCCGTCTGGATATTCTATTGACCAACTTTCTAGAGAGCCTGCATACTCATTAATCAAATCATTAAACTGATCAACTATCACCTTTTGTATCTCATAGCTCCTATTGCCGTTAACCACTAAATCTACTGTATCGATAATCCTCCGCAGAGCTGGTCGCTTACGCAGTTCAATGGTGGGCTGCCCTTTCTCTTCTATAGATTCTTGGATACCAGCTTGGAAAGATCTAATCAGGACCGCCAAATCATATTGACAGCCAAAACCCTGTCTTTGGATGGATAGACTTGCTGATTCTCTCGACAGCAGATACGGTTCGAACGCGGAAATCGGGATCTTACAGCTACCTAAGTTATCTGCTGAAAGAACTGGTGAGAAATACTCACCATCCCCATCTAGGCGAACCCGAATCTTTTCGTCTGCCCACAAACCACGTATCAGCCAATCGGCATTCCAAAACTCTTGAGACTCTTTTAATGCTAATGGTGACACATCCCTCTCAAGGTCAATAACTCTCGTTATCCCCTTGAATCTGTATTCGGCTTGCAATGATATCGGGGGAAGACTCTTGATGTCGAGCTCTTCAGCTATCAAAATCTGTCTAGACCATTTCCGTGTCTTATCGCTGGAGTCATCGAAATAGGATATCTTAACTGAATAGAGGCCTGGGCAGGTAATAAATTTCCGTACTTCTGCCTGCTGCCAGCCTTCCGTAGAGTGCACCTGAATAGATCCAAGGGGCATGTAGAATTCATCATCCTTAATCTTAAATAGTTCAATCTTTGCATCTGTTACTGCAGGTGGAAGCCATAGTTCTGGACTCTCTGCCAGCATAACGAATCCATTGGCTTGCCCTGGAAGACTCAATCCTTGAAGAAGTGGCCTACTGTTCGATTTTCCACCCCCTGGCACGACCCAGCAAATTTCACACTCATCGCCGTTGACATTGGCAAGGGAGATTGTCTCAGGTTTCTCTAGTGGGCTCGTTCTCGCTAGTTGAAGAAGACGCCATCCCCCGAGCCCTGATACACTTATTGGGTCATCGGTCTCAGCTTCAATACCATCTGAAAGAACAACATCCCAACTACGTCTGTACAGGAGAGATAAGCTGCTGCCAATCAATGCTCCGTCGTTAATGATTTCATTTGTCTCGTAATTAAATAGGATGTAGGGGTTGCGGGTCGTTAAGCCGTTGCAGCTCCATTCAGCAAGAACCGCATTATCAAGGCCATCGTGCCGAAGCCTTAAAGCATATTCTTCGCCCTCTTCTTCAATCTTGACACGTAGCTCAGGGACAATCAGATCCTCTTGTTTGCCAACAATATCAAGTTCGCGAACAAGTTGCAGCACTTTCTCCTTAGTTTCAAGGTTGATTGCGCAGTATGTCTTATGGCTGACGCTTCTTGACTTCTCGACGGCAACTGATTGGCTGGGAAGAACCAACTCGAGATAACAGTCATCATCGTCAAGATGAAGCATCATCTTCGGACAGATTCCTTTCAAGTCCTTGGTTTTTACCTTGCGCTCTGATTGGTCTTGACTTGTCCCTCGCGCTTCGATCTCCCGTTGAATGAGTGCTGATAACCATTCTTCTACTTGGCTACCTCTCTGTTCAAGATCAATCTGCTGCTTCAGTGCGGCTGTGAACTCAGGAGTGAAGCCACCTTGATAATAGATCCTAGAAATAAGTTGTAAGTCGATACTGTCGTGCGAAGTGTGCCCCTCTTTGTCTCTCCCTACGACTTCATGTAATCTCTTGCGATCAGAGCGACAAGGGAATGAGAGCTTCCAGGAATGCGAAATGATAGAACGTCTGGGATCTATATTTGGCAAGACTAGTTGCCTGTGCTCCTGCCCATCAAAAATATCATTCCTATCAAGCCATTTTGACAGTTGAATCCAAGCTGCAGGGAGATTTCCGCTTAGGTATTGGCTTTCATTGGCTCCAAATACATCATCTCGCTCATAGCGTCTGTGAAACTCACCATGCTCGAAGGGGGATGGGAAGCCCTGTGCAATAAGACATGTCGTCCATAGGAAAGCAAAATATCTTGGCGGGCTAGGGCTCTTGTAGTCCCATGTCTCTAGTCTCTTGATGAGAAGCCGCGCAGGCGATAAGCCGTGATTGAATGAGAACTCGCGTACACGGTCTACAAGAGCTTGGGCTACATCGGCGGGAGCAGAATCTCTATCGCCGGTCACGAAGGCAAGGTCTTCTTCGGTTGACGGAAGCCCCTGACTGCTGGCTTCGTTTGCCTTTTGAACGAAGCAATAATCAAGGAGCTTGATATTCCAGTGCTGTTCTGACCAGTCCGACCACTGCACCGGTATCGCTCTCAGGTATGGAGCAAATTGCTCGGCATCTTCAAGGTCAGCATCCAGATCTGCTTCCTCCAGTTCATCTTCAGATTGATCATCTTCTGTATCTGCCCGTTCAAGCTTTCTGAGCCTCGCGAGCTCTCGCCGCTCGTTTCTTTCCTCTTCCCGGCTCCTTACCCCGGTAATACGCAGGGATGGATTCGTTGATGATTGCTTTTCCGAAAATGAAGTCTGTTTCTCTCCGACCTGAGTTTGAACGTCTTCTGGACACTCTCTAGGTAGCTCGAATCCTTCGGATAGATCACCGCTAACTGATGCTAGAGACTGTCTTTCTGAATTATATCTGGATACATTGTTAAGCACTTCCGGTTGCGCTTTATCATTGGCCTGTCTATCGGGTTCTTTGCCTGACTCTGGTTGTCCATGCATATTCCCGCTGGGAACCTGCTGACGCTCAGTATCAGTATTGTCCTGGTCTTTTAATCTGGACGTCGAGCTATTAGACGCGGCGTCTTGATTTATTTCTTCTGCGTTAGGTTTATTTTCTTGTTTGAGTGGACGAGCCTTAAGAAACTTCTGAATCTGCTCAGCAAGATCTTTTTTCCGAATCTCTTCGGCTATTCGCCTTTGCTTCTCAATGGCCTTTCGTCGAGTCTCTAGATCCTTTGACTTAGTGTCTGGCCTATTTTTCAATTCTGCTTCTCTTTGCGCTTTTTCCTCAGCTTCTTTCTGTGCCTTGGCCTCAGCTTCTAAGCGTGCTTTCTCGGCAGCGGCCTCTTCCTTGGCCTTGCGATCAGCCTCCTTGCGCGCTTTCTCCTCAGCTTCTTTCTGCGCCTTGGCCTCAGCTTCTAAGCGTGCTTTCTCAGCAGCGGCCTCTTCCTTGGCCTTGCGATCAGCCTCCTTGCGGGCTTTTTCCTCAGCTTCTTTCTGCGCCTTGGCCTCAGCTTCTAAGCGTGCTTTCTCGGCAGCGGCCTCTTCCTTGGCCTTGCGATCAGCCTCCTTGCGGGCTTTCTCCTCAGCTTCTTTCTGCGCCTTGGCCTCAGCTTCTAAGCGTACTTTCTCAGCAGCGGCCTCTTCCTTGGCCTTGCGATCAGTGTCTGCTTTTTCTGCGTACTTGGAAAGAAGTTGCGCTCTTATCTCTGAAACCTTATCCCTGTCAGATGAAATCGGTAACCTGATGCTCTCCATTCGGAGTAGCTGATTTGCGATTCTTGTCTTCAGTCGGTCTCGTCGTTCTGGTGATGTGATCCGGTAGGTGAGTTCATCAAATATTCCTAGCATCCTAAAAGCTTCTGAAGCCGAGAACGACTTATCTGCTAGATCCTCAAGTTCTTCTAAAGAAGACTCTATAAATGGCCGTCTGTCTGATGAAGTAATTGCGTTATAGAGCCATCTGCCCAGACTCCTAAGTCTCACGTCTCATCCCTCCTCTTTGCTATTGGACGTAAGCACACTTGCCGTTGGTATGGTTGTACGGGGTCCACATCCCAGAGCCGCCGAACCATACGGAACAGGGGCCTGGAGGCTGTTTCCTTGAACGCATAAAGGGTGCGCTTGCCCAGCACGTTCTCCTCCACGATCGCGGTCCGATAAGCCTTGGCCGGAGCGTCCGCTGGAATCGCCGCAAGCAGGATCTCCGGCTCTTGGAGCATCAGGGTCTTGCTGGTATGTGGGCCGCTGTCAGCCACCCAGAAGCCCAATGTCACCAGGTCGACCTTGTCGCCTGAGACCTTTGGATGCTTGACACTGGAGCAACGGGCAGGCATGCGGCGGAGGGCGTGGGCTGCCCTGGGAGGGCCCTGGTGGAGGTCACACT
>Ga0247832_1005683_pt1 | contig 14234 bp, 8 predicted proteins | sample LaCruzMarch2015__10_FD_192407 | JGI IMG/M metagenome (GOLD analysis project Ga0247832, IMG submission 192407) | Freshwater microbial communities from meromictic Lake La Cruz, Castile-La Mancha, Spain - LaCruzMarch2015_4m | ecosystem: Environmental > Aquatic > Freshwater > Lake | place: Spain... | reverse complement strand
TCCAGCAAAAATCGCTGGTAGGTTGTCATTAATAGAAGCAAAATCGTCCGGCAGGCGCGGAGGCTGAAGGCTAGCTTTACGCGCTGCATCCAATTGTTGAAGCGCCCAGTCAATAGGACGATCTACAGACTTAATTTCAGCCAACAATTCAGTTGTTGGCCCATAACTCAGACGATTGATGGCACGCCATTCTGCTGTAGGCATGCTTGGAATGCTACTGTGCGATTCGGTCAAGCTCAACGGAGACAGTTGGGCTTGCGCGCTTCCCCACAAACTAAAGAGCAAACATGTTTCAAAGACAAGCCTGAGAGGCTTGAGTCGTTTGAGCCGTGTTAGCCTTTTCATATCAACTTAAACTTATTCCCACTCAATCGTCGCAGGCGGTTTGCTCGACACGTCATACACCACGCGATTAATCCCACGCACCTCGTTGATAATTCGCGAAGAGACTTTAGCGAGCAAGGGATATGGTAAGGGTGCCCAATCCGCAGTCATAAAGTCTGAGGTCTGAACCGCACGTAACGCCACGACATAGTCATAGGTTCGTCCATCACCCATCACACCCACTGATTTGACGGGCAAGAACACAGCGAAGGCTTGTGAGGTCAGGTCATACCAGGACTTTTGCGTCTCTGGGTCGATCATGTTGCGAAGTTCTTCGATAAAAATCGCATCCGCGCGGCGCAGGAGGTCGGCAAACTCTGTATTCACCGCCCCCAATATCCGCACACCCAAGCCGGGGCCTGGGAAAGGATGGCGGTAAACCATGCCGTGCGGCAGGCCAAGGGCCACACCTAGTTTGCGGACCTCGTCTTTGAACAGCTCACGCAATGGCTCAAGGAGCTTGAGATTCAAGGTATCGGGCAAACCACCTACGTTGTGGTGCGATTTGATCGCGACCGCTTTGCCGGTTTTGGCCCCAGCCGACTCGATAACATCAGGATAAATTGTGCCTTGCGCGAGCCATTTGGCTTTTTTGAGCTTACCTGCCTCAGTTTGAAAGACCTCAACAAACTCACGGCCAATAATTTTGCGTTTTGCTTCGGGGTCCGACTCGCCGGCGAGCTTACCCATAAATTGCTCGGTCGCATCCACATGAATGATACGAACGCCCATATTTTGAGCAAACGTCTCCATGACCTGCTTGCCCTCATCGAGGCGCAATAAACCGTGGTCAACAAACACACAGGTCAAACGGTCGCCAATGGCTTTGTGAATCAGCGCAGCAGCTACGGAAGAATCGACGCCACCTGACAGACCCAAGATGACCTCATCCTCACCCACCTGCTCTCTAATTCGTGCAACGGCCTCATCCACGTAAGTGGGCATGGCCCAGTCACCCGAACATCCGCATATCTCATGAACAAAACGATTGAGGAGATCCTGTCCTTTAACAGTGTGGGTGACCTCGGGATGGAACTGCACGGCGTAAAAGCCGCGCGCTTCGTCGGCCATGCCTGCGATCGGACATGATGCAGTAGATGCCATGACCTTAAAGCCCTCAGGCAAACGTGTCACTTGGTCTCCATGGCTCATCCAGACCTTGAGCATACCGTGGCCTTCGGGGGTCGTAAAATCCTCAATGCCATTGAGCAAACGCGTATGGCCGCGCGCGCGAACTTCGGCGTAACCGAACTCACGATGATCGGAAAAATTGACCTCGCCCCCCAACTGCTGCGCCATCGCCTGCATGCCATAGCATATGCCGAGGACAGGCACACCCGCCTCGAATACTGCGTGAGGAACCTTGAGTGAATCTTCGTCGTACACAGAGGCATGACTACCAGACAATATGATGCCCTTGAGACCTTGTGCGATCTGATTCTGCAAGAACGTCGCATCCACATCGCCTGGGTGTAATTCGCAATACACCCCTGCCTCTCGCACACGACGTGCGATCAACTGAGTGACTTGTGAACCATAATCAAGGATGAGAATACGCTGATGCATGAGTGGTAAACCTATCAATCTATAAGTGAGACTATTCGGCGCGGTAGTTAGGCGCTTCTTTTGTGATTTGGACGTCGTGTACGTGTGATTCACGCATCCCGGCGGCAGTAATCTGAACGAACTGAGGCTTGGTCCGCATCTCTTCGATTGAGGCGCAACCGCAGTAGCCCATTGAGGCACGTACGCCACCGACTAACTGGAAAATAATCGCCAGCACGCTACCTTTGTAAGGCACACGACCCTCAATGCCCTCGGGCACGAGTTTGTCCGCGTTGTTGGCAGGATCCTGAAAGTAGCGATCAGCAGAACCGTCCGCCATCGCACCCAAACTGCCCATTCCGCGATAGGACTTGTAGGAACGGCCCTGAAACAACACCACCTCACCCGGCGCCTCTTCGGTACCCGCAAACATACCGCCCATCATGACTGTGGACGCACCAGCAGCGATGGCTTTGGCTACGTCGCCTGAGAAACGAACGCCACCATCCGCGATCAAAGGAACACCCGTACCCTCTAAAGCCTTAGAGACATCAGAGATCGCCGTAATCTGGGGAACGCCGACACCGGCTACCACACGCGTCGTGCAAATTGAACCTGGCCCGATCCCGACCTTGACCGCATCAGCACCTGCGTTGAGTAACGCACGCGCGGCATCCGCGGTCGCAATGTTGCCACCGATGACTTCGATTTTTGGATAGTGCGTTTTCACCCATCGCACACGTTCGATCACGCCTGCGGAATGACCGTGCGCTGTGTCGACCACGATCACGTCGACCCCGGCCGCAGCCAGTTTTTCAACACGCTCTTCTGTGCCATCACCCACACCCACAGCGGCACCCACGCGCAACTGGCCATGGCTGTCCTTGCATGCTGCGGGATGCTCGGTATTTTTAACAATGTCTTTGACGGTGGCCAGGCCACGCAACTCAAAGGCGTCGTTGACGATCAGCACACGCTCAAGGCGATGCTTGTGCATCAAGGTTTGAGCCTCGGAAAGAGTCGTACCCTCTTTCATCGTGATCAACCGATCTTGAGGCGTCATGACGGTAGCAATCAGGGCGTCGAGCCGATCCTCAAAACGCAAGTCTCTATTGGTGACGATGCCGACAAGCTTGCCACCCTGCACGACCGGCAAACCGGAAATGCCATGCTGCCGCTGCAAAGCGATCGCATCACGCACTTTCATGTCAGGCCTCAGCGTGATTGGGTCACTCACAATACCGAATTCGTGACGTTTGACAAGCGCCACCTCATGGGCCTGCTGATCAGCCGTCAGATTTTTGTGAATGATTCCGATGCCGCCTTCTTGGGCCATCGCGATCGCAAGTCGGTACTCAGTGACAGTATCCATCGCCGCCGAGACGAGCGGGATATTGAGAGAAATATTTCGTGTGAGACGTGTCACCAGCGAAGTGTCGCGAGGTAGTACCTGGGAAAAAGCAGGGACCAGCAGGACATCGTCGAAGGTAAGCGCAGTTTGGATAAGACGCATGAAAAGCTCCGGGCGCAAAGCGTGATTATACGATGGGGAAACCCCTAGTTTTGGAGTCAAACTGGTGCTAAAAGAGGGAATCCTTAATTTTTTGATTTGGAACTTATTTCAATATGAACACCCAGGAAACACTTGCACGCTGGATAGATGAAGAAAATGCCCTGCTAGCAAGCATGAAAAACGGCCGATTTTCGGGTTTTTTATCCTCAAAACACACTTCAAATATGACTGGAATGGAATTTATGCAGGCAGTAAGGAGTGGTGACTTGCCCTGCGGTCCAATGGCCGTCACGATGAACTATTTGCTAATGGAAATTGAGGCGGGTCGAGCCGTTTTGCAAGGAAACCCCACGGAATCAGTGCTCAACGTTCAGGGCTTTGTCCATGGCGGCTGGTTTGCAAGCATTTTGGATGGGGCTGTCGGCAACCCCATTCATTCAATGCTGCCGGCGGGAAAGGGTTACACCACGCTGGATTTGAGCGTCAAAATGACGCGCGCCATCAACCCGAATGTGGGCAGAGTCCGCGCAGTCGGAACGGTGATACAAGTAGGACGAAAAATTGCCACGGCCGAGGGAAAAATACTCGGACCCGATGGCAAGCTGCATGCGTTTGCGACAACCACCTGCATGATTTTAGATATCCACGCAGACTGATGCTGCGTTTAGCCAAAGGATGCACGCGCATTTTGGAAAAATCTCATCCAAGGCGTGTAAGCCCCTTTGGTATCCTGAGGCCCCCAGGACTCAGGATACCAAGACATCATGACGTTGCGCGTCACACGTTCCGGATGCGGCATCATGACCGTAAACCGTCCATCTGCAGTCGTGACTGCTGTTAAACCGCCGGGGCTTCCATTTGGATTGAGAGGATAGGTTTCCGTTGCCTGACCACGATGATCGACATATCTCAGTGCACTCAACACCTTGGAGGCGTCTCCCTGGCGAGCAAAGTTAGCAAAACCCTCTCCATGAGCAACAGCAACAGGAATGTGTGCGCCTGTCATACCCTTAAAAAATAGCGAAGGTGACTCAAGCACCTCAACCATTGAAAAACGCGCTTCGTACTTTTCAGACACGTTGCGGGTAAATCTTGGCCAGTCTTGCGCGCCTGGAATCATCGGGGCAAGCGCCGCCATCATCTGACAACCGTTACACACGCCTAACGCAAAAGTGTCTGTGCGGCTGAAATACTGGGCAAATTGCTCAGACAACTGGGTGTTAAACAAAATGCTACGAGCCCAACCCTCGCCTGCGCCTAAAACGTCACCGTAGCTAAAACCGCCTACAGCCACTAGACCCTGAAAGCTTGATAGGTCTGCAGAACCCGTTTGCAGATCCGTCATATGCACGTCCCAGGCATCAAAGCCTGAGCGATCAAACGCCCACGCCATTTCTACCTGACTGTTACATCCCTGCTCTCGCAAAATTGCCACACGTGGACGCGCACCCTTGTTGATAAAAGGTGCCGCAATATTTTCCTGAGGATCAAAATCAACAATCGGCGTCATGCCTGGGTCGGTCGTGTCAGACCACGCATCAAATTCTGCTTGCGCACATGCTGGGTTGTCACGTAAGGAAGCAATCCGATAACTCACATCGCTCCAAAGCTTGGCGAGCTCCGCGCGTGGCTTGCCCCAGATTTTCTTGCCGTCACGATAAATTTCAATTTGGTCTGTTGGGTTAAGGGACCCAATAACGTGTGAATGCGCCGACAGTCCTGCTGCGCGCAAGACTTGCATGACGGCATCACGCTCTGAGCTTGGTACTTGAAGCACCGCACCCAACTCTTCATTAAACAAGGCTTTGATGGTGAGTTCTTTACGCTGAACTTCTACCTGCGCTGCACGAATGTTGTAGGCGTCCCAGTCTTCGGCATTAGCATCGATGGTCAACATATCGAGGTTTAATGAAACACCCGAATGTCCAGCAAACGCCATTTCACAAACGGTCGCCAACAAACCACCGTCCGAGCGATCGTGATAAGCCAGCAACACGCCTGACTCGGCCAAAGCTCGAATCGTGACAAAAAATGTTCTTAAAGCCTCGGCATCATCGGCATCAGGCGTTTGCTCACCCACTTGGTTGCAAATTTGAGTCAAAATCGACCCACCCATACGTTTTTTTCCGCTTCCCAAATCAATCAGAATCAAGGAGGTCGGTCCGACATTGGTACGCAACTGCGGGGTTAAGGTCTGACGCACATCCTGTACAGGGGCAAAAGCCGTCACAATCAAAGACACGGGTGAAATTACCTGGCGCTTTTCATCCTCATGCGTCCAGCTCGTTTGCATGGATAGGGAATCCTTGCCCACAGGAATCGAAAGCCCAACACTTTGACACAACGCGCTGACGGCAGATACCGTATCAAACAGTGCGGCATCCTGACCGGGTGCTCCACACGCTGCCATCCAGTTCGCGGACAGTTTGATGTCCTCTATACGAGCGACATCGGCAGCCGCCAGGTTAGTTAAAGCTTCGCCTACCGCCATCCGACCTGAGGCTGCAGCATCGATCACAGCAAGCGGCGTGCGCTCTCCCATGGCCATAGCTTCGCCACGGGTGCCATCATGGTCAGACAGCGTTACGGCACAGTCTGCCACGGCGACCTGCCAAGGACCGACAAGCTGATCACGGCTAGATAGACCGCCCACGGTACGGTCACCAATCGTGATGAGAAAGCTTTTGTTTGCAACGGTTGGATGCTGCAACACGCGCGTGACCGCATCATCCAAAGCAATCAAGGTCAAATCAAGTGGCGCAGTTTGTGGCGCAACCCGTTTAACATCCCGCGTCATGCGCGGCGGTTTACCCAAGATCACATCAATCGGCACATCAACCGGACGCATATCCTGCTGCGGTGCTAGCTTGTCCAAACCAGGTAGGCCCTCACCTTGGACTACGCGCAACTGACGCTCTTCGGTTGCCACACCAATCACAGCAAAAGGACAGCGTTCGCGCTCAGCAATCTTTTGGAATCTTGGCAAATCTTTTGGTAATACGGAAAGTACATAACGCTCTTGAGACTCGTTACTCCAGATCTCGGCGGGCGACATGCCAGACTCTTCGAGGCGAACGCGAGCCAGATCAAAGGTCGCTCCCCGTCCCGCATCATTAACCAGCTCAGGAAACGCATTTGATAACCCGCCAGCGCCCACATCATGAATCGCGACGATTGGGTTGTTTTCGCCCTGCTGCCAGCAGCGATCAATCACCTCTTGGCAACGACGCTCAATCTCTGGGTTACCTCGCTGAACCGAATCAAAGTCTAAGGCAGCCGTATTGGTGCCCACGGCCATGCTTGAAGCAGCACTGCCCCCCATTCCGATCCGCAACCCCGGACCACCCAACTGAATGAGCAAGGAGCCTGGCTCAATGCGATCTTTTAAAGTTTGGCCACTATCGATGCTACCCAAACCACCGGCAATCATAATGGGCTTGTGATAACCCCAGCGGGTTTGGCCTGCAGTCTGTTCAAAGGAACGAAAATAGCCAAGCAAATTGGGACGACCAAATTCGTTATTGAACGCAGCCGCACCCAATGGCCCATCGATCATGATGGACAAAGGCGTCGCAATCCGATCGGGTGCACCGTGGTGATCAGACTCCCAGCTACGAGGCGCATCTTCAAAGCGAAGATGGGATACTGTGAAGCCAGCGAGTCCGGCTTTTGGTTTGGAACCGCGCCCCGTTGCACCCTCGTCGCGAATTTCTCCGCCCGCACCCGTTGAAGCCCCTTCAAAAGGCGCAATCGCTGTCGGGTGATTGTGCGTCTCAACCTTCATCACCGTGTGGACAGTTTTGAGCTCAGTCCCATACATTGCAGCCTGGCCTTCTGTGCCCACAGACGCTTGAAAACGCTGGGCTTGTCCGCCTTCCATGATGGCGGCATTATCCGAATATGCCACCACAGTACCGAGTGGCTGTGCAGCATGCGTTTCGCGAATCATGCCAAAAAGAGTCCTAGACTCCGCCTGACCGTCAATAACCCATTGCGCATTAAAAATCTTGTGGCGGCAATGCTCGCTATTGGCTTGCGCAAACATCATGAGCTCTACATCAGTCGGATCGCGACCAAGATCTGTAAAGGCTTGGGTCAAATAGTCGATTTCGTCTTCGGAAAGTGCCAAGCCTAATTTGGTATTGGCCTCAAGCAACGCAGCTTTACCTTGGGCGATGACGCCAACGGTTTGCATCGGCTTGCCAGGCAAGGAAACAAATAATGCCTCTGGGTCAAAGTTGGCATCGACGACCGTTTCCGTCATCCGATCATGTAAACAACTCGCCGCCTGCGCCAGCATCGCAGCATCTAAGCTTTTCGTCTTGAGCCAACCGCGTTCAGGCGTGAGCGTGTACTCAATCCCACGCTCAATGCGTCGCACGTGGTTCAACCCGCAATTATGCGCAATATCTGTTGCCTTGCTTGCCCAAGAGGAAATCGTACCAAGCCTAGGGATGACGCGTAACACGATGGGAGAACCTGGATCGGCGTGGTCGGAAAAAGGCACCCCATAGTCCAACAATTGTTCGAGTCTCGTCCGGGTAAGCGCATCAGGGGCTTCGTTACACCACACAAAGTGCTCGTATCTGGCGCTCACACTCGCAATGGGCAGGCCTAAAGCACGCAGCTTGGAGAGCAGGCGATCTTGGCGAAAACTGGACAGAACGGAGGAGCCGGGAATATGCAGAATATGTGACACTTTGGCGACCAGAAGGCTACGTAGGGGAAAACACGCATTTTAGCGTCCTGAGGCGCATTTAGGGACGATGAACCCTAAGTTCATTGCTATGATAGTTGGTAATTAGAAAACCATTGGAGACAAAATGTCTATTTCACGTCGCAAACTTTTAACTGGTATGGGTGCTGGCGCTATTACCCTGGCTTCTCCTCTAAACAGTGCCTGGGCGCAATCCAAGGCGGAGTTCTCGTATAAATACGCCAATAACCTGCCTTTGACCCATCCGATGAATATTCGGGCGAAAGAAATGGTAGAGGCCATTCAACAAGAGACGAATGGTCGCGTTGAAATTCGTATTTTCCCAAGCAGCCAACTTGGCTCTGACACAGATACGCTCAGCCAAGTCCGCAGCGGAGGGGTTGAATTTTTTACCCTCTCCGGCTTGATCCTCGCAACTCTTGTGCCCGGAGCATCAATTACGGGTATTGGCTTTGCTTTTGGTAATTACGCAGATGTCTGGAAAGCGCTTGATGGCGATTTAGGCGCACACGTTCGTAAAGAAATCACTAAGGCGAACCTAGTGGTGATGGACAACATTTGGGATAATGGATTCCGTCAGATTACATCTTCGACAAAGCCTATTCAGACAGCAAACGACCTGAAGGGTTTCAAAATACGCGTACCAGTATCTCCTCTGTGGACATCGATGTTTAAAGCGTTTGATTCCGCACCAGCCTCTATTAACTTTAACGAGGTCTACAGCGCGTTGCAGACAAAAATTGTCGATGGTCAAGAAAACCCCTTGGCGCTGATCGACACAGCAAAACTCAATGAAGTACAGAAATTCTGTTCGCTGACAAACCACATGTGGGATGGTTTCTGGTTCTTGGCAAACCGTCGCGCCTGGGAGCGTCTCCCAGAGAATTTACGCACGATTGTTGCAAAAAATATTAATGCCGCCGCGATGAAAGAGCGTGCAGACATTGCCGCCATGAACGTGACCTTGCAAAAAGGACTCACCGACAAGGGTATGGTTTTCAATTCAACCACACCAGAGTCTTTCCGTGATCGTTTACGTACGGGTGGATTTTATTCTGAGTGGAAAGGTAAGTTAGGCGATGAAGCGTGGTCTGTGCTTGAGCGCTACACCGGTAAAATTGCATAAATGTAAGTATTAGCTTTACACAATCGGGCGCCTTAAATAGGCGCCCGAAATTTTTAAATTGTTTTGATTGATGGCCGGAGCTTTCATGACGACCCAAAGTGCTTCTCTGAACAACACGCAAAGTTCGAAATTTTTAAAGCCGCTAGAGTTTATAAGTGCTTTACTGCTTGTTGTCATCATCGTCATGCTGCTCATCGGCGTCGTATCGCGTTACATCTTTGCGATCCCCATCATTTGGATCGACGAAGTTGTTTCTCTCTCATTTCTTTGGTTTGCCATGATAGGCACGGCGATTGCGATGTATCGCAATGAGCACCTACGCCTCAGTTTATTTTTGGAGATGATGCCTGAAAAAATTCAAGGCTTCGTCCACGCCACGGCCTTGGTTTCGATTGCGGCCTTTTTGATTGCAATGATTCATCCCTCCATCATCTACGCACAAGAGGAGTGGTTTGTTAAGTCCCCTGCCCTGAACATTCCTAATACATATCGCGTGTCCGCACTTGCTTTCGGATTTCTGGCGATGCTGAGTATTCTTTCAGCCTATGCACTCAAGACCGTTACGAAGCGCAATTTGTTATTAGCCATCATCACCGTCAGTGCGATCGCAGCTGCCTGCTGGTTAGGATCTTCGCTCTTGTTTGCACTAGGGATGCTAAACATTGTTATTTTTTTAATTGTCCTAGTGGCACTTTGTCTCGTCGCAGGCGTTCCAATTGCCTTCTGTTTTGGTCTCGGTGCCTTGAGCTATTTAGCCTTTGCCACAAACGTCCCTCTGATGGTGGTGATCGGCAGAATGGACGAAGGCATGTCGAGCCTGATCTTAGTGTCGGTACCCATTTTTGTTTTGCTAGGCTGTGTCTTAGACGCAACAGGCATGGGGAAAGCGATTGTCGGCTTTTTAGCGTCTCTTTTAGGCCATATCAAAGCAGGCATGTCTTACGTTTTACTGGGTTCCCTTTTTATTGTGTCTGGAATTTCCGGTTCTAAAGTTTCAGACATGGCAACCATCGCGCCCGCCCTTTTTCCTGAGATGAAGCGTCGTGGTCATAAACCAAAGGAAATGATTGCACTCTTAGCGACTGGAGCAGCCATGGCGGATACAGTGCCGCCCAGTATCGTTCTGATCGTATTGGGTTCGGTCGCGGGCGTCTCCATCGCAGGCTTATTTCAAAGTGGTGTGGTGATTGCGATGGTCTTACTCCTCGCGCTTGCGGTCCTTGCACGTTGGAAGGCACGTCATGAAATCATGGATCAGGTCAGCCGTTCGAGTATGCCCGTCATTGGGCGTGCGTTAATGATCGCGGCACCCGCTTTGGTCTTGCCCTTTTTAATTCGCAGCGCTGTCGGTGGAGGTGTAGCAACGGCAACGGAAGTCTCCACCATTGCCGTTCTTTATGCCATGATCATCGGTCAAGTGCTTTATGGTGGGCTAGGCTGGAAAAAAGTCTACGAGATGCTGGTGGAAACCGCAGCGTTAAGTGGTGCAATTTTATTGATTTTAGGAACTGCCTCTGCGATGGCTTGGGCGATTACGCAAAGCGGTGTTGTTCAAAGCCTTTCGCAATTTCTCACGACGCTACCCGGTGGTGTGGTGAGCTTTATGATTGTCACGATCTTGATCTTTTTGATCTTGGGTTGCTTACTTGAGGGGCTACCAGCTATTTTGATCTTGGCGCCCATCATGTTTCCAATCGCACGCAAGCTCGGCATTCATGATATTCATTATTCAATGGTTGTTGTTACTGCGATGAATATCGGACTGATGATGCCTCCAATTGGGATTGGATTTTTTGTAGCTTGTCGCATTGGAAACACTTCACCTGATGAAGTGATGGGCGCAATCTGGCCTTATATTATGGCGCTCATCGCGGGACTCGTTTTGATTGCAGCCGTACCTTGGTTTTCGACCGTGGCACTTTAACTTTTGGGCTGTTCAGTAAAAAAAGACTGCCGAAAAAATCTGGCAGCCTTTTTTAAACACTCAATGTATGACAAACTTTATTACGCCATTTACTTTTTACGAACGGGTGGCAAGTCCGTGCAATGACCCTCAGCGGCTTCGGCAGCCAGACCAATCGATTCACCTAGCGTTGGATGCGGATGAATGGTTTTACCAATGTCCACTGCATCAGCGCCCATCTCGATGGCCAGCGAAACTTCACCGATCAGGTCGCCTGCATGGGTGCCCACAATACCGCCACCCAAAATCTTGTGTGTCGTCGCATCAAATAAAAGCTTGGTAAAGCCTTCATCACGGCCATTTGCAATCGCACGACCAGAAGCAGCCCAAGGAAACACGCCCTTAGTCACAGCAATCCCTTCTTGCTTGGCTTGGTCTTCCGTCAAGCCCACCCAAGCGATTTCAGGATCTGTGTAAGCCACCGAAGGAATCACGCGCGCATCAAAGTAACTCTTTTGACCAGCAGCCGCCTCAGCCGCAACATGACCTTCATGCACCGCCTTGTGTGCCAACATTGGCTGACCAACAATATCGCCAATTGCAAAGATATTGGGTACATTGGTGCGCATCTGACGATCGACCTCAATGAAGCCACGCTCCGTCACGGCAACCCCAGCGCGATCGGCACTGATTTTTTTACCATTCGGCGTACGTCCAACCGCCTGAAGTACCAAATCGTAGCGCTGAGGTTCTTTAGGGGCGCCCTCGCCTTCAAAGGTCACGTAAATGCCATCCTTTTTAGCCTCAGCGCCGACCGTTTTGGTCTTGAGCATGAGATTATCGAAGCGATGGGCATTGAATTTTTGCCAGACCTTCACCAAGTCCCGATCCGCACCCTGCATCAGACCGTCCTGCATTTCAACCACATCAAGACGTGAGCCCAGCGCAGAATAGACCGTGCCCATTTCAAGACCGATGATGCCGCCACCAACAACCAGCATTTTCTTTGGAATGCTGCGCAAAAGCAGTGCGCCTGTCGAATCCACCACACGATCATCAACGGGCATGAAAGGCAATTTCACTGATTGGCTTCCCGCTGCAATGATCGCCTGACCAAAGGCGATTGTCTGAACGCCCTTGTCAGTTTTTACGCTCAGGTGATTGGAGGTAACAAACTCCCCTATCCCCTGAATAACAGTCACTTTACGTGCTTTTGCCATGCCTGCTAAGCCACTCGTCAACTTGCCAATCACACCATCTTTAAAGGCGCGGAGCTTATCGAGATCGATTTTTGGTTTGGCAAAAGAAATGCCGTGTGCCGCAAGCGCCTGCGCTTCTTCGAGCACGGCCGCAGTATGTAACAAGGCTTTAGACGGAATGCAGCCGACATTGAGGCACACGCCGCCAAGCGTTGCATAACGCTCGACCAGTACAACATTCAAACCAAGATCTGCCGCACGGAAAGCAGCCGAGTACCCTCCAGGACCGGCACCCAGCACGAGCAAGTCAAACTGACTATCCACTTTTCCGGCGAAGCTGGCGACAGCGGGCAAGGCGGCAGGACTAGCGCTTGGCGTCGCAGGAGTGGCCGAAGTCACAGCAACCGTTGCAACAGCCGTAGCGGGAGCCGCAACGGGTACAGAAGCGGTTACCACAGCAGCGGCCTCGGACATCACTGACGAAGGCGCAGCAACGGTTGCGGCGCCCGCTTCCATTTTCATGATGACGGAGCCTTGCTTGACCTTGTCACCCACTTTGACAGAGATACTTTTGATCACACCGGCTTGTGCGCTAGGAATTTCCATGGAGGCCTTATCGGACTCCACGGTGATCAAGCTTTGATCCGCCCGCACAGCATCGCCGACTTTGATCAACACCTCAATGACTTCGACCGTATCAAAGTCACCAATATCGGGAACGATCACATCGATTTGATTGCTCATGGCAACTCCTTAAAGCGCGATACGACGGAAATCCGCCAGGAGACTGCCAAGGTAGGCATTGAAACGAGCCGCCGACGCACCATCAATGACACGGTGATCGAAAGATAGCGAAAGCGGCAAGGTCAGCTGAGGCACAAAAGCCTTTCCATCCCAGACTGGTTTCATATACGAACGCGACACACCCAAAATCGCAAGCTCTGGCGCATTAATAATGGGGGTGAAATGCGTACCACCAATGCCACCGAGTGAAGAAATTGAAAAGCACCCGCCTTGCATTTCAGCAGGACTCAATTTACCGTCACGCGCTTTTTTGGCAAGCTCAGTGCTTTCGTTTGCGAGCTCCAGTATGCCTTTTTTATCAGCATCTCTGATCACGGGGACGACAAGGCCGTTTGGTGTGTCTGCCGCAAAACCGATATGGAAATATTGCTTCAAAATCAGCTGATCGCCGTCAAGAGAAGCATTGAACTCGGGGAATTTCTTGAGCGCAGCCACACATGCCTTAATCAAGAAAGCGAGCATCGTGACCTTGACGCCAGACTTTTCATTTTCTTTATTGAGGGTCACACGCAGAGCTTCGAGTTCAGTGATGTTGGCTTCGTCATTGTTGGTGACGTGTGGAATCATGACCCAATTACGGTGCAAGTTGGCACCGGAGATTTTTTTAATGCGTGACAATGGTTTTGGCGTGACTGCACCGAATTTTGTGAAATCAACTTTGGGCCAGGGCAAGAGATCCAAGCCACCCATTGAAACGCCAACGGCCGAACCCGCGGAGGCTCCGGCGCCACCAGACAAGGCAAGCTTAACGAAACTCTGGATATCGTCTTGCAAGATACGATTTTTGGGACCGGTGCCAGTGACCAAACTTAGGTCAACGCCCAACTCCCGTGCGAACTTGCGCACAGACGGTGAGGCATGTGCCATACCCGCGGTCGACACTGGCATCTCGAGCTTTCCAGCAGCAGGAGCCGAGGTCTGCGAGGATATCGTCATGGGTGTGCTCGCGACAGCAAAGGGGGCTGAAACAGCCGCAGGCGCAGCGGGTACGGGTACGGGTACGGGTGCAGGTGCAGTTGCGGGCGTGACAGCAGGCGCAGGCA
>Ga0247832_1005681_pt1 | contig 14237 bp, 9 predicted proteins | sample LaCruzMarch2015__10_FD_192407 | JGI IMG/M metagenome (GOLD analysis project Ga0247832, IMG submission 192407) | Freshwater microbial communities from meromictic Lake La Cruz, Castile-La Mancha, Spain - LaCruzMarch2015_4m | ecosystem: Environmental > Aquatic > Freshwater > Lake | place: Spain... | reverse complement strand
ACACGACATTTTCTTGTGTCTGCGACATGACTGAAACATGTCGGCGACATGTCGCCGACACGACACAGAATGTCGCCGTTTGGGCAAAAAAACGACACGCCGACATCCGACATGTGGAGCTAAGAGCCCAACAGCAAGCCCGACTCAATCTCCCACTGAAAGTCCCACTGCAAGCCCAACAGCAAGCCCAACTCAATCTCCCACTGAAAGTCCCACTGCTAGCCCAACAGCAAGCCCGACTCAATCTCCCACTGAAAGTCCCACTGCAAGCCCAACAGCAAGCCCAACTCAATCTCCCACTGAAAGTCCCACTGCAAGCCCAACAGCAAGCCCGACTCAATCTCCAACTGAAAGTCCCACTGCAAGCCCAACAGCAAGCCCGAGTCTACCTCCCAATGAAACTCCCACTGCAGGCACCACTGGGTGAATGACCAGTGTCGTTGTCCACTGTGAAGGTCTTGTGTGTGTTACATCGAAGGTATATAGTTTGTCCCAAAAAGATTAGAGTTGTGTGTATTGAATACATTTAGAATAAGTATGTGGTGTGAAAAAAAACATAAAATTATAAAAAGACAAATAGGTCAAAACTTCTTTGATGTATTAATTTATAGATTCATTCATTGTTTATCATCATTGACAAATAGTCAAATACATTTCTCTATCTCCTTTCCTTGGTCGTAGTAGCCGTGGCTAGGGTTGATTGTCGTGCGAAACACGTGAGCCCGCCAAATGAATTTCCACATCACTGATCTCAACCCAAGAAAATCACGTAGAGAAATATTCCGCATCCCTACACTCATCATAACACTGCGCCATCCTCATCAATGCCGTCCGCCGTCTCGACCCTGGCGGCCGTCGACGCTACTGCCGGCGAGACGATGATGCCCTCCTTCGATCCTTTGGCAGAAGAAGACGACGGAGATAAGAAGAGGCCCGCCATCACCACCGTGGCCAAGAGTCCCGGCCCCTCGTCACCATCATCCTCACCCAAGAAGCCTCCACCCGAGGGGATTGGCAATTACATTGCTGTACGCATTGGTCGATGCATTGCTGCCTCCTCCTCCTCCGCTGGAATGGGGGGTGGCGACGATAATGTCATTACCATCAAGTCGGCCATCTTTTTGGATTGGGACAATGCCCAACAATTTCTCCAAGGAGTGCAGGACGCGAACGCGTTCATGCCTCCTCCCCTTCCTCCTCTTGTCGCTGCTGCCGCCACTAATAATCCAGGAGAGGAGATGGCACCAACCGCCGCCAACACGACGATGGTGGAATATAAACGTTTTACAGACATTAATAAGGCCGAACGATATCTACGTCGTGCCATGCCCAATTATGATCCCAAAGCTGAAAAAGCGGCTGCATTGAAAAAGAAAAAGGCACTTGCCAAGAAACTATCTGCAATAAAGGCTGCCAATACCGGTGGTAAATTGACATTTGCCAAAATACAAAGTTTGGCAAGCAAGACGAACAAGTTGGGTGGTGTATTACTCCGTCATCAACAACAACAACAACATCAGCAGGTAGTAAAGAAGAATTTTAATCCACCCACCAAGAAATGGTTAGCCATGTACAATGCCGCACTATCCTACGCCACTGCCCATAATGGGGATCTATCCTCAGTCCCATCAGATGAGAATGGTGAATATGTCGACTTGTACAAGTGGATTAAGTATCAACGTCAATCGTACCGTTACTATCTAGAAGATTCAACGGGTGGACGACATAGTATGACAGATGAAAAGGTGAAAAAGTTAAACGATGCTGGATTTACATGGATTGTGGACGATAAGGTTGCATGGGAATCAGAAATGTCTACAACACCGACTACTCCTGGGAAGAGAGGACGACCACGTAAAACAATGACAGCACGATCTATGTTACACGATGAATCTGTATTATTACAAAGTATAATCGACTCCGATCATGAGTATAATGATAGCGATAATGACGATGAGGATGGACTAATACAACAAATGATGACAACAACAGCAAATCGTCCAATTCGACCCAAATGGCTAGCGACCTATGAAAAGTTGAAAGAGTACAAGTTGTTGCATGGTACGATTGAAACATTATATTCCGATACTACTCCTAGTGGCGGCAGCAGTGGTAATGCCACCATGACAGATATTAGTAGCACTAATAATGAGGAATTGATACACTTGCAGTCATGGGTGAAGAATCAACGGAATATGCAAGCACGGTGGAAACAGGGGTATGATACTGGTATGACAAAGGAGAAGGAAGATGTAAGTAGTTCTATATTATGTGTGTGTGTTTGTGTGTCACGCCTGGACTTGTACATCAACCTAACATACGTCTACCCTTTCATCAACTTTTCTCTCTCTCTCCGAACACACCTCCCGGTATACTATTGCACAGATGCTCAAGGAACTAGGGATGGAATTTTCTCCATCCTGGGAGGATATGTATACCAAATTATCACTCTACAAATCTACCCATGGTGATATACATAATGTTGCCAGTGACGGTGCTGACCCGATATTGGCAAGTTGGATGGCCCGACAGAATGACATCCTTGGTCGACACTTATCTGGCAAGAATACAAGATTGACCGATGACCAGGCCATGCGACTAATGGGACTTGGCTTTCAGGGTGGACGGACAAGTGTCAGTACCATCCGTGTCTTCGATGGTGGTAATAGTAGCGGTGGTGAAGGAGGAACAAAGGGTGTAAGCTTCATCCGTGGCGTGAGTGTCACAGGTCGCGATGTAAATAGTCGTACCTTTGATGAACGGTGGGATGAAATGTGGCATATGTTAAAGGCATACAAGCTTGAGAATGGACATTGTAATGTCCCAACTAGTTCTGGCACAGAGTTGGCATTATGGGTCGCGGCCCAGCGTCGAATGTATAAAAATCTAACATCCGGCAAGTCTGGACGTCGGGTATCACTTGATGCGCAGAAGATGCAACGATTGACCGAACTTGGATTTGCCTTTCGTCCACGTGGGGACTATGCCAGTTGGGATGATCAATTAAAGGGCGTATGGGATTATAAGGCCACCAATGGACATTGTCGTATCCCCGTGAATCATCCCACGCTCGGGAGCTTTGTTAAGCTAGTCCGGCGGGATTATAAGAATTGGATTAACGGGAAGTCAAGCTCGATGACAACTGCACGTGAGGCAGCATTGAAGGAGGTGGGGTTTGTCTTTGAGGGTGGCAAGACACCCCAGCGTGCAGAAACTGCGCCTCGTAGCTGGGAGGAACGATTAGAGGAGCTAATCCAATACAAGGCCGAGTATGGACATACTGTCGTGCCCCAAAACTCAGGACAGTTGGGTGCCTGGGTCCATAGTCAACGTGTACACTACAAGCGTTTCAAGGCGGGGGTCAAGTCACAAATGACTACCGAGAAGGCACTCCGACTAACTGAAATTGGTTTCTGCTTCAATGCCAGTGACAGGTATCGTGGTAATAAGTCACGTAATCGTATCGAGACTACGGGGCAGCACCAGCACCACCAGGACGACGATGAGGAGTTGCAACAATACCCGTTTCACCAGGTACAGCATGGTGTCGGTGACTATCCATTGCCTGACGTGAATGCGGGACAAATGTAATAAATGCAACAGCAACAGCAATGATTCATCTTTTGGGGGACAACCAGACCTTGTGACAGCAGCGCACAGTCTGGTCTATACTTAAGTATTTCTGCATAGATAATAAGAGTAAAATAAGGAATGAACTTGTATTGACACAGCTCACATACAGATCAGGCAATTGTAGTCGACTAAAAGTGTGTAAACATACTCAACTATCCTAGTAAGATTATCTAATGATGCTGGTACATAGTTAGACAAGTAGAGTATGTAAAAATAGTATAATTATCATATCATGGCACTACTATGTTTGTAGAAGTGTGTGAGTCCACCGTATGCCATTCAATAGCATACCAAATCCTTACACTGATCATAGAGCTAACTTGATAAAACATACAACAAAACTATTGACAATTTAAGGAGGCACATATTCCTCATCCTCCTCCTCATCGTCGTCATCCGAGTCCACCTCCACCTCCACCTCCTCATCCTCATAGTGGACACTCGTCTCCCCTTCTGTCTTTCCATTCTCATTTATCACCACCGGCTTCTTTGTCTTTGCCTTCTTCCTACCATTCCGGGCCTTCTTTGGGCGCCTCTTCTTTGGCGCAGTGGCCGCACTTGCCGAGGCTGCACACTCCGAGGTTGCACTTGATTCGAGATGGCGATTACGATAGTGACGTGAACATAATCCACCCAAGTATCTCCCGTTGTTACAACCCGAAGCGTGGGTACATAACTTCTTTGCTGGATCTACTACACAACCTGTCTTTCTATGTTGCACTTGGTAGCATGGATTGCAGCAACCTTTTATCAACCTACGATCTCTAGCAACTTCCTTCCCACTTCGGCGCAGATCCTAGCTCCTGCTTCCTCTTTCTTGTGTTTGTTCTTCTTCGTGTTACAAGCTTGACATAGCGGATTACTGGCTGTTACCTGCACTCTATCACATCCGTTAATGCACAACTCACGACCATCGACAATTGTGCATGCAGCGTTAGACAAAGCTCTCGCTTCATCCAAAGTCATAGGGAGCCTTCCTCCAAGACGTTCTGATGGCTGGTGTTGTGTTTCTACCCGACGGTTACCAGCGTTCGAACTGAAATCAGAGTGCGCTTCGGCACGTGTAACCGGTCTTCCTTCTCGTGCACTCATCGCAGTCTGATGTGAGTCTCCTCTCAGCTGTACGGGCCTATGTTTCACGATGATTTGAGTCGATGACGTCGAATGGTTAGTCATCGGGTGGATGACGTGAGGTTTCCAATCTACAGAGGGAGTTCGGGCATCAATCGCAGACCAATCCCCCAAGACTAAAGGCGTGGAAATAGCATCACCCCATGTCATTATAGGTTCGTCATTATAGGTTCATCAAATCCACTAGCATCCCCATGTCCACCATCGCCGGGACAGATTAGCGGAGTCATTGCAACGAAAGTCTCATTCTCCCGATCTTGCAATCTCTTACGAGCGGCTCATTCTGCATCCAGCCGCCGACTCCAAATCACCGAAGCGAACGTGTCTCGCCGCCGCGACTATATAAACAATCAAGTTAATGTTGCTGATGGATGAGAAAACGGGCAGAGATTTATTCGTTAGGGAAACTAGATGTAATGAAGTAATGGACTATACAACACAACGACAATACTAGGTGTCTATCCCACTTATAATACGCTGACCGCCGTCGGCAAACCGACACCACGAGTAGTGGCACCAAGTAAGTGGACGTGGTCTGGCATACTAAAGCAGGAACAATGATCAAATACAACAACAGCAACGACAATATTTTTCAGTCCAGGAGAAACTCACGACCGTCGCGCCGCCACAAAACCAGTCCGATGTGCCAACGAGGTTGGTCACTGTCGCGGTGGCCATTCTCAATGGCGGCCGTTCATGATGAATGAGGGAGAAGGACGGTTCACCTGAATTGTTTTTTGTGCTGTTGTTTGTTTGAGCCGAGAGTTGGTGCGCCTTTTTGTTTCTGGTGTTTCTTCTTTTCTCAAAAGTTTCTATTTTCTATTCAAATTTGGTACAAAATCAAGTATGAGGATAGTGAGGTAGAGGACTTGGAAGAGATCGTCATTGAAATTTCAGTCAACAGCATCACTCCGAAGGTCAGTAGTCGACTAAAAGTGTGTAATGAAATGTTTCATAAGTAAACAACAGCTACCTATTAGTTTATCTCTCACGATACTGAGTTTTCTCTCATAACAACAGGATTTAAGAATTTCCAACCAGGACGTAATCGTACAGTATCTTTTTCATAAAATCGTCCATCACGTGTAAAGTCTTCGACTTTGGTTTGTTGACATACCTTTTCATTCAATTTTACAGCCGCACCACATTCTTGTAATGCCTGTACTACTAGCCATGCCGATGGACTTATTGGGATGGGGAATGTTGGATATAGCCCACTGCGGTATAGTAATGCACCCATTATTGATAAGGAGGTGTGGTTGGATGCATAATTTTGATTTGTTGAATCATCGAGCCATTTATCACGAAATTTGATTAGTTCATTGTAGGTTACATTCTTGGCAAATTTAGTATGTTCACTAATTTCAATTTCTGCATCATCATGATCGACCTCGTACCGACGTTCGCCAGGACAGGAAAGTGGTAATAGTATTACCGATCGTGAACGTGACATTTCTAATCGTGTAATTAGTGGTCGACATATTATACCTGATCCAGATGTTGCCTCGAGTAAACATAAATTCATTGTAGGGTCAGAATGATGTTGCCGTTGTGATATAATACCAGGCACGACTATACCACAATGTTCATAGCTGCCATTTTCAACGCTACGTGTTCCATCCTCCTCTTCACAAAGGAATGTTTTGCCTAATAGACACCCTATTGCTGCCGAGGGACCAGACGCGCAGCATTCGCACCGACGATCGAAGAGGATGACATCGCCCGGTTGACACTTTTCTACCATTAATTCGTCTATGGTCTGTACCGAGGGTATCCTACCGTTAGATTAGAATTTGCATAGCAGAGTTGAGTTAATATTAACAAAAACGTCGTTAGATCACACGTGATACGCGCATTATACAACACCATTGCATGCATCTATTTTCTCACCGAATCTTCGTGGACACCTCCTGACTCCTCTCCTCGCGCTCACGCTTTGCATTATTCGACCAAATCAATATCGGGATTGTGGGGATAAGTGCCGACAGAGACAGTTGGATTGCTAGCTTGAGACGTGGATGGTTTGCCATGAAGCCGAGCTGCGTGGGTATGCGTGCCATCGTGCCTGATTTTCAATGAGTCATAATATTTGAAATGCGGTTTGGTAGATAGTACGTAAAATGTCACTATTATTTACTCGCGGCGGCGATGGAAAGCGGTGTTATATTACTCGTAGGGGAGAAGTAAACGCATGATGACGACAAACAGCTGCTGTGCCGAGTGGGGCAAGGAGGAGGGGACCGGCGGCGTCAATCTCAAGACGTGTAAGTCATGTATGATCGTCAAGTATTGCGGCGCTGCGTGTCAACGGAATCATTGGCCGAAGCACAAAAAAGAATGTAAACAACGTGCTGCCGAGATACGTGACGAGGCATTGTTCAAGGACCCGCCGCCGAAGGAGGACTGTTCCATCTGCTTCATACCAATGCCGATATTATTAATAAGCAGTGTCACACTTCCACCCGCGACTATATCGTCCGTTCTGATCAACGACTTTGCGATTGCTCACGAGAAGTTAGCAATAATGCTTATGGATGTCTATTATCCATGTTGTGGAAAATTCATTTGTGGAGGATGCGTATACTCCCTCAAGAAGTCTGGAAACATTGGGACATGCCCTTTTTGTAATGCATCGGCAATTGGCAAAACAGCTGAAGAGGGTGCTGGAAAAAGTACGATGAAACGGGTTGAGGCAAATGATGCCGGTGCAATCTGCCAACTGGGTAGTTTGTATTACCACGGAAGAGAAGGGTATCCACAGAATGAGACAAAGGCAATTGAACTATACACTAGGGCAGCAGCGCTTGGCAATCGTAAGGCGTGTTATAACCTGGCTGACGCTTATTATACACGGGGAGATTTGAAGAAGGCAAGGTTCCACATTGAGGCCGCGGCTATGGCTGGACGACATGAAGTGGCAAGATTCAACCTTGGATGCTTGGACGAAAATTCCTGAAACATAGAACGTGCAATTAAACATTGGATGATTGCTGCATCAGCTGGGTTTCATACTTCCATGCATAACTTGCTAATTGCTTTGGAAAAAGGTCACGTGAGTAAAGAATCAATCGACTCAACCTTGAAAGCATACAATAACTCCTGTGCCGAGATGAGAAGTGAAGCCAGAGATAATCATATCCAAACGATGGCAATGGCAATATCATTCTCATTCTAGAACTAACACACCTACGTACTGCGTGTGAATATATAATGAAACTGATGACGTTGAGGAGCAACAGGAAGAAGAAGGAGAGGAGGGCACGGCAACGGAGGGGAAAGAGAAGCAATTAGAGGGGGCATAGAACGCACTTATCATTCAAATCAGAGAATGGGAGGCCTGTACTTTGAGAGGTAAATGAATTCTTCTAAAACTAGCAATTTTTCTAAAGACAGAGTGACATTGTGTCACCCCAACAGCATTCCACCACAACTTCTCCCTCCCTCATTCCCCCCTCAACCCGAAAAGTGAAATTTAATGCTACTCTTGCTCAGTCTTCTATTATATTTATCCATAAACATCACCCTTGGCCAAACACCTTTGTATAACAGACGGCCTTGTATTTAATACTGCCTCGGGTGTACCAATAGTAACAACCACCGCCTCTCGTCCATCCTCAAGTACAATACGTGGGATAGCCACCCCCACTGCTCTGCCACCCAACCCTTTCCGTTCATGAATTAAATCACAAATCATTTTTGTGGACCAATCATTTTGATATATCTGATTCTGACCACAGACCAATACATTCGAGCCGGCCTCATCACAAAGATATAATGCAGGATTATATTTCTTTACACGTTGCACTAGTTCTGTAAGACTGGTAGAACCCAATAGAGGAAGTTGTTGTTGTGAAGATGGGTCTGATGATGATGTTTTGATGATGTCAGGAACGATGAATGTCTTTCCTGAAACAGAAACTTCAATTTGAATGGTAAGTGAGGAATTCTTAAGACGGTTCACCGGTGCCCATCGACGTAAGTTGACTTTTGGTAGGCGTATACCGTCTCTCCACGACCGTGATGTAGGCGGTGTGCTCATCGTGATGTTTACTCTTCCTCCAAACGAACCCGCCAAAATGAAAATAAGGGATAATCTTGAAGAAAACAACGTTGATGATGGATTGCAACGCGTTGATGATTGGTTGCAAGCCAGGAAAACTACGATTATTCGAAGCACTTAATGCTGGACACGACCGCGAAGACAACGATACTGCACGGCGTTGATGTAACCCAATAAATTAGGGACTACATAAAACATTTGTGATGGCAGCTTCAAAGAGAATTAGCAACAAAACTCATAGGCATAACAAGCTCCTACCACTCGCATTTGCTCTTTTATTATGCTGTTGGGTCATCTTTACATGGTACTATAGTGTCAATCATCTTTCTACCAAAACCCAAACTTCTCAACTTAGAGATCTACCATCTGTGGCTGAAACAATACAAGAAGAACCTTTCTGCGACACTGCATACCTGCTAAACGAGGAGTATCACACGCAATATGCCAAGGGGCAATGGCTTGCAAAGGGTGAGAGTGCGTCCTGCACTGTCATTGATGAACAAAACGTCGTTGACGCCAAACCCTCTCCCTATTGGCACACTGGTCCACACTTGCAATGTGTGGCACCCTCCACTTGGAATATATCAGTAGGGTCTGCCCGTCAAGCAGCTGATTATACATGCGATTACTCGGTCGAGCGAGAATGTACAAATATAAAATTTAATAACAGTTTGTCAGAGGAGGTACGTATACATGAAGCCATGAGATGGGAATGGCATCCCACTGATGGCTGTCGAATGCACTCCTGGAATAAGGAACGTATGATACAACCCAATACTCGCATGTTCATGGTGGGCGATTCAATTACCACAGATCAGGGTGAGGCGTTGCGATGTACCTTACCTACCAATGTTCAAGAGCAATTGAAAATAGTACGCAATGATGATCTAGGGTATAGTTTGATGAATAATGGCACAGATGCAAGTGAAGGACGAAAAATAGCAAATTTGATAGATCCAGAAAGTAGTCCGTTGGATTTAATTAAGCGTGCGAAGGATGCACTGAATGAATTTTGGCAGGGTGTGTTTGAGACCACTGATCCAATAGACACTGTCAATGATATACTTTTACTAAATACCGGTGCTCATTGGACAGTAGAGCCAATACAGGCCGAGAAGCTTTTTCAACTAGTGGCTAATGCAATTAAAGAAAATTTTCGTGGTATGGTAGTATTCCGGACGAATGTGATGGGACACAATGAGTGTCATAGGTTTAGCTCGCCTTTGCCACATGACGATGAACAGATTCAAAAGAAGATGTATAATTGGGCCGATTTTAGGGCTTACAATGAGGCAGTTGTACGAGCATTTCAGAGAGAGGGAGTGCCTAATTTCCGTGTGTTGGATCTGAGTATGTTTGAGTCACGTCCTGATGGGCATGTGATGTATGGCGATTGCTTACATTATTGCAAGCCTGGTATTCCAGATATATGGAATAAGAATTTCCTTTTCCACGTAATTCACCAGGTGCCTAGCTTAGCCGCATGACTAATGGGACAATAATGATTGGTGTGTGTAGAATATCTATTGCTTGCACTAGGAAGAAGATAATTATTTGAATGTAATTGTTTGTGTGAGTTTGTATGTAGACGTGAGGATGCCTAAATTTGATTGGTCAGCAAAAATTATCTACGAATTGGACAATTGCGTCGCCATTCTTCTGGTAATTCATCATAACCAAGTTCTGTCTTGCCCCGTAATGAAATCTCAGCAATGAGCTTTTGAGCAGCCTTCGGACCAATGGCACCACAAAACTTATCCCAAATGACTCTATTTAGCAACCCCTTTTGACAACACTCGTAGAATGCAGCGTACAGCAATTCATCACGTACGTCCGACATTGGTCCATAAAGGTGGATACATCCTTGGACGAAGTGTGCATATGTTTCTTGGTTGGGACCAGACTTAATGCAGACACCACCGTCTATGTCAGGCCAAGGAAATTGATTCATGTCACTTAGTGTTTGAACGAGGATCCTTGCGGCGTTCTTACGATGATGTTCGGCAGCATCGGCCGGTGTGTATGCACACGCGGTGAGGACACTGTTAAATGCATTTTGAACATCGTCGTGCTTGAAACACGATTGCTGGAACACAAGGGCGAGTAATCGATCTAGAACAAGTTCAGCTCTTGCAGCCTTGTCGTGATCTTTGCTATGTTCTAGTGCGTTTAGGACCATTTGGTACGAAATGATATCTGGTTTTGGAGATTGAGATGAAGCTTCTTCCATTCGACCTAGTAACAGCTCAGCATTCCTTGATGCATAATCATGTGAGCTCATCACCCAAGAGTGGAGTACATTGTTATACAATTCAGTCGATGGAATGGCAATTTCTTCCATTTCGCGTAACAAAGCCTCTGCCCTATGAGCACCATCTGCATGAGCGTATGCAGTCATCACCGTTGACCAGCTTACTATGGTAGGCGCTTTCATTGATCGGAGGATAGATTCAGCATGCTCTGCAGCAGCAAGACCTCCGGACGAGCGAGCCCATGCTAATATAACACCATTGTAACTGTACGCATCAGGTTCGATGCCAAGATTAATAATTCGGGAGAGTATCTCTTCCGCTTTCTGTGCCATAGTCACTCCATCGTTATTATGCTGAGCGGCGTTGGCAAACGCAGCAATTGTTGTATTGTATGATATAAGGTCTGGCTTGATGACGTGAGAACTTCGATTTTGGTTTCTCTTAAATGAATGCAAATATCGTTCTTCGATCTCGTCAAGTAGGGTCAGTGCTTCGAACGCGGCCAATTCCCCAACGATTCTTTCTGGCTTCTCATCACCTTCCTCTCCGAATGATGACACTGATGTCGGGCATACACTAGCACTTCGTGACCAAGCTGACAAGACAGTATTGTAAGTGATGACATCTGGCCGTGGTCCATCTTTGTCGGCCCCCAACTCCACCAGACGATTCAATATTTTACTCGCCCGTACGCCTCCATCTCCACCATCACCCTTCGCTAGTGCATTAAGCACAACGTTAAAGGTACGTGTGGTAGGACGCACGTGTCGGAATACCCCGCCACCACCATCATTGTCAAGCGACGACGAATGCAACGAAATCATCGATTCCAATAAGCCTTCGGCGGAGGTGGCATCCCCCGCATTCGCGTAAGCCTGTAAAAGAGCATTATACGTCAATGTATTGGGTTGGAATCCATGTGGATGACGCCCTCCTCCTCCACCACCATCACCACCATGACTCACTTCGTCATCATCCAGCTCACGTGCCACCAAATCCTCCATTTCTGTTAGCAACTTACGAGCGGCCGTCACCCCAAATGGTTGATCTAAACATGCAGCATAGGCAGATATAACAGTAGAGTATGTAATGACATCAGGAAGTAGAGTATTACTCCTCCTCCGACGATTATTATTACTGCTATTGGTCATTATTACGCTACTACTACTACGACAATGTTCATGTTCCGTCCACATTTCACGTAGTAACCGTTCCGCACTTTCGGCCGCCAAACGGCTCGATGATATCTCGGTCGAGCTTGGAGCGTTGTGCAGTCGCGAGGAAGAGGAAGATGACACAACATCTCCCAATGTGGGAGAAGTGCGTTTCCGTGCCGATCTTGCCCATGCACTAATCGTTGCATTGTACGCTACTATATTGGCATGATTGATACGTCTCGTATTATCATCTTCGTCGACTACTACTACTTTATTATCATCGTTTCGATATTTCATCATCTCTAGTACACGTTCGGCATTCGGTCCATCGTGTATACGAGAATAGGCATCAATAACTGTGGCATACGATACATCATTCGGACGAAACATCGATGAGAAGGAGGAGGACGACGATGACGGTGGCGGCGGTGGTGGCGATGGTGCTAACGACGATGTAGAAAGCGATATCATGAGATTAAGTAATCGTTCAGCATCAATTGGACGTAAGGAACGTGCATACCCTCTCATAACGCCCGTAATACGTATCATATTGGGATAATGATGTCTATCTTTATCATTCCAACGCAGTCCATTGGGGCATTCTAATGATGGTATTGGTCGAACCTCTGATGGTAGTCTGTCTTGTTGGCTTGATGCATCATCAAGGTTGACACCAGCAGCAGCAGCAGCAGCAGCAGCAGCAGCAGTCGCGCCTTTGCGACGATCCACGCGATTAATGTAAAGTAATATAAATTGTCGAAGTAATACATCGGCCATGACAATATGATCAAGGTTTGGACTTTTAGCAAGTGCATCTATAACATGTGAGTACATTCCATTCGTGAGTACTAATGTTGATGATGATGATGATGATACATTTGTTGAATTATTATCGTTATTGTCGTTGTTGTTGTTGTTGTTATATGAAGAAAAGTGAAAATCATGCAATGCCACGAACAAACGTAATGCAGTCTCTGCATCCGCCTCGAGGGTACTGCTACTACTATTATTTGCCTTGTTACCACCACCGTTGTTGCTGTTGGTGGTAGTAGTAGTAGTAGTAGTAGTAGTACACCGATGTGCCCAAAATTCCAATGCCAATTCAGCAGAATGGAATGAATTTGTTGCATCTTTCCATATAGCACGTCGTCGACGAGTACGTCCACTCCGTCCAATGTTTGATGATGAATTTATAGTATCGTCGTCGTCGTCATCGTCGTTGTTGTATGAACATGCATGTAGGAATAGGTCAGTCGTTCGTCGTGCGGCATTTTCATTAATTAGTCTCATGGAATAGCATTGTGGATGACGACGATGATCCTTGTTGTTGTTGTTTGTTGTTGCTGAGTACCGATCAACTCTCTCGCTGTTACTATTTCTGCGTGCAGTTGTTGTTGCATTCGAATTTGCCGTTCTTCTGCCAGTGTCATCGTGATCGACATCGCGACGAATGATGACGTCAGTTGGAGAATTCCTCTCCAGTGGCGGCAATGCAGAGCAGCCATCGCCATTGGTAAATGGTCGACGTCGATTCGTACGTGCAGTAGTAGTACGCCATGTCGGTGGATGCGACGACGACGACGCTCTTGGAATTGTCGATGCGATAATCGATGGTGCTGACGTGTCTGGATCTGCCGAAGATGAAGAGGACTGACGAAACAGCGGATGGCGCAACTGTTCTTTCTGAACACGACGTATGGCGTGTGGTAGTGGTAGCGGCGGAGACCATCGCATGATGACCCAGCGCCCGATCATACAGTCAGGGTGTCGAAGAGGAGGCGATTATAGCTAGACTTCCACCGATGTGCCAGATATTCTCCTCAGAAATGGAGCAATCAAAACCTAGGATTGATCTTCCCCAAGTAATAGGTAAATATTATATGAAAGGAATGAAAGCAAAACTTCACGATAAACTTTGATTACTAAATCGAAACATTACATTTCTGCTTCTGAGCGGGGAGATATTAATCTCATACCATTTCGCTTCCTTTTTTCTTTTATTCA
>Ga0247832_1005678_pt1 | contig 14249 bp, 9 predicted proteins | sample LaCruzMarch2015__10_FD_192407 | JGI IMG/M metagenome (GOLD analysis project Ga0247832, IMG submission 192407) | Freshwater microbial communities from meromictic Lake La Cruz, Castile-La Mancha, Spain - LaCruzMarch2015_4m | ecosystem: Environmental > Aquatic > Freshwater > Lake | place: Spain... | reverse complement strand
TGCGTATGTCGACGCCGACACCGCGCTCATCACGCCGCTGATTTCGGCGCCGGTTGCGAAGGTGTTCGTGAAGAACACTGACGCTGTGGAGGCTGGTCAAACGCTGGTTGAACTGGACCAGGCGGACGCCAAGCTCGCGCTGTCCGAAGCGCAAGCGAACCTGGCGTCCGCTTCAGCGAACTACACCCGCGCCCGCCTCGACCTCAGCCGCCGCCAAGCGTTGAGCGCAGGCGGCGCCGTTTCGGGCGACGAACTTTCGACGGCGCAAAACGCCTTCGCCACGAGCAAAGCCGACATCGCCGGCGCGCAAGCGCGTGTGGATTCGGCCAAACTTGAATTGGCGCGCACCGTGATCAAAACGCCGATTGCGGGCGTCGTCACGGATAAGAATGTGCAAATTGGCGAGCGCGTCGATCAAGGCAGAAAGATGATGGTGATTGTTCCGTTGACGTCTGTTTATGTCGACGCGAATTTCAAGGAAGTGCAACTGCGCAAGGTCCAGCCCGGACAAAAGGTTGAACTCGTCTCCGATCTTTATGGCGACAAGGTGAAGTATAGCGGCACGGTCACCGGCTTGTCCGGCGGCACAGGATCAGCGTTCTCCCTGATCCCTGCGCAAAATGCGACCGGCAATTGGATCAAGGTGGTGCAGCGCGTGCCTGTGCGCATTGCGTTGGATCAGGAAGACGTCACAGCCCATCCGTTGCGCGTCGGCCTCTCGATGCGCGTGAAGATCGACCTGGAAAGCGGCCAGAAGTAATCTTTAGAAAGAATGGGCCATGGCCGACGTCGCCGCCACTGGGGCCGTCTCCCCGCAACCACGCACACTGACCGGCGTCAATTTGATGCTGACGGCGATTGCTCTGGCGCTCGCCACGTTCATGCAGGTGCTGGACAGCACCATCGCGAACGTTTCCGTGCCGACGATCATCGGCGATCTGGGCGGCAATGCGAGCCAGGGCGCCTGGATCATCACAGCCTTCGCCGTCGCAAATGGCATTTCCGTCCCGATCACCGGCTGGCTGATCCTGCGCTTCGGCATGGTGCGCACGTTTGTCGCTTCGGTGTTGCTTTTCACCATCGCATCCGCCGCGTGCGGCTTCGCATGGAATCTTGAATCTCTCATCCTGTTCCGCGTGATCCAAGGCGCCGTCGCCGGGCCCATGATGCCCGGCTCGCAAGCCTTGCTGGTGATGATCTTTCCACCGTCGCAGCGCTCCTACGCGCTGGCGATTTGGGGTATGACCACTCTTGTGGCGCCGATCTTCGGCCCGATCCTTGGCGGCTATATCTCCGACAACATCCACTGGTCGTGGATATTCCTGGTCAATGTCCCGGTCGGCGTCCTTTGCGCTTGGGTCTGCTGGATAAATTTATCGTCGATCAAAACGCCAACTAAGAAGCTGCCCGTAGATGTGATCGGGTTTTCATTGTTGGTGCTGTGGGTCGGCTCGCTGCAGATCATGCTGGATACCGGCAAGGACGCGGATTGGTTCAACTCGCCCATCATCGTCGCGCAGGCGGTGGTCGCCTTTATTTGCTTCTTCATTTGGCTGATCTGGGAGACGACTGAGAAACATCCGATCGTGGATTTGTCGCTGTTCAAATCCCGCAATTTCACAGCCGGTACGATCGTGTTTTGTCTTGGCTACGCAGCGTTTTTTGGCGGTAATTTGTTAATGCCGCTCTGGCTGCAGACGCAGCTCGGTTATATCGCGACTTGGGCGGGCTTCGTCGCAGCGCCAGCGGGTGCGGTTGGCGTGATCATGACCCCATTGCTGGCGCGATTCACATCAAAGGTCGACGCGCGGATTATGGCGACGATCGCCTGCCTTGCGTTTGCGCTCTCTTATTCGATGCGCTCAAGCTACTCGCCGGACGCATCCTTCATCGACCTCATGTTGCCAGCCATTCCTCTGGGTATCGGCTTGTCCATGTTCTTCGTGGCCTTAATGACGATCTGCCTCAATGGCCTTCCACAGATGCAGATCGCGCAAGCGACGGCGCTCATCACTTTTGCGCGCCTCATCACCGCGAGCTTCGCGATCTCCGCCTCAACCGTTTATTGGGACCGCCAAGAAACCGTCCACCAGACGCGGATCGCAGAGACCTCCGGCAGCCAGACGGATCCTATGTGGGCAGATGCGCTACGGACCCTCACCGAGGGCGGCGCCAGCGCGGCGCAAGCATCCGGCGTGTTGATTCAAGAAGCGATACGCCAAGCCTACACGATCGCGATTTTGGACATTTTCCACATTTGCATGCTGGTGACGATCGGCTTGATACCTTTGATCTGGCTCACCCGCCGGGCCGTGGCCAATAGCGGACCGGGCGGCGGCGCGCACTGATTTCCACTTTGCGCCATAGACCCACTCCCGGTTTGGGGTATGCAGCTCAAACTGAGATGAGAAGCAAGGAGGGCTCATTAGGCCCTTATTGAGACGCCATGCGTCATGTCAGTGAAACAGGAGCCTTCATGCGCACACTCATCTGCTTATTTGGTTTGGCGTTGGCGTCTTCCAGCTTGAGCGGCTGTCTTGCGGTGAGCGCCGCGGGCGTGGTCGTCGGCGCGGTGGGCGACGTCGCGGAAGGTACGGTGAACGTGACCAAGGGCGCGGCCGGAGCCGTCATTCCTGACGGCGACAAGCAGCACGATTAGCCTGCGCATCGGCCAAGCTCACCCAGGGGGAGCAAAAGGCGCCTGGGCCAGGTTTTACACAGGTACGATCCCTTTTGCTGATCCACGGCCTTTCCGCAGCCCGGCTTGGTATCGTTAAAGACCTGTGAACGATTAGCGCCGCAATGCTTCCGGCCCGCGCGGTCTTCGTCTCTGCGCGTTTCATAAGGGTTTCATGATGACGATCGCCTTGCAGCACACGCTTCCCGCCACCCTGGCCTCCATCGCCCGCATCATCGCGCGCGAACTGAGCGTCGCCGAAACGCAAACCGCCGCAGCGATCGCGTTGCTGCAAGAAGGCGCAACCGTGCCTTTCATCGCGCGCTACCGGAAGGAGAGAACGGGCGGGCTGGACGACACCCAGCTGCGCAATCTGGCCGAACGCCTCACCTATCTTGTCGAGTTGGCCGAGCGCCGGGAAACGGTGCTCAAATCCATTCGTGAGCAAGACAAGCTGACGCCGGAACTCGAGGCGCAGGTCCTCGCCTGCCAGACGAAGGTTGAACTCGAAGACCTTTATGCGCCGTATCGGCCGAAGCGCCGCACTAAGGCGATGATCGCGCGCGAAGCAGGCCTTGAGCCGCTCGCCGAACGCCTGATGGCGGACCCGACGCTCGACCCAATCGCTGAAGCGATGAAATACATCTCCGACGAAAAAGGCGTCGCTGACTCCAAAGCGAGCCTGGAAGGCGCCCGCCACATTATTATCGAGCGCATGGCAGAGCAGCCTAAACTTGTCGGCACGCTGCGCGCCCAGATGTGGAGCGCCGGCAAGCTGGGTTCTGCTGTCGTCGAAGGCAAAGAAGCCGAAGCCGCCAAATTCGCCGATTACTTCAAATTTGATGAGCCGATCCAGGAAATGCCGTCCCACCGAGCGCTGGCGCTGTTCCGCGGCGAGAAAGAAGGCGTTTTGAAGATCGATCTCGACATGCCCGTTGAGGACGAACGCCGCCACCCTGCCGTCGGCGCGATCATGTCGGAGTTCGGCATCGAAGATAAGGGCCGACCATCCGATGCGTGGCTGGCCGAAACCGCCCGCCTCGCCTGGAAATATCGTCTGGCGACTCAAAGCGCGACCGACCTCCTTGCGCGCCTGAAGGAGCAATCGGATTCCGAAGCCATCCGCGTCTTCGCGAAGAATTTGCAAGCGCTGCTGCTCGCCGCGCCCGCCGGGCCGAAGGTTGTGATGGGCGTCGATCCCGGCATCCGCACCGGTTGTAAAGTTGCGGTCGTAGACGCCACCGGCAAGCTGCTCGACACCGCCACCATCTATCCGCACGAGCCGAAGAAGGATTGGGCCGGATCGCTCATCAAGTTATTCGAACTGTCCAGGAAGCATGGCGTCGAACTGGTCAGCGTCGGCAACGGCACCGCCGGCCGGGAAACCGACAAGCTGGTGGCCGAACTACAAGAAAAGATGCCGGACCTGAAGCTGACCCGCGTGATGGTGTCAGAAGCTGGCGCGTCCGTTTATTCGGCGTCGGAGCTGGCGGCGAAGGAATTTCCGGATCTTGACGTGTCGATCCGCGGCGCCGTTTCGATCGCCCGCCGCTTGCAAGATCCGCTCGCCGAATTGGTGAAGATCGATCCGAAGGCGATCGGCGTCGGCCAATACCAACATGACGTCGATCAATCGGCGCTCGCCAATTCGCTGGATGCCGTGGTCGAGGATTGTGTGAACGCAGTAGGCGTAGACGTAAACACCGCCTCCGCACCTCTGCTGGCGCGCGTGTCTGGCCTGACGCCCTCCATCGCCGCGAATATTGTCGCCTACCGGGATGCAAACGGTCCGTTCAAAACACGCGACGCCCTGAAGAAGGTTCCGCGCATGGGCGCGAAGACTTTCGAACAAGCGGCGGGCTTCTTACGCATCATGGATGGCGACAATCCGCTGGACGCCTCGGCGGTCCATCCGGAAGCTTATCCACTGGTGGAGCGTATCGCCCAAAAGACCGGCCGGCCGCTCAAAAGTTTGATCGGCGATAAGACGTTTCTCGCCACCGTGAAGCCGGCGACGTTCGCAGACGCAAATTTCGGCGTGCCGACCATAACCGACATCCTGGCCGAGTTGGAAAAGCCCGGCCGCGACCCCCGTCCGGCCTTCAAAACGGCGACCTTTAAAGATGGCGTCGAAAAGGTCTCGGACCTGAAGTCTGGCATGCGCTTGGAAGGTGTGGTGACCAACGTCACCGCATTCGGCGCCTTCGTGGATGTCGGCGTCCACCAAGATGGCCTTGTTCACATCTCGGAGCTGTCCGACACCTTCGTGAAAGACCCGCACGACGTTGTAAAAGCCGGTGATGTGGTCAGCGTCCGCGTCAAGGAAGTGGATGTCGCACGCAACCGCATTGGCTTGACGATGAAGACAACTGACAGCGGCGCGAAAGCAGGCGACTCCCGCCCGGCTCGGGCCGACGGCCGCAATGATCCCCGGGGCGGCGGGAAACCAGGCGGTCCTTCCAAGGGGCGTGCGCCTGAGCCGCAAAAAGAAACGGTCCACAGCCCATTTGCGCAGCTTGCAAAGGTGAAGCTGGGCTAGCTGTTGTCGACGCCAGCGCCCGCTGCTGCGATGTGGCGGGCGCTGGCTTCATAAGGGGACACTTATGCAGACCGCGTGTTGCCTAGCGACGAGGCAGGAGCGTGCGTTCTGGGGCCAAAAAATTCTAGAACTAGCCCATCGTCGAACGATATTTCGCCACGATAAAGGTTCAACTCTTGCATAATTCGTCGCTACGCCCTTAAGGACAAGTTCTTAAGATTAAAGAGCGTTCTGCAAAGTTTGAGCGCAAGGGAGTCTGATACGTGCGGCAGCAATTTCCACTTTTGACCGGCCTGCTCTATGGCCTCGGTGTGGCTGCGGCGATGTTGATCTCTCCGCGTAAGCTCGCCGTTGCTGGCGGCTTGGCGCTGTTGGCGGCAGGGATTGGCCTCTCCCACCTTCACGTCATTTAATCAACTCAATCACTCGTCAACCTGACTACAGCGCACGAATTGCCGGGGCGCTGTTTGCATCCTAACGTTTGTGCTTCGACGTTCGGGGTGCGGCATGGCGCGGACATTTAGTTCCAGATTTAAGTTTGCGGCTCGCTTAATCGGCGTGGTCATTTTCACCGCGGCTTTGACGGCTTGCCGCTGGACGTCGGGCGCGCCGCTCCTCAGCAAAGACCAGGCCGATTGGTCGCCGCTAAAGCCAGGCGCTTATGTTCATGGCGACCAGACCTATGAGGTCGAGGGCGCAAAAGCCGGGCCAGTCGTGGTGACCACGCATTCAAGCGGCGACAGCGACACCTATAGCGTCGCCTTTCAAAAGCTCGGCGGGAAGTTTTTCCTGGTGCAGGCCGTGAGCGGGTCCGAGATCAATTATCTGGTCATTCAGACCAACAAGGACGGCTTCATTCAGTACGTCCCCGATTGCAAGGACGAGGACCGCGCGATCGCCACAACGTCCGGCGCAATTCTGGCCGAAGACGAATCCTGCCAGTTCCCAAACCTGGACGCGCTGCGGAAGGCAGCCAAAACCGCCGCGGCGGCGATCAAAGCGGGCCAGCCCGGCTTTTCTGGGGACGCCTTCATCCGGCGCCAATAGGCTTCAGCCGGCGGCGCTCTTTTTCTTGCGCGCGGGCGCGGTAGGCGCTTTCGGCGCTGCAGACTTGGCGGCGACTTTCTTCGCAGGGGCCGCCGGTGTGGCGGGGGCTTCCTTCGGCGCGGCGGCCGCCGGCGGCTTTTTTAAAGCTGCGGAACGGCGGCGGCCATGGCGCTCTTCATGCCGCTTCAAGGTCTCGCGCAGATATTTGCCAGTCCAGCTGTCAGCGTTCAACGCCACCTGCTCCGGCGTCCCGGTCGCCACAATTTTCCCGCCGCCGTCGCCGCCTTCTGGGCCGAGATCAATCACCCAGTCCGCGGTTTTGATGACGTCCAGATTGTGCTCGATCACAATGATCGTGTTGCCGTTGTCGACCAGCTCCTGCAGCACCTCCATCAAACGACGCACGTCCTCGAAATGCAGGCCGGTGGTTGGCTCATCGAGAATATAGAGCGTGCGACCGGTCGCGCGTTTCGACAATTCCTTGGAGAGCTTGACCCGCTGGGCTTCGCCGCCTGAAAGCGTCGTCGCCTGTTGGCCGATCTTCACATAGCCGAGGCCGACGCGATCCAGCGTCTCCAGTTTGTCCCGGATCGACGGCACGGCGGAGAAGAATTTGGCGCCCTCCTCTACATTCATATCGAGCACGTTGGCGATGCTTTTGCCCTTGAACAGGATGTCCAGCGTTTCGCGGTTATAGCGTTTGCCCTTGCACTCATCGCAGGTGACGTAAACGTCCGGCAGGAAGTGCATCTCTATCTTGATGACGCCGTCGCCCTGGCAGGATTCACAGCGCCCGCCCTTCACGTTGAAAGAGAACCGGCCCGGCCCGTAACCGCGCGCTTTCGATTCCGGCAGGCCGGCGAACCAATCCCGGATCGGCGTAAAAGCGCCCGTATAGGTCGCAGGGTTTGAGCGCGGCGTGCGTCCGATGGGCGATTGATCGATGTCGATCACCTTATCCAAGAGCTCAAGACCTTCGATGGAATCGTGCGGCGCCGGGACTTCCTGCGCGCCCATCAAACGGCGCGCGGCGGCGCGATACAGCGTCTCGATGGTCAGCGTCGACTTGCCGCCGCCGGACACGCCCGTGATGCAAGTGAAGACGCCGAGCGGGATCTCCGCGTCGACGTTTTTCAGATTGTTGCCCTTGGCTCCCTTCACTTTGAGCATCCGCTTCTTGTCGACCCAGCGGCGCTTTTCCGGGATCGGAATTTCCCGATCACCGCGCAGATAGGCCCCGGTGAGACTTTCCGGGTGCTCGATGATTTCAGCCGGTGTGCCCTGTGCGATCACCTGCCCGCCGTGAATGCCCGCCTGCGGTCCCATGTCGATGACGTGATCGGCGGTGAGAATGGCTTCTTCGTCGTGCTCCACCACCAGCACGGAATTGCCAAGATCGCGCAGGCGACGCAACGTCTCCAGCAAGCGGCTATTGTCGCGCTGATGCAAACCGATGCTGGGCTCGTCGAGTACATAAAGCACGCCCGTCAAGCCGGAGCCGATCTGGCTGGCCAGACGGATTCGCTGGCTCTCGCCGCCCGACAGCGTGCCTGACGCGCGCGACAGGCCAAGATAATCCAAGCCGACATCGACCAGGAATTTCAGACGATCGCGGATCTCTTTCAAAATTCGCGCGGCGATGGCGCGGTCCTTCGCCTTGAGCGTCTTCTCGAGTGCATCGAACCAGGCATGCGCATTGCGGATGGAGAGCGCGGAGATTTCCGCGATGTCCTTGGCGTTGACCTTCACCGCCAGGGCTTCGGGCTTCAGGCGCCGGCCGCCGCAGGTTTCGCAGGGCGTGGAGGATTGGTAGCGCGCCAGCTCTTCACGGATCCAGGCCGATTCGGTCTCGCGCCAGCGGCGGTCCAGATTGTTGAGCACGCCCTCGAACGTCTTTGACGTCTCATAGCGCCGCGAACCGTCGTCATAGACGAATTTCACAATCTCATCGGCGCCGTACAAGATGGCGTCGCGCACCTTCTCGGGCAGCTTCTTCCAGGCTGTATCGGCGGAGCAGCGGAAGTGCTTGGTCACCGCCTGTAGCGTTTGTGCGTAAAGCGGCGACGGACCTTTGGCCCAGGGGACGATCGCGCCTTCGTTGATCGACTTGTTATCGTCCGGCACCACCATGTCGGCGTCGAATGACAATTGTTCGCCGAGGCCGTCGCAATCCGGGCAAGCGCCGTGCGGGTTGTTGAAGCTGAACAGCCTTGGTTCAATTTCGGAGATCGTGAAGCCGGACACTGGACACGCGAACTTGGCCGAGAAAAGAATCCGTTCGGGCTCGCTTTTTGAGTCCTTCTGATCGGCGTATTCGGCGATTGCGATATCGTCGGCCAGCTTCAACGCAGTTTCGAAGCTTTCCGCCAGCCTGTTTTCCAGCCCGGCTTTGACTACAATGCGGTCCACGACAACGTCGATATCGTGTTTGATCTTCTTGTCGAGTTCGGGCGGGTTTTCGAGCTCATGGAACTCGCCGTCCACCTTGACGCGCTGGAAACCCTTTTTCAAAAGCTCGGCGAATTCCTTTTTGTATTCGCCCTTCCGGCCGCGCACCATCGGCGCGACCAGGAATAAGCGCGTACCCTCTTTCAGCGCCATCACGCGATCGACCATTTGACTGACGGTCTGACTTTCAATGGGGAGCCCTGTGGCCGGAGAATAAGGGACCCCGATCCGCGCCCATAAGAGGCGCATATAATCGTAGATTTCCGTCACGGTCGCGACCGTGGAGCGCGGATTGCGCGAGGTGGTCTTTTGTTCGATGGAGATTGCCGGCGACAGGCCCTCAATGGCGTCGACGTCCGGCTTTTGCATCAATTCCAGGAACTGACGGGCATAAGCGGACAAGCTCTCGACATAGCGGCGCTGGCCCTCGGCGTAGATCGTATCAAAGGCCAAAGATGACTTGCCCGAGCCTGAGAGACCGGTCAGCACGACTAGCTCACCGCGCGGAATGTCCAAGGTGAGGTTTTTCAGATTGTGCTCACGCGCGCCGCGCACGCGGATAAAGGCCTGGTCGGACATCAAAAGCTTTCTGGTAAAGCCGTCTGGGAAACTTGGGCGCCGTACCTCCGGCTTTGCCGGACTGAGCGAACGATGGATACGATTTAGTGCGCTTACTCGATCACGAAACCAAGAACATATAGAGAACTCTATCTGATTGGCGTCGGTGGCCTCCAAGCAGAGAGCAGAAATGGGGATGGCGCGCACGCTTTTCCACAAGAGCCAAAGCCAGGGTTCTTGCGAAAGCCGCTCGACGTCGATCCGAGAGCTGCTTCTTGCCGCAATTTCTTCCCCTTTCATGCGCCGCCGCCTTACCGCCGTCGCAGTCAGCCTATAAAATCGGTTTGTGAGCGTTGGACTGAGGGGGACGAAGGAGATGGCCAAAAAGCCGACTTTGCGCGAGCTGCAAGAGGTCTATTTCCAAGATCGGACAAAATTCTTCAACGAATTGTCCTCGAGCCAACAAGCCCTTGAGGCGATAAATCAACGCGGCCACGCCAAACGGTCGCAGCTGGAAAAAGACATGGCGGCGGCGATTGCCGCCGTTGACGAAGAGACGCAAAGGGACGCAGCTGAATCCAAGGTCCGTCTATCGCAGCTTATCCCGATTGACCCAAACGAATCGCCGCCGCCGACCATGCGGGCCGCTTATTCCGATCGTATGGCGGCCTTGCTCGCGAAGCTTTCGTTTTTCGCTTATGTGCGCTTTGAGATCCCTGGAAATCTGGAAATATTGCAGCGCGTCCTCACGGACGGCCGGATGGAATTGAAGAAAGTCTATAACGCGCGCAATACGGAAGCCTATCTGGCCGAGCACCAGAACTTTGTTGTTGTGGCCCTCCGCGGCACAAACAGTAAGCAGGACCGCGAGACGGACTTTGATTTCCGTACACAGAAAGTTTCGATACCTGGTCACCCTCTGCCAGTAAACGTTCATCGCGGCTTTTACGCAGCCTATAAGGCGATCGAAGCAGAGTTACGCAACGATTTGCAAACCCTGACCCCCGCCGACAAACCCGTTTATTTTACCGGCCACTCCCTGGGCGGCGCCTTAGCCATCATCGCCACGGCTGCGATCGGCATCGCCGAAGATCCCACGAAAAAAGAGGAATTGACCAAACTCGCCGACCGCGTGGCGGCCGTTTATTCGTTTGGAGCGCCGCGCGTGGGCGACGCAAACTTTGATAATATCGTCAAAGCGCCGCACTACCGGGTGGTCAATAGATTCGACCTGATCACCTTAACCCCGCCAAACTGGCTCTTGGGCTATCGGCATACGGGCGATGTGCGCCTTTTGCGGGCCCCTGGGATGGGACCGCTGCGGCGGCCATCCGGCTCACTCATGACCGCCCTGAACCTGATTTCAAGCTTCTTTCTTTCGATTACAGGACAAATGGGCATGCTGGAGCGCCATCATGCCATCACCCGGTACGCCGCTAAGCTCGAAGAAATCGCTCAAGCGCGCTCTGCTTGGCACTGAGGCTGCCGGTCTCGCACCGGAACAGTTGAATTCGCCCGCTTTGGGTCTTGCGGTCCGGGGCTGAGGTCGCCATCACTAGTCCATGTCCGACTCCTCTTCCCCGCGATCCGCCGACGAACTCTTCACTCTGACGGAGACCGCTCTGGCCGCCGCCAAAGGCTTCGGAGCCGAAGCAACCGATGCGGTGGCGTCACGGAGCGCAAGCCTCTCGGTTGAGGTTCGCCTTGGGAAGCTTGAAACGGTGGAGCGGTCTGAGTCTGCATCGCTGGGCTTGCGGGTGATGATTGGGCGTCAGCAGGCTGGCGCCGCGACCTCCGATCTAAGGCCAAGCGCCATTCGTGAACTGGCCGAACGGGTCACCGCCATGGCCAAGGCGGCGCCGGAAGACCCTTATTGCGGCCTCGCGCCCACCGAACTCCTGGGAAAGAACTCAACCGACCTTCAGCTCTACGATCCCTTCGTCCCGACGGCGGAGGATTTGGAAGCGCGCGCCGCCGCGACTGAAAACGCGGCTTTGGCGATCAAAGGCGTGACGAATTCTTCGGGCGCAGAAGCGTCTTGGGGTGAAGGCGACGGCGTCTTCGCCGCCTCTAACGGGTTTCGCGGCGCCTGGCGCGCCTCCTCGCATGGCCTTGGCGTCTCTGTTATCGCCGGCGACGGCGCGCAAGGCATGGAGCGCGATTATGAAGGGCGCGGCGCCCGCTGGCGCGAAGACCTTCCCACGCCGGAGAGCATCGGTGTGAAAGCGGGCGAACGCGCCGCCTCGCGCTTGGGCTCACGTAAGCTGGATAGCCAGAAGGCGACGGTGATTTTTGACCGGCGCGTTTCGGGCGGCATTGTCGGCTCCACCCTCGGCGCCATTTCCGGCGGCGCGGTGGCGCGCGGCGTATCCTTCTTGAAAGACAAACTCGGCCAGCAGATTTTTGATTCCAGCATCAATCTCGTGGACGATCCATCCCGGCCGCGCTCCTTCGGCGCGCGCGCCTTCGACGGCGAAGGCGTACCGGGCGTAAAGCGCAATCTGATTGAGAACGGCGTCTTGACGACGTGGCTGTTGAATTGCGCGGCCGCGCGGCAACTTGGGCTGCAGACCACCGGCCATGCCAGCCGCGGCGTCGGCTCCCCGCCAGGCATCGAGAGCAACAATGTACACCTACCCGCCGGCGCCGAGAGCATCGAGCAAATGATGAAGCGCGTCGGCAAAGGGCTTTATGTGATCGAATCCTTCGGCCCCTCTCTCAACTCGAATACCGGCGATTATTCCGCAGGTGTGGCGGGCTTCTGGTTTGAGAACGGCGCCATTGCTTATCCGGTGTCGGAGATCACCGTGGCCGGAAATATGTTGGACATCTATCGCCGTCTTGTGCCTGCGAGCGATCTGGAATTCCGCGGCGGCCTTAATACACCGTCGATCCTGGTGGAGGATTTGACGATTGCGGGGCAATAGCCCGAACGCGCGCATCGCTCCTGGCGACATCGCCTTGGAGCGACAATTGCTCGCTGACGCCGCGCGCGCGGGCGGCGCGCTCGCGATGGAAATGCGCGCTCAAGGCGTGAAAAAACTCAACAAGGAAGACGGGTCGCCCGTCACAGAAGCCGACCTCGCCGTCAATGCCTTGTTGGAAACGCGACTGCGCGCCGAACGTCCCGATTACGCTTGGCTGTCGGAAGAATCCCCCAAGGGCGACTATCCCGGCGCGCACCGCACTTTCGTGATCGACCCCATCGACGGCACCGCCGATTTCATCAAGGGATCCTCGGGCTGGTGCGTGGCCGTTGCGCTGCTGCAAGCGGATCAGGTGATCGCCAGCGCCATCTACAATCCCGTCACCGAGGAATTGTTCGACGCGGGTATCGGCATGGGCGCTGCCTGTAATGGGACGCCGCTGAACGTATCGCCCAAAGAAAACCTTGAAGGCAGCCGCATCTTCACAACCCCCCATATGACGTGGGAAGGCTGGCCCAGAGCCTGGCCGAAACTTCAGGTGCTGTCCGGCGGCTCCTGCGGCAATCGCATGGCCGACGTCGCTGCTGGCCGGGCCGACGGCTACATGTCGATCACCACCAAATGGGATTGGGACATGGCACCCGGCGCGCTGCTCATCACCGAGGCAGGCGGCGCCGTAACGGATACGCGCGGTGGGGCCTTTTCCTATAATAATATGCTGCCCAAGCAATTAAGCGTGGCGGCGGCGCCGCCCGCTTTGCATGCTCAAATCATCGCGCGCACGCGACGCATTGTTTTGCCTTTAAAGGTCTTGTCTAAAAACAGCGTGCAATTGGACCCTGAGGACTAAGCCATGCCGGATTCTGTCGAAAAGCAATTACTCCACGTCGTCTTGGGTGGTGAACTGAAAGACCTTTCGCATCACGAGTTCAAAGACTTGGACAAGGTGGATTTTGTCGGCGCGTATCCAAATTATAGCGCGGCCTACAAAGCCTGGAAGGCCGCCGCCCAGCGGACAGTCGACAACGCCTTGATGCGCTATTACATCCTGCACGCTCATAAATTGATGGACCCAGAGACGGGAAAAACCCACGACTTCTAGGGTGCTCATTAGGATCGAATGATGAATTCCGCGCCGCCACCGGCCGAGCGGCGCTCGGCGCTCTCCCGCCTTGTGAAGGATTTTGGCGGCAAGCATTGGCGCTTGTTCCTCATCATCACGCCAGCGATGTTTGTCGTCGCCCTAGCCTCCGCCTCTTACGGCCTGATGGTGAAATGGTCGGTAGACCGTCTTTCGGCAGGCGACCAGCAGGTGGCGATCATTGCGCCCATTTTGGCGATTAGCGCGGCGCTCGCCAAAGCGATCGCAATGTACATCCAAACGCTGTCCACGAACCGCTTCGCCTATGGAATCGTGGTGGATCTGCAGAACACGATGTTCAGCCGGCTGATCGACTCCGATTATGCGCGCTTCAGCCGCGAGACGTCCGGTTCGATGATCTCGCGCTTCACGAATGACGTGAACGTCGTCAGCGAAGGCGTGGTGCGTGCTTCGAACTCGCTCTTGCGCGATTCGTTGATCGTGATCTTCTGTCTTGCCGCCATGCTGTTGACGGATTGGGTGCTCACCCTTCTCATGTTCGTGCTGTTTCCGATTATTTCCGGCCCGTTGGCCCGCATCGGCGCCCGCGCCCGCAAACAGGTAAAGGCGGCGCAGGAACATGCCGGCGCACTCACCGCGCAATTGTCAGAAAGCCTTTCCGCGCCGCGCATGATCAAGACCTACGCGCTGGAAGACTACGAACGCGCCCGCGCCAATCAAGGTTTCCTCGAACGCGCGCGGTTAATGCTCAAGCTTGTCGGCAATCGCGCCCGCACCGAACCGATCATGGAAGTGATGGGCGGCCTGGCGGCGGCGGCGATCCTGGCCGTCGCAGGTTGGCGCATGACGCATGGTCAAGCGACGGCGGGCGATCTCACGGGCTTTCTGGTTCAGGTGGGGGTCGCCGCCGGCGCCGCGCGTAGCCTCGGCACGCTGCATAACTCGCTCAAT
>Ga0247832_1005676_pt1 | contig 14255 bp, 14 predicted proteins | sample LaCruzMarch2015__10_FD_192407 | JGI IMG/M metagenome (GOLD analysis project Ga0247832, IMG submission 192407) | Freshwater microbial communities from meromictic Lake La Cruz, Castile-La Mancha, Spain - LaCruzMarch2015_4m | ecosystem: Environmental > Aquatic > Freshwater > Lake | place: Spain... | reverse complement strand
ACCCAGGACCTAACTCATCGTAGTAGGGGCGATATTCATGGTCAAAGTCCATCGCCCGAAATTTAGCGGGAAAAAACAGCTAAATTGTCTACGTAAAGTACGTCCGGTGAACAAAGGGTTAAGTATTTACGGAAGAATAATTTAAGTATTATTCGGGAACGATTCATTAATACTAGTTCCTACTTGAGGCGATATTTTCATCCATCATCACGAATAATACTTAAAGTATTTTCGTGTTTCTGAAAGTATTTACGGAAGAATACTTTAAGTATTATCACACAAAAAGACAGAAAAAGACAATTGTACATTGGAACTGGTACAGCTCATCGCATACCAAATAATACTTAAAGTTTAAAAATAATACTTAAAGTTTTGATTTGTGCGCCCCGTGCGAACGTTATACGATAACTATCATCATCTGAGGCATTTCGGATATTATAGAGTGGCACAATTACATTAGAGACCATGATCAATTAGATAGAGTATTCCAGTCTTTTCATTTAACAGAAGTAAAATAATTGTTTGATGAGAGTTGATGAATGTTGTAATGTATCCTATTTGACAGGCAGTGAGCAACTTGATCTCATTTACTTGACACACGTATCTATCAAGGATCATCAAAAACGATATCCACCAATGCAATCTACTGTGGAAGTCCTTATATGCCCATCACTTTGGGACGTCTTCCATAGAATTGTCACGTGATGCGGCAGCATTAAATGATGATTGGAAAATGCATTTCCGTTCCACCCACTTAGCAAAGCTTAAAATTAATTTGGTTGGTCATTATGTATTTGCCCAATGATCGATTGTAACAAAGTCATATGGAGTCAGTTTGAGTATAACTATCATCATCTGAAGCATGAGAAAATAAATATCTTGGATGAGGTGAAATGATTGAAGAAATTTCGGAAGCAACAGTTGGGCCGGAGAAGCAGGCTGTCAAAAAGCAAACGAAATATTATAGACCCACCGCCGAAGGCTGTGTTTACATATACGATAGATAATAACACATGTTTAATTCAGATGCACCTTTACTTTACAAGCTACCATATCAATCAATGAACATCGGAGGCTTCGACGGCGAAGCAGTTGTGGGAGCCTTCGACGGCGAAGCAGTTGTGGGAGCCTTCGACGGCGAAGCAGTTGTGGGAGCCTTCGAAGGAGAAGCAGTGGGAGCGGCAGTAGGAGAATCAGTCGCAACAGGGTCGCAAACACCAAGAAGAGTCCATCCCATGCTACCATATGTGCCATTTGGCTCATATCCAGCCTGACCGCAGTATCCAGAGTACGGGAAGGCCTTGCACTGGTACACATTTTTACCCCCCGCAGTCACTGTCGTCACTTTACTTCCAGCACTATAAGTTGCACCCGCAGCATAGGCGGCAGGACATGCACCTCCAACCGTGTATACGGGTGTAACAGATGGACTTGCAGTTGTAGGGGCAAGGGTACCCACACAGGTTCCGATAGTTGTCCATGCTAACTTGTATGCTCCTCCAAACTTCTCTGTGTTTGGCTCATATCCGGTCTGACCACAGAAGAGACTCATTGGGTAAGCATTGCACTGGAAGCTTTTTCCACCTGTCGATACCATTGCGCCTGCGGTATAGACAGTGCCCGAGACCCAAGCCGAGGGACATCCTGCCTGTTTGGCCGTAGGACTTAGCGTGGTAGGTGCGATAGTGCCAGAGCACGATCCCTTGACTGTCCAGGCCTCGAGCCAAAATGTTCCTGTTCCCGGCGTGTATCCTGCCTGAGTACACCAACCAGGAACCTTGCACTGATAGACCATGTGGTCAACCGCAACTGTGCTGCCTTCAACATATGCAGTACCTGCGACATAAGTGATGGGGCATCCCACTCCGCTCCATGCCGGTGACGTGGGGGCTAGTGTCGTAGGAGCCGGCGTAAGTGCAATGGCTGGATTGCATGATCCCTTGATTGTCCAGGCCTCTACCCAGGCCGTTCCCGTTCCTGGCATGTATCCTGCGAGAGGACACCAGCCACTTGCTGGACCAGTCTTGCATTCATAGACCAAAGTTCCAACCGCAACTAAGCTGCCTTCAACATATGAACCACCTGCCACATATGCGTTGGGACAACCCACTCCGCTCCATGCCGCAAGCGTGGGAGCTAGAGTTGTAGGAGCCGATGTGACAGCTGGTGCGGTTCCCTGTACACCAAAATAGTAGGAAGAGTTGATATGACAATGAGCAATGTTAGAGAAATGGAGGAAGATATGTGAAATACGACGGAGTCCATTTGAATAGCTGGGAACTAACTTACTGAGCATGCAGTTGCTTCCTTTGTCCACGCAATATCAGTATAGATACTACCAGGCGCATAGCCCGCGTTGCTACACCAGTCCTTTGAGATGCACGCAAAGTTATGCTTGGCAGTAGTAGCGACGCCGCCAGTTTGGGTCCATCCTGTAGGACAACCAGCGCCCACAGCGCATGAAGTCCAGAGGAGAGGAGTTGTCGTCGTGATCGATTGCGATACCGAAGTGCCGACGGTGTAGGCACTGCCAGGCGAGTACGCAGGATAGCATCCCGCGGCGGAAGCGGAGCTAATGATGAGGAAGAGAGACAGTGCGCTTGCTTTGAAGTTGGTCATGGTTAGTATTTGCAGAGGCGTTTAGACGGACGATGATGAAGGGATGGAGTATTAAGACGTTGCAATGCAGAGGCTTGAAAAATTATGAGAGCTTGACGAGCCGAGGAGATCGAGGGAGAAAATAATGGGCTGTTGTAGATGATTCTGGGCTTCAGCGCGGCAAAGCATTCAGGATTCTCGGCCGAAGAAGAGGCTCGATGCTGTTGTAGATTATCATCTGGGCTTGCATGCGCGGCAAAGCATTTAGGATTCTCGGCCGAAGAAGTTCCTTTGCTTAAGCCCGCTCCCTACAGCAAGAAAGCGTTCGGTACTTCCTCACGATTCACTGATCGTTATCGTACTTTTTCTTCACAAAGTGGGTCCACGAGTGCCTGATCCACACGAACAGCTACCAGTGGTGGCTGGCAGAGCCACTGTTGTCGATCAAAGCAGTGCGCCGGACGAACCACGTATAGTTGTTCTCGGTGGCCACGATCGTCCGCCTCTGCCACCCTTCCACAGCCATTTTTAAAGCCACGTCCACCAGCACCCGGACCACAATTATGGGCAGTCATCCTAACATGCATGGGTCTATATTATCTATGGACGCGTATACTTGGCCGATCACTACCAGCCATCTTCGTACGTGGACTTGGTCAACGTTTGGTGTCCCAAAAGAAGAATGTTAATGTTCGACACTAAGAAATGGTCGCAGCTCGTGAGAAACAACAACGTCAACTACAGGAGATAGCAAACAGAAGTACCATTCGAGAACGAAGTTTCGTCGCTGCTTCTTCTTTGTCGTCTTCATGCAACGAAGATGACAATAAAACCTGACGTCCGTCAATCCAACAACGTATCGTATCCAACAAAGGCTCCCACTGCTTCGTCGTCAAATCCTACTGCTTCTCTGCTTCTCCTTCGAAGGCTCCCACCACTGCTTCGCCGTCGAAGGCTCCCACCACTGCTTCGCCGTCGAAGGCTCCCACCACTGCTTCGCCGTCGAAGGCTCCTACTGCTTCTCCTTCGAAGGCTCCCACCACTGCTCGCCGTTGAAGGCTCCCACCACTGCTTTGCCGTCGAAGGCTCCCACACCAATGTAATAGGGCATGCCTCTTGTTGACAAAAATGTGACATTGGAGCACTGAAAGAAAAATATAGTTTGTCTGTGCTTAAAGTCTAATTATCCCCATTGATTGATATGGTAGCTTGTAAAGTAAAGGTGCATCTGAATTAAACATGTGTTATTATCTATAGTATATGTAAACACAGCCTTCAGTGGTGGGTCTGTAATATTTCATTTACTTTTTACAGCCTGCTTCTCCGGCCCAACTGTTGCTTCCAAAATTTCTTCAATTGTTTCACCTCATCCAAGATATTTATTTTCTCATGCTTCAGACAATGAAGGTTATAATCAAACTGACTCCGTATGACTTTGTTACAATCGGTCAGGGGGCAAATGTGATATGACCAACCAAATTTGTTCGTCGTATCCCTAATTTTAAGCTTTGCTAAGTGGGTGGAACGGAAATGCATTTTCCAATCATCATTTAATGCTGCCGCATCACGTGACAATTCTATGGAAGACGTGCCAAAGTGATGGGCATATAAGGACTTCCACAGTAGATTGCATTCTGCCAAACGTGTCCAAAGCCTACAGATTGGTTGAATTAAATCTGTACAGTCCAGGAAAGGAAAGATGAGTGCCCTTAATACATCAACAATCACATGGTCCTCCATTTTTTTGTCTTTCAGACTGTACACTTTTCGATGGTAGTAGTGGAGATGATCTTCGAAGGTCTGATACTAATTTACTACCATGTTGCACCTTTTCATTAAGCGCGGCAAAATCATTGTATTTCTTTCTACGTGTTCGTGCCACAGAAATGTGCCTGATGATATGATTCGCAACGAAAAAGTGAGCAACACGACGTTCTTGATGCAATACAGAAGAAAACAATAAATCATAGTTTGGTCTCACCTCTTCATGTGAGTTTGATCAGATCTGGGACTCAAATGCAGACAACCAATAATATTGCATGACTTTCTCTTGTCTCGTCTAACATGTTGTATACTTTAAACAGAAGATGTGCTTCCAATTATAATCAACTCTCTCAAATGTGGCAAAACGCATTCGTTTGACTGGGCTACAAAATGGACGATATTTCTTACTGTGAGCATCATCCGTACCGGTAATCGGTATCTATTTCCATCTCCAACTCCTCTTCGAATCGTGCATTCCGATACTTCCTCAAGTAAAGCGTAGCCCAAAGTGTTGCAGTGTCACTGGCTCGTTTCCATGCTTTACAGCAAGTCGATGACCGGGCGAGAGATCGGTACCCAAGGAATGAGAATATGGCAACAAGAATGTCATCGGTGGCACTAGATATGATATTGAACATGCATCATCGTTCCCGCCCTTTGAAATGTGCGGAGCGTCAGAAGGTGGCGAACCGTTATCACCATGTCCCCATCTCGTCGTCGTCGTCGTCATCATCGACCACTAACACCGACGTCATGTGCACTTATTTGTACTGTACTCTCTTCTACTGCTACATCTACCACAAGCAGCCGCTGTGCTAGCGCCGCGGCCCCTCTGACGTTCGTCGTTCCTCGGCACCTTCGTTTCATAAAAAGTTGTTCGACCAGTTCCAGAAGAATGCAGTCGTCGTCGACGTCGTCGCCGTCACAACGACCGGTACTTTATGATACTATCGAAAACACAGAGGAGGATGAGTCTAACAATTTCAATAATACACACGTATTATTAGCAGGCAATAATTTCAATCCATATGGTGATGTCACAACGAGGACATGTAAATCATACACTGCATTCATAAATGCTATCGATGCACTGTCGACTAAACGTAACGTAGTGCGCGATTTACGTAAGAATGCATCTGATTTAATTACTGTCAAGGAATACTTGTTCAATACAAAGCGAGTATTGCCACGATGGGATGTGAATGATTACCTCCTTCCATTATCCTACGTAGGAGCAAACATCAACAATGATGATCTAGCAACGACGAATAATGGAAAGAAGGTTGTGGAAGAAGAGGAGGGAAACAATAACTACAATATAGATACTTCATCAACAACAGCAACAGCAACAATTTCATTAAACATGAAACAAAGTATACGTCTCCGATCCGAACAATTCCTCTCAACAACAAATCTAACGTCATCTCAATATCGATTAGCATCTGTCTTAATAGCCCATCTGGCCGATGACTGTGCCCGGACATCGAATGTCGATCCAATTTATATAGCATGGGAAAAAATATTAGAATGTGGGATGACACCATTAAGTCGTACACTTAGTACTTTTTTATACGTCTTGGGTCTACCTCCTAGTGCTAATGAGGATGAGGAGGAGGAAGAAGAAGAAGAGGAGGTTGCTGCTGTTGGACGAAGACGAAGGGATGCAATAGCCACCGAGGTGGCAATGTATCATGATGCAATCTACTCACCTACCGAGAAAACGATTGCTATACTTGTAAAGTCACTTGTTGCCCGGGGTGATGCTAAAGGTGCCGAGGCATTACTCGATGGCATACCTTCACCATCTTCCTCCTCCTCGGCAGAATCATCGTCGTCATCTAACTCGCAACAATTATTACTACGACATCGTACCACTAGTCCTATACTCAAATTATACTGTGATCAAGGAGATATCGAGTCGGCATTACGGTTATATCGACGTATGCGACAAACAAGTCGTGTTAAAATGGATACTACTACCTATGTTGATTTTATTGCCGCCGTTGCGAAAAATGGATACTTTCGATCCGATTCCAAGGGGATAGTACTACCTGCTGCCGAGGAACGGGAGACGCTGACAACAATAATGCGCGGACCAGAATTGTTAAATTTGCTAATATCCGAAATGGCCGAGGATGTATTGGACATATCCGAGGAGATGGCGGGGGTATTGCGTGAGGGTTTCATGGCCGGATTCGAGAAATGTCGTGATGTTGTATCAGATAACAATGGCATTAATGCAGGAACAATGTCGTCGTTGGATTCACGAGAATGTGCAACAAACATGATGATGACCCCCCTAACAACTCGTTGTCATGACAAACAATCACTCATTGCTAATCGTGTATTCATTGACAAAAATACTGCACTTTGTTCTGCCACGGGTGTTAAATTACGTTTTATGATACTTGACAATACCCAACGTGTACACGTTCATGATACATTACTAGATATGGCACGGGAGAAGTCGATGGAGTATACATCACGGTTGGCTGCCAAGGGCCGGTCAACCACCGACAATGTAAAGGCAGCCGAGACTGCGTCACAAATATTACGTGAATTCTCAGAATGGTTAGATACACGTGACGGACCGCCATATACTGCAATAGTGGATGGAGCCAATGTAGCCTACTTTGGTTGGGGCCGAGTGAATGTATATCAACTAGTACACATGGTGAACGAGTTAGAACGGCGGGGAGAGTACCCGTTGGTAATATTCCCGCAAAAGTATACTAATCAAAGATTTCATTTACGTCGTGGTATGATGCAGGTACTCAGGGATGAGGAAATGGAGGCATTAGAAGGTTTAAAGGCCAAGGGTCAAATGTATGTCGTCCCACCGATGTGCCTTGATGACTTGTACTGGATGCTGGCAAGTGTATCCAAACAAACATTCTCCACCGGTGGGCGTAATATTGATGTCTTACCGGACGAAAGTAATAACAATTCGTCACCCAATCATGGACGATATCCAGGGTTACGACCCATGGTGATATCGAATGATAAAATGCGTGATCATCGTTTAGAGTTACCATTAGAGGAACGTGCCTTCCGACGTTGGTGTACAAGTCATATCGTGAATTATAACTTTACTGAATATGTCGAAGATTCAACGGAGGAACGTACAATCACATTTAGTGCGGCAGGATTGTTTAGTGATGAGATACAGGGTAATTTGTGTCCAGAAGTAATACAAGGAGCGTCAGAGGAGGAGAGTGATGGTGATATAATTATGGCATGGCACTTTCCTGTGAGCGAATGGGATGACAATGAAAGGTTTTGTCTTAGACTGCCACTCACTACTACTACTGCCACTACCACTAATTCCATCAGTACCACCACTGGACTATACACACCACCATTACATAGTGAATCATTCCTTCAACATATTGAGAATGTTAAGTTGTCATGGAAGCCTGATTCTAGTGATGATGATGTTGGAGGAGTGCCTTGTTTCGGAGAGCCGACAATTGATCCTAGTCGTATGGTACAAAATTCCATTGTAGATGGTGATTCTAATTGGATATAATAACAAATAGAGAGAGAATTTACGTAATTAATTCCTACTACCTTGCATTTGTTTACATCATTTTCCATTTATTTTTATCATACTCTGTTTACATTCTTCTTTTTATTTCATTTCTTCTATTTCCTCATCTTCTCCCTCCTCTTCCTCCACATCATCAAAATCAACCCAATCATCATCCATTTCTTCCATCTCGATTGTTTCGACCATATCTTCCACTATTTTTCCTCCCTTGTTATTCATACTCATCGCATTGGCATCCTCATTATCATCTTCTTCATCATCGTCATCATCATCATCATAATCTTCATCATCTTCTTCCTCATCATCATCATCTACCCATCCATCATTGTCATCATCTTCGCCCTCCTCAAAGTCATCATCCTCGTCATTATCATAGCTCATGTGACTGCGTAACATGTCATCAAAATTCTCCTCTATTTCGCGTTTATAATTCCCATTACTGACCTTGTCGATTAAATTCATCACATCTACCGCTCCGCCGACGTCCACCTGGACGAATGTCAATTCCGGCGCCCCCCCCTTCATGTGCGACATGCGTTTGCTCAACGCGTGTCGGATGGACTTGGTGTTGGATACGAGCCAGGCGTACGCGCGTCGGCGAGAGATGACATCGTCGGCCTTGCGTATACGCTGCCGTTCTGAAGTTGATGGTACCGCCGACGCTGCTGTTGTTGTTGTTGATGATGATTCTTGTCGTGCAACAGTAGTGGCGGCGGTGGCGGTCGACAATACGGATATGGTGACGCGTGCCTGACGCAAGTCGGGAGAGACATTGGCATGCACGATATTAATCCGTCGTCGTAATTCTTCGCCAATTCCATCATTCTCCGCATCGGAGGAGGTTCCTCCGCCACCGGTCGTGGAGGTGGTAATGCCAACTCCACGATGGAGGAGCGTGGCCAATTCCGTGCGCACGACGTGCCCCACGCGTTCTTGACGCTTCGTCCGGTCGAGATTGTTACTCCGTTTTGTTGTGCTGCCGGATGATCGTTGATCGTATCCCATAAACAATACTGATGATGAAGATGAAGATGATGTTGCTGCTGCTGTTTGTCGCGATGTTCTTTGATGGGATGACCGAGAATGAATATCGAATATGAATGAATGAACTACAGTTCTTGATACGACTGTCGCCAGACAATACACTGCAAATAATGCAAATAAATGGCAACGATGATGACGACAACAACATCGACGTGCGGTGTTTATTCTGCTGTTGTTCTTCATACTTATATCGTTCGGTGATTGTGCGTATCCAATGTTTTGATGATGATCGGTGTGGTTGAAAATAGAAAATATGGATGGAGGTCGGGTGTTGGTTGATCTGCACAGAAGTATCGTTTGAGCTGATTCGACAAGAATGATGCGTGGTCTGGCCTTTTTTACTGGCACAATCGCTCAAGATTTCCCAACACCGCTAAATACTCGCTGCAGAATTGGCGCACGAGCGAGCATTTTTAGGTGTTGGGGAAAGATCGACCCCAAGTCCGGAGTCCGTGCAACAACATGCATAATATCAAGTTCGTGGTCCTCCTCATCATCCTTATCATCATCGAAGAACAATGTGACGCATTTGTCGCTGATAGTGGCATCGCGTCGCATCGTCGCTGTACCTTGTCGTTGCCGTCGTCGTCCTTGTCGTCATTGTTCCTCAATCGCAACCATAACAGCAACAACAAATATAATGACTTCAATGTTGATCGACGAAGTATTCTACAAAGCACAATAGCAACATCCTCATTATCTACTTTCCTTGCCCTACTACTGCCAACAAAGGCAGCAATTGCCGAGAATGAAACGATGGAAAGGGGTGGGATAAAGCTAACACCGTTTAATTCTCTAGCATTTAATTATCGAGAAGGACAAAGTCCAACAATTGATTCGTCAACATTAAACAATGAACCATCCATTACCTACATTGATTTCTTATCCCGATTAGATGCTGGGACTATAACATATGTAGAGTTCTTAGCCCCGTATGGTAATGTTGCATATGCTACCTACAAAGAAGAAATAACTAGTAGCAGGAAACGTATTGGTGAAGGTTATCCAATTGAAGACCCTACTGGGTGGAGTAGTCCTGCATTTGTTATCAAGGCTGTTGCCAAGAAAGGTGTGCCATACAAGTTTATTGTACCAGGGATTGGTGGTGGATAGGATAATAGTGCCTAAGCCAAAAAGGCCAGGGTGGTTCCACTGTGGCCATTGCTACGATGGTCAGAGAGTAGAAATAGAAATCAAAGAAGTTGAAAAAGTTCGGTTTACCGCTCGCACAAAAACCTACATATTGACTAATTGATGTTTGTATGCAATTCATCCTCACTCTTTGCCTTCCTTGGTGACATGACAGCACGTTCCTCTTGCATCACCACCTTTCCAGGGGACGACTGAGTAGAAGTGATAACTTCCTCTTTGTGTGGCAAAACACGATTCCAAATATTACCATTGATCGACTTATCCCCATCAAGGTAGTATTCTACAAAGTAAGATAGACCCTGCTCTTCACTGCTGCCATCTTGGTCTGGGCTGCTTAATGACATCCTCTTCTCATTCAACCAATCTTGATATGCTGCCTCTTCGGATTCAAACCCTCGAACCTGTCGTACACCTGCAACAATATCCTCCTTCAATACTACAATATTATGTGGAGTTGGCGAGGCAAGATTGTCGTTCCAAAAATAGGGCCTAATCTTGAAATTTCCACTCTTGAGTTTGTCCGTAGGTATCCATTGATAACCAAAGAGAGGCCTTGTGGGATCCTCTGCCATTTCAATACGATGTTTCACATTACTTGTCGTTAATTCCCATTCACACGCATATCCGTCTTGACAAAGAAGCAGTGCCGCAGTCCTCCCTGCTACCTTGGAACTATACTGTTTCACAATTTTTCGTGTGTCTGGATCGAAAACAGCTATAGCCTTGTTACCCGAGATTGGTGGGACACTTGATTGGAAATGCCGCGTACGGACAGTCAGTTGTTCACGCTCTGCCTTGCATGCACCCAAAAACTCGTGTAGACGACTAATGACACCATTGGATAAACGCTCTTGAATGTGTTGTTCAAAGTATGCCAAAAACTTATTTCGTTGAACGCTCCCAGCTCGGTAAAAGACAGATCCTTTTTGGTTGTAAAGTAGACAATTGTGATGCACTTGATGAGTATCCATTAATGCATATAGAACTATCTCTTCCATTGCGTCAATTGGCTCATGTTCATCAGTGCCTGGCGTTTTATATTCTCCAGATGATGATGGTTCGTATCCTCCATGTTCTAACTTGGCAATGATAGTTTTATAATCCATCGGTTTGGATACGATTGAGAGGTAATCTTTGACTAAATCAATGTCAACTGCAATTTGGGAGATATTCATATACGAAACAGAATTACTAAATGCTGTCAAACGAAAGTCACATGAAAAAAAATGCTACACTGTAAACTACGAACCTGGATCAGAAAAAATATCACCGTAGTCATACGCAATCAGTTTCTTCAATATCTGCCATAATTCCACAAGTATCAAACTGGCAAAGTTGTAGCTGTTAGACACATCCTTGTATTTGTTGTACACCATGTCAATCTTCTTCTTCTCTTCTGTGTTATTTACCGCGTCCATACCACTAGCAATATCCTCCTCTGGCAGTATCATAGTGTCCAACTCGCAACGTTTACATCCTCTCTTCTTAGTCTCATGATTTGAATCATCATTGATGATCACGTCAACTTCTGCGATGGACTCATTCTTTTTGGTGGGAGAAAAACAAGACTCGTCAATACACTTACAGTGATAGGATCGAGGACAATTTTTGCAAGGAACCCTTTCATCCTCATTTTCTAACCCACACACGGCACATACGAAGAAATTCGATTCGATATCAGGATTGTAGGGAATCAAAACTTGGTACTTAATAGTCATCGCAATGTCCTCATTATCGGCGAGGAATGAACCATCGGGCGTGAATATCGTATTCAAATCTTGGGGCGTCGAGGGATCCAAGTTTTTACATCCCGTCGCCAGTTCCGTAGGGAATGCGGCAGGTGGGATCTTTAACACTTTCTTTCCCTCCAGGACCTTCTTCTTCTTCGAGGGTCTCCCGTCGGAGTCATCCATGGACGGAGATGACCGTGTCGATCGAAAGTTGGGATGTCGTGGCGAGTCAGTGCCATCACCATCGTCGTATGGCCCAAATGATCGACGACTTTTGGGGGGACCCCAGTCATCTGCTTCGATCTTCGGTCTCGACACCTTTTTCTTCGTCTCATTCTTCTTCTTGAAGATGCCAGCACTACCACCAAACAATTTCAATTCAGCACTACATAGTTCGTGTAGTCCATCCATCACGACGTCCTCTGCGCTGCTGCAATTTTGCTGCTTGCATTCTCTCTTCATTATTGCGGCGACATCGTCAAGCCGGCGAGCGCATTTAGAGCAGGTGCATCGGAGGGTGCATACTGGACAGTATGCAATCGGGACTTTCAATGGAGTTGAAGGATCGTATTCTTTGACGCGAAAGCTAAGCCGTGTCTAGAGGAAGGGTAGCGGGGAAGGAGAGGGGCAGAGAGAGGGTCAGGCACGGACACAGTTTTTTTGTACGTGGGGCATACTACCAAAAGTAAAAACTCACAGCAGTGTGATAATCACAATAGGAATGCCGACCACAGTGGAATGTTAGTAAGTCTTTTTTTCGATTGTGACAGATATGACAAACCTCCCCATGTACAAGCGTTATTGTTGCTTCTCCTTTACTTATACGATCAGAAACGATACTTTCTGAGTATGCCCGAACCCGACGTAATACCTCTGCGGCATGTACGTCGCCATTGGGATTTGGTATCGGTGTTTGATCTTTTGCTGTGACACGTATGCCCTGTTTGTCAACCTTAATAGCAGGTATTCTGGCTGCGTTTCGGGGTTGTGGTAGACCACCTGCGGATGAATTTGTTCGAGAGATTGACGGACCACTCCCGCGTGATGATGCAATACCATCGGCCCTTCCTCCTCCACCAGCATTAAACCATAATCCTTCTGACTCGGGTGGACCATAATGAACATCAGGTCGATCCATCCCGTACGGATCACGTATTGTTAATGGTGCATAGAATGGTGTCGATGAATATATGGAATGTCGACCTGGTACTGACTTTGTTAAATTAGTACAATAGTCATCTAACTGTTGACATATCATTTTCGTAAGGTCCATCGTTTGTTGGAATGTTAATCCAAATTCAGATGCAATACGTGATGCATATTCCTCTGGTGTGGGTACGTTTGGATCGGTGAGGTCCCAATCCACAACCTGGACAAAGTGGGGTACCAACATTGATGATGTCGCTTTCGCTGAGTGTTTCTGCTGTTGTTTATTCATGCTATCAGATGGCAGGAATGACACGCTTCTACTACTCTCTCCTGGTGAATCATCATTCACAGGAACATTCTCTCCCTCCCCCTTTTCCTCTGCCTCCTTGCCATCTTCTCCTCTATTATCATCTTCGCTACTATCGTCGACATCATCATCATCATCCACCAATGGAAAACGAACAGTAACAGCACACACCAACTTTTTCTTTGTTGGTGGGACCCAGAAATGATTCGTATCTACCGGGTCTGTATCACAAAGTAATTCACCCGTATTTTTGTCACGTGGTTCACACCCCATTCGTCCACGATGGTAGCTGTATATATCCAATATTTGTCGTTGGTGAGAAGAAGAGGTCGATGGTGGTGGACAGGTGGTGGTTTCGTTTATATCGTCGTAGTTTTGGTCCGTGACATCCTCAAGTGGTAGCACGTCCTTCGTTTCGCGTAGTACAATCGACGACATTTTCGATGGCCGACTATCGATAGAATCCATTTCATTATTGCCACCACTGCCACCAGTAGCAGCAACGTCAGCATTACCCTCAACATTGGTCGACGCTCCACTGGAAGGAGGAGGATCGACAATGGTATAAAACACATCATCGTCATTGTTGGTCGATTTAGCATCGTCATTGAAAGGAGGGGTGATATCTTTTCCACGCTGAAGATTTAGATACCGGTCTTTTGCCTCCTGCCGACGTGCCATCTGAATCACGAAGTCCGAAAAAAAGAGACAAACGTTGAATAGAATACATGTGAGGTGACAAAATATTATAAAGTTGAGGGCGCTGCTTGGGCAAAAAGGGATAAAACATAAACGCCACCAAGATGATAAATATAATCACAACATTTATAATACACATACCTCATGGGGCTCCAATATCGACGAGACGCCACCGCATGCCGTCCAACCATACTTGGGTGGATCTAGTGAGCATAGCCGCAACGACGTCATCACCCCCCTGTCTGTGAGTGTTTCCCGCCCT
>Ga0247832_1005668_pt1 | contig 14271 bp, 10 predicted proteins | sample LaCruzMarch2015__10_FD_192407 | JGI IMG/M metagenome (GOLD analysis project Ga0247832, IMG submission 192407) | Freshwater microbial communities from meromictic Lake La Cruz, Castile-La Mancha, Spain - LaCruzMarch2015_4m | ecosystem: Environmental > Aquatic > Freshwater > Lake | place: Spain... | reverse complement strand
CCACGACGGGGCAGCCAGCGGCCAGAGCACAGATCGTGTCCGTGCCGACCACACCAATCGCAAAAGGAAAGTTGCTCGCGCCAAAGACAACGACGGGACCGATGGGCTGCATGACACGGCGCACATCCGGCTTCGGCAGCGGCTGACGATCGGGGACCGCATGATCAATGCGTGCCTCGGCCCAGGAGCCTTCGCGAATGAGATTGGCGAAGAGCTTGAACTGCCCAATCGCGCGGCCACGCTCACCCGTCAGTCTTGCCATCGGCAGCGCAGTCTCGGCGAACGCACGCTCCAACAAGGCATCGCCCAGGCCTATGACCTTGTCAGCGAGCAGGTCGAGGAACTTCGCCCGCGCATCGGGACCCGCCGCACGCAGCGCATCGAAGGCATCGTCCGCAGCATTCAGCGCGGTATCCACCTGGGCAGCCGTGGCCTCGCCAAAGGCAGGCTCAAGCGGCTGGCTGGTGCTGGGATTGATGGCGTGGAATGTCGCGCCGTCGGCAGCGATGGATTGTCCGGCGATAAAGTGGTGTCCGTGGAGGCTCATGATGCGCAGTTTCTAGCGCGGCCAGCCGGAGTGTCCAAGACGAAAACAAAAAGCCCGCAGACAGGGTGGCCTGCGGGCATGATGGGTGACAACTGAGTTCGGGTGTCTGCGGCGAGTGTCTTTTGGCGTGAAGTGATTGGTGTTTTGATTTCAGAACTAACTACCATGCACTCCTCACCAAACACCTTCCATCCTGGGGCTATGCGATAAATCGAACATTCCCCACAGCACCTGCCGCCATCGCGGCGTGCTGCGCATCCGTGCAGGCCGAGTCAATCGGGGCGTCCGGCGCGGCATCGCTCTCTTCCAGCAAGTTGTTGGCGATCATGTAGCGTTCGACCTCTTCGCCGCTGATGTCGGCGAGCATCACGCCATTGATCTCGACACATGGCGACAAGGGTTGGCCGCTCTTCTGCTCCATCTCCCAGCGCAGGGCCGGGTTCTTGATGATGTCCTTCTCTTCGTAAGGCAGGTCATACTTGCGGAAGATGGCGCGGACGCCTTCGCTCCAGCCGCAGTGAGTTTTGACGTAGGCGGTGATGGTGGGTTTGCTCATGGGTAGGGTGTGTTACGAGCGAATGGTGGAGCAGAGCATGAAAAAATGCAATGCCCTGTGCGACTGCAGTGTGCATGGGCGAGCCTCAGATGCACGTTTCTCATTCCTGCCAACTCAATCGCCTTGGGGTTGTAGTTGGCCTCTGTGATGCCGGAGATGCTTACCTTGACCAACATCCAAGATCTTCGCTCAACGATTCGCTGACCAAGAAAGCTAAGCGCTGGAACAAGTTCCAATCAGGTCAGGCCAGCTACAAAGAGATAGCGCCACGACGATGCTAAAGATGCGGACTCGACGGCGGCATGCGCACTGCTTCCTGCTCAGAAAGGAGCGAACACCTCATAGTCGCGCTATTAAAGCCAATGAGTGATCATTCAAAACTCATCGCGACCGACTGCTACCACCCCAACCTTGCCAACGATCATGCATTTACCGAGCACCATAAGAGGCCTGAACCCTGTGATTGCCGAGGTCGCTATGTGATGTTATGCGTTGTGTCATGGCGATGATGACGCATCGAACGACCTTCGCACTCGACGAGGGAACGACCACCCGCATCAAGAGCCGTTCCAAGCTTTGGAAAGCGTCGCAGGCGGCAGTGGTGCGACGTGCGGTTTCCTTAGCTGAGCAGCCAATCGCAAAGCCAGATCCCGTGGCCCTGCTTGAGCAACTGCATTCCACGGGCGAAGGTCTCCCGGCCAAGGTCGCTAAGGCCTACCTCAAAGAGGTGCGGCGGGACCGCCAATAGGGCAGCACGAAAATTGATAGCCTTGGCTCTGCGGCGAATGGAACCCTTATTCTCCGCAAATCCTGTGGCGAATCCAAGAGCCGCCGCCGATAGACACCCGCGCTGTGAGTCGTTACGTGCAGCTCTCCGAACTGCCCCATGCAACGCTCCCGCCTTCTGCCTCTCATCCTCCTTGCGCTCGGCGCTTCGTCTTTGCACGCGGCGGACCCGAAAAATGAACAGCCCCTCGCACCAGGCGGTATCTATCGAGCGAATGACCCGAACCGCCCTCGGCCACCGGTGATCACGCCACCGGGCTTCAGCACGCAGGACAAAGCCGGGGCTGCGCCTTCCGACGCGATCAACTTGTTTGATGGCAAGGACTTGTCGAAGTGGATGCGCGAGCCGCGCAAGGACTCGCCCCCTGGCGATGACAAGCCGACGTGGAAGGTCGAGAACGGCTACATGGAGATCGTGGGCAAGAGCGGCAGCATCCGCACCCGCGAAAAGTTCAAGGGCGACTACCAACTGCACCTCGAGTGGTGCACGCCGAAGGAGGTCGTGGGCAATGGCCAGGGACGCGGCAACAGCGGCGTCTTTATCGAAGGCTTCCCGGAGATTCAGGTGCTCGATTCATATCAAAACGACACGTATCCCGACGGCCAGGCAGGGGGGCTCTACAAGAACTATCCGCCCATGGTCAATGCCAGCCGCAAGCCCGGCGAATGGCAGACCTATGACATCTTGTTCGAGCGATCCACGCCCACCAGCAAGGCGAAGCTGACCGTCATTCACAATGGCATCGTGGTGCAGTATCAGCGCGAGTTCGACAGCAGCTTGAAGGAGGGCGATCTGCTCTTGCAAGACCATCTGAACCCCGTGCGCTACCGCAACATCTGGCTGCGTCCGCTGCGGGTGGACTCCGACAAGGTCGGCACCAAGGCCCCACCCAAAGCTGCTGCAACCAAGCCCACCGCCGCAAAGCCCGAAGTCATCCGCATCAAGACCATGACCGCGCAGATGAAGTATGATGAGACGGAGTTCACCGTGCGCCCTGGCCAGCCGGTGAAGCTGATCTTTGAAAATGGCGATGACCTGCCGCACAACCTCGTGCTCTGCCAGCCGGGCACCGACACCGCTGCGATGGCAATGAAGCAGATGGAGAAGCCTGAGGAAGCGTTGAAGCGCAACTGGTTGCCTGATGATCCGCGCATCCTACACCACACGAAAATGCTGAACCCGCACGAGAAGGAAGAGCTGACCTTCACCGTGCCCGAGAAGCCCGGCGACTACCCCTTTGTGTGCACCTTCCCTGGCCACGCGCTGACGATGAATGGCAAGATGAAGGTCCTGCCGCTGGGCCAGGGCTTGAAGGAGCTGAAGTTCGCCCTGTATCTCGGCGATTGGACGCAACTGCCCGACTTTACGACGCTGAAGCCGCATCGTGAAGGCGTGGTCGAGGACAACCTTGTGCAGATCAAGCTCGATGATTACAAGAACCACTTCGGCGTGGTCTTCACCGGCAAGCTCACCGCCCCGCGCAAGGGCAGCTATCGCTTCTACATCGCGGGCGATGACGGCGTGCGTCTTTTGATCAATGGCAAGCAGGTCATCATTCACGATGGCATTCATCCAGCGGGCGACATCAAGGAAGGCAGCACGCAGCTGGAACAGGGCGATCAAGAGTTCCGCCTCGAATACTTCCAGGCTGCGGCTGACATCGCCGTCTTTGCGGCGTGGAAGGGCGCGAACTTCGACATCACCCCACTCTCTGCCTGGACGCCGGATGGCTGGCAGAAAGGCGCGAAGGCCAAGGCGAAGAAGGAATTCGACCCCATTCCCTTGGTCGTGAAGGACGAGCCCGTGATCTATCGCAACTTCATCGAGGGCGCAGGCAATCGCGGCATCGCCGTGGGTTATCCAGGTGGCATCAACATCGCGTGGAGCGCCGAGGCCATGAACCTCGCCGTCGTCTGGCGCGGGGCTTTCATTGATGCCGCGATGCATTGGAACAGCCGTGGCGGTGGCAAGGCGAAGCCGCTGGGCTACGACACCTTCAAGCCCACAGGCGAGGCCTCCCCTGCCCTGTTCATCACCGACAAGCCGGACTCCGCATGGCCCGTGTGGGACATGGTGAAGCGCTTCGAGGGCTTTCACTGGAAAGGCTACTCGCTCGACCAGAGTCGCAACCCCACCTTCCGCTACACGTGGAACGGGGCCGAGGTGGAGGAGAGCTTAACCGCTTCCGGCAATGGCAACCTGCCCGATGGCAATGCCACACTGACCCGCACCGTGAAGATCAGCGGCACCGTGCCAGCGAATGCATGGTATCGCCTCGCTACGGGTCAGAACATCGTCCGCAAAGACGGCTCCTTCCTCGGCAAGGACGGCACCATCGCCTATCGCATCACCGCACCCGGCGCGCAGCTCGCGGGTCATAACCTCGTCATCCCTGCCAAGGCAGGCACTCTTTCCGTCACCTACCAGTGGGCGCAGTAAACCTTCCACGCTTGCTCCTCATGAAGCCCCTTTCCCTTTGCCTCGCCGTTAGTTTTGTCTCCCTGCTCCCGGCCGTCTGCGCCGAGCCCCAGGAGTCCGACTTCTACAAGATCACCACTTTTGCCACGCCTTCGACCACCGCGCTGGAAGTGGGCAGCATCGACCTCATGCCCGGCGACAAGCTCGCGCTTGGCACCCGTCGTGGCGAGATCTGGATCGTGTCGAATGCGCACCTCGCGGATCCTTCCAAGGTCACATATCAACTCTTCGGCTCAGGTTTACACGAAGTGCTCGGCATCGCCTTCAATGCAAAGGATGGCTGCCTGTATGCCACCACCCGCTACGAGGTCACACGCCTGAAGGACGTGGATGGCGATGGCCGCGCGGATGAGTTTGAGAACGTCAACGACGGCTGGGGTGTCTCGGGCGACTACCATGAATACGCCCTCGGCTCGCGCTTCGATAAGGCGGGCGACCTCTGGGTCACGCTCTGTCTGACGGGCTCCTTCAACAGCGCGGTGCCGTATCGCGGCTGGGCGCTGCGTATCAAGCCAGACGGCACGCTGGTCCCCACGTGCAGCGGTGTGCGCAGCCCTGGCGGCGTGGGCTTCGATGCCGATGGCGAGACCTACTACGTGGACAATCAGGGACCGTGGCATGGCTCCTGCACCTTGCAGCATCTCGTGCCCGGCACGTTTCAAGGGCATCCTGGTGGTAACATCTGGTATGACCTGGCGAAGAACATGGGACCGCGCCCGGTGGATCCGATTCCCGAGGCTTTCAAAGGTGACCTCAAGCGCGGGGAGAAGCGCAAGGGCGGCGATCCCGACCGCCTCGTCCAAGAGCGGAAGCGCATCAAGGAACTCCTGCCCCCCGCCGTTTACATGGTGCATGGGAAGATCGGCAACTCCTCCACCTTCATCGAGTGCGATCAGACCGGCGGCAAGTTCGGCCCCTTCCAGAAGCAGCTCTTCATCGCCGACCAGAGCCATAGCAACATCAGCCGCGTGTTCCTGGAGACGGTCAACGGCATCAAGCAAGGCGTCGTCATCCCCTTCCGCACCGGCTTTGCCAGTGGCCTGATCGGCGGTCGCATGAATGCCGCAGGTCAGCTCTTCACCGGCGGCAGCGATCGCGGCTGGGGCGCACGCGGCGGCAAGCCCCACTGCTTCGAGAAGTTGGAGTGGACCGGCCTGCTCCCCTTTGAAATCCACGAGATGCACGCCTGCCCCGACGGCTTCGAACTCACCTTCACCCAGCCCGTCGATGCCAAGACCGCCAGCGACATCGCCAGCTACTCCATGCGCGCCTTCACCTATGCCTACCGCGAGGACTACGGCGGCGACGAGGTGGACGAAGTCTTGCCAAAAATGACTGCCGCTAAAGTCGCCGCCGATGGCAAGAGCGTCCGTCTCACGATCTCTCCGCTGACCCAAGGCCACGTGCATGAACTGCATCTCGACGGCGTGAAGAATGCCAAGGGCCAGCCCGTGCTGCACCCCGTCGCGTATTACACGCTGAACGAGATTCCCAAGTGAGGAAGAGGAGCCGCCATCCACGTGGGAGGTCGGGCCTCCAACGTTGCTAACGGGACCACCGCCGCCCCAAAAGGAGCGCGCACACTCTTGTCCGCTTCGTTCAAGAGTCCATAGCGCCGTCACTCGGCCATGCTCATTCGAAGCATCCGTGACCAGCTTCGCAATCGCACGCACGACGGTGGCCTCATCGCGCTCGACCAACACGCGCTGCGCGGTGTCGCGGAGGTGGCCATTCGCATGGGCCAAGAAGGGCACGATCTCCGCCGTTTCCTTGGGCAACTTCACGGGCTCCAGCTTGCGGGCCTTCTTGTCCGGCACGATGCGCCAGATGTGGCCTCGGTTGATCGGCTGCTCCGGCTTGCGGGCCTTGATGTTGGCCTCCAGGTAGTGCGTCAGGAAGGCTTTGTGCTGCACAATCCCGCGCGCCATGTCCACAATGTAAAGGGCACCTTCAGGACCATTGCTCACATTCACCGAGCGGAAGCGCGAACGCTAGGCCGAGCATGAGTGAGAGCAGGAACGGGGCTTTCATGGGGGCATTACGGGAGTGGCACAAGACGTGCGAGCCGCTCTCTTTTATCTCTCCATTCCCCCTACTTTTGTGGCGTGAATCCTTCTTGCGGCCCACGCGCCGCGAGGGATGCTCCGCGATGCGTCACGCACCCATTGACTCGAAACTCTTCGCCACGAACCGCGACCGTTTGCGCCAGCACCTGCCGCCGGGAAGCGTCGCCATTTTCAACGCCAACGATGTGCCGCCCACGAATGCCGACGGCACCCTGACGCTGGTGCCGAACACCGACTTGTTTTACCTCAGCGGCATCGAGCAGGAGGAAAGCATCCTCGTCATCGCGCCTGACGCCTTGGATCCGAAGCAGCGCGAGATCCTGTTTGTGCGCCAGCCCAACGAGCACCTCAAAATCTGGGAGGGCTACAAGCACAGCAAGGATGACGCGACAAAGATCAGCGGCATCACGCAGGTGAAGTGGCTCGCCGAGTTCGACACCATCTTCAAAAGCCTCGCCTTCGACGCCGAGCAGATCTTCCTCAACAGCAACGAGCACAAGCGAAACAGCAGCGACGTCGAGACACGCGACTCACGATTCGTTCGCAGCCTTCAGCCAAAGTATCCGCTGCATACTTATCGTCGGCTAGCCCCGATCATGCACAAGCTGCGGCTAGTGAAGTCCAAGCCTGAACTCGACCTAATCCAAAAGGCCGTGGACATCACGGCGGATGGCTTTGCCCGCGTCGCCAAGTTCGTGAAGCCCGGCGTCATGGAGCATGAAATCGAGGCCGAGTTCATCCACGAGTTCACCCGCCAGTGCGCCAAGTTCGCCTACAACCCCATCATCGCCAGCGGCGCGAATGCCTGCACCCTGCACTACAACCAAAATGACCAGCGCTGCAAGAAGGGCGACCTTCTCCTGATCGACGTGGGCGCCAGCTACGCAAACTACAACGCGGACCTCACTCGCACCATCCCAGTCAGCGGCAAGTTCACCCCGCGTCAGAAGGACGTTTACAACGCCGTGCTGCGCGTGATGAAGGCCAGCATCGCCGGTGCCACCGTGGGCAAGCTGCATCGCGACTGGACCAAAGAAGCGCAGCTCATGATGAACGATGAACTGCTCGCCCTGGGCCTACTCAAGAAGAGCGACATCAAGAATCAGACCGAGGACAATCTGGCCTGCCGCAAATATTTCATGCACGGTCTCGGCCACCCGCTGGGACTTGACGTGCACGACCTCGGCAACATGTCGCAACCTTTTGCCGAAGGCTGGGTGCTCACCGTCGAACCCGGCATTTACATCCCCGACGAAGGCTTCGGTATCCGCCTGGAGAACGACATCCTCGTGACTGCCGATGGTCCGGTGGACCTGATGCAGGAGATCCCGGTGGAGGTAGGCGATGTGGAGGCGCTGATGCGCCACGTGAAGTGAGAAATCATGTGTCCTCACACGCTTCATGTAAGCCAAGATGAGGACTCAACTTCAGGCACTCCCCACACCGACGCTTGTCTTTGCGAACGATCTCCGACACACTCCGCCCAACCCATGCACCGCCGCTCTATGTCCAAGCTCTCTGCTGCCTTCGCCGTTTCCGTCTTGGCCTTGATGCCAGCCTGCAAGCCCCGTGAGGCCAGTTACAAAGAGCTGGGCTGGGCCGATGATCTATACACGCTGGAGGACAAGCCCTTCACCGGCATCGCGCGAGAGCAGCATAAGAATGGCAAGCCGTCCAAGGAGTATCCGATGAAGAATGGTCGCATTCACGGCGTGATGCACGAGTGGTGGGAGAATGGGCAGATGAGCGCGGAGACGAACTTCACCCACGGCAAACGCCACGGCCTCAACCGCTACTGGAACCCCGAGGGCAAGCTGATCAAGGAGCAGGTCTACGAGCACGGCGAATCGAAGAGCGTGAAGACATTCTGACCCTGCGCTGGGGCCTCGGCACTCCGACCCGCTGAAGCTTCCGCTCTAGGCGTGAGCGTCCACATCACATTCCCAGCCTTCGCCATTGCCAGCGCTGAAATAGTTCGATATTGTTGATAGTCAACGCCGCCCTCCCGTGCCCACTCCTCTCCTCCCAGCACCTTCGCGCACTAGCAACCGCCTCAAAGGTGCGGCCAAGAAGCCCGTGGAACGGGATCGCGGCGAGCGCGTGCTACGTCCTCAGGTGGAAGAGAGCGGGTTCCAGCATGACCTGCTGGGCGTGGTGATGATCGTGAGCGCGATCCTGTTTTTCCTTGCGCTATTCAGCTACGATCCGCGTGACCTACCGACGTGGGCCCCCTTCAACCCGACCGACACGCAAAACGTGACGGCGGTTAATTTCATCGGCACTGGGGGTGCGCTGGTAGCCTTCTACTCGCTGATGGTCACGGGTCTCGCCACCTACCTGCTGCCTTTCAGCCTCATGTGGTTCGGCGTGTGCAAGCTGGCGTCACGCACGCACATCACCAGCAAGCATTGGCTCGGGGTCGTCATGGCGGTCCTCACGGGTGCGGCATTGCTCGACCTGTCCGGCTGGGATTTTGGCAAAGGCGAAATTAGCCCCCTGGGCACGGGTGGGGCGATGGGGCACCTGATCGGTGGCAAGCTTTTCTTCAACCTACTCGGCTCCGTGGGCTCCGTGCTGGTGCTCGGTATCATTTATTCCCTGGGCCTGATCTTTGTCACCGGGATGCACCCGATGGAGGTGCTAGCCAGTGCTCGCCGTGAGATCCCTGAGATGTGGGCCCTGCTGTGGAGCAAGCTCTTCCCGGCCCCGATGGACGAGGATGACAGTGACTTGCCGATGGAGGAGCCGATGGATATCTCCAAGAAGCGGCCGTCGCGCACCAAGCCTTCTTCCATTGGCTCTTCAACAGCGACGGAGCCTCCTTCTGCCGAAGTCTTCATCGCCCAGGATTTGCCGCTCAAGTTTGAGCCCAAGATCATCGACGCCTCGGCCCCCAAGCTGCCGAACAAGGACGAGCAAAAGCCCAGCCTGTCCGACGTGTGGACCAAGAAACGCCAGCAGCAAATGGAGCAAACAGGGCCTGCACCCATGGGCAGTCTCTCGGATCGCTACCGCGATTATCAGCTACCCTTGCTCGACCTCTTGCACTGGCCTGACCCTGCGCTGGCGCAACCTGCGGACCCAGAGGAACTGAAGGAAACGCAGGACATCATCGTGCGTGCACTGCACAGCTTCGGCATCACCGTGTCGAAGGGCGACATCACCCGCGGCCCTGCCATCACGCGCTATGAGGTGCGGCCGATCGATGGCCTGCGCGTCAGCCGTATTGCGCAGCTCGATGCCGACCTTGCCCGTGCGACCAAGGCAGAGCGCATTAACATTCTCGCCCCGATTCCTGGCAAGGACACCGTGGGCATCGAGATCGCGAACAAGAACAAAATCGTCGTGCCGATCCGCGAGTTGCTGGAGGACGATGCCTTCCAGAACGGCAAGGCCAGGTTACCGCTCGCCCTGGGCAAGGACGTGTACGGCAAGACCATCATCGCCGACCTCGCGGCCATGCCGCACTTGCTCGTCGCGGGTGCCACCGGCTCGGGAAAATCCGTCTGCATCAACAGCATCATCACCAGCTTGATCTGCCGCTTCGCGCCAGATGAACTGCGCTTCATCATGATCGATCCGAAGGTCGTGGAAATGCAGACCTACGCTGACCTGCCGCATCTGGCATTACCGGTGGTCACCGATCCAAAGAAAGCACTGCTGGCCCTGCGCTGGGTGGTGCGTGAGATGGAGACCCGCTACCAGGTCTTTGCTGCCGAAGGCTGCCGCAATTTCGAGACCTTTAACAACCGCAATCGGAAGAAAACCAGCGAGGCACGAGCCGCCAGCGCCCCCCAGCCAATGAAAGGCTCGGCAATGGCCAGCCCGATTATCTTAGCCCCTGAGCCAGCCGCCAAGGCCATCGCGAAGCCTGCACCCGAACGTCTTGAAGTCAGTGGCCCCAGCCCCTTCGATGACCTGAGCGATGACGAGCTGTTCACTGACGACCCCGTTGAAAAGCTCGATCCCCTTGATGACAATGGCGACTGGAATGGCGACTCCATGCCGCCTGACCGCGCACACCGCTCGCAGGAGTTGATCATCCCAGACTCGATGCCCTACATCGTGGTCATCATCGACGAGTTGGCCGACCTCATGCAGACCGCGCCGGCCGACATCGAAGGCGCGATCGCCCGCATCACCCAGATGGCACGCGCGGCTGGCATTCACTTGATCGTGGCCACGCAGACACCGCGTGCCGATGTCATCACCGGCGTGATCAAGGCCAACGTGCCCTCACGCATCGCCTTCCAAGTCGCGTCCGCCATCGACAGCCGCGTCATCTTGGATCGCAAGGGCGCAGAGAAACTGGTCGGTAAAGGGGACATGCTTTACCTGCCACCCGGCACCGCGAACCTCATCCGCAGCCAGGGCACCTTTGTCACGGACGATGAAATCCATGCGCTCGTGGGCCACTGCGCCGCGCAGGGCAAGCCGGTGTTCGACACGGGTGGCGATAAGATGTCTGGCCCATCAAGCAGCAGCTTTGGCGACGACGACGATGGCGACAGCGGCGTCAGTTCCGAAGACGAGCGCGTGCTGGAGAAATGCCTGGAAGTCATTCGCCAGGAGAAGAAGGCGAGCACTTCCCTGCTGCAACGCCGCCTCGGCCTGGGCTACACCCGCGCCGCTCGCATGATGGATGTGCTAGAAGAACGCGGCATCATCGGTCCAGGCGAAGGTGCCAAGCCCCGCGACATTCTGGTGCGGCTGGATTGAGGTCCGTTGTTTGAGCTTTAAAGCCGCTTCGAAGCCGTTCCCTCACCCCTTCCCATCTCCCGCAAGCGGGCGAGGGCGAACACGGCGGTGTCAGGCGCATTGCGGAGACGAAACGAAGTCGAGGCCCAAATGCCATGCTTTGTTTCGCCATTGAGCAAAGAGGTATCCCATTGTGTTCGCCCTCTACCTCTGGGAGAGGGAAAGGGTGAGGGCCGGTCACCGCAGAACACCACGCTATTCTTCACACCACCTGCCGCCCCTCCTCTTGATCCACCGGCTCTGCATTCAAGCCGAAGCCCGCAGGCGGTGGGGGGGCTTCGAAGGCGTAGGTAGCAGCGGCTGGTCGATGCCCCATCGGCGGAAGATAGGCTCCCTGCTGCACGAGTCGCGCGAACTTTGGTTCAGCGCTTCCACATCCGCCAGGCTGATGAGGATGTCGAGGAGGGCGAGCATGGGCGTGGCAGTAGCCCCAGACACCGCCAAACCGCCAACAGAAAATGCTTTCCTCAAGGCGTGCAGCGCCTGCGCACGATGCGCCCACCGCCGCCCCCTGAGGGAAAAGCAAAGAGTTCCCTTCCCCCGCAGCCTTCGTATCATAGTCCACATGCGAATCGGGATCACAGGAGCGACAGGATTGATCGGCAGCGCCTTTGGCAAGCTGGCCGCCACCCACGGCCACGAGCTAGTGGCCTTCACCCGCGCGCCTCAGCGCACCACCCTGCCGTGGGCCAGCGAGGTGCGACCCATCGACACCAGATCCAAGCTGCCGCTGGACGCTTGGGGGCTGGACGTACTGGTGCATCTGGCGGGGGAGTCCATCATGGGCCTGTGGACCGCTGCCAAGAAAAAGCGCATCCGCGATAGCCGCGTGGATCTCACCCAGCGCATCGTGCGCTGTCTGGCAGAGCCTTCGCCACGGCCTGCGGCGCTCATCTCCGCCTCGGGCGTGGGCATCTACGGCAGCCGTAGCAACGAGGTGCTCACCGAGTCCTCGCAGCACGGGGCCGACTTCCTGGCCGACATCTGTGTCGAATGGGAGGCCGCCGCCCAGCGGGCCGAGCAGCTCGGCCTACGCGTGGTCACCCTGCGCACCGGCCTGGTGCTGGCCAAGGAGGGCGGCCTGCTGCCGCTAATGCGTACCGCCTTCAGTTTCGCCCTCGGTGGTCGCCTGGGCAGCGGCGCGCAATGGATGCCCTGGATTCACTTGCAGGACGAAGTCCGCCTGATCCTCTGGGCCGTGGAGAACCGCCAGGTCTCCGGCCCGCTGAACCTGAGCGCGCCGCACCCGGTGACCAATGCGGAATTCACCACCCAGCTCGCCCGCGCCGTGCATCGGCCCGCCATCTTCCACGCCCCCGCCTTCCTTTTGAAGCAGCTACCCGGCGGCTTCGGCAACATGATCCTGGGCAGCCAACGCGCCGTGCCGGACAAGGCCCTGGCCGGCGGCTTCCAGTTCGATCATCCCGATCTAGCCCCCGCCCTGCAAAACGTGCTGGCGCAGTAAATGCCCACCAACCCTGGGATTCGTGGCGCTAACCCCGGGATTCACGCCGCCAACCCTGGGGTCGGTGGCGCTGACCACGCGGTTCGTGGGGTTTTGCTCGTGATTGGCGGCTCCGCGCTACGGAGGGCTGGCCTGCGCCGGGGTGCGGGGCGACGGCTCCGTGGCGCGGTGCCGCGCACCCCGAGCGCCACGCCACCGCCCCACGGCGGGACGGGCCCAAACCTGGCCAGGGGCACCGCTCTCAGGATTGGCCCCGCCGCTCCACGGCGCGCCGCCTTCTCGCCCGAGCGCCACGCCGTCGCGCTCTGGCGCGGAACGACGGCGAAACCGCTTTTTCACCTCGCTGGCCCCGGCCGACCGTCCGTGAGCGGTGCACGGAGCTGAACTTTCTGAATGCAAAGCCCTGCTTTCACGGGAGAGTCAGCCCATGGCAGCCTCGCAGACCACCATCGGGATCATCTATGACTACGACCAGACGCTGAGCCCGAATTACATGCAGGATGAGGTGCTCTTCCCGCACTTCGGTATCAAGGCCGACCAGTTCTGGAAGAAGAGCCGCCAACTGGTGGACCAGGAGGGCTACGACGGTGAGCTGGCCTACCTGAAGACCATGCTGGACTACCTCGACATGGATCGCCCGACCAATGCCGAGCTGCGCACGCTGGGCGCGGGGCTGAAATTCTACAAGGGCCTGCCCGAGATGTTCGACGAGATGCACCGCATTCTCACCGACGAGCACCGGCTCTTCGGCGTGAAGATCGAGCACTACATCGTCTCCTCCGGCCTGAAGGCGCTGATCGACGGCAGCCGCATCGCCCCGCACGTGAAGAAGATCTTTGGCTGCGAGTTCGGCGAGGATGCGAATGGCCGCATCACCTTCCCCAAGCGCGTGATCTCGCACACCACGAAGACGCAGTATCTCTTCCGCATTAACAAGGGGATGTTGGAGCCGCATGAGGATGTGAACGACCACATGCCTCCGGAGCTGCGCCCCATCCCCTTCCACCACATGATCTATGTGGGCGATGGCCCCACAGATGTGCCCTGCTTCACCCTGATGAAGAAGTATGGCGGCAATGCGCTGGCCGTTTACAACCCGGACGAGACGAACCGCGCCAGCTTCCGCAAGTGCTACCAGCTCAGCGCGCACGCAGATCGGCTGAAGCACATCGCCCCCGCCGATTACCGCGAGGGCAGCCACCTGCGCCTGCTGCTGGAAGAGATGACCCTGGAGATCGCCAACGGCATGGTGCGCCGCAAGCGCAGCGAGATCGAAGACGGCATGGTCTCGGCCCCGCATTTCTAGTGGTCCGCACGGGCCCCGTGCGGCTCTCATTCTGACCGCAGAGAGGACGATGCGGCCCCCACGCCTTTGCCATCGACAGGCGTGGCGCTTTCGTGGCGTAGTAGCACCATGCGTTTTCTCCTCGCCGCGCTGGTCTGCCTTCCCCTCCTGAGCCTCGCTCAAAGCCCCGTCTTCCGCGCCGGAGTGGCCACGGTGGACATCTCGCCCACGGAGTTTCCGCGCATCATCGCAGGCGGGTTTCTTGAGGGACGAGGCGAAAAGCTCGCGGACAAGCTCTTCGTGCGCAGTTTCGTGCTCGATGATGGCAA
>Ga0247832_1005662_pt1 | contig 14283 bp, 13 predicted proteins | sample LaCruzMarch2015__10_FD_192407 | JGI IMG/M metagenome (GOLD analysis project Ga0247832, IMG submission 192407) | Freshwater microbial communities from meromictic Lake La Cruz, Castile-La Mancha, Spain - LaCruzMarch2015_4m | ecosystem: Environmental > Aquatic > Freshwater > Lake | place: Spain... | reverse complement strand
ACCAAGCCGATGCCGAAGAACTGCTGCCAGAGCCGGTTCACCGCCACGCGTGCTGTGAGCGGATGCTGCGGCGAGACAAGCCATTTGGCGAGATCAAGGCGTGTGTAGTCGGCCTGCTTTGGCAACGGTGGGAAGACAGCGGGCGTGCTGCGCGTGACCTTGTCCCCAGGCTTGTCGTATTGGCCGCGCAGCATGATGAAGGCATCGCGTTTCGCAGGCAAGTCGGCCATGACGAAGGTGGCGGGAATCACATCTTCTAAACCCTTTTTCTTCGCTTCGATGGCCAGTTTCTCCGCGCGTGCTCCATCGACGATGCTACGGGCGCCTTGGTAGTCATTTTCAAACCACCAGTCCTTCAGGCGCTTCGCATCGGCAGCGGGCCACTCAGTGGCTTTCTTGCCCCGCACCAGTGTTTGCAGATCTTGTGGCAACTCGGCCACGCGCTTGCCCTGATTTTTTTCCACCCACTTGCTCCACGACCACTGCGGGTCCTTCGCAGGATCGACGCGCGAACTGAGGCTGAGGTGATCCCAATGCACCGTGCCGCCGAATTGTGTGAAGGCATAGCCGGTGACCTTCATGCCGGGCTTGAGGCCGACTTTGTCAGCCGTGAACTCTAGCTTCTGCCAAGCCCCAGCATCAGGCAGCTTGCCAATCACCACGCGCTCGGTGGTGCGCACTTGACCAAAGGGAATGGCGCCTTCTTCGCCCCACACGGCACGATGATTCCAACCGCCGACATGGAACTGGATCATCACGGACTTCGGCTGGTCAGCAGGATCGATGTAGCACTGCACGGTGAATTTGCCGTTGGGCGGAATGTCAAAGCTCGCACCGCCCGCAAAGAAGTCCTGGGCGACACCTGTGGCCTTGCGCTTGAGCGACTTCTCACCGCTGAAGACCGGGCCTTGCGCTTTGTCGACAATGTTGGTCGGCTCGCCCGCGACATCGACCTTCGCGTTGACCGGGAAATTGTCCTCAAACCAAACGATCTCGCTGGTCTGGACGGGCGGCGGTGGTTGCACCGTCGCAGGGTCAATGTAGTTCAGCTTCGCAATGGCGTCGCGGATGCTCGCTTGCTTGGCGGTGATGGCTTGATCGAAGTCCACGAGCTGCTTCTTCTGCTCGGGGGTGCTCAGGCGCAGGATCGGTTGTGTGAGCAGGATGTTGCCATCCATCGCCGGGTCGGCCGTGCTGTTGAAGAAGGCATACAGCGAATAGAATTCCTTCTGCGATATCGGATCATACTTGTGATCGTGGCACACGGCGCAGCCAGCGGTGAGGCCCATGAAAACGCTGACGGTGGTGTCCGTGCGATCCACGGCGTAACGATGAATCCATTCTTCATTGATGCTGCCGCCTTCGCTGGTGGTGACGTTGCAGCGATTGAAGCCGGAGGCCATGAGCTGTTCCTGGGTAGCATTCGGCAGCAGATCACCCGCGAGCTGCCAGACCGTGAAGTCATCGAAGGGTAGGTTGTCATTGAAGGCCTTCACCACCCAATCGCGATACGGCCACATGCTGCGCTCGTTGTCCAAGTGCAGCCCGTGGGTGTCGCCATAGCGAGCGGCATCGAGCCAGTAGCGCGCCATGTGCTCGCCGTAGCGCGGGCTGCGGAGCAGACGGTCGACTAGTGCGCTCAGTGCTAATTGCGGAGTGTTTAGTGAGGCAGAGATGAAGTCATCGACCTCTTGTGGCGTGGGCGGCAGGCCCGTGAGGTCGAGCGTGACGCGGCGAATGAATTCATGCGGCTTGGCCTCGGGCGAGAACGTGAGGTCGTGCTTGCTAAGTTCGGCAGAGAGGAAGGCATCGATCGCGGTTCCTGGTTCAGGGTTCCCGGTTTCTGGTTGGCTTGTTTTCTGAGTCGCCTGAACCGAGAACAGGGAACCAGGAACCGGCAACTTCACAGGCGGCTCGAAGGCCCAGTGCTTCTGGTAGCCAGCGCCTTCATTGATCCAGCGTTTCAAGGTTTCGATCTGCGCAGGCTTGAGCTTCTTGTGCGAGTCAGGCGGCGGCATGACTTCGTCTTCGTCCGTGGAAAGAATTCGCTCGATGATGGAACTCGCCTCCGCCTTGCCGGGAACGATGGCTTGCACGCCTTCCTTGTTTTTGGTGAAGGCACCCTCAGGCACGTCCAGACGCAGGTCGGCTTTCCGATGCTTCGCGTCAATGCCGTGGCAGGAGAAGCAGTTGTCCGAGAGGATCGGGCGGATGTCGCGATTGAAATCGAGCTTGCTCGCGGCGTGTCCATTCAGCGTGGACAGCCCAAGGCAAAGGAGAACAAGGTGCTGGAAGCGTCGCATGTGTACAGGGCGATACGGGGGGCGGCGAGGCTTCTTGCACCAGGGAGGGGATCGCCCCGGTGCACATGAGCCAAAAAAACAAAACAACCCTGTCGGAACGGACATTCAGGAAAAAAACCCCCAAAACCTGAAGCCGCTATTTTTCCGACAGGGCTGATGCCTGTATGCTGCGAAAAATCGAAATCAGATGCAAACAAAAAGTCGAAGCTGACACAAAAAGACCCGAGTCGACTGTATACAGAACGCTACAAGCACCCTCATGAAAACCCTGTTGATAACCGGTCTAGGCCTTGTGGCATTGGGTCTGGGGGCCCACTCAGCCCAAGCTCAACTCGATACTTCGGTCCGACAAATCATCGTCGCCCAAAGTGCAGGCTGGGATTCCACCACGGCCATTTTGCAGTGCTACCAGCGGACCTCCGGTCGCGCGGGGTGGCAGCCTTTATTCAATAATCCAGTGCCTGTCCTGCTCGGGCGTTCCGGGTTAGCTTGGGGACGCGGTGTTTTCCCGCCGCCCAGCAATGGTATCCCCTGGAAGGTGGAGAAGGACTGGAAGGCCCCAGCGGGTGTGTTCCAGCTCGGCAAGCTCTTTGGCTATGCAGCCAGCCCGCCGCGTGGCACGCGCTGGCCATACACGCAGGTCGGGCCGTATGACGCCTTCATCGACGACTCCCATAGCCCTAATTACAACCAGCACGTCCGCGTGGACCCGCGCAATATTCCGCCCTGGTTTGAGAAGCAGCGCATGAGGTTGGGCGACTCCGCTTACAAGTGGATGCTGGAGATTCGCCACAATCCAGCGCCGGCTGCTCCAGGCTACGGCAGCGCGATCTTTTTCCATGTGCGCCGGGGACCCACGAAGCCCAGCGCAGGCTGCACGACGATGGCCGTGGAGAATCTGGAAGCCATGATCCGCTGGCTCGACCCGACCGCCTCGCCGCACTATGTGCTGCTGCCGAAGGCGGACTATGCCGCGCTGCGTGCGCCGTGGGGTCTGCCTTAGCCTCTCGCGGTCTTCATCAGCTCACGCTTGATCGCCTGCGCCTGGTGCACGGCTTTCTCAATCGTGTCTGCGAGCACGGTGAAGTGGCCCATCTTGCGGCGCAGCTTGGCGAGCTGCTTGCCATACAAATGAAGCTTGGCGCGAGGATGCGTGAGCACAGGCGACCAGTCAGGATGAACGGTTTCATCAGGCCAGACATCGCCAAGCAAATTGACCAGGACCACCGGCGTGTGCTGCGTGCCATCGCCCAAAGGCAGACCACAAACGGCGCGCAGTTGTTGTCCAAACTGGCTTGTTAGGCAGGCATCAATCGTGTGATGGCCACTGTTGTGCGGGCGCGGCGCGATCTCGTTGACCAAGACTTTGCCGTCTGCCGTGACGAACATTTCCACCGCCATTGTGCCGACGTAATCTAGGCCCTCGGCCACGGCTTGCCACAGGGCCAGGGCTTGAGCGGTGATCTCGGGGGACACACGCGCAGGGGCAATGCTCAGGTCCAGGATGTGCTGCTCGTGCAAGTTTTCGATGCAGCCATGCACGGCGGTGCGGCCCGCGACATCTCGCGCACCGACGACCGACACCTCGCAGACAAACGGCACCCACTGCTCGACCACGGCATGATGGCCCTCAAATGCCTTCCATGCGGCGGCGAGGTCCGTTTCCGCATTCACCTTCGCTTGGCCTTTGCCGTCATAGCCAAAGGCAGCGGTCTTGATCACGCAAGGGCGGCCCAGTTCGCTAACCGCCTTCTTCAAACCCGCAAAATCTTCAATGATGCGGAACTCGGCACACGCGATGCCTTGATCGCGAAGAAAAAGCTTCTCGCGCTCGCGATGCTGCGTGGTGTAGATGGCCTTGCGACTGGGGCGCAGCGGCTTCACGGCCTCGACCGCTTGCAGGCACGCATCGGGGATGTTTTCAAACTCAGCAGTGACGACATCGACCTGCGCCAGGAAGCGGTCCAGCGCCTCTGTGTCATCGTAGCGCGCATTGATTTCCACATCGGCGATCTGCCCAGCAGGGCAGCCACTGGCTTCATCCGTGAAAATGATCACGCGATAGCCCGCACGCCGAGCTTCCAGCGCCAACATGCGCCCAAGCTGGCCGCCGCCAAGGACGCCGATGGTGGAAGGAGGGAGGAGAGGGGTCATCAATAACTAGAAGTCAGTCATTGGTATTTGGTGCAAAAACGTTGGTGAAGGGAGAAGTCAGGACTTCGCACTAACGACTTATGACTTCCGCTCATCCAGCGACGGGCTTGGTTTCCAATTCGCCCTGGCTCTCCAGCACCTTCTGCTTCTGGCGCTCGCGGAAGGCAGTCAGTTTTTCGGCAAGGGCAGCGTCGTGACGGGCGAGCATGGCTACGGCGAAGAGGCCGGCATTGATCGCGCCGGCATTTCCAATCGCGAAGGTGGCGACAGGAATACCGCCGGGCATTTGCACGATGGAATACAGCGAGTCCATGCCGCTGAGTGCGCGGCTTTGCACAGGGACGCCAAGCACAGGAACCGTTGTCATGCTGGCGGCCATGCCGGGCAGATGCGCAGCACCACCTGCGCCTGCGATGATGCAGTGCAGCCCGCGTGACTCCGCGCTCTTTGCGTAATCATAGAGCAGCTCCGGGGTGCGGTGGGCGCTCACCACTTTCTTCTCAAAGGGCACGCCGAAGTCTGCCAGCACCTTGGCGGCGTGCTCCATGGTTGGCCAGTCAGAGCTGGAACCCATGATGATGCCAACGACGGGTGACGTGCTGGAGGATTGATTCATGGTCACGTTTGGCCCGTGGCAGCCGCGACGTCAACTGCCGCAAAACAACCTCACGACCCCCCTCAAAAATACTCCAACATACCCCAATAAACCCAGTCACAAAAACGGCGTAGTTGCATAGACAATGTTATGCTTTATCGAAAGTTGAGGAATTTCATGCCTTTTCGTCAAAAACTAGCCCTCCGTATCGCTGCCACTGGTTCCAATCTTTGTGTCGGTCTCGACGTGCGTGCCAAGGCCGCCGATGAAACAACCAAGCGCTGGATCATTCAGGTGATTGAGGAAACAGCGGCCTACGCGGCAGCCTTCAAACCCAACTCGGCCTACTTCGAGGCGCTGGGCTGGCAAGGCATGAGGATGCTGCAGCAGGTGCTGAAGGAGATCCCCAAAGACATCCCCATCATTTTCGACGTGAAGCGTGGCGACATCGGCGAGACCCAAGCCTACTACGCGAAGGCCTGCTTCGAAGAATTCGACGTCGACGCCGTCACGCTGAACCCTTACATGGGCCGCGACACACTGGAGCCGTTTTTGAAATACAAGGACAAGGGCCTCTACCTGCTCGGCGTGACGTCGAACCCTGGGGCGGTGGACATCGAACTGAAAAAAGCGGGCCGCAAACATGTCTACGAGATCGTGGCCGACATGACCAGTGCCAGCCCGCAAGTCGGCATGGTGGTGGGCTTGACGAATGCCTCTAAAGACGTGCTCAAGCGCATCCCTGACGTGCCCTTGCTTGTTCCAGGCCTAGGCGCACAAGGCGGTGATTTGGACGCTCTCAAAGGCAGCAAGCGCAATGCCCCGATGCTGGTCAATGTCTCGCGCGGTATCCTCTACGCAGATGAAAACATACCCTTTGCCTCCAAGGCGAAGATGTGGATGGAGAAGATCGCGTCGTCCCTGTGACGGAGAGTTGGCGCGTGTTCGTCGCTCTGTCCTCACACCTTCCCTCTCCCATTTCATGGGTGAGGGCGAACACGGCGATGTCATTTGGAAACACGGTAACGAAACCAAGTCCTCGCATTCGTCTGCATCGTTACGACTTTGGACTGTGAGGGTTCTCAGCGTGTTCGCCCTCGCCCGCTTGCGGGAGAGGGGAAGGGGTGAGGGAAAAGACTTCGCAGCACCTCACGCCTCCAGCATCTGCAACAACAGCGGCTTGATCTCGAAGTAGCGCGTGCTGCCGCCTAGACGGCTAAGCTGCTCGCTGATCAGTTCCGCGTCGCTAGTGCAATCGGCGGGTTGCACCGTTTCGCTCTCGCGCTGGGGGTGCTTCAGGGTCACATGGACAAAGGCTGAAAAGGGCTCACGCTTGATCGCGATGACGGAGCCGTTGCCCGACAGCTCCAGGGCTTGCAGAGGGCAGGGAGCGGAGCCCTCGTGCACCTCGACCTGAATAGTCACGCCGTCTTTGCGCTCGAGCACCATCCCCTCGCCCAGCATGGCCTTGAGCTGCGTGCCGACCCAGGCGGCGAACATCATCGCACTCATTCGGTGCCCGGCACCATGGGTGATGCTGAGCCGATTCATCCGCGGCAGGCTAGCGAGCATCACAGCATCCTGGCAGGCATTGGCGAGTGAAGTGCGCATGGAGTGGCTGCGCATCCAGGCGAGGTCCGTCAGATGAAAACGGGAGGTGCGGCCCGCCCGTGCATTGAATAAGCGATGCAAGGACGGCCCGGGCTGCGACCACTGGCTGCTGTCCACGATCAGGCCGTCGATGACACTGAGGAAGCGCTCGTCCAAGCGGTCGGTCAGCTCGCCCTGCCACCACACGACCAGCGGCAAGTCGCTGTCGAGATGGGCGAAGACCGTGTTTCTCACCTGCGAGGCGGTACCGCCTTCGATCACAAAGGAGAGCTGCTCGCAGCACACGGCGCGCTTGCCATCATAGAGCTGGCAGTGCGCGGTGACCCAGGCGCGGGATTCGGCCTTGGCCTCACCGGGCACATTGAGGATTAGCAGGGCACGGCAGGAGTGCTCGCGCGTCAACTCGCCGAGCAGCGTCGTGTTGCGCTCCAGCGAGCTGGGGTCCTCACTGTAAATGGCGAGGTTCATGAGCGAGGCGCGGGTCTTCCCTGACTCGTCAGCCCACAGGTCGTGCAGCGCCTTGGTCACCTGCGACATGGGCACCTCCTGGCCGAGAATGGTGGTGTTGAGAGAGGCAGTCATGGCGTTGGAAAAAATAGGTTTGCCAGTGAATAGCACCAAACGGCGCGCCGTCCATGCGCCATGCTTTCCCCTCCCAGGATTCGTGAGACCGACCTCGTCATCGTGCGCGGTGAACCCCGTCAGGTCAGTCTGCGTGGGCACTCCAAGCCAGCGCGCTTCGTTGAATCGAAACCGCTGCCACCCCGGCAGTCCCTTCGGTTTGAAGGCATGTCGGCCGCCCTTTTCGCCTTGCTGCTGCTCTTGCTCTGGTCCTTTTGGCAGTGGCAGAAAGCCAGCGCTGCTGCCGAGACCGCCAATCGCGATGTCGAAATCTCCTGGGCCTTCGCGGACAAGGTGCTCGATGATCTGCAAGAACTGCGTGCTGACGCGCAACGCATGGACCAGGATCGCAAAGGCTTGGTCCAGATCCTGCAAAAATCTGAGAAAGATCGCGTCGTCCTGCGCAGTGAATTGAATGAGTGGCACGAGCAGCACGATAAACTTGCCAGCCGTGCCCAGCAAGTCGCCGGTCAGTGGGCCAGCTACAGCGAGGACCTGTCGCGCAACCTCGGCAACACGCGCACTCAGTTGGTCAATGTGCAGGAGAATCTGCAATCTGAGCGCACCACGGCGCAGCAGCAGATCAGCGCGCTGGCTCAGGCGAAGACGGCGGTGGAGCGCGAGGCCGATGCACTGAATCGCAAGGCGAGCAGCCTGGAAAACGAGAACCGCCAGATGGACAGCGAGATCGCTCGTCAGCGGAACCGCATCAGCTCACTACAATCCGACAACTTCAGCCTGGAGTCCTACAATAGCGGCCTTCGCAGCGAGAACAGCCGCCTTCAGTGCGAGGTGAGCCGACTGACGAGCTGCCACAGCACCCTGGAATCGCGCATCCGCTGCCTGGATTCGGAATTGCAGCGGGCGCACAGTGCTAATCGCAACCGCTAGAGCCGCCGCCGCTGGAGCCCGAGTCGAAGCTGCCGCCACCAGAGTCAAAGCTGCTCGACCCGGCATCAAAGCTGGCACTCGGGCTTCCGCAGTCTGGCACGCTGCTTTCGGGCATGATGAGGTGGCCTTCGTGGGACGGCGACTCCTGCTGGCAGTCCGGTGCCTGGGCTGGGGCCGCCGCATGATGCGAAGAAACGTCAAAGGCGGCGGGCGAGAGCAGGTGCTTGTGGTCATCACTGCCTCGGGCCAAAGGCGGGAGGGGCTTGCCTTGGCCACCCAACCGAATGGCGATGACCGCCAGCAGGAAGACCAGAGCCAAGATGGACGTGACGAAGATCAAAAAGAAGCTCATGCATGCAGCTTATCAGGCTGTGGCTTCGGCGTGCCAGTCGTTTTGTAAAAATCATTCCTTGGATGACCGGGCGGCATTTGTCGCTACAACACCCGTCTGCCCATGCCCGTTTACTTGATCCTCCCGCTCATCGCTGCCGTCGGCTACGCCATCGCGTCGATGTTCCTGAAGAAGGCCCTGGCCGAGGGCGCGCATCCAGGCTGGTGCTTCCACATCAACAACTTCTCGGGCATGGTCTGCTTCCTACCGATGATCCTGTTCCAGAAGACGCCGGTGCACTGGGAGCAGTGGCACCACCCCGCCCTGAACGGCGCGCTCTTTTTCGCGGGTTGCTGGTTCACCTTTGCCGCGATGCAGCGCGGTCATGTGTCCCTGGTCACGCCGCTCATGGGATCCAAGGTGATCTTTGCCGCCATCGGTCTGGTGGTCTTGATCGGTGGCGGTATGAGCGGGCTGCTCTGGGCGGCGGCGCTGCTGACCACCCTGGGCATCCTGCTCATGGGCCTGACGGACATGCACAGCGCGCCTGGCAAGCGGCTAGCCGGGCCGGTGAGCATGGCATTGATCAGCTCCGCACTCTTCGCCAGCACGGACGTGCTGATCATGAAGTGGGGGCCAGACTTTGGCCGCCAAGCCTTCCTCACGATGCAAATGCTCACCTCCGGCCTGCTGTCGCTGGCGGTGTGCACCTTCAGCCGATCTCTGCCGAAGCTGGTCTGGACCCCTGCCCTGCGCTGGGCGGTGCTCGGCAGCTCATTGGTGGGCGTGCAGAGCCTGTTCATGGGCAGCGCGCTGGGCTTTTTCGACGATCCTGTGGGTGTGAATGTGGTGTATGCCACACGCGGCCTGTGGAGCCTCTTCATCGTCGCATGGCTCGGCCCTCTGATTGGCAATCATGAGCGCCATCAGAGCGGCAATGGCTACGCGCTGCGTGTGGTGGGCGCGCTACTGCTGCTCACCGCCGTAGTATTTGCCATTCTGGGGCGCACGGCGTGACACACTTCTTTGCAACACCGTCGACCACACCACCGATTCCCTTCTCGCACCATGAGCACTCATTCCCGCCGCCACTTCCTCACCACCGCCCTTACCGGAGCCGCTAGCGCCCCGGCGCTGGTCTTGGCCACCGAGAAGGCCGCCGCGAAAAAAGACGGCACCTTCACCGAGCCCGAGCGCGAGCTGCTAATGGTGAATGATGTGGACGTGATCGTGTGCGGTGCCGGTCCTGCGGGTGTCTCCGCCGCGATCACAGCAGCCCGGGCCGGGGCGCGGGTGCGTTTGTTTGAATGGCGCGGTTGCCTGGGCGGTGTGTGGACGGCGGGCTTGCTTGGCTACCTTTTGGACTTCGATCAGCCGGGCTTTGCCAAGGAATTGAAAGTGCGGCTGGAGGAGAGTGGCATCCGCCGTGGCACCAGCGAGAAGAGCATCTGCTACGAGCCGGAAGGCATGAAGCTGCTGCTGGAGGAGATGTGCGTGGAGGCAGGCGTGAAATTCCAACTGCACACGCGCGTCGCCGCTGCGTATCGCGAGGGCCGCCAGCTCACCACCATTGTCACTGAATCCAAGTCAGGCCGCGAAGCCTGGCGCGCCCCCGTCTTCATCGACACCACGGGCGACGGCGACCTGGGCGCGCTCGCGGGTTGCGCCTGGGAGATCGGCGAGGCCAAGGACTGCCCTTGCCAGCCGATGTCGCTCAATGCCCTGCTGGTTTGCAAGGACGCGGCAGCGCTCAAGGACTTCCTCCACGGCTCCGATCCCAGCAAGCAGGACGGCGTGGCCAAGAACAACCTGCTGGACGCCATCAAGAGCACCGGCCATTTCCCCTCCTACAGCAAGCCCACGCTCTGGCAGGTGCGCGACAATTTGCTGCTGATCATGAGCAATCACGAGTATGGCACCAAGCCCTTCGACGCCGCCGCCATCACCGAGGCCACGGTGCGTGCGCGCTCCGAAATGAACAAGATCATCAGCGGTCTGCGCAAGCTCGGCGGCCCCTGGGAAGGCATTCAAATCGCCGCCACCGCCGAGCAGATCGGCGTGCGCGACGGTCGTCGCATCGCGGGCCGCTACACCGTCAGCGCCGACGATGTGGCCAACGGCGCGCGGCATGACGATGCGGTGGTGCGCCCGACTTTCAGCGTGGATATTCATGCGCTCAGCGCGGACATGAACAAGACCACCGCGTATCACAACGCCGGCATCAAGACCAAGCCGTATGACATTCCCCTGCGAGCCATGATCGCCAAGGATGTGGACGGTCTCATGATGGCCGGGCGCTGTATCAGCGGCGACTTCATCGCGCACGCCAGCTACCGCGTGACCGGCAACTCCACCCGCATGGGCGAAGCCGCAGGCGTCGTGGCCGCCCTAGCCGCCACCAGCAAACGCCAACCACATGAAGTGACCTGGACCGAGGCCAAGGCGAAGCTGGAGACGCTGACGGCGAAGGCTTAAACGGCTTCCTGTCATCGCAATCCCACTGTAGGAGCAACGGATAAAGCACCGTATGCTCCAGCGTGAGTTTTAGGACGCAACATTTTCATACGCACGCCGTCATCACCACAGCCTTGGGGTTTGCCTGCCTGTCGCTCGATGCCGCGCCTGACTATGACAAGGACATCAAGCCGCTCTTTAAAGAGCGCTGTGTATCCTGCCACGGCTCTGTGAAGCAAAAAGGCGATCTGCGACTCGATGCAGGCGCTTTGATAGGCAAAGGTATCCATGCCGACTTAATCACGCGTGTGACCTCCAACGACGAGGACGAGCGCATGCCGCCTGAGGGAGCACGGCTGACGGAATCGCAGGTAGCGGCCCTGCGGCAATGGTTTGCCTCCGGTGCGCCGTTTCCGAGCGATGAGGTGATCCCGAAAAAGCCTTCGGAACACTGGTCATTTCAGCCGGTGAAGCACGCGCGAGTGCCTGAGTCGGCTCATGAGCATCCCTTAGATGCCTTTGTCTTCGGGCACAACGACGTCGCGCCTCAAGCGAAGCCGCTAGCGTTGCTGCGTCGCATGTATCTCGACCTCACCGGCCTGCCGCCGACAATCACCGAGCAGGATGCCTTTTCGCAGCACTCCCATCTTTCCCATCAGTCCTATGAGGCCGTCACCGACGACCTCCTCACCCGCCCCGAATACGGAGAGCGTTGGGCACGCCACTGGCTCGATGTCGTGCGCTACGCGGATAGCAACGGCTACGAGCGCGATGCCGGGAAGCCCTTCGTCTGGCGCTACCGCGACTACGTCATCGAAGCGCTCAACAAAGACAAACCCTTCGATCGCTTCGTCATGGAGCAGCTGGCTGGCGATGAATTGAATCAGCAATCAGGAATCCAAAATCTTGAATCCGTGATCGCCACCGGCTTCCTGCGGCTCGGGCATTGGGATGATGAACCTGCTGATCCCGTGACGGACCGCTACGATCAGCTTGATGACATCGTCAGCACCACCGGCCAGGCATTCCTCGGCCTCACCATCGGCTGCGCCCGCTGTCACGATCACAAGTTCGAGCCGCTGGCCACACGCGACTACTACAGCCTTGTCGCCGTCTTCAATCCACTCGAACGCCCCCGCAAAGGCCGCACGGAGCTGACCGTGCCTGTCGATGGCACGGACGTCTACACCTGGCGCGAGCCGTCTTCGAAAGCACCCGAGACGCATGTGCTCGTGCGTGGCTCCCCCACACGTTTTGGCGATCTCGTCGAGCCTGCGGTGCCGGCAATTCTCGTCAACCAACAGCCGCCCTTTCCATCGGGCGACAAGACCACGCAACGCCGCCTCGGCCTCGCGCAATGGATCGCGAGCGACCAGAACCCGCTCACCGCTCGCGTGATCGTGAACCGCGTTTGGCAGCAGCACTTCGGCCAAGGCATCGTCACCACCGCGAACGACTTCGGTCTCATGGGAGCCACGCCATCGCATCCCGAGTTGCTCGACTGGCTCGCGCATTGGTTCATGCACGACGCAAACTGGTCGCTGAAGAAGCTGCATCGACTCATTCTCACCAGCCGAGCGTGGCAGAGCAGCAGCGTAGAGCAAAGAGCGAAGGGCGTAGATTCCAAGCCAACCAGCGCGATGCCAAGCGTCAGTTCAGACTCTTCGCCCTCTGCTCTTAGCCCTTCGCCATTCCGCTACCGCCGACTCGAAGTCGAAGCCATCCGCGACTCGATGCTCGCCGTCAGCGGCCAGCTCAATCCAAAGCGTTTCGGCCCTGCGATGAAGCCCGGCATTCCCGCCGCCGCACTCGAAGCTAACACCGATAAAGAAAAGGTCTGGCAGGCCTCCGACGAGCACGAAGCCTCACGCCGCAGCATCTACGCCTTCATCAAGCGCGGGTTGGTGGTCCCCATGCTCGAAACCCTCGACCTCGCCGACACCGTGAGCAGTTGCCCCCAACGCCAAGTCACCACCGTCGCTCCTCAGGCGCTCAGTCTTTTCAACGGTGACTTCGTGAACCAGCAAGCCAAACACTTCGCAGCTCGCCTGAAGCGCGAAGCTGGTGATGATCCCGCGAAACAGATCACGCTCGCCTGGCGGCTGGCCTTGTGCCGTGAACCGACGGCTAATGAGCTGGCAAAGATGCAGGTCTTCTTGCAGGAGGAGTCACTGGAGCAAGTCTGCCGGGTGATTCTGAATCTGAACGAGTTTGTCTATCCTGAATAACAATGCTGCTCTGATCCGCAATGAGCCATGAACACGTCACTACATATGAGATCGAGAGCAAGACGTACGTCGCCCTGTTTCACACCGGCTGGCACTTGCTCGACATGGCAGAGAAACATGAGGTGGGAAGCCTGTTGAATCTCCGTGGATCCGCTGTTTTTCTCGCCTTTTCATTTGAGGCCTATCTCAATCATGTAGGGTCGGAGGAGATTTCGTTCTGGGAGGAGATCGAGCGGATAGGCCATTCCAAGAAGCTTATTGTCCTTTCCAAACATCTAAAATTCAAAATCGGCACTTCGCGTCCTCCATTTCAAACACTGGATGCATTGTTTAAGCTTCGCGATGCTCTGGCTCATGGCCGCAGTCAGACAAAGACTGAGGTTGTGAAGACACGTGGTAAACCTGAAAACAATGCGGCATGGCGATTACTTCCTTGGGAAAAGCTCACACCCAAAGATGTTCTTCGTTTTCATGACGATTTGAAAAATGTATTCAAATCATCAACGATGCGCGACAAAATCCTGACGAGCGACCTTGGAATGAGGGCCACAGGGCTTATCACATCGCCAAATCTTGATCCTAGCTGGCCTTGCAGGCATTGCCTCCCATAGCAACCAACATGCAGACGCATCCAGATTCCCCTTTGGCGCTCAAGTTTGATGAAGCGCTTCGCCCTTCCATCTTCCTCGCGCAGATTGCTAACGCTGCTGAAAGCCAAGCTCGGCGAGAACTTGCTGAATGTGGAAATCAGGCATTTGGAACTGCCCTTGCTGGAGCGAAGTTTGTCATGGACTCTGGCACCATGCAGGTTGTTTTCGAGGCTGGCATTCCAAAGGGCGCGAAATTGATGCAGGATTTGGGTGGGCGAATTCTTCCCAAGCTGATTGATGGTAAAACCAACAGAGTGCTTCAGACGGCCCGGGCCGTATCAACGACTCGGAAAGTGGTTTCAGTAACGGCAGGAGCTGCGGAAGTGTCCGTGTGATCGTTAAAACATAAGTGCGGATGGTTGGCGCTCCAACGACAGGTTGGAGCGGTCTTGAAAGAGAACACAACCAACCATCCGACATGAAAAACAGAGCATCAAAACAGACA
>Ga0247832_1005660_pt1 | contig 14285 bp, 14 predicted proteins | sample LaCruzMarch2015__10_FD_192407 | JGI IMG/M metagenome (GOLD analysis project Ga0247832, IMG submission 192407) | Freshwater microbial communities from meromictic Lake La Cruz, Castile-La Mancha, Spain - LaCruzMarch2015_4m | ecosystem: Environmental > Aquatic > Freshwater > Lake | place: Spain... | reverse complement strand
CCATACCGCCCAAATGCGCGCGGCCCGCCATGGTGACGATCGCCACATGCGGCGCCGACATCAGCGCCAGCGGCGAGATCTCGCCCGGGTGATTCATGCCAATTTCAACTACTAAATAGCCATCTGTGCTGTCCGCGCCTAAGAGTGTCAGCGGCACACCGATGTCGTTATTGAAGCTCTTCGGCGAGGCGCTGCCCTTCATGGTGCTTGCCAGCGCCGCATCCACAATGCGCCGCGTGGTGGTCTTGCCGCTCGAACCGGTGATGGCAACCACCTTGCCCCGCAGCCGGCCGCGCCACCAACGCCCCAGGTCGCCAAGCGCCACGCGGGTGTCGCCCACTTCGATGAGCGGCAACCCGGCAGGCCGCGCAAACTCACCCGCGCGACGATCGACCATCGCCGCTGCAGCACCCTGCGCTGCGGCATCGGCCAAGAAGGCGTGGGCATCAAATTTCTCGCCGCGGAGGGCTACAAACAGCTTTCCGCGCATGTCCTCGCGGGTGTCGGTGGCCACCCCGTGCATCATGAACGGGGCCGGCGCGAAGCCTGGCCGCGGCATTGCCACCGCCGGCGCCACAATCCACTGTCCGGCGACTGCACTCCGAAGATCGTCTGCGCTGACTTGCATGGGCGCTCCTTGCCGTTGCCACTTGGGGGCTCGCCAGACTTGGCGGCACTCCCACACGCCTCCCATCCGTGGGACGCCCGCACAGGGTAACGGCGGGCGTGAGAAGTATTTGTCGCATTGAGTAGAAGTCGCGGGGAATTCACCGCCATTCACTTGCCCCGCTGCCACTCGTCTCCAACAATAAAGTGACGCGCGGGCACGAGCAGGTTGTTCCAGCCCCCCCGCTCGTAAACCTCATCGTTTCGAGGGTTCCATGAACCATTTCCACCGTCACCTGCAACGCGTTCTGGCCGCTGTGTGTGCCCTGTGCGTGGGCATTCTGCTCGCGCGCTCCGTGGGTCTGTGAGCCGGCCATGCTCAGTTTTGCCAAATAATCTCTCAAGTTCCGGAAACCCACCGCCCGATGCCAATAAGGTGGGGCGACAACGGTTCGCCCGATTGCTACTCGATATAGGAGATACGCATGAAGGGCTTCGAACTCGTTAAGGGCTGGGCACGTGAACTGGTTGACATCATGTTGCTGTTCATCGCCATCGGCGTCTTGGTTCAGATCATCTTCGGTACCGAGAGCACCTCGTACTTCGGCAAGATCACTGGCAACCTGATGGCTTTCGTGACGCAGCTTGGTAGCGGTGGCTTTGTTGGTCTGATTGCCCTGCTGATCATCATCAGCATCTTCAGCAAGCGCACAAGCGCCACCAACTGACTGACGCTGGCGCCCTGACGTTGACGGGCGCCGCAATGACTGAACACTGGCCCCTGGCGCATTGCGCCGGGGGCTATGTCTTTATGGGCGTGATGCGGGGCGTCAAGCGCTGCATCACACGCTGCCTCACCCCCTGCCTCACGGAATCATAAAGAACGCCTGCATCTCCGCCGGGTCGAACTCACTTGGAACGCGGCCGATGTCCCACCCGTCCGTAGTTTCCACTGCCACCATGCGTCTGCCGCCCAGATCCATCGTGACATCATCCGCCGCAGCGTCCACGCCAACAAACAACATGCTGTGCCCCTGATCCCCCGGCCCGCCGCGACGAAAGTTCACTACCGCTACTGGGAGCGCAGGATCGATCGAGCGGATCAGTGTTGCAAGCAGCACGCACTTGGAATCGCAGTCGCCGCCCTGCAGCAAGGTGGTGCCGGGTGTTCGTAAACCCGCACGCTCTTTGCCATCAACCGCTGGAGGAATGGTGACATACGGAACCGCGCGCTGAACAAAGCTGGTCAGCGCGTCCACGGTGCGACGCTGTGAATGTCGACTTTCATAGGCAGGAAACACCGCAATCACCTTGGCAGCCACCGGCGCCAACAGCGGTCGCGAAACGCTGACAAGCCACGCGTAGTCCGGCGAAACCACCATGGATCTTCCATCCGCCGCGCGTGGATCAAGCGCCATCCGGCACCCGTGCGACGCCAACGACTCGCGGTACGCACGTTCAAATGCAGACTCCGCGGCGTCGCCCACAAAGTATGAACGCGCCGGCATCCGCGCTGGCCAACCAAAGTGCGCCTCGACGGCGGCGATCGCATCGCGGTCTACTGGCGCCGTGCAGGCGATCTCCAACACATCACGCGCGGGATCCCGATAGTCCGTGCCCTCGATCCGCACAATCTGCGGTCGATTGTCCTTCCACGCAAAGTGTGCAATGTCAGCGCGCGGCGCGGGTAATTCCAGCTGGTGATCCTGCGCCAAGAATGCCGCCACCTCCGGCATACGAACCCGCGCTGCAGCCATCGCCTCCGCGCGCGAAGCCGCTTCCCAACTTCCCGTATGCACAAACTCGGAAACGCGCGCAGTGCTTGCCGCCCAACCGCCTCGGATTCCATATCGCGCAAACGCTGGAGCAAAGAGCGCACATACCACGATCGCCAGCACCGGCACTGCGTTTCCCACCCAGCGCCACACGCGTGACCCGCGCGGACTCACCCGCTCACCAGTTCCCGCGGGGTACTCCCGGCTCCCCGACTCAGCGCAGTGCGAGCCTCAATGCGGTCGTCAAAGGGTCGCGTCTGCGTACCAATGATTTGGTAGTCCTCATGGCCTTTCCCAGCAATGAGAACGATGTCCCCGGGGCGCGCCTCGGTCACCGCCAAGGCAATGGCCTGAGCGCGGTCCACTTGGCGAATCACCTCCACGGCAGGCTTGCCGGCGGCGTGTGCGGCTCCGGATGCGCCGGTCGGCTGACCCGTGAGCACCTCATCGATGATCGCTTCTGGATTCTCAGTGCGCGGATTGTCGCTTGTCACAATCACGCGGTCGGAATGTTCGCACGCCACCCGCATCATGCGCGGGCGCTTGGTGCGGTCGCGGTCACCACCACAACCAAAGACCGTCACCAGCCGACCGCCCGGACCAACCAGCGGTCGCAACGCAGTCAGCACATTGAGGAGCGCATCATCGGTGTGCGCATAGTCAACCAGTACCGCAAATGGATCAGTTGGACGAGTCACCGGCTCCAGTCGCCCGGGAGGCGCCGCGCACGAGGCGAGTGCTTGTTCAATCACCTGCGCGGGCACACCGATCGACCATGCTGCAGCCACTGCTTGCAGCGCGTTCATGGCGTTGTGTCTGCCAACAATCGGAAGGCGTACGCGCATGCTGCCCCATGGACCAGCAAATGTTGCGTCTTGCCAACCAAGTTGCGCGGCATGGATCGTGGCGGTGCATTGCGGAGCGCTGGTGGAATTGGCCTCGCCCGCAGCGCGCACACTGCAACGCAAGATGTTGGCAGTGCAGCCTTCCATCATGACTGCACTCCACGGATCGTCCACGTTGATCACCGCCGTGCCGGTTGGCGAAAGCCTCCGGAAGAGCAACTGCTTGGCAGCTGCGTAGGCCTCCATGGTCTTGTGATAATCAAGGTGATCGCCAGTCAAATTGCTGAAAATTGCGGTGTGAAACTGCAACGCATCCGCGCGGCCTTGATCAAGTGCGTGACTGGAAACTTCCATGGCGCACGCGCTGCAACCATTGCGCACCATGCGTCCAAGTGCATGCGCCAGATCGATCGGTCCAGGAGTCGTCAGGCTTGCGCGCGTTGATTCTGCACCATCATCGATCGCCACCGTACCGATCAGCCCGCACGGCGATCCAGCCGCGCGAGCAAACTGTTGCAACAGGTAGGCCATGGTGGTCTTGCCGTTGGTGCCAGTGATGCCAACCAGTTTCAACCACTCACTTGGCGATCCTTCCAACCGATCTGCCAAGATGCCAGCAAAGCGCACTAAGTCCGTGCCTTCCGGCATGGCAATGCGCGCCACGTGTGCGGCGTCGGGATGATCCGCGCATGGATCAAGGCCGGTGTGCAAGACCGCCACTGCTCCGCGCGCAATGGCGTCGGCAACAAAGGCTCGACCATCATTGGCGGAGCCCGATCGTGCCACAAACAGGCAGCCCGGTTTCACAGTACGCGAGTCATCAGAGATTGAATCGACATCCAAGGTTGACTGGCGAAGATGAGCCGGGAGCGGCATGAGCCGAGAGAAGAGCACCGTGAGTTTCATATGCAATCCTTTGCAGTAACGATGAGCCGCAGGGTCGCGAACGCCGGAGCGATTGGCACGCGCGATACCAATCTACCCCGCGGGTTACCCCTCGCGAAAGAGCCGCTTCGCGCACCGACCCACCACTTGGCATGAGGCGGCGTCGAACGCTCCGCTGATCACGCCTCCAGCAATCGGCACCAACTTGGAAACACCGCGGGCGCCCTTGACGCCGGTCTTGGTGATGAGCTGCTCGCCCACCTCACGGTTGATTTGCGTGACGGTGCGCCCGCCAACACCCTCCATGGCTTTCAGTACCGCGTGCTTACCCAAGGAAACCCCTGCCCCCTTCAGTAACTTTGAAGCAGTGGCATCACCAATGAGCGCTAGCAGTACCACGGTTCGCACCTTGTCGGAACGCGGATCGTGACCGTAGATGGAGGCAATGGCTGCGGCCATTCGCGCCTGAATGAGCCACGAGGCCGCTACCGATGCCGGAATCGTCACAGGCAGCGTGATGACGCCGCCCAGTCCGGTGATGAATCCGGCAGTGAAGTTCTTTGAAGTCTCCCAACGAATCAGCGCGTCCACGCGCTTGTCATTCGATGCGTAGGTGTTGTCAATGCGATACCGCTCGGCAAGCTCCTCCGCGCTCTGCAGTGGCGAGATCCCCTTGATCGATCGATCAGTGATCCAGTTGGCAAGTTTCAATGCGTCGCGCTTGAGATCCTTCATGTCCATGGCTTCAAGCGTAGCGGGTTCAGGAAGCGGTGGCGATGGCTCAGTCGGCTGGCCGCGCCGTCAACAGAAAGCGCGGACCGCGCCACCGGCGCACGCGAATGTCGCGCAGGCCGGCCGCCTCGGCAAACTCCACCGCTTGGCGCTTACTAAAGCCATTCTTCACGCTCAACATGGCATCACGCTTGGTTTCCGCGGGCGAAGTGAGTGTGGCAAACCATGCACCCGCAATGCCAAATGCATCATGAATCAGGTCATTCCAGATCACCGCATGTCGCGCCACCGCTGACATGGCCTTGAGCGCCTCCACCACTTCATGGTCCGGCAAGTGGTGCAGCATCAACGAGGCGTGCGCCGCATCGAACGACTTTGCGCCCAAGATGGCCTTGGCTTGCAGAACATCCACTGCTGCAAACGACAAACCATCCATGGACCCGCGGGCCCGAGCCATGTCCAGCACCAACGGGTTCCGATCCGTGGCCAAGCAATGCGCCACCCAACCGCGCCGCGCCGCGCGGTTGATAAAAGACCGTGCGATATCCCCCACCCCTGCCCCAAAGTCAACCACTGAAACCTGCTGCCCGCTGGTCGGGCTCATCCGGCTTCGCAATGCGTCAACGATGGCCGTACCAGAGCCGGTGGCCGCGTTGAACTTCACCAAGAATCGGAACTCGTTCCCCAGCCGGGCTGGATCGGGATGCGCCTCGTCCATGAGTTCATGGCCCGTGTTCCGTTGCGTGTGGGGGATGGGCTTCATGCCCCTGCACGGTACCCGCGCCCTCTGCAGTCCGGCAGCGCGTCCTGCCGATGAACTGAACGCGGTCGGAGACCGCACCCGTGCTTTCAGCGTTCCGGTCGATGCCGGGGGCAGGTCGCGCGGGTTCATCACAGGAGGTGGAAATGTCTGCACGCGACCCATCGGGCGCCGGGGAAAGGTCTTCAACCCGGCTCATTGCTTCCAACGGATTCGGGATGTTCATGCTGGGGATCGCACTGGCGCTTGGCGGTGCGTTTGCCTCGCAGAGCGTGGCGAAAGCCATCATCACCAGCCGCAGTGCCAGCAGCATCAAAGTGAAGGGCTCGGCCAGTATTGACCTCCGTGCCGACAGTGCGCGTTGGGTGACCACCGTCACCTGCCGAGGCACCACCTTGCAAGCCGCCTACGCCAGTCTTTCGAAAGACATGCAGCGCCTGCAGCAGTTCATGACCACCAACACCTTCACCGAGACCGAGGCAAAGACTGGCCCCGTGGCATCGTCCACGCTGATGGGTAAAGACGCCAAGGGAAACAACACCAACAAAATTGAGTTCTATCAACTCACGCAAACCATGGAAGTGCTCAGCCCCAAGGTGGACGCTGTAGCCACCGCGGCGCGCAATGTGACGCAACTGATTCAAGACGGCGTTGACGTTGCCAGCGGTCAACCCGCGTACCTGGTCTCCAGCCTTGATTCAACCAAAGTTGATCTGCTTGATAAAGCCACACGAAGCGCCATGGAACGCGCCGAGACGCTCGCACGCGGCAGCGGTTCGTCAGTGGGCGCACTTGTCAGCGCAAACCAAGGCGTGATTCAAGTGGTGGAACGCGGGACCACCGGTTCGAGTGACTACGGTGAGTACGACACCCGCACCATTGAGAAGACCCTGCGCGCAGTCGTCAGTCTCGAGTACGCGGTGCGTTGAGTCAGTGTGTGTGCGTGCGGGCGTGCGCCTACGCCATCACACAATCAACATGGCGTCGCCAAAGCTGTAGAAGCGATAGCCATCGCGCTGTGCCATGGCGTAGAGCTCTTTCAATCGCTCCAAGCCAACAAACGCACCAACCAGCGCTAACAGCGTGCTGCGCGGCAAGTGAAAGTTGGTGAGCATGGCGTCCACGTTTCGGAACTGGTGGCCCGGCGCAATCAAGATCGAAGTACTGCCCGACCAACCGTGCGCGGGTGCGTCCGCGGGCAAACTCTCCAACGCGCGCACGCTGGTGGTGCCCACTGCCACCAACCGAGGACGTGGTCGCTCCGCCAACAAAGCCATGGTTGCCGGCGGCACCGTCATCCGCTCGGAATGCATGGGATGTTCGGAAAGCTTCGCGGCATCAATCGGTTTGAATGTTCCTGCGCCCACGTGCAATGTCAGGCTCGCTTGACGAACACCACTTGCGCGCAACTGCGCGAGTAACGCGTCCGTGAAGTGCAGTCCCGCTGTCGGCGCGGCCACCGACCCGCGCGCAGCCGCGTCGGCGTACACGGTCTGGTACTCCGCGCGATCAGCGTCGTCATCGCCCTGCTCGCCACGCGTAGTACGGGATCTCAAGATGTACGGCGGAAGTGGTGTCCAACCAGAGCGTTCGATCACGTCATCCGGACCGCCACCTTGCGGACCAGCAATGATGCGAACGCGCCATGCTTCCGCGTCCCGCGCCACCAATTCAATGGCGTCACCGGATGCAGCTCCATGCGGCGTGACCAATGGAAGCACAGCGCCCGACCCGTAGCGTTTAGCGCGACGCACCAACATGCGCCACGTTCCATCCGCGCATGGCTCAAGCAGCAAACCTTCGGTGCCATCCATGCACAAGCGTGCGCGCAGAACCGATGTTTCATTCACTATCAATGCGTCGCCTGCGCCGATCCAGCGCGGCAAATCACGTACGTGTGCATGCTCAACAGTACCGGCGGCACGGTCGATCACCATCAGTCGCGCAGCATCGCGTGGGTGCGCAGGCTCGGTGGCAACGCACCGTTCGTCAAACGGAAAGTCCAGCAGTTCGGTTGAGAGTTCCTGCAGCGACACGCTTACAGCTCCGCCGTTGGAGGCGCGCTGGTGACCTGTACGGGAGCGATGATTCGGGCACCGTGCGCCCATGCCGTGAACGGCAAGATGCGACCACCCGCCGCTTGCACTTCAAGAATTCGAACGGCACCCGTGCCGCAACTGAGTATGCCCTCAGGAGTGAGCGTGCCCGCCACCGGTCGCGTCCCCGTGTCCGCCGCGGAAACAGTAGACGCCACACCAGCGCCAATCACTTCACAGCGCCGCACCTGCATCGGAGCACCATCAATTTGCACAGCGCATCCGGGCCACGGGTTGAGACCGTTGATGCGCGCGCGCACGTGGGAAGCATCCATGGACAAGTCAACCCACGCGTCCGCCTTAGAAAGTTTGCGCGCGCGCGTGGCGCGTGTTTCATCCTGAGCCCGCGCGTTGATATCGCCCCGGCGCCACATGTGTAGGACGCTGGCAACGACATCCGGGCCAAGCAATGCAAGCGCGTCATGCAATTCGCCGGACGTCTGCGATGGTCCGATCGCCAGTGGCTCTTCGGCGTACACCACACCTGCATCCATGCGTTCTGCAAGTGCAATGACACTCACGCCAGCCACTGGATCGCCTTCCATCAATGCGCGCTGAATGGGGGCAGCGCCGCGCCAACGCGGCAACAGTGATCCATGCAGATTGATTGAAAATACATCTGAAAGAAGTTCTGGCGACATCTTCTGCCCAAACGCAATGACCACAAACACGGCACCTGGCTGCGCGCGACCATCCCGCGCCGCGCGATCCACCGCTGCTGCGGCAGCAGTGCGAATCAGTTCCGAATCAACGTGCGAATTGCAATCTTCCGGACGCACCAGCGGCAACCCATGCTCCAACGCAAACTCACTCACCGGAGTCGGCGTGATTTGCTTGCCCCGCCCCGCAACACGATCGGGCTGACTCACTACCAACGCCACGCGACCTGCTTCGGCCAGCATGCGCAAGACCGGAAGTCCAAACGCGCCTGAGCCAAAGAACACCACATCGGGAAGCGTGGCAGTGCCGCTTGAAGATGGATTTCCCGGAGCAGCAGATCGCGATTGCATAGGAGTTAGTCAATCCGATCGACAGAAAGTTTCAGATCCTTCAAGGCACGACGAACACGCAGTCGGTCAATCGGACTCATCTTGTCAATGATGAGGATGCCTTCCAAGTGATCAAATTCATGCTGCCACACGCGGGCCGAAAAGTCGGAACTGGTCTCAGTGAATTCTTTACCGTCGATATCAAGTGCACGAATCGTCACTTGGGTGGGACGGCGCACTGATCCACGCACGTTTGGCAGGCTCAGACATCCCTCGTCCATGGACTCAAGCTCGCCTCCGATATCAAGCAGCACCGGATTGATGTACGCCTTGCGCGGCACACCGCGTTCGTGGGTTCCGGTCACAAAGATCCGCAGCGATTCTCCCACCTGTGGCGCGGCCACACCGGCGCCCTCCTCGTCATCCATGACTCGGTACATGTCTTCCACTAGGGCGCGAATGGCTGCATCCACGACCTGTACTGGCTTCGCCTTGCGACGAAGGATCGGGTCCGGGAAGAGCACCACGGGGCGCTGCGGAAGATGTTCGTTCGGCAGTCGTTCGGCCATGCACTTTCGATGCTACGCTACGCAATCCCCGCATAGGAGCAACACCGTGATCTTTGGATGGCGTAAAGGTGATTCCAGTAACTCCGAGAAGCCCTACGAACCGCAGCCCGACAAGGCGCGAAAGTTCTTTGACCACGCTCGTACCGTTGGGGAAACTGACCAACTTGACTACTCCCTCAAGCTCTGGGCTAACGGCCTGAAGTTTGACCCCGCCAACATGGTGGCTCATCAGGGGATGTATGAAGTGGCCTGCAAATACCACGATCGCGCTTCGGCAGCGACCGGTAAGGACATCAAGGAAATCGAAGGCCCGGGGCCGGTCGACAAGATGGTGGTTCATGAATACACCTGGATGCGGGACCTCAACAATGTTTCCGCCGCCATGCGCTTCCTGGAAGCGGCTGGCAAGGCTGGGCAGGTTCCGGTTGGTCAGTGGCTCGCGCCCAAGGTGATCAACATGCTTCGCAATGCGATGCAGAAGAAGCCGCAGAAGAAGGTCTGGGTGCAAGCCATCGAACTGTTCTCCGAAGTGGAGGCATGGAACGAGGCGTTTGCATCCGGCGAGGAAGCACAGCGATTGGATCCATCCGATGGAGCGCTTGAACAGCGCATCCGTCAGCTGACTGCCGCGCGCGCCATTCAACAAGGCGGGTACCAGCAGAACTTTGGACAAGCAGGCGGCTTCCGCGCGCAGGTGCGCGACTCTGAGAAGCAGCGGCAACTGGAAGCATCAAACAGCATTTCCGGCGCTGGCGGCAGCGAAGAAATCGCTATGGACAAGGCGAAAAAGGACTTTGACGACAATCCCATGTCGCCCGAGGCCATCAATCGTTACGGCTCCCTGCTGCGTAAGCGCGGGCAAACTGGCGATGAAGACCGCGCCATTGAAGTGTTCTTGGCTGGCTATACACGGCTCCATGAATACCGCTTCAAGATGAATGCCGATGACCTGCGCATTGCAGCGGTACGGCGCAGTGAGCGCGTGGCGCGCGAGCAACTTGAGCAGGCGCCCGACAACTCACAACTGCAGATGACCCATGATGCGGCACGCGCCAAGCTCTTGGAATTGGAAGGCGAGATCTTCCGCGAGCGCGTTCAAAAGTACCCAACCAACCGCGAGATGAAGTCTGACCTCGGTCGGATTGAGTATGAACTTGGCAATTACCAAGATGCCATGGCCGCGTTCCAACTTGCCAAGGATGATCCGAAGTTGAAGGTCAACAGCGCCTGGATGCTGGGGCGTTGCTTTGCAAAGGAAGGCTGGCATTCGGAAGCCACCAGCGAATACAAGGAAGCGCTCGGCGCCATTGATGCCACCCACGCAGAGAAAGAGCTGGACATCAAGTACGACCTCATGCTCTCGCTGATTGAACTGGCGAAGTTGGAAAAATCCGGCGCCCATGCCAAGGAAGCTGCGGACATTTGCAGCGCGATCGTTCGTAAGAACATCGGCTACAAGGATGTTCGTATTCGACGCAAGGAAGTTGACGAATTGATCCGCACGCTCGGCTGAACCGCCCCATGCGCATGAACGCACCTCGAACGCCTCTGATCGCTCGAATCATCGCCGCGGGGTTCGCGGCGATGTTGCTTGCCGGATGCGCGGAAACGCTCATGCCAACGCCGGTGGGGTTCGACAAGAGCGGCGGGGATCCGTTTCTGAACACCCCGCCTTCGAGGCAGAGCACCCAACTCAGGGTGTTAGTGGCAGCGGATCGCAAGCCCGCAGTCCATGACGCATCGCGCGGTGACCCAGCCAGCAAGTCGGGGATGGATTTCTTTACCAATGAACGTGACGGTTCCATGCAGTTTGGACTCGCCACCGTTGAGTTCACGTCCAAGGAACCGGGCTGGGAGTACTTGGTCAAGGAATCACGAACCGAAGACCGCCGAAGTGATCCAACACTGAAGATGGTTGGCTATGAGCCGTTAGGGTCACTGTGGTTTGGAATGCCAGCACTTGACGAAACGCCACGCGATGCGGAAGAAGCCGCAATCACCACGATTGCAGAGGCCGTAAATGCCGAGCTGAGTGCGTCACGCTGCAAGGACATCTACATATTCATTCACGGGTTCAACACTTCGTTTGTGGACAATATGACGCTCGGCGCAGAGATGTTTCATTACCTCGGCCGTGATGGCGTCTTCATCAACTACGGGTGGCCATCACAGAACAGTCTCTTTGACTACTCCGCGGACAAGAGCACAGCGAGTTACTCAACTCGACCGTTTCGGCTATTTCTGACGCGCCTTGCCAAGCGAGCAAACGCGGAGCGTATTCACATCTTGGCGCACAGCGCGGGTGCACCCATTGCGGTTGAAGCGCTTCGGCAACTGCGATTGATGCACTTCAGTGAGTCGAACGAGGCAACGCGTAGTCGGTACAAAATCGGACGCCTCGTACTGGTGGCTCCAGACATGGACCTCGGTGACTTTGAAAATGCAGTCGCGGATGGAGCGACTGCTGTGCCAGAACGCACCACTATCTACATTAGTTCGCATGACAAGGCACTTGACATCTCTGCATGGATGGGCGGCTTTGCCCGGCTCGGCCAACCGCTGAGCGTGTTGACGCCGAAGAACATCGCTTTCCTCAACGAGCAGGAGGGCGTTGATATCGTTGATGTCTTCCTCGCAGAGCGGATGTTCGGAAGCTGGCTTGGGCACAGCTACTTTCATGATGATCCCTGGGTGAGCACTGACGTCCTACTGACGCTGGCGGACGGCATGCTGCCCGCTGAGCGCGGCTTGGTCCGCGATCCCAAGGCGAGCGTGTTTACATTCCCAGCTGACTATCCAGCCAAGGCCGCAGCCGCGGCATTGCGCGTATGCCAACCCACACCGGCCGCTGCGCCGACCGCGAATCCATCGCTCGCCCCGCCCGCTGCGAGTTCGGCGGCTACCCCGTCCGCTGCGGAGCCGTCCGCTGCTGATTTATCCCCCGAGGAGCGGTGAATCCTTGACTCCGTTACGCGTTGCTGCCGTCATCCCCGCACGCTTTGCGAGCACCCGTTTCCCGGGCAAGCCGCTGGCGGACCTTACGGGCAAGCCGCTCATTCTGCACGTCCTTGATCGCGCTGCGGAGTGCAAGACGGTGAGCCGCGTGATCGTTGCCACCGATGACGAGCGGATCCATGAAACCGTCTTACGCGCCGGATTTGAATCACGGATGACGCGGGCTGATCATCCCAATGGAACCAGCCGTATTGCCGAAATTGCCGAGACGCTTGACGAAGACTTGATTGTCAATATTCAGGGTGACGAGCCGCAGATTGAGCCGGAGCTGGTTGATCGCACGGTCACACTCTTGGCATCACGCCCGGATGTGAACATGGCCACCCTGGTCTCCCCCTTTGCCACGGGCGAGGATCCAGCGAACCCCAACATCGTCAAGTGCGTGTGCGCAGTGGATGGCCGAGCGCTCTACTTCAGCCGCAGCGTGATCCCGTTCAACCGAGACGGTGCCCCCGATGCCGCACAGCCCCTGAAGCACGTTGGTCTGTATGTGTACCGTCGCTCGTTTCTCAGTACGTTTCTTGCACTTTCGCCCACGCCGCTTGAGCGCACCGAGAGTCTTGAACAGTTGCGCGTCGTAGAGCACGGCCACACCATCCTGTGCGCGCACGGCGAAGCACACTTCACGGGTATCGACACCCCCGAGCAATACGCTGCCTTCGTACAGCGGTGCCGGGCGCGCATCTAATTCGGGCGCCTCGGCAACTTGAGATGCGCGCTCACGCGTGACGGGCTGCCTTGCTCACACGCGGGGCGTACTCGCCTGAAGTATCAAAAACCCGCATTTGAGCCTTGAGAGCGCGGATATATCGGGCGAATGAACAAATCTGAAATGTTGTGATACATCTGGCCTCTCGATTGCGCTCTTGAGTACGGAGCGTGGAGTCGGCAATCAGGAGATCCTGAGACCCGAACCCCGCAAATCAAAGTGTCGCCGGCCCGATGGCTGGACACCGGAAACAGAACCGCTCGCCGACGGTTTCGGCTGTGTCACGCCTACACGGGAGTGTGGGCCAACCGGGGCGCAAGCCCAACAAGGAGATTGACTTTGCGACATGCATCACTCACTTCACTTTCACTCATCGGTGCCGTGGCTGCTGTAGCCGGGGCGGGTTCAGCGAGCGCCACGACCGTCAACTTTGCCACTGCGCCGACCGTGGGCACTTACGCCACGTCTGGGACGTCCGCTTGGGTCGCATCAGCAGGAGCGTGGGGGCTGAGTGCACCAGTTTCTGGTGGCATCTCGACCTTTGACATCGCAGCGCCGGCCGGGCTTACGCTCGGTAATGCCTACGCAAGTGGCTCAGCCCAGTACGCCACCACCAGTAGCGTGCCTGCGCCGTTCCAGAGCATCAGCCCGGTCTTTGCTTTCTCCGTGTCGCTCGATGGTGGCGCGGCTCAGGTGACGATTGGTGGCGTGGGCGGCATCTATGCGCTGGGTAGTTCGAACGCCTATGACGCGGTCCGCGCCCGCGAAGCTTTCGGCTTCCAGCTGGGCGCGAATGCTGGTAGTGCCATCGTGCAAGTGCGGGGGAACCGCAGCGGACTCGCTGCTGATTTCGCGACACTGGGTGGTACTACGACTTGGGACCAGCTCATGGCAGCCACCACCGCGGGTGGGCAGACCTGGGGCAGCCTGACGATGTCCGCAGTATCCGTCGCCTGCTCTGGTGCACCTGGTTCGTACGACGCGTTGACCGCATCAAACGACACAAGCGTCCTCGTTCAACAGTTCTCCGTGGTTCCAGCCCCGGGCGCACTCGCCCTGCTCAGCGTCGCTGGTCTCGCCGGTGGCCGTCGCCGCCGCGCCTGACCGTTACTTTGCAATCCACGTTGGCTTCGGCCGGCGTCCACACATACGCCCCCACGCGCATCCGCGCTTGGGGGCGTATGTGCGTTCCGGGCCATGTCACGTCACGCAGCCAGCTTCTTCACCCACTCCACAGCTCGCTTGCGCCAGGACGGATCGCGGTGATGCTCTGCGATCGCCCGCAAACGCTCCTTGGCAGCCTG
>Ga0247832_1005659_pt1 | contig 14287 bp, 15 predicted proteins | sample LaCruzMarch2015__10_FD_192407 | JGI IMG/M metagenome (GOLD analysis project Ga0247832, IMG submission 192407) | Freshwater microbial communities from meromictic Lake La Cruz, Castile-La Mancha, Spain - LaCruzMarch2015_4m | ecosystem: Environmental > Aquatic > Freshwater > Lake | place: Spain... | reverse complement strand
TGGCCTCTGCTACTATTCGTGAAATCCGTGTTATCCGTGGTTAAATAATGTCTTCCACCAAAATCATTCCGTTCGCCGAAGCGCCCGCGCTTTTCGACAAGCTGCGCGGCGAGGGCAAGCGCTTGGTGCAGTGCCACGGCACCTTCGATCTCGTCCACCCCGGACACATCGTTCATCTCGAAGACGCCAAGAAGCTCGGTGATGTTATTGTTGTCACGGTCACGGGAGAGAAACACGTCAACAAAGGACCCGGGCGCCCGTATTTCAACGATGCGCTCCGCGCCCGCACATTGGCCGCGCTCTCCTGTGTCGACTTCGTTGTGCTCGTTCCGCACACCGCCGCTGTCGAGGCCATCGAAACGGTCAAACCGCACATCTACTGCAAGGGAACCGAATACGCCAACGCGGCCAATGACGTTACCGGCAACATCCACGACGATGTCGCCAACGTGCAAAAGCACGGCGGCGAGGTTCGCTATCTCGGGGACGTGGTCTTCAGTTCGACCCGCCTGCTGAACCGCCACTTCGAGACAGCTAACCCCGAAGTCACCGAATTTTGCGGCGAACTCGCCTCGCGTGTTTCACCGCAGGACTTGGCGGATGCTGTGGCTGGATTCGCCGGGCTCCGCGTGCTTGTCATCGGCGACACCATTTTTGACAAATACTCATTCGTCAAAGTTCAGGGTCTCACCTCGAAGAATCGCATCATTTCCGGACGCTACCTCGAGGAGGAAGCCCAAGCCGGCGGCGCGCTCGCTGTCTACCGTCACATCAAACAGTTCACACCGAACGTCAGGCTTGTTTCCCTGCTCGGCACCGAAGGCTGGCTCGAACCGACCCTGCGCATGTTCCTTCCCACGCAGGACGATGCCACCGTCCGCGACCCGGATTTTGTCTCGATCATCAAACAGCGCTACGTCGAGCCAGTCAGCGAGGGCAAGGACCTCAGCAAGCTTTTCTCCGTGAACTACGTCAACGCCGCCCCGCCCTTGCAGTCGGTCGTTGATCGCGTCCTCGGACGTTTGGAAGCCGAGATCAAGAATTGCGATGTCGCGGTCCTTGCCGACTTCGGACACGGACTCATGCAGCAAGAAGTGCGCGACTTCCTGCAGGACAGCGGAGTCTTCCTCGCGCTTAACTGCCAGACCAATTCCAACAACCACGGCTTTAACATCATCTCGCGTCAATACCGCCGCGCTGACGTCTTCTCTTTGGATGAACAGGAAATTCTGCTTTCCTGCGGGCATCGCCACGTTGATTTCGCCGCCGAGTTGGACAAACTCCGCGGACACCTCAACGCCCGCGCCGGATGGCTCACCCGCGGCGCCGTGAAAACGATCGGTGTCGACGCCGACGGCAGCAGCGCCGCCTGTCCGCCGCTGGGCGACGATATCACCGATACGATCGGGGCAGGGGACGCGTTCTTTTCGGTCATGGCCTTGGCCGCAAGGAATGGCCTGCCGGTCGATCTCACGACTTTCCTCGGACAGCTCGCCGGCGCGCAGGCTGTGAAAATTGTCGGTAACCGCGAGCCGATCTCGAAATCTGTCCTCCTCAAGAGCGGTATGGCGCTCCTCAACCGCGATCCTGTTTGACCCCGCCCGTCGAGAACCTCGATCGCATCGCCGCCGAACTGCGCGGCGAAGTGATTGGCCTGTCCCACCGCGCTAAGACCCCACACCTGGGTTCTTCCCTTTCCTGCTTGGATCTGCTGGCCGTCCTTTATTGGGAATTCCTGCGGATCGACCCCAAGAAGCCCGTTTCCCCCGATCGCGACCGCTTCATCTTGAGCAAAGGCCACGCCGCCCCGGCGCTTTATGTCAGCCTATGCCGCCGCGGCTTCTTTTCGCCGCAACTTTTGGCGGACTATGCCAAAGATGGTGCTGTACTCGCCGAGCAACCGGCTCCGGGCTGTGCGCCGGGAGTTGAATGGGCCACCGGTTCTCTCGGTCACGGTTTATCGGTGGGAATTGGCATGGCTTTGGCTGCAAGTATCCAAAAGCGTGACTATCGCACCGTAGCCCTGCTCAGCGATGGCGAGTGCAACGAGGGCAGTGTGTGGGAAGCCGCCATGTTTGCCGCGGCCCAAAAGCTCGGTTCGCTCACGGTGCTCGTCGATTACAACAAATGGCAGGCCACCGGGCGCAGCGAGGAAGTCATGGCGCTGGCCCCGCTGCGTGACAAATGGGCGGCCTTCGGTTGGGAGAGTTACGAAGTCGACGGACATGACTTCGCCCAAATCCGCGCCGCTCTGGCCTGTGGCGAATTGCCGGGCCGAACCAAGCCTTTGGCGATTGTCGCTCACACCATCAAAGGACGCGGCGTGTCGTTCATGGAAGACGATAACAACTGGCACTACCGCATTCCCAGCGCCGAAGAACTCGCTGCCGCGAGGAAGGAACTGGCGCTGGAATGATGAATGCAGAAGGTAAATGCAGAACAGGAAAGTTGATCTTGCCGACGGAACAAAGCTTTATGCCCGACGCATTATCCGGCTCGTGTCCGCCTTGCCGAAGTCGGTTGTTCCTCAAGTTTTAGGCAAGCAAGTTCTGCGTAGCGGAACGTCGGTGGGAGCAAACTATCGGGAAGCATCAAGAGCTCGGAGCAAAGCTGAGTTCATCGCCAAAATGGGCGATTGCCTGAAGGAACTTGGCGAATCCGAATACTGGTTGGATCTACTTTCCGAAGAAAACGTCGTCGCGCCCGCCAAGCTTGCGCCCCTACTTGAAGAGACCCGCGAGTTAATCGCGATATTTGTCACAAGCATCAAAACCGCCCGCAGAAGCTGACTGTGCATTCATCATTCTGCATTCTGAATTCTAACTTTTGCCATGCGTAACGCATTTGCGGACGAAATCACCAAGATCGCGCAGCAGCGCGAGGATATCGTCTTGCTTTCGGGCGACATCGGGAACCGGCTCTTCGACAAATTCAAAGAGGTTGCCCCCGGACGATTTTTCAACTGCGGCGTAGCCGAGGCCAACATGATCGGCGTCGCCGCGGGAATGGCTGCGAGCGGCCTCAAGCCGGTCTGCTACACCATCGCCTCTTTCATTACTTACCGCGTCATCGAGCAAATCCGTCTCGATCTCGGTTATCACCATCAGAATGTCGTCATCGTTGGCACGGGCGCCGGGCTTTCCTACGCGTCACTCGGGTCCACACATCACTCAGTCGAGGACATGGGGATGCTTCGTCTGATTCCGGGGCTCGCTGTTCTTGCTCCCGGCGACGAAATGGAACTGCGCCCCGCCTTGCGCGCAGCTTTAGACTATCCGGGACCGGTTTATATTCGCATCGGCAAAAAAGGGGAGCCGGTTCTTCACAAGTCCGAGCCCGAAGTGGCGATTGGCAAGGCGGTCAGACTTCGTGAAGGCAAGGAGGCTTGGATTCTCGCGCTTGGCAACACTCTGCCGATGGCTATGGAGGCGGCCGCTAAGCTCCAGGCGCGCGGTATCAACTGCGGCGTGGCCAGCATGGGATCGTTGAAACCGCTTGATCTGGATTTTCTCGCCGAAGTGTTCAGCTCCGCAAAAGTTGTTGCCACCCTCGAAGAGCATTCCGTTCTCGGTGGTCTGGGAACGGCAACAGCCGAGTGGATGGCCGCCAACCCTGCAAACACCAAAGCCATCCTGCGCACTTTCGGCACTCCTGACCAATTCCTTCACCAAACCACGCATCAACCCTCCGCCCGCGCTTGGGCTGGTCTGACCACTGACAGTATCGTTGAACGGGTTGTTGCAGAGCTGGGGAATTGAACCACCGATAACACGGATAAGTCGGTCTCCATGCCGCTTGGTCCGAACCATCTGTGTAAATCAGTGCAATCTGTGGTCTAAAAGTTCTGCGTTCATCATTCTAACTTCTGCATTTTCCTGCCCATGTCTTACGTCGATTTCATCGCGCCGATCCACAAAGCAACCACGCGCGATTATCTCGCGAGGGTAAACGACCCCGAGTATCCCAAAGCCAAAGCCGCGGAACTGGCGTCAAAATGGGGTGTCGATTACTGGGATGGCGACCGTCGGACAGGTTATGGCGGAATGAATTACGATGGCCGCTGGCGCAAAGTGGCCGACCTCATGACGAGCCACTACGGCCTCAAAGCAGGAGATAAGGTCCTTGATATCGGCTGCGGCAAGGGATTTCTCCTCCACGATCTTACCCAAGCTGTGCCGGGTTTGGAGGTGACCGGATTGGAGATCAGTCGTTATGCTATTGATCACGCCAAAGCCGAGGTAAAGGACAGGATTGTGGATGGCAAGGCGTCTTCGTTACCCTTCAAAGATGGAGAATTCGACTTCGTTTTTTCCATCAACACCCTGCACAACTTGCCCTGTTACGACCTCGACCGTGCCCTGCGCGAGATGATGCGCGTCGGCAAGAAACATCGATATCTGTGCGTCGAGAGTTGGCGCAACGAGTCGGAGAAAGCCAACCTGCTTTATTGGCAACTGACCTGCCGCGCTTTCTTTGCCCCGGACGAGTGGGAATGGTGGTTCAAACAAACCGGCTACACCGGCGACCATAGTTTTATTTATTTCGAGTAAAGAGCTCTCACGGAGACACTGAGGCACGGAGATGCACGAAAACGTGATCGGGTCTGTGGTGGTGGAGTGCGCAGTGGCCCTGCACCGAGATCTTGGTCCGGGATTGCTCGAGACAGTGTACGAGGTGACTTTGGTTCGGGCACTCGAGCGGCGCAGATTTAGCGTCCAACGACAGGTCGCGGTGCCTATCGAATACGAGGGTGAAACCTTTGCCGAGGGTTTCCGCGCGGACCTTATTGTGGAAAGCAAGGTTCTCTTGGAATTGAAGTCGGTCGAGGGCGTAACACCCGCGCACAAAAAGCAGTTGCTCACTTATCTGCGGCTGACCGGCTTGAAACTAGGCTACTTGCTTAATTTCGGAGAAGCGCTCATGCGCGATGGAATTACCCGAACCATTAATGGTTCTCTGGATTCGATCCCTCTGAGCCCTTGTGACTCCATGAGAGGGAAAGACTCAACAGAAGAGCTCTCACTAAGACGCAGAGTAAGACGCAGAGAGACGGAGGGTCTGAGACTGTGAAAAGATTGAAACGTCAGCGATCGACAGAATTGCCAGCTGATTATGCTCAGCAGGTCCTGATACCGGCCTTTTCCAATCCGATCACCCCTTTGTGCCCCCGTGTCTCCGTGAGAGTAAAAGGATCGAGAGGCTTGAGACTTTGAAGACACCCGCGGCCATCCTAGTCGAGCAGCGCAAGCCGCTCGTCATCGACGAGGTCGAGGTTCCGGCGCTCAAGCGCGGGCAGGTGCTAGTTGAGATTCATGCCACGCGGTTGTGCGGTTCGCAGATCGGGGAGATCGATGGGGTCAAGGGTCCGGATAAATTTCTTCCGCATTTGTTGGGTCACGAGGCGGGAGCCGTCGTTCTTGAGGTTGGCTCGGACGTATCTCATGTTGTTGTCGGCGATCGCGTGGTCTGCCACTGGCGCCCGGGAGCGGGGATCGACGCGGGCGGCTCCGTCTACAAATGGAACGGGCGGGATGTGAATTCCGGTCCGATCACCACATTCCAAAAGTATGCGGTCATTTCGGAGAATCGTCTTACCAAAGTGCCTCCGGACACCGACTTCGAACTCTGCTGCCTGTTGGCTGACACGCTGACCACGGGGTTCGGCATCATCAAAAACGATGCCAAGGTCAACGCCAGTGAATCCGTCGTCATCTTCGGGGTAGGGGGAATCGGGCTTGGGGTGGTGCTTGGTGCCAAGTTGGCCGGGGCGAATCCCGTGATCGGTATCGATCTTCACGACCACAAACTGGCCAAAGCGTCCGAATACGGTCTCACGCATCAGATTAATGCCCCGCGCGAAAATGCCGCCGAGCGGGTGAAGGAAATTCTCGGTGGACTAGCCGATGTCACCATTGACGGTACCGGGAATCCGAAAGTCATCGAGACCGCTTACGACTTGGCTAAATTGCGGGGCGGGCGCTGCGTGTTGTTCGGCGTCATGCCGAGCGATCAGCGCGTCAGTATCCATACCCTCCCCCTCCACTTCGGCCGTGTGCTAACCGGCTCCGAAGGCGGCCAAAGCCAGCCTGAGTTCGATATCCCTGAAATCTTGGGGAGGCTTGGTGCAGCCAAGTTGGACGTTTCGGGATTCATTAGTCGTCGGGTTTTGCTCGGCGACTTGTCGGATGTCATCGACGGAATGAGGCGGGGGGAAGTGATTCACGCCATTGTTCGGCCGGGTTAACCTGATCGCATGTCGGTTTTCGTTGCCATTGTTCTCTTGCTGGGGGCGCTGTTTGCCGTTCACCTCATTTGGTGGCGCATTGCTCTGCCGCGCCGACAGCGCGCGGTTCTGCTGGGGCTGTTCCTTATCGGAGGTCTGGCGCTCGCGCCGCTCGTCGCGCTTTTGCTGGGATGGTCGGTAATCGGAGCTCTTTCATTTGTCCAGTGGCTTAATGTGGGGTTGGCGGTAGTGGCTTTCGCCTTGGCCTACGTGGTAACCTATTCCGCACTGGAGGCGGACAGTCCCACACTCAGCTTGGTCCGGTATATCGCGTCAGCTGGCCCCGACGGGGTGCGGGAGGAGGAATTGTCCGAATTCATGGCCTCGCGTCCCTTCGTCGGCGCCAGACTTTCGGCTTTGATCGAGGAGGGCATGGTTCATGAGCGGGACGAACGTGTCCACCTGGCCGAGCATCCGTATACGCTATTCAAGATGGTCTTGTTGCATCGTCAGAAGGTGCTCGGGCTGACCTCTCACGGGGGATGAGCGCAAACACCACCACTCAAGTTCTGCATCTGCTGGCGCCTCTCGTGGCTTTGGCCGCTATGGCGGCAAGTCATGCGGTGTTGTGCAGGCTTCGTCCAGATGCTGCCATCCTAAACCTGTTGGTCGTGGCCGGTTTTGCCGGGTTGGGCGGTCTTTTTGCCATGGAGTTGCTCGCTCGGTTCGCCGGGCAGCCGTTAGGCGGTGCTTTGGTTACCATGATGCTGGTCGACGGACCGATTTATGCCTGTCTGGCTTACGGCTACGCCAATTTTGTCAATCTCGGGCATGCTTCGGTGCGGATCCGCATTTACCGTGAGCTGCTGGACTCACCGGACGGGATCCCAATCTCTAAGCTCCAAGGCAGATACGACGAAGCTGGCATGCTCTCGGCGCGCCTGCGACGGATGCTCGATGCGGAGGATCTGGCCTTCGATGGAGTAGCTTATAGACTCAAGAAGACGCGCTTGCTGGCCATCAGCAAGGTTGTTTTTGGACTTAAAAAGGCGGTGCTTGGCCGTCAAAGCGAATTCACTCCATGATGGATCATTTCAAAGAGATCGTCGCCTTCGGGCCGCAACCGTCGCCGGAGAATAATGAGCAACCGTTTGAACTCGGACTGTTTGTCGCCTGCTACAACGAGGAGGCCAACGTCACGGCTACGCTCGAAACGGTTGTCGCGGCCTGCCGTGAAGTCGGGGTGTCTTTTCAGATCGTGGTCATCGACGACTGTTCCCGGGACCGGACAGCCGAGAAGATCAAGGAGTTTGGCCTCGCGCACCCAGACACCCCGCTCACGCTTTATATCAATGCAAGGAACGAGGGATTGGCTAACAACTACGCTGAAGCGGCCTTCCTCCTGCGTTCGGAATGGTATCGGCTGATCTGCGGCGACAATGTCGAACCAAAGGATACGCTCGTTACTATCTTCAAAGAACTTGGCGCTGCCGAACTGCTCATTCCTTACAACATCCAGATACGCGGACGGGCTCCGTCGCGGCGGATCATTTCTAAAGCCTACACAATATTGGTCAACTTCCTCAGCGGCTTCAAACTCCATTACTACAACGGATTGGTGGTAACCCGCCGCCAGTACGTGATGCGCTGGCATTCCAACTCCCACGGGTTCGGATTCCAAGCTGACCTTCTCACCCGTCTTTTATCCCGCGGCCTCAGTTACAAGGAGATTGCTGTCTACGGGCAGGAACGTGAGGCAGGTAACTCAAAGGCTCTGACCTTCCGCAATTTCGCTTCGGTGGTGCATTCGCTGCAGAACATTATTACCCGGCGCGTCGCCAAGTTGCTCTACGGTCAATGCTAATCCGCCGGCATGCGCATCGGTATCGATCTGGATAACACGCTGGCGGACTATTCCGCGCCGCTCCTCCGTCTGTGCGCGTTACACGGAGTCGATCCCGGCGGCGACCCGAAGTTGGCTCTTCGTGACCATCTGCGTGGCGCCGGTCGCGAGAACGAGTGGACGCGCTTGCAGGGGGAGATTTACGGCCCATTGATGGCCGAGGCGTTGTTGTTCCCGGGAGCTGCGGACTTTTTCCGGCGAAGTCTTGCTGCCGGGAGCGAGTGTTTCATTGTCAGTCACCGCACCCGCCAACCGATTCTCGGTGAAGCTCATGACCTCCATTCTTCCGCGCGCCTTTGGCTCCGGGCGGTGGGGTTGGCCAATGTCTCCGCTCATTTCGAGGAATCGAAAAGCGCCAAGGTTGGCCGGATCCGTTTGCTGGGTGTGAACTGCTTTATCGACGATCTTCCCGAGTTACTGTCGGACTCTGCCTTCCCCGTGGGAGTGCGGCGCATCCTATTCGACCCCGGCAACCAGCACGCGAATTCCCCTGCGTGGAGGCGCTGCAGTTCATGGCGCTCGGTCGCCAGCGAGCTGTTTGAGTCGTGACCACCGCGGACCAATGTGAGGTTCAGGCCTTCCTTGCCGCCCAAGGTTTTTCCCAGCCCGGTGCGAGCAGGCGAAAACTTACCGGGGGAGGACGCCACGAGGTCTGTCTGGTCGAAAAAGGTGAGCGGAAGGCGGTGCTTAAGCTGCACGCTTCCCCTCGGGGCACCGGCAAGCTGGACAGTTTCGAGCACGAACTTCGCTGCCATCGGTTCCTCGCCGCGCACCTTCCGGAGCACGTGCCGGCGTTGCTCGGCGCGGATTCTTCAAGCCGTGCGCTGCTTTTCGAGTGCGTGGAGGGAACGCGGCCGTGTGCGGAGCAAATCAACTTAGCTCTTGTGGGAAAAATGGCCTCATTTCTCATTGCTGCCAATCGTCCCGAGTTTCGTGCGCGAGCCGCTGAGGCGGATATTCCTTTTGCCTCGGAACATGGATTTTCCGCGTGGCACCACCTGAGGAACGCACAGCAACGAATTGCCGCATTGCTGGCCACGTCCGCTGGGGATCCGATTACGAGCGAAATGAGAGACTTTGTGCGGGATGAATTGTCTTCTTCTCTCCAACTTTGGCAGTCGAGGTGCCATACTCAAGAGTTTGACCATACGACCTCCCCAGTATTTTCGCCCTCGGATTTTGGATTCCATAATGTCCTTCTTCGCGGCGATGGGCGCTGTTCTTTCCTCGATTTTGAACACGCTGGCTGGGATGATCCGGCTAAACTCGTGGCGGATTTTACTCTGCAGCCAGACTTTGTGCTGGCGCCGACGCTGGCCGCTTCGTTCGCGGAGGAATTGGCGCGTTCGGGATATTTCGGTCACAGCCTCTTGGGTGCTGTAAACTCTTTGTTGCCGGTGCAAGCTGTCAAATGGACATGCATAGTTCTCAATCCCTTCCTTGCTCCTAGCCGCGACGCCGCCGCACTCGGCTCCCGGCTAGAAAAAGCAAAGGTCTACTGGCGGAAAGTGAGCAGCTCATAATTTAGGATGACTCACATAATCTGTCATTTTTGCCAGCACTCCTTCTGTGTGGAGCAGGGTGCGAGGCGCTCGCTCCCTCGTGTTACCTCCGACTGTCGTCCGGCGCCTCGGACGGGCGCGCTGGTGGTTTGTCCTTCTTGCGGTCTCGCCCAGACGGCAATTTCCGACGACTGGCGGGGTGCGGCGATGACCACTTACAGTGAATACTCCATTTACGAAGCATCGGGTGGTGCCGAGCAGAAAATTGTCTCTGAGAGCGGGCTGCAAAGTCGCTCCGATGTTTTAGTTGGCAAGCTTGCCTCTTTGGGGGAACTCGCAGCCAAGGGCAAACTGCTTGATGTTGGTTGCGGTAATGGGGCTTTCCTCCGTGCTTTTTCAGCAAAATTCCCGGAGTGGGAGCTCGATGGTTCTGAAACCGACCATCGCAATTTGCTGCGGTTACGCGAGATTCCTAACTTCCGAAATTTTCATGGTGTCGATGTTTCCAAGCTTCCGTGCGGATACGACGCGATCTCAATGGTTCACGTGCTGGAGCACATCGAGAATCCCGCGGAGTTGCTGCGGAACCTACTCCAACATGCTGCGCCTGAAGCACTGCTTCTTGTCGAAGTTCCCTCCTGGAAAGCGAATCCCTTTGCCCTCATGATTTCCGATCACGCCTCCCATTTTACCGTCGAATCTTTGCAAATGGTGGTCAATGCCTCGGGGTGGCAGACAAAAATGGTCTCGGCGGATTGGGTGCCGAAAGAAGTGTCACTTGTGGGCCACAACTCTCGTTCGGCAGTCGTTGCTTCCAGTAAACTGGATGCCTCCCGGGAATCTGAAGCCCTGCAGGAGGCAGTCCGTTGGTTGTCCGAAGTGATGGCAGATGCCCGACGCATCGCCGAAACGAGCGCGGATTTCGGCTTGTTCGGCTCTGCCATTGCAGCTACCTGGCTGTATCAGGGAATGAGCGATAAGGTCCGCTTTTTCGTCGATGAGGACCCGCAAAAGATTGGACGCACACACCTAGGCTTGCCCATTCTCGCCCCAGCCGATGTCCCGCCAGACTCGGATGTATTTGTCGGAATCAGCCCCATTTTTTCCGAATCTTTAGCGGCCCGGTTATGTGCCGGCACGCGCCGCTTCCATCCTGCTCGGAAGTCCAGCTCCTGCACTGTTGCCTGAACCTGACCGCGTCGGGCATGGTAGCAGGAGAGTTTTTATGTCCTCACAATCCAAAGAGCCGCAATACCAGTTCCTCATTGAACGAAAAGAGAAAGGTGACACATCGCGCTTCGGTCTGATGAGCAGTCAGACTTGGCAGGATGATCCCAAGCGTTTGGTATTTGTCCTCTCGCGCTACAAGTTCGCCGCCAAGATGCTGTCCGGTTGCCGGCGCGTGTTGGAGATCGGTTGTGCCGATGCTTTCGGGACGCGCATCGTGCGGCAAGCCGGACCTGAAGTGACGGCCGTCGATTTCGACCCAGTCTTTATCGAGAATGCGCGACAAACCATGGACGCACGATGGCCGGTCGATTTTGCGGTGCATGACATGACCCAGACCGCTTTTGGCGTGAATATTTACAATGGTGCTTTCGCCCTTGATGTGATCGAGCACATCACACCGGAGAAGGAGGATGCTTTCGTCGCGAATGTGGTGCGCTCCTTGACTGCGCACGGGGTGTTACTTTTGGGTTGTCCTTCGCAAGCCTCCCAAGCTCATGCTTCCAAGCCAAGCCGCGAGGGGCATGTGAACTGCAAGGATGGCGAAGAGATGAGAAAACTTCTCGCGGGGCACTTTCACAATGTTTTCGTTTTTTCCATGAACGACGAGGTGGTGCACACCGGCTATTTTCCGATGGCGCAATACATTTTCGGATTGGCATGCGGCCCGAAGGTTGTGGCCGCCAGCGCGTGATTCTGGTCACGGGAGGCGGCGGGCTCATCGGCGGCGCGCTGGTCGCGCGGTTGAGGTCCGAGGGGCACGAAGTTTGCGCGCCCAGTCGATCAAAGCGCAACAGTGCCGGACTTGATCTGGATCAACCGGACAATGGCACTTTGCCGGAGGCTATCCAAACCGCGTTTCTCTGTGCGTGGCGGGGCGGAGTGGTCGAAGCGGCTCAGGATGAGTGGGCCACCTGGCGCACCAATGTCGAGGGGAACCTGGCCCTGATCAAAAGACTCCGGGAGCAAAGCGTGAATATGGTGTTTCTGTCGACGAGCTTGGTGTTTGCCGGAACTGAAACGTCCGCCCACGCACCGCTCTCTCCTTGTTGCTACTACGCCGAGCAGAAAGCAGCGATCGAGGCCGCTCTCGATCCGCACAAGGATGTGATTGTTCGCATGACGAAAGTTGGCGAGACCTTGTTGCCACGCTTGCGGCAATGGGCCGCATCGCTTCGCGCCGGGGGAAGTATCGCTGTGGCTCGGGGATTGCGGCTTGCGCCGGTGTTGCTTGATGAGGCCGTGGATGGCCTCGCGGGCTTAGCACGGGACCACCTGCCTGGGATCTATCAGATGTCCGCGCTGCGCGATCATAGCTACTTCGATCTCGCCGCGAGTCTGTCCTCGGTTGTTGGTGGCGTTGTCGCTGACGATCCGGACGCCGGGAAGGATGTTTTCCGGCCGATTCCGGTTTCGGGTCGGCTAACCATCTGCTCTCCCGTAGGGTCCTCCGCTTGGCCAACAGGCGAGGACCGCGCGCAATTGCTTGTCGAATGGGCTCTTTCGTGATGAGTTCGCCGACTCCCATGCAGACCGCCGACGAGCCAAAGACAATGAAGACCAACCGCTTTAACACGCCGATTCTCACGCTCTCAGCGTTTGTTTTAGTTTATTGCCTTGCGCTGGGATTCGGCTGGCTGCGTCAGACCCCGTCGCAGGAGGAGCTTTATGGTGATGTCGGGCGCTTCATTCACGAATTCGGGCGCATGTTCAGCGGTGGGGGCATTGCTTGGTGGGGACCGGATTTTCTGCAGGGGCAGAGCAACACTCCGTATTTCCTCAGTGCTTTCCCGCTTTTTTTCGGGTCGTTGTTTTATTACCTCTTCGGTGACCCGGCGGGGATCAAGATCGCCGCGCTCGCGGTGATTCCCGCGGCGGCAGCCGCCATGTTTGTTTTTGTGCGGCGACTGACCGGGCATGACTGGACGGCTGTTATTGCGGCCCTCCTTTACATTTCCAGTGCGCAGATCCTCCTGCGCATCGCGAACTTCGAGCATTGGATGGGGAGTTACTCTTACATCTTCCCGCCGCTGATTTTGTGGGCGTTCCTCAAAGTTGCCGGGGAGGGTTCCTTGCGGGCCTCTGCGTGGTTGGCCTTCGGTTGGTCGGCCATGATGCTGTCGTATGCGAAGCTCACTTTCATGTTCGCGCCAATGGCGGCTGTCTTCTTTGTTTGGCTTTTGTTCGATCAACCGGAGCGACGGGTCGCTCTCGTCAGAGGCACGCTGGTTTCTCTGGTGTTGGTTTGTTTGATGGCGGTTATTCTGTTGCTGCCCCTGACGCGAGAGTACCAGTGGGTCTCGGCTTTTTCTTTCGACAACTTCGCGGGCTGGCAGCAGGCGTTTTCTTTGAAGAACTTCACCTCCGTGCTGGATCGGGCCAATGGCTTGTTCGCCAATATGCGGCCGGATTTTGTGGCGGATCGCGGACAGTTTTATCTCGGATTGGTGACGTTGTTCGCGGTAGGGGCCGTGTTCTGGTGGTCGCGTAGGCACTCGGAGTGGCTGGCGACGCGTAATGGCGTGCTGCTGCGGTTGTTTGTCGGGATGACGCTGCTGGCGCTGTGGCTTTCGCAGGGGCCGTTCTCGGTCTTCACCGGGGTGCAGGAATTTTTGAAGGGTTCGGTCAAGGCTCCGGATTGGATTGCGGCGTTGATGTGGCTGATGACTTTCATCCCGCTCTTTCTCATCTATGTCCTTTTGCCGGCGGGTCCGCGGCGCGGGATCTGGGCCACAGTGCTCATCTTGGTCTACCTTTTCCTGCCGGGGTTTGTCCTGCTGGAGAAGTTGCCGATGTATCGCGACATCCGTGCACCTTGGGGCTTTTGGGAGGTAGGCTTCTTTGCTGGTGCGGTGGCGGGAGCGCTTGCTTTGCAGCAGCTTTTTGTTTCGTTGATCGAGAAACGTGACCGACTCGTTGTCGCTGGCCTGCTCGGCGTGATCCTTTTGCTCGATTCTTCGGCTTATTTTTCCAAGTTCTTTGCGCCAGGCCTTCCCGCGCAGACCTTTACTGATTTCGACCGTTCACAAGATTACTTAAAGACATCCCTTATAGATGGCCGCGTCTATCCGATGTCCGGACGGTATTTTTACCTGCGCACGCCGATGCAATCGGGCAGGGGGCTCAACACCGAAGCGGCGTGGAGTCATTTTCAGATGCGGGGCGTGCGAGCGCTGGTCAATGGAGCCAACTCTTCGCCAGGGGCCATGCAGACTTATATGCGGGTGGGGGGAATTTCGCATGTGCTCCTCGACAAGAAGGATCCGTTCACGCCACCGGAGATTCAGAACGCTTTCGCCCAAGCTTATCCGACGGGGTTCGACTCGGAGTTCATCCGGGTGCTGGAGAACAAGGACTCGCTGGCTCCGGCCTTTGTTGCGCGGGAATACATTGCGATGGACCCGGACACGGAGGCGCTGGCGCCGGCCTTTC